>Ga0075012_10001361_pt1 | contig 25132 bp, 25 predicted proteins | sample All_14_2_FD_71474 | JGI IMG/M metagenome (GOLD analysis project Ga0075012, IMG submission 71474) | Freshwater microbial communities in response to fracking from Pennsylvania, USA - Allegheny Zone_MetaG_DW_15 | ecosystem: Environmental > Aquatic > Deep subsurface > Groundwater > Drilled...
GTGGACCAGGCGCAGCAGGAAGAGCGTTTTGCCGAACGGCTGGCCGACCCGCTCAAACGCTGGAAACTCAGCCCGATTGATCTGAAAGCCCGGGAAAAATACGCCGAGTACGGGCAGGCGCGTGACGCGATGCTCAAAGCCACCCACACTAAACACGCCCCCTGGATGCTGGTGGATTTCAACGACCAACGCGCCGGTCGCCTCACGCTCATCCGTCACCTGCTGGACCACATCCCGGACCGCAAGGTGCCCGAGGCCCGGCTGGAGTTTCCGCCGCTGGGCCATGACCCCCTGCGTGAGAAGTTTGGCACCGCGTTGGAACCGATCAAGCCCCAGGTTTGACGTGAACATCCTCGGCTGTCATCCCGGACTTGAGGACATGGCTGGCCGGTCGTGGCCCGCTCAGTGCCAGCTCGCCGGGTCCACCTTGTAATAACCACACAGTTCCTGGTACAGCGCCGGGTGGTGTTCGGCCATCTCGGTGGCACGCTCGAAAAATGTCTCGGTGGCCACGGCAAAAAACTCGGCCGGGTTCTGCGCGCCGTAGGGGTTGAGCAAGCCCTGTTCGCCGCGCCGCACCTGGCGTTGCAACTGGCGGTAGGCCTGGCTGAACACCTGTTTCCAGCGCTCGGGGTTGTGGTGCCGGTCGCCCGCGGTGGGTGGCGGGGCGCCCTGGGCAGCGCCGTTTTCCTGGTCCAGCTGGTGGGCAAACTCGTGCAGCACGACGTTGTGGCCATCATCGGGCCAGGCCGCGTCTGCCAGTGCGTCTTGCCATGACAGGATCACCTGCCCCTGCTCCCAGGACTCGCCCGACAGGGCCTGCCGCTCGTCCTGCTGCAACCCCAGCTCATCGGTGACGGTGCGCTGGGTGACGAAGCTGCCGGGGTAGACCAAAATTTGGCGCACATGCGCGAAATGCGCCATGGAGCGGTTCATCACCAGCAAACAGGCTTGCGCGGCGATGACCACGCGCATTTCTTCGGTCACCTGCAGGCCGGCACAACCGATGAAGGCTTTTTCAGCAATGAAGATCTGGATGCGTTTTTTCAGCTGCAGCTGCAAATCTGCCGGCATGCGCCGCAGCAAGGGCACACGGCGCTGCAACACCTTGCGCCAAGCGCTGGGAAAGGGGTGCATCGCAACCCGACGCTGGCGGTAAGCGCGCCAGTGCGGTTGCCCCAGCAGCACCAGAATCAGGCCCAAGGCAGCGGCGCACAAGATAGCGAAGGCCACGCGTTTCCCTTCCGGTCCGGTTGATGCACAAGCCCGCTAACTGGGATTGTTTCCGTGCTTTTCAATACGGCGCGGTGCGAAACCCTTTCAACAAAGCGTGTACAGCGGCGCTCAGCCCTTTGGCGTGGCCGGGTTGCGCAGGCCCAATGACACCAGAAACCCGGCCAGCAAAAACGCCGCACCGACGTAGAACGCGTAAGTAGAGGCGTTCTGCGGGTAGTTGTCGCGTAACCACGCCACCAGTTGCGGCCCCACAATACCGGCCGAGCCCCAGGTGGTGAGCAGGGCGCCGTAGGCCACCGCCATCATCTTGGCGCCAAAGGTGTCCGACACAAAGGCCGGCAAGGTGCCAAAACCGCCGCCGTAACACAGCAGGATGTAACACACCAGCACCCCAAACACCCACGGGCTCGTCACAAACCCCAGGCCCACAAACGCGGCGAACTGGCTCAGCAACATGATGCGAAACACGGTGACCCGGCCCAGTTTGTCCGACAGGCTGCCCCAGGCAAACCGGCCCACGCCGTTGAACAAGGCGCTGAAGGCGATCAGCGTGGCGCCATAACTGGCGAGTTGCTCCACCGTCAGGCTGGCGTCCTGGCGGCGCCACAACTCCTGCACCATGGGGGATTGGAAACCGATGAACATGATGCCCGCCACCGTGTTGCAAAACATCACCAGCCACATCAAAGCAAAGCGCCCGGAGGTCAGCAAAGCGCGTGTGTTGGGGTACTGCACGACACCCGCGCCTGAACCGTAGCCCCCACCCTGGGTGCTGCCGCTAGGCGGGTCTTGCAGACCCCAGGCCAGCGGGGTGGCCAACACCAAAAACATCACGCCCAACACCGCAAACACGGTCGGAAAGTGGTGGTCGGCGGCCTGCAACAACAGCGGCGCGATCAGTTTGGACATGACCATCGCACCCAGGCCAAAACCCATGATGACCATGCCGGTGGCCAGGCCCTTTTTGTCCGGGAACCATTTGGCCACCGTGGCCACCGGGGGCACATACGCCAGCCCGATGCCGGTGCCGCCAATCACACCGTAACCCAGATACAAAAATGGCAAGGACTCAAAGTACAGCGCCAGCGCGCCCAGCAGGTAACCGCTGCCAAATAACACACTGCCCAGCACCGCCAGTTTGCGCGGGCCATAAATGGGCAGCTTGGTGCCGCCCACCGCTGCGCCCAGGCTCAAAAACAGGATGGTGGTGCTGAACACCCAGGCCACCTGGGTGTTGTTCCAGCCGTAGGTTTCGGCCAGCGGGTTCTGGAAATAACTCCACGCGTACACCGTGCCAATACACATCTGCAAGGCCGTGCCCATCAGGGCCATCCACCAGCGGTTCATGGTTTGTCCTTGTTTTTCTTCGGTCCCAGAATGTCGGTGAGGTCACCTTCCTGGTGGTGCGAGTCTTCGATCAGGGTCAGCACGTGCTGCAGCAAGTCACGCGAGTACAGGACGCCAATCGGGTTGCGTCGGGCGTTGATCACCGGCAGGTGTCGAAAACCCCGCGTCCGGATGATCTGGATGCACTCGGCCACCGGGGTGTCGGCGGTCACCGCGGTCGGGTTGGGCGTGAGCACGCTGCCGACTGTGGTGGTTTCGGGATCGCGACGGCGCGCCACCACACGTTGCAGGATGTCGCGCTCGGACAGGATGCCCACCAGCCGGTCGTTGTCCACCACCAGCAGCGCGCCCAGATTGGCGTCCACCATGCGTGTGGCGGCCGTCACCACGGTTTCATAGGGGGTGGCGGTGGTCAAGCGCGTTTTCATCAGTGCGGCCACGGTGCCCAGCTTCATCGCGTTCATGGGTGTCCTTCTAGATCTCGACCGTCAAGTTGTACTGGCGGAAGGTGTCCACCACTTTTTGCACCTGCGCCGCGGTGGGTGAGGGGGTGTCCTTGAGCTCGTAGTCAAAGCCCATGCGTTCCCACTTGTATTCACCCATCTTGTGAAACGGCAGGATCTCCACCTTCTCGATGTTGCTCATGGGGGCGAGGAACTTCGCCAGACCTTCCACGTTTTGCGGCTGGTCGGTGATGCCCGGCACCAGCACAAACCGGATCCAGGTGGGCTTGTTGATGCTGTGTAAATACTCGGCAAAGCGCAGCGAGGGCTCGCGCGGCACGCCGGTGAGTTTGGTGTGAATATCGGGGTCAAACGCCTTGATGCACAACATCACCAGGTCCACGTGTTCCAGCACGGTGGCCGCCACGCTCTGGCTGGCAAAACCCGAGGTGTCGAGCGTGGTGTGGATGCCCAAGGCCTGGCAGCGGCGAAACACCTCTGCAGTGAAGTCGCGCTGCATCAGCGGTTCACCACCGGTGATGGTGACGCCGCCGCCGGTGAACTTCATGTAGGAGCGGTATTTGGTGATCTCCGCCATCAGCGCGTCGACACTGATCTCACGCCCGTCACACAGGGCCTGGGTGTCGGGGTTGTGGCAATACAGGCAGCGAAGCGGGCAGCCCTGCGTGAACACCACAAAGCGGATGCCCGGGCCGTCCACCATGCCGCCACTCTCCAGCGAATGGATGCGGCCGCTCAGCGGCGGGGCTTCGGACGGCGCCACATCGCGTGGCGCCAGCCTGGCCCGCATGTCAACCAGGTGCTGCGTGGACATCGGACCGGCCTCGCTTAAATGCGCTCGTGCAGGGTGCGGTTGATCACATCAAGCTGCTGCTCACGCGTGAGCTTGATGAAGTTGACCGCGTAGCCCGAGATGCGGATGGTGAGCTGCGGGTACTGCTCAGGGTGCTCCATCGCGTCCTTGAGCGTCTCCACGTTGAACACGTTCACATTGATGTGGTGACCACCATCGGAGAAGTAGGCGTCCAGAATGCCGCACAGGTTGTCGACCCGCTCCTTGTCCGACTTGCCCAAGGCTTTGGGCACGATCGAGAAGGTGTAGGAGATGCCGTCCGCTGCGTATTCGTAGGGCAACTTGGCCACCGAGGCCATCGAGGCCACCGCGCCGTTGTGATCCCGCCCGTGCATCGGGTTGGCACCCGGCGCAAAGGGTTCACCCGCTTTGCGACCATCGGGCGTGTTGCCGGTGGCTTTGCCGTACACCACGTTGGAGGTGATGGTCAGGATCGACTGCGTGGGCACCGCGTTGCGGTAGCAGGTGTGCTTGCGGATCTCGGTCATGAAACGGGTCATGATGTCCACCGCAATCTGGTCCACACGGTCGTCGTTGTTGCCGTATTGCGGGTACTCGCCTTCAATCTCGTAGTCCACCGCCAAGCCCGCGTCATTGCGGATGATCTTGACCTTGGCGTATTTCATCGCCGAGAACGAGTCCGCCACCACCGACAGGCCGGCCATGCCGCAGGCCATGGTGCGCAGGATGTCGCGGTCATGCAGCGCCATCTCCAGGCGTTCGTAGCAATACTTGTCATGCATGTAGTGGATGACGTTGAGCGTGTTCACGTACAAGCGAGCCAGCCATTTCATGAACTGCTCGTAGCGGTACATCACCTCGTCGTAGTCCAGGTAGTCACCGGTGATCGGTGAGAACGGTGGGCCAACTTGTTCGCCGGATTTTTCGTCAATACCGCCGTTGATCGCGTACAACATGCACTTGGCCAGGTTGGCGCGGGCACCGAAGAACTGCATCTGCTTGCCAATCGTCATGGCCGAGACGCAGCAGGCAATGCCGTAGTCGTCGGTGTAGAGCGGGCGCATCAGATCGTCGTTTTCGTACTGCAGCGAGCTGGTGTCGACCGACACCTTGGCGCAATACTTCTTGAAGTTGGCCGGCAGACGCTCGGACCACAACACGGTCAGGTTCGGCTCGGGCGCAGCACCCAGGTTGTACAGCGTGTGCAGGAAGCGGAAGCTGGTCTTGGTGACCATCGGCACACCGGCTTGCGACATGCCACCCAGCGCTTCGGTGACCCAGGTCGGGTCGCCCGAGAACAGCGCGTTGTATGCTGGCGGACGCAGGAAACGCACCATGCGCAACTTCATGACGAAATGGTCGATCAGCTCCTGGGCAGCAGACTCATCCAGCGCACCGCTGAGAATGTCGCGCTGCAGGTAGATGTCCAGGAAGGTCGACACCCGGCCCAGCGACATGGCCGCACCGTCTTGCTCCTTGATCGCGCCCAGGTAGGCGAAATAGGTCCACTGAATGGCTTCTTTACCGTTGCTGGCAGGCTGGCGGATGTCAAAACCATAACTCTTGGCCATGGTGATCAGCTCTTTGAGCGCGCGGATCTGCTCGGCGGTTTCTTCGCGTTTCTGGATGGTGTCGCTGTCCATCACGTCAAAGTCCAGCGAGGTCAGTTGCGCCTGTTTGTCTTCAATCAGGCGGTCCACGCCGTACAAGGCCACGCGGCGGTAGTCACCAATGATGCGGCCACGGCCATAAGCGTCGGGCAGGCCGGTGATGATGCCGGAGCTGCGCACGGCCATCATCTTCTTGGTGTAAGCGTCAAACACGCCGTCGTTGTGGGTTTTGCGGTATTTGAAAACGCGCTCGGTTTCCGGGTCCATCTCGCGGCCATAAGCCTTGAGGGCGCTTTGCACCGTGCGGATGCCGCCAAACGGCATGATGGCGCGTTTCAAAGGTGCGTCGGTCTGCAGGCCGACGATCTGCTCCAGGCTCTGGTCAATGTAGCCCGCGCCCGAGGCGTCGATGCCGGCAATGATGCGGGTTTCCACATCCAGAATGCCTTTTTTGATCTCTTCCTTCATCAGCTCTTTGACTTGGCCCCAGAGCGCGTCGGTGCGCGGCGTGGTGGGTGCCAGGAAGGCGCTGTCGCCGGTGTAAGGTGTGAAATTCTCCTGAATGAAGTCGCGCACGTTGATTTCGCGCGCCCATTTGCCTTGTTTAAACCCGTCCCAAGCTGAACCCATTGTTAGCTCCTTTTCAAAAAAATGAAGGTCTGAGATATCAGCCTGGGCGAAGGCTCCAGGATCACACGTCAAAGTGTCGTTGACCTGCGGACTCGGAACGGTTCTATGAGGCTGATTCAACGGTCTAAATATTTCACCGTATGAACAGCATTGTCGCTAAATGGATTCTAGAACGTATACGCGAAAATCATGAAACAGCGTTCCAATTGATCGACATCAACAATATTTGAAAAATAATTTTCGAATTTCGATCAAATTCGCACAATTTGTATCGGATTTCCAACATCTCGCTGGGCGATGGTTTTTGTCAGCCGACGGTGGTTTTGGGCTGCCCCGCTTGATGTGGGGCAATGCCGCTGCGCCCTTACAGCATTTTTTCGAGAAACGCGCGGGTTCGCGGGTGTTGGGGTGCGGCAAACAGCTCACGCGCCGGGCGCGCTTCCACCACCACGCCGCCGTCCATGAACACAGCGCGCCCCGCCACTTCGCGGGCAAAGGCCATCTCGTGGGTGACCACCAGCATGGTCATGTGCTCTTCGGCCAGTTCGCGCATGGTGCTCAGCACCTCGCCGGTCAGTTCGGGGTCGAGCGCCGAGGTGGGCTCGTCAAACAGCATGATGTCGGGCTCCATCGCCAGCGCGCGGGCAATGGCCACGCGCTGTTTTTGCCCGCCCGACAGGCGCGACGGGTAACTGTCGCGCTTGTCATACAGGCCCACCTTGCGCAGCAGAGCCTCGGCCTTGGGCACGATCTCGTCCCGGAGGGCGCCCTTGACTGTGAGCGGCGCTTCGATCAGGTTTTGCAACACCGTCAGGTGGGGAAACAGGTTGAAGTGCTGGAACACCATGCCCATCTTGCGGCAGACCCGGCTGATCTCGGCCGGCGGCACGTAATGGCAATGGCCCTGGGCGTCGGTTGTCACCAGCGCTTCACCCTCGATCTCGATGTGGCCACGGTGGATGGTTTCCAGGTGGATCAGGCAGCGCAAAAACGTGCTTTTGCCCGAGCCGGACGGGCCAATCACGGCGATCACCTCGCCCTTGTCAACGTCCAGCGAGACGCCCTTGAGCACCTCCACCGCGCCAAAACGCTTGTGCACATCGCGCGCACGGATCATCAGGCTATTCGTCATACACCGCGTATTTCTTTTCCAGGCGCTGGAACCCGTAGGTCAGCACCAGGGTCATGATCAGGTAAAAAGCCGCCGCCACCACAAATGGCGAGGTGGTGAAGTCGCGCTGCACAATGCCGCGCGCGGCGCGCAGCAGGTCATTCATGGCCAGCACGTAGATCAGCGAGGTGTCTTTGACCAGCGTGATGGTTTCGTTGCTCATCGGCGGCAGGATGCGTTTGATCACCTGCGGCAGCACAATGCGGCGCATGGTTTGCGGGTAGCTCAAACCCAGCACCTTGGCGCCTTCGTACTGGCCGCGGTCGATCGACTGGATGCCGGCGCGGAAAATCTCGGCAAAGTAGGCTGAATAGTTCAGCACAAAGGCCAGAATGGCCGACGGAAAATCCGGCAGACGCACACCGATGATCGGGATGAACGGCAGGGCAAAGTAGATGAACAGCATCTGCAGCATCAGCGGCGTGCCGCGCATCAGCCAGATGTAGCCGTTCACCAGGCCACCCAAAAATTTGAAGCGGGAAATGCGGACCAGCGCCAGCCCCAGCCCCAGCGGCACGGCCAGTACCAGCGTGATCAGGAAAACCTGCAGTGTGACCGCGCTGCCCTGCAACAGGGGCGGCAAGATGGTGGCGATGTAATCCATGGGGAAAGTGTCAGAGCCTCTGAAGGCAACATCCAACCGGGCAACTTGGGCGTGTCAATGTGAAGGTTTTCGGTTGTTTGGGACGGGCTGTCATGCCGGGCTTTGACCCGGCATCCATGCTTTCGGGGTCATGGATGGCGGGCCCAAGCCCGCCATGACAGCCGGTGGGGCGTCAGCTTATTTCTTGACGATGTCGCTGCCAAACCACTGGGTGGAGATTTTCGCGGCGGTGCCGTCGGCCTTCATGTCGTCGAGTGCCTTGTCGAGCTTGGCGGCCAGTTCGGTGTCGCCCTTGCGGGTGCCTACGCCGTAGTCTTCGGTGCCGAAGTTTTCTTCCAGCACGCGGTATTCGCCGGGCTTCTTGCCGGTGTAATAGCGGCCCACGATTTCATCGACCACCAGCGCATCCAGGCGGCCTGCGGACAGGTCCATCAGCGCGGTCACGTTGTCGGCAAACTTCTTGAGTTCCTTGATCGACTTGGCGGTGGCTTCGTCCTTTTGCACCGCGTCCACCGCGCTGCTGCCGTCTTGCACACCGACCACCTTGCCCGCCAGCGCTGCCTTGTTGGTGATGGGCGACTTGTCGGTCACCACCACAATCTGGTGGTTTTCCAGGTAAGGCTTGGTGAACAGGATGTTGGCCTTGCGCTCTTCGGTGATCGTCAGACCGTTCCACAACACGTCAATGCGGTTGCCGTTGAGCTCGGACTCCTTGGCGCTCCAGTCGATCGGTTTGAACGTGACTTCCACGCCCAGGCGCTTGCCGGCTTCTTTGGCCAGGTCGATGTCAAAGCCGACCAACTCGTTCTTTTCATCGCGAAAACCCATCGGCGGGAAGTTGTCGTCCAGGCCAATCACGATGGCTTTGGCGGCCACAGGCGCGGGGGCCGCGACCACCGGCTCTTCTTTTTTGCCACAGCCTGCCAGCACCATCGCTGCCATCAGACCGGTCACCATCCATAAAACACGCTTTTTCATTGCTTCGTCCAGAGTTGTGAAAAGCATGAATTATCGGTGCGTTGACAGGCCGCCAAAGTGGTGTAGATTGGCACCCATGATTCCCGCCACGAGGCTTCACCGGAGCCACCCCCGTGCATGACCAACCCAACCGTCAGTTGGCGCTTGACCAATACCGGCTGCGCGCCCGGTTCTACGATGCGGAACTGGCCGCCTTCGAGCCGGTTCGACGCCGGGCGATGGCGTGCCTGGCGCTCCAGCCCGGCGACACCGTGCTGGATGTGGGTTGCGGCACCGGCTTGAGTTTTGAGCTGCTGCAACACGGCGTTGGTCAGCAGGGGCAGCTGGTGGGCATCGAGCAGTCGCCCGACATGTTGCAGCTGGCGCAGCAACGTGTCTTGCAACACCAGTGGCGCAACGTGACCCTGCTGAATGCACCGGTCAAGTCCGCCTCCCTGTCCGGCCAGGCGGATGCGGCCCTGTTTCATTTCACCCACGACATCCTTCGCCAGCCCGCCGAGATTCGGCATGTGCTGGCCCACCTCAAGCCTGGCGCCCGTGTGGTGGCTGCCGGTCTGCAGTGGAGCGCGCCGTGGAACTGGCCCACCAATTGGCTGGTGCTGATGGCGGCGCTGTACTCGACCACCTCGCTGGAAGGGTTGGCGCAGCCGTGGAGTCACCTGACCGAACTGGTGGGCGAGATGCGGCAAGTGCCGTCACCGATGCCTGGAGTTTTTATCGTGAGTGGCCATTTTTTACCTAAAGGAAGTGAGGTTGTTGATCATGTCTGAGCGTTCAAATTCGGGTGGCACCGAGACCGCTGCCCAAACTGTCACCCGCCTGCAGGCCGCGGTTTCGGCCTTCAGGAAGTCGATTGACCCCTACAGCATGATGACCTCGCAGCTCGACGCCCAGCTGGCCTGGCTCCAGCACCCGCAGGATGTGATGCGCGCTGCTGACGAATTCACCGCCGACATGATGGCGCTGTATACCCATGCTGTGCGCCGTACGCTGGGTCTGCCCGCCGACGAGGTGTACGTCTCCAACCCGGCAGACGCCCGCTTTGCCGCCCCGGTCTGGACCGAATCCGCCCCGTGGGACATTCTGAAAGAGTGGTACCTGACGGTCAGCAGCCGGATGCAAAAGTTGTCGCTGGAAGCGCCAGGTTTGTCCGAGCATGAGCGCCATCGTGCCGCTTTCTGGCAGCGCAACTTCCTCAACATGCTGGCCCCGAACAACTTCTTCTGGCTCAACCCACAAGCCATGGAACAGTACGCCAAAACGCAGGGCGAGAGTCTGCGCAAAGGCTTGAAAAACTTCGCCCGCGATGTGGAGGCCAAAAACATCCTGATGGTCGAGCCCGATGCGTTCACCGTTGGCAAAGACCTGGCCACCACCCCTGGCAAGGTGATTTTTCGCAACCGACTGGTGGAGCTGATTCATTACGCACCTACCACCGACCAGGTGCGCGCCATGCCGATCCTGATCGTCACCCCCTGGATCAACAAGTTTTACATCCTGGACCTGACCGAGAAAAAGAGCCTGGTCAAGTACCTGACCGACCAGGGCTTTTCGGTCTTTATCTCCAGCTGGAAGAACCCGCCGCAAGAGATGCACGATGTGCGTTTTGACGACTATTTGACGGAAGGTGTCAGTGAACTGGTGCGGGTCACCACCGAGTTTTGCAAGGTGCCGCAGCTGCATCTGGTCGGTTATTGCATTGGTGGCACGCTGGCGGCCACCTACATGGCCTGGGCCAACAAGCGTTACGGAGCCGACAAATCGCCAGTCGCGCACTGGACGCTTTTCACCAGCCTGACCGACTTTTCGCAGCCCGGCGAGATCAACATCTTCATTGACGAAGCCTGCCTGGATGCGCTCGACGAGTTGATGGCCAAAAAAGGTTATCTGGACGGCAACGAGATGGCAGCGTCTTTCCGCCTGCTGCGCTCCAACAGCCTGATCTGGAACTATTGGGTCAGCAGCTACCTGCTGGGCGATAAGCTGCCGCCGTTTGACGTGCTGTTCTGGAACGTGGACGCCACGCGCATGCCCCAGGCCATGCATTCGTATTACCTGCGCCAGATGTACCTGCACAACAACCTGATCAAGCCCGATGCCCTGACCATTGGCGGCGAGTCGATCGACCTGGGCCGCATCCATCAGCCGCTGTACGCGGTGACGGCGGAAGAAGACCATATTGCCCCCTGGAAGTCCTGTTACCAGGTCCGCCGCTATGTGGCTCCGGACGCGCCGGTGCGGTTTGTGCGTTCCACCTCGGGCCACATCCTGGGCATCGTCAACCCGCCGGTGAACCCGCCCAAGCGGGCTTACTGGGTGGCTGAACCCACGCACCTTGAGGACGCCGAGCATTGGCTGGCGCGTGCTGACAAGAAACCCGGCACCTGGTGGGACGACTGGACGACCTGGCTGCACCAGCGCACGGGTGAGATGGTCAAGGCCTACGCCACCACCAGCCGCAAATACCCGGCACTGGCCGATGCCCCCGGCAGCTACGTCATGGAGAAATAGGGCGGGCCACGGCGTCGCCGCTATCATCCGGCGTGACTAGGTGACCGACTGATGCAGATGCCCCCTGATTTCCCTCCGACCCAAGCCGTCTGGCGCCCGCTCTTGGGCCCCGCTCCCCACCGCGATCTGTGCACCGATTGCGGCATTTCACGCTCCAGCGCGCCCAAGCGTTGCGGCGAAGCATGCCAATTCATCCAGCCCGACTATCCCGCACTGGAAGCACGTGTGCATGGGCGTGTGCGTGACCCGCAACAAGGTGATGAGCTTTATTTTGGGGTGCACCAGCGCATGCTGCGTGCCGCCTTGCAACCGGCCTCACCCGGCGCCCAGTGGACCGGCATCACCACCCGGCTGGCCCAGCGCCTGCTGGAAACCGGCGCGGTGGACGCGGTGCTGACCATGGCGCCTGACCCGGATGACCGCTGGCGCCCGGTGCCCGTGCTGGTGACCAAGCCGGAAGGCATGACGCAGTGCCGCGGCATGCGCATGGGTTACGCGCCGCTGCTGGCGCTGCTGGAGCCTGCGCTGCAACAAGGTTACAAACGCCTGGCCGTCATCGGCATCCCATGCCAGGTGTACGCGCTACGCGCGCTGGAAGAACAGTTGGGGCTGGAACGCTTGTATGTGATTGGCACACCGTGCTCTGACAACACCACCACCGAGCGGTTCCATGAATTTTTGGCGCTGGTGGCCGCCCAGACGAATGACAAGCCCGAAGACATCACCTACCTGGAGTTTTTGGCGGACTACCACGTGGAGCTGCGTTACCAAGATGGCCGCCAGCGCAAGGTGCCGTTTTTGATGCTGCCGCTCTCCGATTTGCCGCGCGACTTTTTCCCGCTGACCTGCCGCACCTGTGTCGACTACACCAACGCGCTGGCCGACATCACCGTGGGCTACATGGGTGGCGAGGGCCAGCAATGGCTGCTGGTGCGCAACCAGCGTGGTGAAGAGTTGCTGAAGCTGCTGGGTGACGACGTCAAGGTGAGTGCGCCGGGCAGTGCAGGCAAGCGCCAGGGGCCGGTCAAGGGTTTTCTGGCCAATACCGAACGCGCCGCCGGTGGCTTGCCGCTGCGCCGCATGCCGCAGTGGTTGCGCCCGGTGGTGGGCTGGCTGATGCCAAGGGTGGGGCCGCGCGGGCTGGAGTTTGCCCGGGCACGGCTGGAGATGAAAGCGGTGGAGACCATCATCCACCTGCGCCGCGAAGAGCCGCGCCGCCTCAAATCGATGGTGCCCGCGCACGTGTGGGCGCTGGTCAAGCCTTACGGCATGACACCGGCCCCACAAGAGTTGCCGCCTCAGGCCGCCAGAGCGGCCAAAAACTTGTCCTGAATCGCGACGTACGCCTGCGGCACCTCAAAGTAAGGCATGGCGCCGGTGGGCAACACCTGCACTTGCCAGTTGGGCTGGCCGCTGACGATGCTCAACATCTTGTAGTCGGTGAAGTCGCCGCGTATCCCGTGCACCACCAGGGTGGGCAGGGTGATTTGCCGGTAAATGGTGTGGATGTCGGCGCTGAACAGGATGCCACTCAGGAAGGCCAGTGGCGCGCATTCGGCGTTGGGTTGCCGCGCGCTCAGGCAGTTGTAGGCCCACAAGGTCTCGTCAATCGTTTTGGCGCCCCAGGTTTTCTCCAGAAAATAGCGGATCACCCCCGGGCGGGTGAGTTGCCTGAACAGAAAACCGCCCCAGCCCGGGCCGCGCAGAAATTTGTCAAGACCTGCCATGTAGCGCGTTTGCCCAGGGGCCTCTTGCAAGACCTGCCCGCCTCGAAAACCGGTTGGGCTGACCAGGGTCAGGCTTTTGAACAGGCCCGGGTTCTCCACCGCCGCACGCGCCAGGAACTCGCAAGAGAGCGACACTGCCACCGCATCCACCGGCGCACCACCGTGTTTGGTTTGCAGCCAGCGGGCGGCTTTCACAATCGCGTCGGTCATCACGCGCACGGTGTAGGGCCGGTTGGCGCGGGTCGACAGACCATAACCCGGCAGGTCCAGCGCCGCCACGCTGCGGCTGGTGTGGTAATGCGCAAACAGCGGCCGCACCTCGGCGGCAGACGCCACGGCGTTGATACTGTGCACCAGCAGCAGGGGGGCACCGGTGCCCGCGCTGTACACGGCCAGCTGGCCGCCATCATGGGGAAGGGTCGACAGGGCGCCGTCAAGGGCTTGTGGCAGGGGGGTGTTCATGGAGATCGGGTCCGGACGTGAAGATGGGCGCCATCTTACGCGTCGATTTTTTTATCAAAAGAGCAAATATTTTTAAATAGGCCTTAATTACCCTTCATTTCTGCCGTTAATAACTTACGAACGGAGGAAAGACCCAGACCAGTTCTGTCGCCTGAAACACCATGTCACAACCATCCATTGATCGAATCCAGGGCGTGCGGCCTGTTGCCGCCGAGGCCGCTGCGTTGGCAACAGGCCGGGTGGTGCCCGTGGTGCCGGTCAATCCGCCTCAAAGGGTCGAAGCGCCTGCCGAGGTGCAGCCCAGCGTGATCAACAAGATCAACACGGGTGACAAGCCCAATGCGGGTGAGGGTGTTTACAGCAGCGTGGCCGACCCGGTGCGCCAAACCCCCGAAGAAGCCGCCCCCAAAGACTGGACCATCAAACGCCCGGTGCCTGAAAAGGCGGAAGAGCCGCCGCCCGAACCCTTGTCCAAAATGTTGATGGACCACATCAAGTCCTTATGGCTGGCCAGCGCCAGTGCGGTGCAGGTGCAAGAGCAGGTCAAAAACCAGGTGGACTCCACCAAACCGGTGACCAACACAAATACCGGTGTGATCGCCACCGAGGTTTACACCTACTCCCCCACCAAAATCAACAAGACCGACAAGACGCAGACCTGAGCGTCAGGCGCTTGGGGTCTCCACCGCGCTGCTGCGCAGCGCAAACCGCGCCGGTGTGTCCTGCGGCAACTTCTCCAGTGTCCACTGTTGCGTATGAAACGCTGCCACACCGGGCTTGTGCGCGATGGAGATCAGAGCGCCTTGCGCTTGTTGCACATGGGTGAACAGGGTCTGATAGATCGAACGCTCGGCCTCTTCATCCAGCGCGCTGGTGGCCTCGTCGGCAAACACCCAGCGCGGCTTCTTCAGCAGCACGCGTGCCACGGCCAGGCGCTGCTGCTCACCGCCTGAGAGCGTCTGACCCCAGGCGCCGGGCTCGTCAAGCCGATCCACCAGCCCCGGCAGCAGGGCGCGGTGCAAGGCGTCCTGCAACTCGGTATCGCTGTACAGCGTGGCCTCTTGGGGGTAGGCCAGTGCGTTGCGCAGCGGTCCGTTTGGAAAATACGGCCGCTGCGGGATGAACATGCTGTTGGCTGGCCGCGCCACGTGGCCACTGGCGAACGGCCAGATGCCCGCCAGCGCCCTGAACAACGTGGACTTGCCCGCACCGGATGGCCCGCGCAACAAGATGCGGTCGCCAGGCTGGGCGTGGAGGCTGGCCTGATGCAGCAGCACCGCACCGTTGGGCAGTTCCAGATGCAGGTCTTGGCTGGCGAGCGCTTCAGAATCCGTCGCTTCTGGCCCTTTGCCTTGACGGGCCAGCGCCTGAAAAGAGGCCTCGAAGCTGGTGAGCCGGTCGGTGGTGGCGCGCCACGTCGCCAGGCTGCTGTAGTTGTCCACGAACCAGCTCAAGGCGCCTTGCACCTGGCCAAAGGCGCTGGCGATCTGCATCAGCTCACCGAGCTGGATGGCGCCGCTGAAAAAGCGCGGTGCCGCCACCACAAACGGAAACACCACCGCCGCCTGACCAAAAAAGCTGGTGAACCACACCAACCGCTTTTGCGCCCGGATCAGGTCGAGGTAATTGCCCAGCACCAGGCCGAAACGGTTGTCCAGTTGGCCGCGCTCCACCGCTTCGCCGCGGTCCAGCGCGATGGCTTCGCTGTATTCACGCACCCGCACCATGTGGTGGCGAAAGTCGGCCTCGCGGCGTTGCTGCTCAAAGTTCAGCGCAATCTGCGGGCGGCCAATGTAGTGGGTCAGCACGCTGCCGGCCAGGCAGTACAGCACCGCCATCCACACCATGAAGCCGGGAATGTTGTACGCCGAGCCGCCCAGCGTGAAAGCAAAGCCGCCCGACAGGCCCCACAAGATGCCGACAAAACTGACCAGTGTCACCACCGCGTTGAGCAGCCCCATGGTCAGCGACACGGTGTAGCTGGTGAACTGGTTGATGTCGTCCTGAATGCGCTGGTCGGGGTTGTCCGGGTTGTGGCCGCTGGTATTGGGCGCGGCGGCAAAACGCGTCAGCTCCATCTTGTAAAACGCGTGGTTGGCCAGCCAGCGCGTCAGGTAGTGGCTGGTCATCCAGGCGCGCCAGCGCACCTCCAGCAGCTGGGTCAGGTAAAACTTGTAGACCGCCAGCACGATGAAGATGCCCGCCAGCCAGGCAAAGCGGCCCAGTTGCTGCCAGAACACGTCCGCGTTTTTCTCTTGCAGGGCGTCGTAAAACAGCTTGTTCCAGTCGTTGAACAGCACCGCCATGTAGACCAGCGCCAGATTCAGTACCACGATCGCAGCCAGCAGGCCGCGCGCTTGCCATTTCTGCTCAGAGACAAAGTACGGTTGGGTCAGCGCCCAGGCCCGGCTGGTGAAGGTTCTGAAGGCGGTGTACTTTTGGGTCCAGGTCATGGCGGGGCTCATCCGTTGGCCACACCGCTGGCCACGTGACCGGCGGGCACGTGCTGCGAGGCAGATTCGATGTGGCCGGTCTGGTCGTCAAAGAAAAAGTCGGGTTCAAACTCGCGCAGAAATTCGCCCTTGGCCAGGCCGCCCAAAAACATGGCTTCGTCCACCTCGATGTTCCAGTTCATCAGGGTGAGGATGGCGCGCTCATGCGCGGGCGCGCTGCGCGCCGTCACCAGGGCGGTGCGGATGCGCATGGCCGGGGTGCCCGATTGCTGCAGCTTTTGTAGCGCGACAAGCAGGGGCTTGAAAGGCCCGTCAGGCAATGGTTGGGTCACCTTGTCCATTTCATGCTGTTGGAAGGCTTTCAATCCTTGTGACTGGTACACGCGTTCGGCCTCGTCGGAAAACAGCACGGCATCACCGTCAAAGGCAATGCGCACTTCATACGGGTGCGCGTCGCTGGCATGCACCGATTGCGGGTACACCTGCGCGGCGGGCACACCGGCATCCAGTGCGGCGCGCACGTCGCTCAGGTGGGTGCTCAAAAACAGGTTGGCGTGCAAGGGCTTCAGATAGCGCCAGGGTGACTGGCCGCGTGTGAAATTGCCGCGCTCAATCGGCAGGCCGTAGTGCCGTGCCGAACGAAACACCCGCATGCCCGACACCGGGTCGTTGCGCGACAGGATCACCACCTCCACCGGCTGATCCCGCACTGCCTGGTTAAACGCCAGCAGCTTTTTCACTAGCGAAAACGCCACCCCCGGCTTGGCTGGCATGTCGAGCCGCTGCAACTGCAGCGCCATGTAGGCACGGTCGTCGCCTTGCTCGAACACCAGGTTTTCTTCCTCAAAATCAAACAGCGCACGGCTGCTTATGGCCACCACCAGTTTGCCGTCCAGCGTCTTGGCCATTGTGAGCCTCCTGTCAGATCAAGAAAACAAGACCCCTGTCAGGGCCGGGGCGTCATTGCTGCAAAAACATCTGGTAGGCCGGGTTGGCGGTTTCTTCCACGCAGGGGTAGCCCAGCGTGGTCAAAAACTCGGCAAATTCGGCATCATCGGCCGCCGCCACCTGCAGCCCGACCAGAATGCGCCCGTAGTCGGCACCCTGGTTGCGGTAATGGAACAGGCTGATGTTCCAGCCCGGGCGCATCAGGCTCAAAAACTTCAGCAGCGCGCCGGGCCGCTCGGGTATCACAAAACGCAGCAGCCGCTCGTCCTTGGCCAGCGCCGAGTGCCCGCCCACCATGTAGCGGATGTGCTCCTTGGCCAGATCGTCGTGCGTCAGGTCCAGCGTCTCAAAGTGATGGCGGCACAGGTGTGCGGCAATCTTGGCCGACTCGCCTTTGGTCGTGGTGGTCAGGCCGACAAACACGTGTGCCTTGTGGGCGTCGCTGATGCGGTAGTTGAACTCGGTCACGTTGCGGGTGGTTTTGGCACCGCCAAAGGCGGGCAGGTTGCTCAACAGTTCACAAAAACGCCGGAAACTGCCGCGTTCTTCGGGGATGGTCACGGCAAACAGGGCCTCGCGTTCCTCGCCCACCTCGGCACGCTCGGCGACAAAGCGCAGGCGGTCAAAGTTCATGTTGGCGCCGCACAAAATAGCGGCGTAGGTTTCACCCTTGGTTTTGTGCTGGGCCACGTACTTCTTGACGGCCGCCACCGCCAGGGCACCGGCGGGTTCGACGATGCTGCGGGTGTCCACAAACACGTCCTTGATGGCCGCGCACACCGCGTCGGTGTCCACCACCACATAGTCATCGACCAAGTGGCTGGCGATGCGGAAGGTTTCCGCCCCCACCAGTTTCACCGCGGTGCCGTCAGAGAACAGGCCCACATCGCTCAAAGTGACCCGGTGATGCGCTGCCACCGACTGCACCATCGCGTCCGAGTCGTTCATCTGCACACCAATCACCTTGATGTCCGGGCGCACCGCCTTGATGTAATTGGCCACGCCCGACACCAGTCCGCCGCCGCCAATGGCGACAAACACCGCGTCCAGCCGCCCCTGATGCTGGCGCAGGATTTCCATGGCCACGGTGCCCTGACCGGCAATCACGTCCGGGTCGTCAAACGGGTGGACAAAGGTCAGGCCTTGTTCTTTTTCCAGCGTCACCGAGTGGTTGTAGGCATCGGAGTAGCTCTCACCCGTCAGCACCACCTCACCGCCCAAACCGCGCACCGCATCCACCTTGACCTGCGGTGTGGTGGTGGGCATGACGATCACCGCACGCGTACCCAGCCGCTGCGCACTGAGCGCCACGCCTTGTGCATGGTTACCGGCCGAGGCGCAGATCACGCCTTTTTTCAACTGCGCCGGGCTCAAATGCGCCATCTTGTTGTACGCGCCGCGCAGCTTGAAGCTGTGCACCGGTTGCTGGTCTTCACGCTTGAGCAGCACGGTGTTGCCCAGGCGCTCGCTCAAGGACTGGGCGGTTTCCAGCGCAGATTCAATCGCCACGTCATACACACGGGCGTTAAGGATTTTTTTCAGGTAATCCAGCGGGGTCAGGTCGGCGTGGGCGCGAGGGGTGGCGGTCATGATGAGGGTTTCGTTTCAGGTGTAAGAAATTCAGGCGCGAAATTGTTGCTGTCAGCGGGTCAAGGCCCAAGGATTCAGGATGTCAATACCGGTTCCCTTGAAGTCCCGCACGTTGCGGGTGGCCACTTTGAAACCATTGGCGGCAGCGATGGCGGCAATGGCAGCATCGGCAAAGCTGATGGGGTTTCCTGCTGCCTGAGCCTTGGCGTGAACAAGCGCAAACGCCTGGGCGGCACTGGCATCAAAGGAAAGCAGGCGACCTTCAAACAGCGGCAGCATACGTGCGACCAGCGATTGCCCCAGCGCTGTGCGCCGCTTTCCAGCGGGCAGCGCTTCTATCCCGGCGAGCAGTTCAGCCAGGCTGATGGTGGTCAGGAACAGCGTTTCAGGCTCTTGGGCATTGAGCCAATCCAGCACGGCTGGGTCTGGCGCTGGCTTCAGTGGTTCGGACACCACGTTGGTGTCGAGAATGATCATTCAAAGCTCGCGGCGGCTACAGGCGTTTTGTCGCGTTTGAAGTCAAGTTCGATCCCGCCCAGGTCTTGGCCAATTTGGGCCAGTTGGGTTCCAAACGCCACCCTGGGGCGAACGGCGGCTTCCAGGATGAATCTGATCTCTGATTCGGTGCTGCGGCCATGTTGCGCAGCGCGCGATTTGAGTGCCCGGTGGGTTTCCTCTGGCAAATTTCGGATGGTGACTGCAGGCATCGTGCTTCTCCTGGTGAGATTTGAATGATAGCATGCTGGGTATTTGATATCAATTATGGGCATGCAGCACAATCCTGCTGGCATCACACACTGAAAGGAAACCCCCACATGGAATGCACCGTCAACTGGACAGGCGCCCTGGCCACCCGCTCCAACATGGGCTTTCTTGCCGAAACCGGCAGCGGCCACACGCTGATGATGGACGGCGCACCCGATGCGGCCAAGCCCGAGAACGGCGGCCAGAACCTGGCCCCGCGCCCGATGGAGTTGCTGCTGGCCGGCGCTGGCGGCTGCACCGCTTATGACGTGGTGCTGATCCTCAAGCGCGGCAGGCATGACGTGCGCGGCTGCAGCGTCAAGCTCAGCGCCGATCGCGCCGAGACCGACCCCAAGGTCTTCACCACCATCAACATGCACTTCACCGTGACCGGCAAGGCATTGCCCGCCGCAGCAGTAGAGCGCGCCATCGCCATGAGCCACGACAAATACTGCTCAGCCAGCGTCATGCTGGGCAAAACTGCGGAGATCACCACCAGCTTTGAGGTGCTGGAGGCGTAAGTTGACACGGGTGGTTGGCTAAACCCTATGCGCCACCGTCGTCATCACCTTGGCGGCGGCTTTCATCAGCCCTTTGACGGGCGCGGGTAAATCCATGGCGCCCAGTTCCATCGCGTTGTAGGCGTGGCGGGCTTCGTCGTCCATCATCTGCGCCACGATCGCGCGTGAGGCGTGGTCACCCGCGGGCAGGCGGTTCATGTGGCTTTCCAGGTGCGCTTCCACCTGGTTTTCGGTCTCCACCACAAAGCCCAGGCTCACCGCGTCGCCCAGCTTGCCCGCAATCAGCCCCAGCCCAAACGCCCCCGCGTACCACAGCGGGTTCAGCAGCGAGGTGCGGTCACCCAACTCTTTCAGGCGCTGCTCGGTCCACGCCAGATGGTTGGTTTCTTCGGCCCCAGCGGCCGTGAAATGGGCGCGCAGCGCGGCATCTTTGGTCGCAAAAGCCTGCGCCGTGTACAGCGCCTGGGCGCACACCTCGCCCACATGGTTGACGCGCATCAGCGCCCCGGCTTCCTTATTCTCTGATTCAGACAACTCGGTCACCTCACCCGGCAAGGTCGGGCAGGCCTGCGCCGCAGCGTGCGATGCAAACACGGTGCGCAGGGCAGAGTCAGCAGCGATAAGAAAACGGTCAATCATGGTGGGGTGTCCTGTGGCTTGAACTGGGCTGTGTGCGGGGAGGTGGCAAATTGTAGGGTTGCGCGCCGCCAACACGGCCTACGACGGATTCTCAAGTGATAACCACCAACCATCCTTGTCAATTGGTGGCTGATGAAATCAGCGCATCCCGCGGCTCTGGCGGCACATCCGGGCTGGCGGCCAGCCAGGCATCAAAACCAGCCAGTTCGCCGCGCGCCTGCCGCTCCTTGAAATAAGTTTCTGTCTTCAAGGCCGACACCTTTTCGGCAATGGCGGTCACAAAAAACTGGTTCATTGAAACCTGTTCAGACGCTGCAACCTCGCGGGCGTAGGCGAACAAGGATTCAGGGACTCGCAATGCGTAATTAGCCATGGTGGTTACTCCTTAAGGTTCAGTTGGGCGAGGAAGTCCGACGGAGTCCAGACAGGCAAGCGAAAGCGCCTGGCAGCCGAAAAATCATTCAAATTGAACGTGATCAGCGCATCCGCGTGCCCGTTCAGGGCGGTCTCCAGCACCATCTCATCTGCCGGGTCGCGGGTTTGAGGACGCCACAAAAAGTGCAAATGAACCGGCTCTGCGCGCAAGCTCAATGCATCCAGAAACGCATCGACCATCGCCGCAGTTCTGCCGCCAATCGCCAGTTGTGCCGGCCGCTTCAATACCGCTTCGTACTCAAGAAACAAGGGGACCGATGCCAGTGCGACAAAGCCACCTTTGCTCAAGCGCTGCAACACAGCGAATGATGCCCCCTGGCGACTTCGGCTTGCTGCGACCAAAATGTGAGTGTCGAGAACGACGCGGATTCTTGTCATATCGCCCATCATATAACTCAAAGTCATTGACATGGTCTGGCCAATAAAAAAGCCCCGCGAGGGGCTTTTTTGGCGTGGTGGGCAGTGCCCGTAGATCAGAACCGGTGGCGAATGCCCAGCTGGATGGCGGTGGAGTCGGTGCCGGCCGAAGCGGTCACGCCGCCAATGTAGCCATTGCCGCCAGGTGCCACCTGGCCCTTGTCGCCGTTGTCATAGCGCACCAGCACGGCGTTCAAGTCGGTGCGCTTGGACAGCGCATAGGTGTAAGCAGCGCCATAGGAGTCCACGTCAGCGTTGTACGGACGTTTGTCGTTGAACGTGTTGTAAGCCACTGAAATGGTGTGCGGGCCAGTGGTGTAGCGGTAGCCAATGTGGTAGAGGCGGCCATCTTGCTTAAGGGCTTCGGCGTAGGTGCCTCTGATGGATTGGGCTAAACCACGTGATCCTGTTGCGCCAAAAACAGCATCTTCAATATCGCCCATGTTGGATGGGTTGTCATCCGTGATTTGAATGGCCATGCCCGAAAATTTGTGTGGGCCTGTGGTCATGGAGGCACCGATAACTGTTGACTTCAAAGAGTCTTTTCCGGCTTCATTTTTCGTCGCGTTGTGTCCCAAGCCAACCGCAAAACCGTTGGCTTTGTAGCTGGCATTGAAAGCAATCATCCGGCTGGAGTCGTTGGCTGTTTCGCCACGGTCACCCAGCGCGTACATCAAAGACCCTGCGAACCCATCCTTGGCAATGCGGTAAGCAATCGCATTGGACTGACGAATTTCAAGGATGGACGGGAACGTCACAATCTGACCAGCTGCCAAGCCCGACTGCGTCTCCATGATGTCAAACATCGCATTGGTTTCAAACGCTGGCGTGTACATCCGGCCAGCCAGCACCGCACCCACGGGCGTGATCAGGCCCACAAAGGCTTGACGGTCAAAAAATCGGTCACCGTACGGACCAACATTGACGCCAAACTTCTGAGCGGCAAGACCCGGGACGAGGCGATCTAAAAAATCTTGAGTTGGAATAGGTAAGCCGGGGATGCTGCTGGGTAACCCCAGCAAATTAGCTTTTGAATACCGATCCGACAGCTGGCCACCAGAAACCGGCGTGCTCTTGTTCGACCCCGTATCCAGCTCCACCCGCGCTTCCAGCGTAAAAATCGCCTTGTAGCCGCCACCCAGATCCTCGGTGCCCTTCATGCCCCAGCGCGAGCCTTCCATGATGCCGCTGGCCACTTGGGTGACACGGCCAGCCTTCAGGCCGCTGGTGGATGTGATGCCCACGTCAGCCAGGCCATACAGCGTGACGCCCTCGCCGGTCTGGGCATGGGCAAACGCTGCGCAGCACAGTGCGCTGGCCAAGGCGACAGCGCGGGCGGCGCGGTGTTTGGACTGGATCTTGTGGGTCGTTGTCATGGTGGTTTGCCTCGTTGTAGTGGATAAAAAAGGACGGTCGTGCAGTTTTGAAGAATGATGCCCGGTGCTGGCGTCTTTTATTGCAGGGGTTTTCCCTGTTGTGGTGCATTTTCTTCACTTTGGGGATGCGAGCTAAATTACTGATTCAAAACAAAAAAAGTCACCTTTTAACTCGAGCGACCCAAAACCAGCGCTTATCGTCGGTTTGTTGCAATTTGACGACATGACGACCTTCTTTGCCTCTGTAACTGGCCTAAAACTGGCTGAGTTGGGCGTTTGGTGGCGGTCCGGTGGTTAAATCAATTCCGCGATGTTTCATCCGCCCGTTTGAAGAAGCTAGTCGCTAGCGTTCAAATGTTTCTGTAATTTTCTTGGAGTTTTTCTCATGAAAAAAAGTCTGATTGCTTTGGCTGTTTTGGCAGCTTCCGGCGCCGCTATGGCTCAATCTTCCGTGACCCTGTACGGCATTGCTGACGTGTGGTTTGGTGGTCTCAAGGCCGATCAAGAGGCAGGTAACCCGGATCGTGTTACAAAATTGGACAGCGGTGGCGTGAATACTAGCCGTTGGGGCCTGAAGGGTTCTGAAGACCTGGGCGGTGGCTTGAAAGCTGTGTTCAACTTCGAGTCAGCGGTGGCTGTTGATTCTGGCGCATCTAATGGCTTTAGCCGCGTTTCGTATGTTGGCGTGTCTGGCGGCTTCGGTGAAGTTTTGCTGGGCAAGCCATGGACTGCCATCGATGACATCATGGGTGCATCCAACAGCGGTTTTGACTCCAAACTGTCCGCTACCAATGGCGTGTGGGTGGCCAACAACATCTACGCTGGTAATCCCGGCAACACGATCAAGTACACAACGCCGAGCTTCGGTGGTGTGACAGGTGCAGTGGCTTATTCGCTGGACGAAAAAGCCAACCAGTCTACTGACATTGTCGACTTCGCCGTTTCTTATGCTGGTGGTCCTGCCACGGCTAACCTTGGCTACCAAGTGCAAAAAGACGCTGGTGATGATCTGAAGATCATGACTTTGAACGGCACTTACAATTTCGGCGTTGCCAAGTTGTTGGCCAGCTACGCCAAGACAAGTGCTGGTGATTTTGACGTCAAAGATTACCAAATCGGTGTCGATGTTCCCGTGTCTTCTGCATTGACCTTGTCGGCTGGCTACGCTCAATCCAAGCGTAACAACGTAGCTGCTGCTGCGATCGCAAACGAAAACGCAACCGACGCTGATTTCTTGGACCTCGGTATTTACAACGGCAAAAAGAACACTGGCTACAGTGTTGCCGCGGCTTACAGCCTGTCCAAGCGCACCACCGTCTATGGCGGTGTGTCTACAGCCAAGGGTGAAAACGCTGCTGGTGCTGACGTGAGCAAGCGTCAACTGTACGCAGTGGGCGTCAACCACAAGTTCTAATCCAACGCTGACGCAAGTCAGCTGAAGATGAAAACCATCAACCCCGCTTGGGCAACCCAACGGGGTTTTTTAACGCCTGCGTTTTGATGCGTTGCTTAACCGTGCGGCATGGTCTGTCGCACTGGCTGCTGTGTCAGGCAGTTGGCCCCACTTGCGCACGGGTTTACCTGTAAGGCACGATCGTTGCGGGAATCGGAAGGTGGCTCCACTTCAAAAAATCGGCCTCATTGGTTGTGACCCGTGTCTCGCCAAGTGGTATGGCGTGCGCGGCGATCAAGTTATCCAGTGCGTCCTTGCTGCATTCTCGATGGGCCGCTGCAGCTTCAAAGGCAGCAACGGGAACGTCTTCCAGAAAACTGCTCAAGTACGCCTGATGGACGGCCGCGCTCTTGCCAGAAAACGTGACTCCGAACGCAAGCTCGGCCGAGGTAATGGCCGACATCACCACTTCGCCAACAAAACTTTGGTCAAAGCGCTGTCTGACTTCAACTGGATGATGCCAAGGGTGCTGTCAGGCAGCTCTGGCGGTTTAAAAGTTGTACCGTGCAGCTCGACTGCTCCCGAGGCATCAAAATGTCGCATTCCCGCAACGAATGCACCCTATTTGGGCATGTTCAGGGTCTTCAGGGGGGTGGTTTGTCACAGTTGTCTGGTTCAATGCGTTCTAACTTCCTGAAACAGGAGGTTGGCCAGGGTTCTGAAGCCCATCAGTTCCGGAGCCCTTTGTTAAACCTTGGAGAATTTTCAAATGAAAAAATCGTTGATCGCATTGGCCGTTTTGGCCGCTTCCGGCGCCGCTATGGCCCAGTCTTCTGTGACTTTGTACGGTATTGCTGACGTGTGGGTTGGTTCGGTCAAGCTTGACAATGGCGCAACCAGCGTCCGTACTACAGAAATGGTTTCCGGCGGCGTGAGTTCGTCGCGTTGGGGTATCAAGGGTTCTGAAGACTTGGGCGGCGGTTTAAAAGCCAATTTCCAATTTGAATCCAGCGTCGGTGTGGACACTGGTACCAGCACTGGTTTTGATCGCGCTGCCAACGT
>Ga0075012_10001368_pt1 | contig 25067 bp, 30 predicted proteins | sample All_14_2_FD_71474 | JGI IMG/M metagenome (GOLD analysis project Ga0075012, IMG submission 71474) | Freshwater microbial communities in response to fracking from Pennsylvania, USA - Allegheny Zone_MetaG_DW_15 | ecosystem: Environmental > Aquatic > Deep subsurface > Groundwater > Drilled...
GGTTTTCTCGCAGAAACCGAGCGTCAGGTTGAGGCCCACTTGAATCGTCATCTGGAAGATTTGCCGGAAGACGACGAGCGTTCCAAGGCCATTGTCGACCAGATGCGCCTCGACGAAATACAGCACGCGGAAATGGCTGTGCATTTTGGTGCTGCCGAACTACCGGTGCCCGTCCGTTTCGGGATGCGGGCAATGGCCAAGGTGATGACCGGGTTGGCTTACCGCTTCTGATCAGGCCCCTTCGACGATTTCGAAGTCGGCAGTGATTTCGGCGGATTTTGCCAGCATGATCGAGGCGGAGCAGTATTTTTCCTTGGATAGTTCGATTGCCCTGGCAACGGCTTCCGGCTTTAGTTGGTGGCCTCTGACGCGATAGTGGAAGTGTATTTTCGTGAAGACCTTCGGGTCGCTTTCGGCGCGCTCTGCTGATAGCTTTACGTCGCAGGCAGTGACGGCCTGGCGGCCTTTTTTCAGGATCATGACGACGTCGAAGGCAGAGCATCCGCCGGCTCCGGCAAGTACGGTTTCCATTGGCCGGGGGCCGAGGTTTCGCCCGCCGGCTTCCGGTGCCCCGTCCATAACGAACGCATGCCCACTGCCGGTCTCTGCCACAAAAGACATTCCGGCTTCATTTCCCATCCATCGTACTGTGCAGTCCATTGTTCATCTCCACTTGTTCTGGCGCTGGATTCTAGCGGATTCGGAACGCTGTTGTGCGATGCGCCTGGATTGCTGCGGCGCAGCATAATGTGTGGTGGATGATAGTGAGGCTGGGGCGTGCTATTGGATTAAACCAATAGATATATGTTTCGTAGTCTAGTTTAATATTTATTAAATTCAATGTGCTGTATTAGATAATTATATATTATCTGCACATTTATCAAACGATTGTGCGTCGCACAAATTTGTCTTGCGTCTCTTCTTTTGTTTGGGCAGAATGTGAAGCGTACGAACTGTGATGGCTTTCTTCTCTTTGCCTTCAGTTCAGATTTGTCTCCTCCACCCTCCTCCTTTGGTGTGGATTTAACGCGGCTCAGCGAGCCGCGTTTTTTTTGTCTGCGTGTTGAGTCAAAGTGATTTGTTGATTGACATTGTGGATATGTGTGGTTAAAATCCACGGCTTTCTCAAATCTGCGCCCAATTTTCTCAGGACGGCACACACATGAAAACGTTTTCCGCCAAGCCACATGAGGTGAAGCGCGAGTGGTTTGTGGTAGACGCCACAGACAAGGTGCTCGGCCGCCTCGCTACCGAAATTGCTCGCCGCCTCCGTGGCAAGCACAAGGCTATTTACACTCCGCACGTTGATACCGGCGATTTCATCGTCGTTACCAACGTGGACAAGATCACCGTAACCGGCAACAAGGCTGACGACAAGAAGTACTATCGTCATACTGGCTATCCCGGCGGTATCAAGGAAACCAACTTCAAGAAGATGCAGCAACGTTTTCCGGGGCGTGCTCTGGAAGCTGCTGTCAAGGGTATGCTGCCCAAGGGGCCCTTGGGCTACGCCATGCTGAAGAAGCTTAAGTGCTATGCCGGCGATCAGCATCCTCACACCGCCCAGCAGCCGAAGGCTCTGGAAATCTAAGGGGTCATCATGGCAGAAAGTTATTTTTACGGTACCGGTCGTCGCAAGAGCGCCGTTGCTCGTGTTTTCATGAAGCGTGGTTCGGGTGCCATCGTTGTCAATGGCAAGCCGGTTGACCAGTTTTTCTCGCGTGAAACCGGGCGCATGATTGTTCGTCAGCCGCTTGCGCTGGTTGAGCAACTCAATGGTTTTGACATCAAGGTTAATGTTACCGGTGGTGGCGAATCTGGTCAGGCTGGTGCTGTCCGTCACGGTATAACCCGCGCGCTCATCGAATACGACGCAGCGCTGAAGCCGGCGTTGTCGAAGGCTGGGTTCGTTACCCGTGATGCACGTGAGGTCGAACGTAAGAAGGTGGGTTTCCACAAGGCTCGTCGCCGGAAGCAGTTCTCCAAGCGTTGATTTTTCGCTCAGGAAAAAGCCGCCTTTGGGCGGCTTTTTTGTTTGCGGGCATCGGGCTATTATTGGTGCCCCTGCTATATTGGGTGCTTCATGCTTTGCGCTGCAGGGCATCTTCTGTCGCCCACCTTTGTGTTTTTCTATGCCAACTCCCGCTGTGAGCTTGCGTTTGAAACGCTTCCGGCGCCGATTCGGAATTTCGGCCCCGCGTGTTGTCGTGCGCAGTGTTTTGCCGCGTCCGTGGCTATTATTTGCTTGTGCCGTTGGGGTTGTCCTTGTTTTTGCGACAGCATGGTTTTTTCACTCCGCTGGTTTCATGGGTGATGCGCAGTTGGCTGAATTGCGGGAACAGTTGCAGGTGCAACAAGGAGAGTTGTCCATGTTGCGGTCGGCTGTTGGCACCGGGCAAAATGCAGTAAGCATGGAGCGGGCGGCGCAGCAGCAATTGATCGCCCGAATTCAGGAGTTGGAATCGGAAAATGCGGCGCTCAAGGAAGATATGCTCATTTTTGAGCGATTGATCCCTGTAGCTGGGCAGGAGGCGCAGGCTCGAATTGAAAGCTTTCGGGTGCTGTCTGAGGCCTCGACGCGCTATCGCTTTCGTCTGCTGTTGGCTTTTCAATCAGCACAGCGCGGTTCTGGATTTCGTGGCACGTATGAAGTGCTTGCTGTGTTCAGGTTGCCGGACGGTACATCGCAGCAACTGGTTCTGCCCGAGGGTAAAGGGGCTGTTGTCGAGGTGCTGCATTTTCTCCGGCGCGAGGGATTGATTGAGTTGCCTGCGGGTGCAACTTTGATCTCGGTCGAGGCGCGCTTGTTTCAGGGTGGTAAACTTGTGGCGAAGCAGCTTGCGAGTTTGTAATTACTGATTTTCTGCTGCCGTATTTGCCGCTGAACTAAGGAGTCTTGATGTTTGGAAAAAGAAATCCCGCTGGCGCCCAGGCCAGAATAGACAGCTTGATTGGTGTCGGTACCAGCATCGAAGGCAAGATTCGTTTCAGTGGGGGCTTGCGTGTGGACGGTGAGGTTCGTGGCAGCGTTGAGGCTGTCCCGGGGGCGTCGTCCTCAACCCTGGTGGTCAGTGATCAAGCACGTATCGAGGGGGCTGTCTCGGTGGCGCATCTGGTGTTGAATGGTACTGTTGTTGGGCCTGTCTCAGTAACGGAAACGCTAGAGATGCAGCCGAAAGCAAGAATTATTGGTGATGTCGCCTATGCGTCGATAGAGATGCATCAGGGGGCGGTAATTGAGGGGCGTTTGGTGCACGATCAGAAGGTTGTTATGGAACCAAAAGCGCCGATGACGGACTAATTTGCAGGAACGGGCTTGTTGCAAGCTTCAATTTTTGAACGAATACTTAGGAGTGCTCCATGAATGCTGTTGCTGAAAATCTTTCGCCGATTGTCTTTACTGATAGTGCTGCTAACAAGGTAAAGGAATTGATTGAAGAGGAAGGTAATGCCGACCTGAAATTGCGTGTTTTTGTTACCGGCGGCGGTTGCTCGGGCTTTCAGTACGGTTTTACCTTCGATGAGGAGGTTGCCGAGGATGACACCACAATGGAAAAAAATGGTGTGCAGTTGCTGATTGATCCGATGAGCTATCAGTATCTTGTGGGGGCCGAAATCGACTATACCGAAGGGCTGGAAGGCTCTCAGTTCGTTATTCGCAACCCGAATGCAACGTCTACCTGTGGCTGTGGGTCGTCGTTTTCGGCTTGAGGATAAGCAACGGGATTGAAAAAAGAGGACGGGTGCAAAAACCGTCCTCTTTTTTACGCCTTATTCCAGGTAGGCGATGCTGGATTCGTTCAGCCGTTCCAGTGGGGTAAGTCGGGCGGCACTTTGCTGCCTGAATAGTGCCAGTTGTCTTGCATCAAGACTGGCGGTGCTGATCGGCAGCTTCGCCGAAAGGGGGTTTACTGGCTGGTTGTTGATTCTGAATTCGTAATGAAGATGCGGGCCGGTGGCCCAGCCGGTCTGTCCAACGTAGCCAATGGTGTCGCCTTGCTTGATGCGCTCTCCCTTGCGCAGGCCGCTGCGGAATTTTGACAGGTGGGCGTAGAGCGTGGTGTGCTTGTTGTCGTGCTTGAGGATGACAGTATTGCCGTAGCCGCGCTGGGTGCCTACGAAGTCGACGCTGGCGTTGGCTGTTGCCCGAATGGAGGTTCCCGTTGGGGCTGCGTAATCAACTCCTCGGTGCGCCCGCCATGTTTTCAGGATGGGGTGAAAGCGCTGGCTGAATCCCGAGCTGATTCTGGAAAACTCGAGTGGTGAGCGCAGGAAGGCTTTTTTCACCGGTTTGCCTTCCGGGGTCAGGTATTCGCCTTGATCATTCCCTTGGTCGAACCAGACTGCCCGGTGGGTTTGGCTATCGTTGATGAATTCGGCGGCCATTATCTTGCCACTGCGTGTTGGTTGGCCGCGCAGATAGCGCATCTCGTAACTAACGGTGAAACGGTCGCCTTTGCGTAGATCTCTGTGGAAATCAATTTCGCTGCCAAAAATTTCGGCCATCTGCATGGCGACACCGTCCGGAATGCCTGCGCTATCGGTGGCGCCAAAAAGTGAGCTGTCTATCCGTGCAGTCTTGGTTTCAATATGAATTTCCGGGCGCTCGGCAACGGTTTCGGCGGTGAGTTCCGTGCCGGTGTGTTTGACGGTCAGCGCCGTCTCTTTGTCGCCGAGCGGAAAGTAAAGGCTGAGTAACTTGCCGTCGCCGGTAGAGCTGGCAGAGACGCTTCGTCCGGCAATGAACTCCTTGCGCATCACTGAGGTCAGAGGTGATGTGCGAAGGAAGGTGGCGGCTTCCGCATCGACAATGTTCAGTCTGCCGAGCAGGCGTTGCATGGTGTCACCGCGTTGTATGCGGGCTTCCGAGAAAAAAGTCTGCGCAGTGTTGTCGAGCACCAGCGGAGTGGTGATCTCCAGTGTTTCGACGACGGTTTGCCTCAAGACGCCATCGTTGCCGGGGGCGACTGCAATGGCTGTTGCGAAAACAGCCGCAAGGCCGGCGCCCAGAACGAGGAGTTGAATCGGGCGTTGGGTGAATCTGGTGGTGCCGGTGGGTGAGCGCACAAAAAAGCCCTTGATCGTCATTGGGTTCTTGGGGTCGCTGAAGAGCGATCGCAATTCTAGCAGAGTGTGCAGTGCAGGCAGGGGTAATAATCAGTGATGCTGAAGGCTTGATCGTGCCACCCTGTTTGTGGGTTTGCTTCAGCCCAGTATCAGGTTGTCCCGGTGGATCATTTCCGGCTCCTCAATGTAACCGAGGATGCCTTCGATTTCTGTGGTCGCCCTGCGGGCGATCAGGCGGGCTTCGCCGCTGCCGTAGTTGCACAGGCCGCGGGCGATTTCGTGGCCGTCCGGGGTCATGCAGGCGACGGCGGCGCCGCGTTCGAACTCGCCTTCAATGGCGGTGACGCCGATGGGCAGCAGGCTTTTTCCTGATTTCAGGGCGTTGACCGCACCATTGTCGAGGATCAGGCGGCCGGCCAGTTGCAGGTGATCGGCCAGCCACTGCTTGCGCGCTGCCAGCGCCGGGGTTTGCGAGACGAGCAGTGTGCCGATGGCTTCACCGCCGGCCAGGCGCAGGATGGGGTCGGCTTCGTGGCCGCTGGCGATGACGGTGTCGGCGCCACTGCGGGCGGCGCGTTTGGCGGCGATGATCTTGGTGATCATGCCGCCGGTGCCGACGCGGCTACCGGCGCCACCAGCCATGGCTTCAAGTGCGGGGTCGCCGGCCGTGGCCTGGTGGATCAGCGTGGCGGTCGGGTCCTTGCGCGGGTCGGCGGTGTACAGGCCTTGCTGGTCGGTCAGGATGATCAGGGCGTCGGCTTCGATCAGATTGGCGACCAGAGCGCCGAGGGTGTCGTTGTCGCCGAACTTGATCTCGTCGGTGATCACCGTGTCGTTTTCGTTGATGATCGGAACGACGCCAAGGGCGAGCAGCGTATTGAGCGTCGAGCGGGCGTTCAGGTAGCGCTTGCGGTCGGCCAGATCGTCGTGGGTCAGCAGGATCTGCGCGGTGTGCAGGCCGTGCTTGCTGAACGCGGCTTCATAGACTTCGACCAGCCCGGCCTGGCCGACGGCGGCGGCGGCCTGTTTTTCGTGCACGTTCTTCGGTCGGCGACCCCAGCCCAGGCGCTGGACGCCGCAGGCGACGGCGCCGGAAGAGACGAGGATGATTTCCCGGTTCTGTGCGCGCAACAGGGCGATCTGGCGGGCCCAGCCGGCGATGGCTGCCAGATCCAGGCCGTTGCCGTTGTTGGTGACGAGTGCCGAGCCGACCTTGACGACGAGGCGCTTGGCGGTGGCGAGGCGGGTTCGGCTCATTATTCCTCGGTGGGGCTGGCGTTGTCCGTGGCGTCTTCGTCGTCGCTGATTTCCGGGCGGGCCATCTGCTCCAGGGCTTCGTGAATCGCGTAGATCAGCGGCTTGGTGCCTTCGCCAGTGATGGCGGTGATCGGGAAGACCGGGCCGTCGTACTTGGTCGCCTTCTTGTAGGCCTTGAGGAAGTCCTTGATGGCTTTTTCGCGATCTTCTTCCGGGATCAGGTCGAGCTTGTTGAGGACCAGCCAGCGCGGCTTGTCGGCCAGTGCCGGGTCGTGCTTGATCAATTCGCCGACGATGGCCTTGGCGTCCTTGACCGGATTGGAGTCCGGGTCGATCGGTGCGATGTCGACCAGGTGCAGCAGAATGCGCGTGCGCTGCAGGTGCTTGAGGAAACGGATGCCGAGGCCGGCGCCGTCGGCGGCGCCCTCGATCAGGCCCGGGACGTCGGCCATGACGAAGCTCTTCTCGGCATCGACGCGGACCACGCCGAGATTCGGGTGCAGCGTCGTGAAAGGATAATCGGCGACCTTCGGCCGGGCGGCCGAGATGGCGCGGATCAGCGTGCTCTTGCCGGCATTGGGCAGGCCGAGCAGGCCGACGTCGGCGAGTACGCGCAGTTCCAGCGTCAGTTCGAATTCTTCGCCCTGGTCGCCCTTGGTGCACTGGCGTGGTGCGCGATTGGTCGACGACTTGAAATGGGTGTTGCCGAGTCCGCCCTTGCCACCCCTGGCCAGCAGCACTTTTTTATCGTGTACGTCGAGGTCGGCGAGGATTTCGCCGGTGTTGAGGTCGCTGATGACGGTGCCGACCGGCATGCGCAGGATGATGTCGTCACCACCCTTGCCGTAGCAGTCGGCGCTGCCGCCGTTCTCGCCGCGCTGGCCGAGGAATTTGCGGGTGTAGCGATAGTCGACCAGGGTGTTGATGTTGCGGTCGGCAACCACATAGACGCTGCCACCCTTGCCGCCGTCGCCACCGTTGGGGCCGCCCATCGGGATGTATTTCTCGCGGCGGAAAGTGGCGATGCCGTTGCCGCCGTCGCCGGCTTTAACGTAGATCTTTGCTTCGTCGATGAACTTCATTTTTTCCGCCTCTTGAAACTAAAAAGCCCCATCCAGCGGACAGGGCTTTGCGATTCCGCTGTGCTGAATTATTCAGCAGCCGGAACGATGGTGACCGTGCGGCGCTTCTTCTCGCCCTTGATGGCGAACTGGATGGTGCCATCCTTCAGCGCGAACAGGGTGTGATCCTTGCCCATGCCGACGTTTTCGCCAGCGTGGAATTCGGTGCCGCGCTGACGAACGATGATGTTGCCAGCCAGGACGAATTGACCACCGTAGCGCTTGACGCCGAGTCGTTGTGCCTGTGAGTCGCGGCCGTTACGCGAACTGCCGCCTGCTTTTTTGTGTGCCATTTGTTAGCTCCTTGTCTGAACTCAGGCAGCGATCGTGTCGATGCGCAGTTCGGTGTAGTTCTGACGATGGCCCTGACGCTTCTGGTAGTGCTTGCGACGGCGCATCTTGAAGATCCGGACCTTGTCGTGGCGGCCGTGGGAAACCACGGTGCACTTGACGGTGGCGCCAGCAAGGAAGGGGGCGCCGATCTTTACCGACTCGCCTTCGCCTACCATGAGGATCTGGTCAAGGGTAACTTCTGCGCCAACGTCTGCCGGTATCTGTTCTACTTTGAGTTTTTGGCCAGCGGAAACGCGATACTGCTTGCCGCCGGTTTTTATGACCGCATACATGGGTTGGACTCCGAAAATAAATCTAAAGGGTACTACGAAGAACCGCGCATTATACGCAAAAGATTATGAAAGTCAAAGCCTTGTCAAGGCCTTGTGCTAGAATTGCCGCCTTTCGCAAAGGAGCTTCTCATGGCTGAAATTACCACGGCCTCCGGCCTGATCTACGAAGACACCGTCGAGGGTAGCGGCGTCGAAGCCACCGCTGGCGCGTTCGTCACCGTGCATTACACCGGCTGGCTGACCAATGGCAGCAAGTTCGATTCGAGCAAGGATCGCAACGATCCCTTCCAGTTTCCGCTCGGCCAGCGTCACGTGATTTCCGGCTGGGACGAAGGCGTCCAGGGCATGAAGGTCGGCGGTACCCGCAAGCTGACCATTCCGCCGCAACTCGGCTACGGTGCCCGTGGCGCCGGCGGCGTCATCCCGCCGAACGCGACCCTGGTCTTCGAGGTCGAACTGCTCGACGTGCAATGACCCAGTCCGACGATCCCTGGGCTAAATGGCGCCAGCCGACCGACGCTGCTGCGGTCGACGCCGAAAAACCGGCAAAAACCGAAAAGCTGAAAGCGGCGCCGGTCGAACCCGTCGCGAGTGTGCCGAAGGCTGAAGCGTTGCCGGTGGAAAGCAAACCGGCCGGTACGCTGGGCGTCAAGGCTGGTCTGCGTTCGGACGCGCCGCGCAAGCGCACGCCCTTGCGCGGTGGTTCGCCGGTACGCAAGCCGATGGCGGCTGCGGCGCCGGTTGAACGTCCGGCTGCCAGGCCGGTGAAAAAAGCGGCGGCGCCCGTCGTCCGCTCCGGCCCGCCGCCCGAAGGGACGCGACTGTCGAAGGTGATGTCGGAACGCGGCATGTGTTCGCGCCGCGAGGCCGACATGTGGATCGAGCGCGGCTGGGTTTTCGTCAATGGCGAGCAGGTCAGCGAGCTGGGTTCGCGCATCGATCCGGCGGCCGAGATCACCATTTCGACCGAAGCCAAGAAGGATCAGGCCAAGGCGGTCACCATCCTGCTGCACAAACCGGTCGGTTACGTTTCCGGCCAGCCGGAACCGGGTTGCATCCCGGCGGTGACGCTGATCACCGCTGAAACCCAGTTGCCACATTCGGGCGGTCCCGAGTTCAAGCCGTGGATGCTCCGCGGTCTGGCGCCGGCCGGCCGGCTGGACATCGATTCGACCGGTCTGCTGGTGCTGACCAGCGATGGTCGGGTGGCCAAGCGCCTGATCGGCGAGGACAGCGAGGCGGAGAAGGAATACCTGGTGCGCGTCTCCGGCGAGATGATCAAGGGTGGTCTGGAGCTGCTGCGCCATGGCCTCGAACTCGACGGCAAGCCGTTGAAACAGGCCTGGGTCAAGCAACTGAACGAAGATCAGCTGCACTTCATCCTGAAGGAAGGCAAGAAGCGCCAGATCCGTCGCATGTGCGAACTGGTCGGTTTGCAGGCGGTTGGCCTGAAGCGTGTGCGCATCGGACGTATCCGTCTGGGCGACCTGCCGATGGGACAGTGGCGTTTCCTGCGCGCCGACGAGGCGTTCTGAGCTTTTTGACCGATTGCTGCGGTCGACCGCAATAAAAGGCAAAAAACGCCGGCCGGGTTACCCCGCCGGCGTTTTTCATGTGGCAGCAGAAATCAGGCAGCCGGGCGGACCGGCGGCATCATCTGGCATTCGCCTTCGATCACGGTCTTGCCGGCGACCGTGCACACGGTGTCGAGCACGACGCGATTCTTGGCCGTATTGACTTCACGGACGGTGACGGTGGCGGTGACGGTGTCACCCGGCTTGACCGGCGCCTTGAACTTCAGCGTCTGCGACAGGTAGATGGTGCCGGGTCCGGGCAGCTTGTTGGCCAGCGTCGCCGAGATGAAGCCGGCCGACAGCATGCCGTGCGCGATGCGCGTGCCGAACATCGTGCCCTTGCAGTATTCCTCGTCGAGGTGGGCCGGGTTGACGTCGGTCGAGATGCCGGCGAACAGGATGATGTCGGCTTCGGTGACGGTCTTGGACGTGCTGGCGGACATGCCGGGTTCGAGTTGGTCGATGTAGTAGGACATTGTTGCTGGGCTCCTGTTGTTGCTTGTTGATCTGGAAGCAGAACTGTAGCACGTCATTCTGACCGCAATGCTTCAACCGGATCGAGACCGGCGGCGCGCCGGGCGGGCAGCACGCCGGCGGCCAGGCCGATGGCGATGGCGACGCCTTCGGCGAGCAGCACGAAACTGATCGGCGTATGCACCGGCAGCGCCGGCACCAGCAGGTGGATCAGTTGCGCCAGGCCGAAACCGAGCAGCAGCCCGAGTGCGCCGCCGATTGCCGAGAGGGCGATGGCTTCGCCGAGGAACAGCCCGAGGATGGTGCGTCGGCGGGCGCCGAGGGCGACCAGCAGGCCGATTTCGCTGGTCCGTTCGGTGACGGCGATGGTCATGATGGTGACGATGCCGACGCCGCCGACCAGCAACGAGATGCCGCCGAGCGCGCCGACGGCCATGGTCAGCACGTTGAGGATGTTGGACAGCGTCTTCAGCATCTCTTCCTGGGTGACGATGGTGAAATCCTCGCGGCCATGGCGTTCGATCAGGTGGCGCCGGATCTGGCTGGCGACTGCTGCCGACGGTGCGCCTTCGGCAACGGCAACGTTGATTTCGTCGACGCCCTCACGGTTGAACAGTTCCTGGGCGCGGGCAGCGGGAATGAAGGCGGTATCGTCGAGGTCGATGCCGAGGAACTGGCCCTTGGCTTCCATGATGCCGATCACGCGGAACTGCAGGCCGCCGATGCGGATGCGCTGGCCGAGGGCGTTGTCCGGGCCGAACAGTTCGTCCTTCAGTTTGGCGCCGAGGACGACGAAGGCGCGGGCGCTGCCGGCATCGTCGTCGGGCAGGTACTGGCCGCTTCTTGCGCTCAACCGGAAAACCGTTGCCGAATCGGCGTTGACCCCGGAAATCAATGTCCGCCGGGTACGGCCGTTGCCCTGGACTTCGGCATTGCCACGCACGTTCGGGGTGACGGCGACGACATTCGGCAGCCGGCCGAGCGCCTGCGCGTCTTCCAGCGTCAGCGGGCGGGCGCTTGACGGCAGGCCGGACGGCGCGCCGCCGGTCTTCGTCTTGCCCGGGGCGATGGTGACGACGTTGGTGCCGAATTGGGTGAATTCGCCCAGCACGTAGCGGTGTATGCCTTCGCCGATCGACGTGAGCAGGATCACCGAGGCAATGCCGACGGCGATGCCGAGCAGTGTCAGGAAACTGCGCAGCCGCTGTGCGGTAACGGCGCGGGCGGCCAGGCGGATGGCGTCGCGGATGTCCATGCTCAGTGCTTCATCAGCGCCTGCACCGGATCGAGCTGGGCGGCGCGGCGGGCCGGCAGGAAGCCGAACAGCAGCCCGGTGCCGATGGCGGTGGACAGGCCGGCGATCACCGCCCAGTCGGGCGGATAGGCGGGAAAGACCGGGAAGGCCTGACGCAAGGCGAAGGCGCCGAGCTGGCCGAGCAGGTAGCCGAGCAGCGCGCCGACCGCCGACAGCATCGCCGCTTCGGCCAGGAAGGCCAGGCGGATGGTCCGGGCCGGCGCGCCGAGCGCCTTGAGCAAACCGATTTCGCCGGTGCGCTGGGTGACGGCGACGAGCATCACGTTCATCACCAGGATGCCGGCCACCGCCAGGCTGATCGCGGCAATGCCGGCGACGGCCAGCGTCAGCGCACCGAGCAGCTTGTCGAAAGTGGCGAGCACCGCATCCTGGGTGATTACCGTCACATCTTCCTCGCCGCGATGGCGCTGGGTCAGGATCGCCAGCGTCTGGTCGCGTGCCTGCGGGATCGCGTCGCGGCTGCGCGCCTCGACCAGCACGCGGAATAGCGTGTTGCTGTTGAACATCGACTGGGCCAGCGCCACCGGGACGATGACCAGTTCGTCGGTATTCATGCCCAGCCCCTGGCCGGTCGATTTGAGGACGCCGACGATGCGCACGCGCCGGTCGCCGATGCGCACCCGCTGGCCGACTGCCGGCGTGCTGCCGAACAGTTCGGCGCGAACGGTGGCGCCGATCACGGCGACCGCCGAGCCGTTGTTCCAGTCCTCCTCGGGCAGGGCTTCGCCCTGGGCGATGACAAAGTCGCGGATGGCGAAATACTCGCGCGTGGTGCCGGCGACCATGACTTCGCGCAGCCGGCCACCGAAGTTGATTTCCGACGTGCCGACAGCGAGCGGGGCGACGCGCTGCACGGCCGGCGCGCGGCGGAGGGCGCCGGCATCGTCGATGGTCAGGTCGCGCGGCGTGCTGGTGATCGCCGTCGCCGGATTGAAGCCGCCGGTGCCGGTGCGCCCGGGCAGGACGATGACGAGATTGCTGCCGAGCGCCGAGAACTGGCCGACGACGTAGCGCCGGGCACCGTCGCCCAGCGCTGTCAGCAGCACCACGGCGGCGACGCCGATGGCCATCGCCAGCACCGACAAGGCGGTGCGTACCGGGTAGCCGGTGGCGGCATCGCGGGCAAAACGCAGGATGTCAGGCAGGCGCATGCGCGGCACTGTCGTGCTTGAGGCGTCCGTCTTCCATGACCAGCTGGCGGCGGGCGCGTTCGCCCATCTGCGGGTCGTGGGTCACGACGACCAGGGTGACGCCGCTGGCGTTCAGGGCTTCGAGCAGATTGACCACTTCCTCGCCGGTGTGCCGGTCGAGGTTACCGGTCGGTTCGTCGGCCAGGATCAGCGCCGGCTGCATGATCGTCGCCCGGGCGATGGCGACGCGCTGACGCTGGCCGCCGGAGAGTTGGTCGGGTTTGTGGTCGGCGCGCTGGTCCAGGCCGAAGTTCTTCAGTGCCTCGGCCACCCGGCGGTCGCGCTCGCTGCGTGCGATGCCGGCCAGCATCATCGGCAGGGCGATGTTCTCGGCAGCGGTCAGGCGTGGCACCAGATGAAAACTCTGGAAGACGAAGCCGATGCGCGTACTGCGCACCTGCGCCTGTTCGTCGGCGCTCAGGGTCGTCACGTCGCGCCCTTCCAGCCGGTAGCTGCCGGCATCGGGGCGGTCGAGTAGGCCGAGCAGGTTGAGCAACGTCGATTTGCCCGAGCCGGATGGCCCCATCACTGCGACGTATTCACCGGCGGCGATGCTCAGGTTCAGGTCGGCCAGCGCATGCACGGTGGTGTCGCCCAGTAGGAAGCGACGTTCGATGCCGGACAGTTCGATCAGTGCCATTCAGCGGGCCGCTTGCTCTTCCACTGCGGCGGCACCGGCGACGACACCGGTACGTTCGAGCGAGGTGACGATGCGTTCACCGGCCTGCAGGCCTTCGCTGATCTCGGTGTACTCCCAGTTGGCGAGCCCGGCCTTGATGCTGCGTTCGACCAGCTTGCCATCTTCCAGCAGCAGCACCTTGCCGCCTTCGAGGATCGCCGCGGTCGGAATGCGCAGCACCTTTTCCCGCGTGGCCAGGACGATTTCAACGTCGGCGCTGTAGCCGACCAGCAAACCGGCAGCGTCGGCAGGCTGGGCAAAATCCACTTCGATGTCCACGGTGCGAGCCTGCTTTTCCACCGCCGAGACGTAAGGGGCGACTCGCCGGACGGTGCCGGGCAGCGTCTTGCCGGGCAGCGCGTCGAGCGTGATGCGCACGGTCTGGCCGACGCTGATCTTCGGCGCATCGACCTCGTCCATCGGCGCCTTGACGTAGAGGCAGGAATCGTCGAACAGGTCGATGGCCGGTGGCGTCTGTACGCCCGGCGGCGAGGGCGTCGAATATTCGCCCAGTTCGCCGACGATCTTCGCCACCGTGCCGGCGAACGGCGCGTAGAGAGCGACCCGGCCCTGGTCGACGCGGGTCGATTTGAGTCGTGCTTCGGCCTGGGCGATGTCGGCCTGTGCGGTGGCGCAGGCGGCCCGGCGGACTTCGGCGTCGGTGCGGGCGGTTTCCTCGCGGCTCGGCGAGACGAAGCCGCGAACCCGCAGTTCGGCCTGCCTTTTTGCCTCTTTTTCGGCGTTGACCGCAGCAATGCACACTTCCTCGCTGCGCTTGGCGGCCAGCGTAACCTGAGCGGAAGCCAGTGCCGAACTGGCCTGCTGGTCGTCATTCCACAACTTGAGCAGCAACTGGCCTTTCTCGACCTTGTCGCCTTCCTTGACGCCCAGGTATTCGATGCGACCGCCAATGATCGTCGACAGCTTGGTGCGCTGGCAGGCTTCGACGGTACCGGCGCGGGTGTTGGCCAGCGTCGCTTCGACGCTGCCGCTGCCGACCGTCTCGACGACGACGGCGACCGGTTTCGGTCGGCTGATCCAGAATGCGGCAGCGGCCAGGATGACGATGACGAGCAGGGCAATGACGATGCGACGCATGCAGTTTCCTATCTGAAGCCGGGCAGCCAGCCGGATTGTTCGTGGCCCCACACCGGTTCGAGCGTGCCCTGGTAGAGCGCTTCGATCACCGGCGGTTCCTGCCAGGGTTCGTTCATGAAGGTCAGGCCGACTTCTTCGACAGTCTTGCCCGACCAGTAATAATCGGCCACTTCGTCCAGTGCCTCGAGCGACAGGCTGTGCGGCAGGCGCAGATAATCAAGCCAGCTGGCATCGTGGAAGGAACACAGGTAAGCGCCCTTGGTCCGGGAGCAGGAGAGGTTCTTGCCGAAGACCCGATCCGGGTGCTTGTGGCGGAAGGTCATCGCATCGGTGCGGGTGGCGAACTGCAGCAGCGCATGCAGGCGGCTGGGGAAATGGTTGTAGCGCCGTTGCCTGAAGTACTCGAGATGGTATTCGGCGAAATAGTTCTGGACCGACAGCAGCTGGTCGCCGGCGCTCGGTGCGCCGCCCTGCGGCGCCGCCAGCGTGGCGCCGAAGGGGCTGCCCTTGAGGATGTCCCAGCCCGGCAGGTCGGCGCCTGCGTCGAGCCAGCAGAACAGCTCCAGCGTTGCAGTGTCCTTGATCAGGTTGTCCATGATCTCGTTGGCGTGGTGCGAATCCTGCCATTCTCCCTGATTGCCCGGGTTTGACCAAACGCTGTGTAGGGTAATTCGCTGGAGAAAATAACAGGCTGGCTTTTTAATTTCATGGTGGTAAGCTGAAGCTGTGTCGGGTGTGCAGCAAGCCTGACATGCAGTGGCAGTGAATGCTGCGTTGCAGGAGATTCTATGGCAGTTGTCAAAGGAAGTTTTTCTTGAGATTACCGTGTAGTACTCCACCTACGGCGTAAAGCCGATCACCCCGGCCTGGTGTGCCAGGGTTGCAGCAAACGAAGCCCATGCCTCAACCGCATGGGCTTCACGTTTTCAGGAACGCAAATGTCGATTCAACGTCACGGCACCACTCGCCGTTATTCCGACGCCGTGGTGCACAACGGCACCGTCTATCTTGTCGAAGTTTCTGCACTGGCCGATGCCGTCGTTGCCGACCAGACGGCGGACATGCTGGCCAGCGTCGAGCGCCTGCTGGCGCAGGTTGGCAGTGACAAGCGCCAGTTGCTGATGGCCACCATCTACCTGGCCGACATGGCCGACTACGATGCCATGAACGCCGTCTGGGATGCCTGGGTGCCGGAAGGTTTTGCGCCGTCCCGCGCCTGCGTGCAGGCCAGGCTGGCGAAACCGGAATATCGCGTCGAAATCGCGTTGACCGCAGCAATCATTCAGGACTGAACTTCGGCGTTGCAGTCGCAACCGCTGCCGGCAGAAATCCAGCGGGCGCAGAGCCGGCCGAGCAAGCTGTCGGAGCCGGGGGCCAGCAGCAGGCCGCAGTGGTAGCGCTGCGCATCCGCCGACCAGGTCAGCGCCGGGCACGGGCCGCGTCGCTGCAGGAAGCGCAGCCGGCCGAGCGGACAGGTTTCGAGTGCGCAGCAAACCCCGCAGCCATTGCAGGGCTGGCCTTCGGCGGGCTTGGCCGGCGCCGCGTGATGCAGTTCCAGGATGATTTCGCGCATGGCCCATGATGCGGCATCGGCGGGAATGCCGGCAAGCGGCTTGCATCCTGTCTGTCAGCGCAGGCGATGAGTCGCGTTAGAATCCGGCTTAAAGGAGAGCGCATGAACGCGATCGGATTTGCCGCTGTAGGACTGGGGGCCGCACTGGGGGCCTGGGCGCGCTGGCTGCTCGGGCTGGCGCTGAACCCGCTGTTCCTTGCCTTGCCACTTGGCACGTTGGCAGCCAACGTGATTGGCGGTTATCTGGTCGGTGTCGCGGTTGGCATCTTCCACCTCAATTCCGGTTTGCCGATTGCGCTGAAACTGTTCGTCATCACCGGCTTTCTCGGTGGTTTGACGACCTTTTCCACTTTTTCCGCCGAAGTGATCGAGCGCCTGCTGGCGGGCCAGCCGGCGCTGGCGATCGGCCTGGCTTCCATTCATCTGGCCGGTTCGCTGACGGCCACCTGGCTCGGGCTGATGACCGTCGGCGCGACCCGGATCTGGTCCTAGGCGGCTTTCTTCAGCAGTTTCAGGCAGGCCATCGACGCTGCCAGGTCGAGGGCGCTGAAGTCGTCGAAATTCTTCAGCGCCGGGTTGGCGCCGTTGTTCAGCAGCAACTGCACCAGATCCGGTTTGCTGTTCGACGCCACATACATCAGCGCGGTGGCGCCGTTGCCGTTCTGGTTGTCGATGGCGATGCCGGCGTCGATCAGGCGCTGGATGATCGCCTGATTGCCGCTGTAGCAGGCCAGCCACAGCGCGTTGCAGCCGTCGGCGTTGAGTACGGCCAGATCGGCGCCGAGGGTCAGCAGTTCATCGACGATGTCCAGCCGCCCTTCCTTGCAGGCGCGCATCAGCGGCGTGAAGCGGCCGTCCGGACCGGCGGCCGACAGTTGGTCGTGGGGAAAGGCGTGTTGATCGAGGAAGGCGGCGAGATCGGGCGTCATCTTTGTTCCTGGGTGCGTTGCGGGTAGGGCGGTGAGGTTTCGATGCGGGCGTCGGTGACCGGCGTGCCGACGGTGAAGTGATAAACGCTTTGCCAGCGCGTGCCGGCCAGGCCGCAGCTTGCATGGACCGGGTCGTCGAAGAAGCAGCCGATACCGGTGCCACGCACGCCGGCGGCTTCCGCTTCGAGGTACAGCACCTGACCGATCAACCCGGCTTCGCGCAGCAATTCCCGGTAGCCGTAACCGTCGCCGGTGGCCGCGTCGAACTCGCCGAGCATGCCGAGCGAGAAGGCGCTGGTCGACGCGATGTCCTGATGGCAGGACAGGCTGCGGGCGAGGCGCTGCATTTCCTGCAGGCCGAGTTCGGTGAGCAGGATCAGGCCGAGTTGCGGCGGGGCGTCGTCCACCCGGCGCAAGGCGCCGAAGTGGGCGCGCATGGCAGCCGTCAGTTCATCGGCCGCAGCCGGCGTGCGCGGTAGCAGGTAGAGGCCGGGCGACAGGCCGTCGACGCGCAGCACGAACAACAGCAGGTGGATGCGCGGCGAGGCTTCCTGGGCGGCGAACGGGACTTGCGGGCGCGGCAGTACGGCGTCGAGCAGCCGGTAGAAAGCGGCCTTGGGCAGGCTGCATTTTGGGTCGAAGCGCTGGCCGCTGCGCCGTTGCCGGATCAACTGCGTGGCGCCGGCAGTGGTCGGGTGCGGGATAAGTGCTGGCAGCGCTGGAAATTCGGGTTTTTCTGCGGTCGACCGCAAGAAACGGCTGAAAACCGCTGCCTGGTCGACCACCGGCCAGCGGTAACCGGGCGACGGGTCGATTCGGCTCGGCTGGCCCTGCCAGGCAACGCCGGCCAGGCGCTGGCGCAATTGTTCGAGCGATGGCACCGCGCCCAGGCCGGGGGCGTGAATGGCCAGCAGGATTTCCGCTTCCTCGTTCTCGGTGAAGGCATAGCGCGATGGCGGGAAATCGTCGGGACGATCGAGGCCGAGCAGATGGCCGAGGTCGTCGCCGGCGATCGCCAGCGGCCGCACTTCCCAGCCGAGCAGTGCGGCGGCATAGGCCAACGCGCCGACCGCATGGCCGACATCGAGCTGGCAATAGCGGAAGGCGCGTTCGCCGTACTTCCACGCCTCGCGCCACATGACGCTGCTCAGTGCCACCGCCAGCCAGGGGCTGTCGCCGGTCGGCGCGGTCAGCGCGCGGCCTTCGAGCACGTGTTGTTCGGGATCGTAGTGATGGACGCCGTCCGCCACGCCGGGCAGGCCGCCGGTCAATAGCCAGGCTTCGACCGGGTGCAGGTTGCCCGACGAGGGATTGCAGCGCAGCGCCCAGCGACTCGGGCCCCAGCTTTTCCACGCCGAAATGGCGAAAGACAGTTCAAACAGCGCGCCCAGGCTGGCGATATCCGGGGCGACGGCATTTTCCGGTTTTTCCGGCAGTTGACCGTAACAGCGATCGAAGCGGTCGGCGCTCAGCGGCAGTTCGCACACCGGTGCGCCGGGGTAATGGCGGAAGGGGGCGGGCTGGGCATCCCAGTCGAGCTGGCCGGGGCCTTCGGCAAAGGCCTCGAAGCGATGCTTGGTACGGGCGTGATAGGCGCGCAGGGGATTTTGTGGGGTATCCGACACGATGCTGGTTTTTTCCTTGGTTGATTGCCTTTAGCAAGGCGCATGCCCATTTGAAATCATGGGCTTGCCTGAGTTGGCACCATCTCTGCAAGAAGGTTCAAACCCCAACCTGATCAACAGAGGAGAACATGATGGAAACAACCACGCCTCCGATTACCCGCGAAGCAGCGCTGCGAGTCGCGCTGGCCGCCCGGGCGATGCCTTCGGTGACGTTGCGCAGCCTGCTCGAATTGCTGCAACGCCGGCTCGGCGACGAGATCGACGAGGAAACCCTGCGTCAGGTCACCGTGACCATGCTCAAGACCGGCTTCGCCAGCGCCGATGGCGAAGAGGATGGCGAGGATATCGGCATCGGTCTGGAAGCCATGAAGCTGGCAGTGCGCATCCTGTGGGGCGAGACCCAGGGCGACGATTCGCTGCCGCGGATCGAGTCTTACGCGGCGGGCGAAATGCCCGGTTCGGTGCGTATCGCCATCGCCTCCGACAAGGGCGACACGCTGTCCGGCCATTTCGGCTCCTGCCTGCGTTTCCTGGTCTACCAGGTGTCGCCGGACGAAGTCCGCCTGATCGACATCCGCGACACCATGGACGCCGAGTTTGCCGAGGACAGGAATCTGTGGCGCGCCCAATTGATCGGCGATTGTCAGGTCTGCTACGTCGTGTCGATCGGCGGGCCGGCCGCGGCCAAGGTGATCCGCGCCGACATCTACCCGATCAAGGTGCCCGATGGCGGGCCGGCGCTCGACATCATCCGGCCGTTCCAGGTGGCCATGCGCGAATCGCCGCCGCCGTGGCTGCTGAAGATCCTCGGCGTAGCGGCCGAGAAGCGCCTGAAAAACTACAGTGCTGCGGTCGACGACGAATAAATGGCAAAAACCGCCGGCTCAGCCGGCCACCTTTTCCATCTGCCGCGGATAGAGGCCAACCTGGGTCATCAGGTTGCCCTCGCTGCAATTCCACCAGACCGCGACCCACGCCGCGCCGTCCTCGTCGATGCGTTCGACGTCACAGGTCGAGCCGATCATGTCCATGAACAGATCGAGATCGTCCTCGTCGAGATCCGGATCGGGCGTGATGGCGAGAATGCGGACGCGGTCGCCGGCGGCGACGGTGTGGCCCTTGCAGTCGAGGGTGGTGGCGGGCATGGCTGGCTCCGGTGGGGTGAGCGCCGTGTCGCAAAGTCGACGCCGGCAGGGATTTTTACGGGTGGCGTGCAATGGGCGTGCCACCCGGAATTTTTCAAGGAGCGAACATGAACAGGATAGGCATGTTTTTCGGCACCGAGACCGGTACGACCAGGCTGGTGGCCAAGAAAATGCAGAAAAAGCTGGGCGACGAACTGTGCGACAAGCCGGTCAACGTCAACCGCATCACGCCGGCCGACATGCTGGCCTACGACGCGCTGATTCTCGGCACGCCGAGCTACGGCGTTGGCGAGATTCCCGGCAATGGCGTTTCCGGCTGCTTCGAGCCGAACTGGGCCGAGTTTTTCGCGCAGATGCCGGAGAGCCCCGATTTTTCCGGCAAACGCATCGCCTTCTTCGGCCTCGGCGCCCAGGAGCGCTACGCCGACCGCTTCTGCAGTTCGCTGCTGCCGCTGGTGGACAAGTTCAAGGGCTGGGGCGCCGAAGTGGTCGGTGACTGGCCGGCCGATGGTTACACCTTCGAGCAGTCGGCAGCGCTGGTCGAAGGGCGTTTCCTCGGCCTGATCATCGACCAGCGCACGCAAGGCATGTACACCGACGAACGGATGGATGCCTGGCTGGCGCAGGTGCTGCCGCTACTCCGGGAAAAGCTGAGCGACTGAGCGCCGCTCAGACTACGTAAAGCAGGATGGCGATGAAGTGCATCAGGCTGCCGGCGATGACGAACAGGTGCCAGATGCCGTGCCAGTGGCGGAAGCGGTCGTCGAAAGCGAAGAAGACGATGCCGACGGTGTAGCAGATGCCGCCGCCGGCCAGCCACAGGAAGCCGGCGAGGCCGAGGCTGGCCAGCAGCGGCTCTATCGCCACGAGCACGATCCAGCCCATCAGCGCGTAAATCACCAGCGACAGCACGCGGGCTCCCGAACGCGGCTTGATTTCCTGCAGCATGCCGATGACGGCCAGCGTCCACACGATGCCGAACAGCCACCAGCCCCAGGGACCGCGCAGGCTGACCAGGCAGAACGGCGTGTAGCTGCCGGCAATCAGCAGGTAGATGGACAGGTGATCGAGCTTGCGTAGCACGCGTTTCACCCGGCCGCGCAGGCTGTGATAAAGCGTCGAGATGCTGTACAGCAAGACCAGCGTGACGCCGTACACGGCGACGCCGACGATCTTCAGGGCATCACCCGCAATCGCCGCCGCGACGATCAGCCAGGTCGCGCCGCCCAGTGCGAGCAGCGCGCCGAACAGGTGGCTCCAGGCGTTGAACCGTTCTCCGTAGTACAAGCGTGGCCTCCCGTGCGCGCTGTTGACGCTGCGTGAGACAGCGCCAACCTGCAGGCGTTCGGTCAGTATCAAATTAAGGCCGTGGTTGCAGGAAAATCGGTGATTGTTTCCTTCGTGTTGTCGCCAATGATCTTTTCGGGCTGCCCGTCAGACCTTGAAGCGTGCAGTTTCTGCGCTCAGGTTGCGGGCAGTGTCGAGCAGCGACTGGGCGGCCAGCGCGGTGGTGCGCATGCTGACGCCAGTGTCTTCGACCTGATTGGCGATGCGTTCGACCTGTTGCGCCAGCGAGGTGCTGGCCTCGCTCTGCTCACGAGTCGATGCGGCGACGTCACGGACCAGGCCCTGGGCCGCGCGCGAGCCCTCGGCGATGCGGTGCAGCAGTTCGGTTGTTTCGCCGGCGGTGGCGCGGGCCTGCTCTGCTTCCGGCAGGGCGGCGTCCATGACCTTGGCCGCGTTTAGCGTTTCGCTCTGGATCCGGTCGACAACGCCGGAAATTTCCAGTGTTGCCTTCTCGGTGCGTTCGGCGAGTACCCGGACTTCGTCGGCGACGACAGCGAAGCCGCGGCCCTGTTCGCCGGCCCGGGCGGCCTCGATCGCAGCGTTCAGCGCAAGCAGATTGGTCTGGCCGGCGATATCCTTGATCACCGAGGCGATGCGGGCGACTTCCTGAGTATTGGTCGACAGTGTGCGGACCTTTTCTGCGGCCTGGCCGACGGTTTCGGCCATCGTCGCAATGTTGTCGGCAACGGTTTCGACGCTGCGCTCGCCCTGGTTGGCGAGCTCGGCGGCGCTGCTGGCGTGTTCCTCGGTTTCGCTGGCGTTGCTGGAGACGTGGGTGATCGAGACGGTCAGTTCTTCCATCGCCGCAGCCATGGTCTGCGTTGCGTCGGTCTGGGCGGCTGCCGCGTCGGCGACGCGGGCCGAGGTGTCGGAAATTTCCTGGGCCGCTGATGCTACCTGCGTGGCGTTCTGCGAGATGTTGGCCATCATCCGGCGCAGGGATTCGACCAGCAGGTTGAGCTCGCCGAGCAGGCTGCCCGGGCGGGTGTGTTCGATCGAGACGGTCAGGTCGCCGGCCGCGACCTTGCTCATCGTCCCCACCGCCAGCGCCGGTTCGCCGCCGATCTGGGCGAGCAGCGAGCGCGCCACCCACCAGGTGATGCCGCCAACGAAGAGGAGGATCAGGCCGATGACGATGCCGGCGTTGCGCAATTGCTGGTAGAACAGCGCATCAATGTCATCAATGTACAGCCCGGTGCCGATTACCCAGTCCCACGGGGCGAAATGTTCGACGCGTTGCAGCTTGGGCACCAGGGCCTCGCTGCCCGGCTTGGCGGTGTGCGTTTCGGTGAAACCGGTTTTGTCGAGCGCGGTCTTGACCAGGTCGCGGACGGTGTAGTTGCCCTGCTTGTCCTGGCGCTCCCAGTGGCTTTTGCCGACGTATTCCGGGCGGATCGGGTGCATCACGCCGATGCCCTTGCTGTCGTACACGTAGAAATACTCGGGGCCGAGGTAGCGCATGCCGCGCAGTGCGTCGTTGGCCAGTTGCTGTGCCTGCTCGCGATTGAGTTCGCCCTTGCCTTCCTTTTCCTGGAACGCCTTGATCGTACTGACTGCGATGTCGATTGCGGCGTTCAGTGTCGCCTTGCGGTCTTCCAGCAGTTGCGCACGCAGATGCAGGACCTGGAACGTGCCGAGCAGGATCAGGCCCAGCAGCGCGACCAGCACTGACAGGGTCAGGCGACCCTTCATGCTGGTGAAATTGAAAACACCCATGACTTTGCCTCCGAAGAATTTTTGCAGTTTTCGACAGCTTTGTTTTTTTACGCCCAGCATATGACAGGGATTTTGCCTTGTCCATGGCTACTCACAGGCTGTTGATCAAATCGGCAGCAGTGCGCTGGCGCTTGCAACGAAACTGAAACATCCGGGTAAGAGAATGCGCGGGTTCATATCAACCCAGCTCTGGAGAAAACCATGCGTCACGTGTTTGTTGCATCCGCCCTTGTTCTTGCCCTTTCGGCCTGCGCCAGCCAGTCCACGCCCCCGGCCAAGCCGGCTGCCGCACCTGCCCCGGCCGCTGCTGCCAAGGCACCGCAATGCTGGAACGGCGACGCCAGCGCCTTCCAGGACGTCGGTACCAAGGCGACGATCTCCGGCGTTGCCGTCAGCTGCAAGGCAACCAGCGATGGCAAGAGCGCGCAGTGGATGGGCGCCGGCCACTGAGCCTTTGCGATTCCTTGTCTGAACGCCGCCTGCGGGCGGCGTTTGTTTTGGCAGGCGAATATAATTCGCCCCCATGTCCTCTTCATCCAGCAAGCCTTCGTCGCGCGACGACATCTCCCGCACCACCCTGACTGCCGACGCCCGCCGCCTGCGCGTCCTGCAGCGCGAATTGCCACGGTCGACCGGCGAAAAACGACAAAAACTGCAAGCTGATCTGGAAAAGCTGCTGGCGCAGTCGCAGGCGGCTGTTGCCGCACGGCGCGGCAAGCTGCCGACGCCGGAGTTCCAGCCCGATCTGCCGGTCAACGAAAGGCGTGCTGACATCGCCGAACTGATCGCCAAAAATCAGGTAGTCATCGTCTGTGGCGAGACCGGCTCGGGCAAGACGACGCAGTTGCCGAAGATCTGCCTCGACCTCGGCATCGGCGCCCGTGGCCTGATCGGCCACACGCAGCCGCGCCGGCTGGCGGCGCGTTCGGTGGCGACGCGGCTGGCGCAGGAATTGAAGACCCAGGTCGGCGCAGGTGTCGGCGTCAAAATCCGCTTCCACGACAAGTCGACCGCAGAAAGCTGGGTCAAGCTGATGACCGACGGCATCCTGCTCGCCGAGTCGCAAAGCGATCCCTACCTGAACGCCTACGAGGCGATCATCATCGACGAGGCGCACGAGCGCAGCCTGAACATCGATTTCCTGCTCGGCTACCTGAAGCAGTTGCTGCCGAAGCGGCCGGACCTGAAGGTCATCATCACTTCGGCGACCATCGACGCCGAGCGCTTCTCGCAGCATTTCAACGGCGCGCCGGTGATCGAGGTCTCCGGCCGGCTGTACCCGGTCGAGGTGCGTCATCGCCCGGTCGAGGACATCGACAAGAAGGACGACGAGCGCGATCTCTACGACGCGATTGTCGATGCCGCCGACGAACTGGCGCGGCTCGGCCCCGGCGACATCCTCGTCTTCCTGCCGGGTGAGCGGGAAATTCGCGAGGCGGCGGAAGCCTTGCGCAAGCATGCGCTGGCTAGGCCTGGTTTATCCACCGCGCACGCGCCGGAAATCCTGCCTTTGTTCTCGCGCCTGTCGGCCGGCGATCAGGACCGCATCTTCAAGCCGTCGGGCGGCCAGCGGCGCATCGTGCTGGCGACCAACGTCGCTGAAACCTCGCTGACCGTCCCCGGCATCCGTTACGTCATCGACACTGGGCTGGCGCGGGTCAAGCGTTACTCGTACCGCAACAAGGTCGAGCAGTTGCAGGTCGAGAAGATTTCACAGGCGGCGGCGCGCCAACGGGCCGGCCGTTGCGGTCGCGTTGCAGCCGGCGTCTGCATCCGTTTGTACGACGAGGCCGATTTCAACGCCCGGCCGCCGTTTACCGATCCGGAAATCCTGCGTTCGTCGCTGGCCGGCGTCATCCTGCGCATGAAGTCGCTGCGCCTGACCGATGTCGAGAGCTTCCCGTTCATCGAACCGCCGCCGGCCAAGGCGATCAGCGACGGCTACGCGCTGCTGCAGGAACTCGGCGCGCTCGACGACGACAATAAATTGACCAAGGTCGGCGAGGCGCTGGCCAAACTGCCGCTCGACCCGCGCATTGGCCGCATGCTGGTCGCCGCGCGCGATCTCGGTTGTCTGAGCGAAGTACTGATCATCGCTGCCGGGCTGGCGACGCAGGACCCGCGCGAGCGGCCGCAGGAACGCCAGCAGGCGGCGGACGAGAAGCACAAGGCGTTCGCCGACGAGAAGTCCGAGTTCCTCAGCTGGGTCAAGCTGTGGGGGTGGTTCAAATCTGCGGTCGACCACAAGAAATCGAACAAATCGCTGGTCGATACCTGCCACGCGCATTTCCTCTCCTACCTGCGCCTGCGCGAATGGCGCGAGGTGCATGG
>Ga0075012_10001369_pt1 | contig 25049 bp, 21 predicted proteins | sample All_14_2_FD_71474 | JGI IMG/M metagenome (GOLD analysis project Ga0075012, IMG submission 71474) | Freshwater microbial communities in response to fracking from Pennsylvania, USA - Allegheny Zone_MetaG_DW_15 | ecosystem: Environmental > Aquatic > Deep subsurface > Groundwater > Drilled...
GTCCCAAGGTTTGACCTCATAGGTAAACAAATATTGCAAGTGAATGAAAAATACTACATGGTTGACCACGGCATTCGTCAAGCCGTATATGGCAGTAATCAAAGGGATATTCAAAGAATTTTAGAAAATGTGGTTTATATGGAGATGCTACGCAGAGATTATACTGTATGGATCGGACGAGTAGGTGACCAAGAGGTTGATTTTGTGTGTGAAAAGGCTGGAGAACGTCTGTATATTCAGGTTTCCTACTTATTAGCTTCAGATGAAACAGTGGAAAGAGAGTTTGGTTCATTATTAAAGATTGATGATAATTTTCCTAAATATGTCCTGTCGATGGATCAACTTGATCTCAGTAGACAAGGCATCATTCATCAGTATTTGCCGGACTTTTTATTAGGACGTATATAATAAGGAGACTCAAATGCAACTTAAGGCGCTTAAGCCACTTCAGGAAACGAAGTATCTATCGGTTGAAAATGCATGGCGTTATCGTGCGATTATGCGAACGTTTTATGTAAATGACATGCGATATAAACATTGGCTAAATAAAGAGGATGTTTTCGAAGCCCTGAAGGGTGAGACGCCTTTTAGTGACTATACGCTGGAGTTGTGTGCGCAAGACCTCGAAGCCCTTAACGGCTGGGGCAATCTAAACGCTGTACAGGACACCTCTAAGGTGATGACCTATCAACAGTTCGTCACCAAGCAGTTCAGGTATCAGATGACAGCGTACGCCATCGAAATCGAACGGATGACGGTTCAGCTGGAAAAGCTACATATAGAAGGTGGGTCTCTAGAACCGACGCTTATGGAACGGCTAAAAACTCAGATAGAGGCGATGCCGCGTATGCTGGAGGCGGATGACATCACCATCGGTGGATGGTGGAATGCGCTTACTGGCGATTTCCAAAGGCTGAATCAGAGCTATCAGGACTATATTCGCGACTGGTCAGGCGCGAAAGCAGAGGAACTACTGAAGACGAAGCAATTTTTAATATATAAAGAAAAGCTGGTGGAATACTTGAGGTATTTCATTAAAGCGCTTCAGCTCCATGGGCATGAAATCGCATTATTTCTAAGGTCAGTCAGTGAATCGCAAAAGAACAGGCTGTTTGAGCGCGTGACAGGCTATGAAATGGAAATTCCCAGGGTGGACATGGAGCGCCTCGACCGCGATGAAATCTATCAAAACATCAAAGGCAAGTATGATAGCCTAGAACATTTCTTCATAGGAAGTGCCTCACGAGAAAGTGAGCTCCAAATGATCATGACCATGACCAATGAAATCATTAGGCGCATCACACGATATGCGGCCAACATACTGGAACAAATCAATCAGTATTCTGGTAGAAAAGAGGAATATAAGACATTAATTCAGCTTTTTAGTAAGGCACAGCATGTTGATGAGGCGCATTTGCTAGCAGCACAGGTATTTGGCGTTTCAAGGTATTGCCATTTCGTGGCGGACCATGTCAGGGAAACTGAGAATATTCAATCCTCCATCTATGAAGAGGCGCCTATCGAGGTCGTTTTAACGCCGAGAATTAGGACGTTTCGGGAGAAGATTAAAAAGACGGCTATCTTGGAAAATTCGGAAAAGAAAGCAATAAAGCGCGAGGAAATTTTAAAGGCGCGCGAGGCGGAGCGTCAACTATTAATAGGGTACATCGCCAGTGGAAGGCTGGATGTCTCTGAAATTGGGCTTGTGCATCCTTCTGTAAGGCGTTCCATTCTCAAATGGATTCAAAAGGGGCTTCTACATCCTAAGGAGTGGTCAGTGACAGAACATGGTTACAGGTACAGAATCGAAAATCCAAACGAAATGCGCGACTGTGAGCTGGTGTCTGAAGATGGTGTCATGACGCTTCCCGCTTATGTACTCGTATTTGAGGTGAACTGATGAAGGCGATTCAAGAGCTTCTAAATAGAAGATGGATTCTTAAAAAGCACGATCCGGATCTCTATTTTGAAATAAAGGATCAAGCGAAGGTTTTTAGTGAATTTGCTAAAGATAAGTTGGGATATGCACTAATCGTAAATCCAATCCTAATTAAACTGGAAAAACTTCCTGGAAAAGCGCAAGAGTGGATGGGCATCGAAGTGTTTGAGTCGACACTGGCCTATGTGTTTTTTTGTCATGTGCTGATGTTTATGGAGGACCGTGAACCAGATGAGCAGTTTATACTTTCGCAGATTACCGACTATATCAAGTCACAACCTGTTGAAGGCGAGCCAGTAGACTGGACGGTGTATCAACAAAGAAAAGCGCTGATCAAGGTACTGGATTTTTGTAAGGCAGAGGGATTAATCGTCGTTAGTGATGGCGACGACAGTGGGTTTATAGGCACTGAAACAGCAGTGGAGGTTCTCTATGAAAATACAGGTGCTTCCAAGTATTTTGTGAGGCGATTCCCATTTGATGTCACGCAGGTTAACTCTATTAAGGCCTTTGAGCAGGCGGACTGGCAAAGCGAGGATGCTGACCGTGGAATACTTAGACGTCATCGTATTTATAGACGGCTACTACTCGAACCAGTGGTCTATAGTCAGGGAAGCGACGATCAGGATTTTCTATACATTAAAAACCAGAGAAGTGTCCTATCTCACGATTTTGAGCAGTTTATCGGCGCAGATCTTCACATCCATAAAAATACGGCCATGCTCATCTTTCCCGAAGGGGCAAACATCGCTGAAGCCCTTCCAAATCGGAAGAATAGCTCCGATATCGTGTTGCAGTGCTGTTATGAAATCAGACAGCAGGTCTCTAAAGGGATCCTTTTAAGACAGGCGGATGACCGTATCCACTTATCCATGGTGGCATGGGATCAGCTGCTGGATGAGGTAAAGGTGAAGTATGGGACTGGGTGGACGAAAGGCTATCGTGAGATGCCGAGTGCCAGTCTCAAAGCCGAGATTAATAAGCTGATGACGCAGTACGGTATGCTAGAACGCGATGCAACTTACAAAGAGGTCTCCATACTGCCAGCGGCAGGAAAACTAGTAGGGAATTATCCTGAGGCGTACTGGAAAAATTCGGCGCTTCAGGTTGAGGAAGATAATTTTATCGAGGAATGGGATAAAGGAGAACAGGGTGAAAAACTGGAAGCTTTCTAGGGCAGGGGTCATCAATTTTTGGTATTATGACGAGGAAATTTTTCATTTTGAAGAGGGCAGACTCCTATTAAGAGGGTCTAATGGCTCTGGTAAATCAGTTACCATGCAGAGCTTGGTTCCTCTTTTATTTGATGGCAATAAAAGTCCAGAGCGACTAGATCCATTTGGGTCAAAGGCACGAAAGATGGAAAGCTATCTATTAAGTGATGGCCTTGATTTAGAGGAACGCACAGGCTATCTTTTTTTGGAGTTTGAAAAAGCCGCCGCGGGAAGATATATCACTGTGGGCATGGGCATGCGTGCGCGTAAGAATATTCCCATGCAGACCTGGTATTTTATTCTTCTCGATAATCGCAGGATTGGTGACCATTATGATTTTAACCTCTATAAAGACATGGGAGATAAGATTCCACTGACGCATAAGGAACTGGAAAACAGAATCGGTATAGGGGGACATGTTTTTTCCAAGCAAACGGATTATAAGCGGGCTGTAAATGACCATCTTTTTGGATACGCTGAAATAGTGGATTATGATGAACTCATTACTTTACTGATTCAAATCAGGTCTCCTAAGCTAAGTAAGGAGTTTAAGCCGACGACCATGTATGAGATCATGCAGAATTCTCTCGTGACGCTTACAGATGAAGATCTGAGACCGATGTCAGAAGCCATCGAAAACATGGATGAAATTAAGCTGAAAATCGATGCGCTGGAAAATTCTAAACGTAGCCTTAGCAAAATTGCGGGTGCTTATGATAAATACAACACGTTTATGCTAACCAGTAAAGCGAAACGTCTTCAAAAACACGCCATAGAGAAAAGACAAGTTGAAGAAGAACATTTAAAGGCAAGTCGCGAGCGGAGCCAGACACTGACGCGTCTAAAAGAGATCGAAGTTGATTTGGTCAAGCTTGAAGATGAGGAAGAGAAGCTTAAAAATCAAGAAGCCAGTCTTAAAAAGAACGATTTGACACAGCTTGCAGATGAACGCGATGCGCTCATAAATAGCGCCATACTACAGGAAAATGCGAGAACAAAAAAGCAAAGTCAAATCGATACGGAGGAATCAGATGAACGTTCCCTTCGTAAGAAGCTAAGTGAAAAGCAGGATCAAATCCATATCATAGAAAAGCAATTGGAAGCGCAATTGGAGAGCATGGCAGAAGAAGCTGAAGTTTCTGGGTTTGATGAATTTTCTTTCTTTAGGGAGGAACTAGGTAAAGGTGACTTAGACCTCACACCCTTTAAATATCACCGCCTGGCATATGATCGATACACTTCTGCTGTTGGAGAAGGGCTCACAGCGCTAAAACATCAGGATGAAGCCAGTGAACGATATGACGACGTTCTCAAACAGGTGGAAAACAATCATCGCGTGCTGGAGAAGCAGGAACGTCTCGTCTTAGAAGCTGAGCAGCAATTCGGGGAAATAAAGGCCGAATTTGCAGAAAAGGTTTTCAAATGGGGAGAACATAATCGAGAGTTTAAACCCCCTCGTGACGTTTTACAGCAGGTGGTGGAGAGGATTTATGCCTATCAAGCGCCCTATCGTTATGATGAAGCCATTGATCCTGTCTATAATGCCTATGAACATCACAGACAAATCATCGAGTCAGAACGCCTAGGACATATCGGCAAACGAGATCAGCTTATAAAGTTCATAGAAGAACAAGAAAAGCGATATCGCGACACTGACGCGCAAAAAGAACCCGAGCCGATAAGAAGTGAAGCGGTGATTAAAAATAGAGAAAGGCTATCAAAACTCGGCATTCCATACCTACCGCTTTATAAGGCACTTGATTTTGGAAAGCAAATGGAAGAGCCGATTAAAGACCTAATCGAAGAGGCGTTAGAAGCCATGGGACTCCTCGATGCGCTCATTATTTCGCCTGAGCATCGTTCGCTCATCGCGACGGCGGACCCCGGAATGGCAGATAAATATGTTTTTGCAGCGCCAGAATACCTCAGTCATAACCTTTCGCAGTTGTTGATTTTTGATGATCAAACGGAACACTTTTCAAGAACCCTAGTAGACGAAATCCTTATGAGTGTGCTTCTCAACCCTACCGACCAAAAGTTCTATATCCATGAAGAAGGAACCTATGGCCTAGGCCTCCTTAAGGGCAAGGTATCAGGCACACAAAAGGCGCGTTTTATCGGTCACCAGGCGAGAAAACGTTATAAAGCAGCACTGCTGGAGGAGATTCAGCAAACCATTAATGGCCATAAGCATCAACTGGATGCGGTTACGAACCAAATTGCTCAGCTCGATGCACGAAAAAGGCAGCTTGATGATGACCGTAAGGCATTTCCAGGGAAGCAGGATCTGGATACGGCATATGATGTGGTGATGAATGCCACTCAATCGCTCGGCTATATGCAAAATGAGGCAAAAAGACTACGTGAAGTGTCAGAGCTCGCCTATAGTCAATTTAAGGATGCCAGACTAAGGGTGGCGGAAGTGACAAAAGGGCTTTATCTTACACTTAAAACATCCGTTTTCAGTGATGCGGATGCAGCGCTAAAAAAATATGGTGTAATGCTCAATACCTTAGAACGCGATTTCTCTAGCAAAGGACATGCACTGGAGATGCAACTGTCGCTGAGTGAGCAGCTCGATAAATGCACAGAGACGTTGGATACGCTCAGATATGAACTGAACACGATCGAACGCGAGCTATCGCGTAAGAGAGTGCGCATCGATGATATTCAAAGCCAGCTGAATCTTTCTGATTTTGAAACCATTAAGCGTGAGTATGAAAGGTGCCAATCAAGGCTTCGCAGCTTGCCTAGTGAGCGTAATGCGCTTTATCAGGAACGTTCTGACCTTAATGCGCAGTCAAGGCGGCTAGAAGCGCTCATCGAAAACACACGTGAGCAGCTTAGAACAATCGATCAAATGGTGAGGTTATATGAAACGGCATTTACCAATGAATATGCATTAGGCTATCTGGAAAAGCCGGATGATGCAGCGGCGTTTAATGCCATCGAGAAATCGAAAGAGGTGCTTAAATCCTACGGGGCAATAATCGATGAGAACAAGACCGTTTTAGAGGTTACCGATAAGCTCAAGGAAAGGTTTATTCAGGAGACTGGTGAACTCGCCGAGTATCATCTAAAAATTAATTATCTTTTCAGAGAGCTTTGTGATGAAGGAATTTCGAATGATGACCTGACGCATATAGAACGGGCTGACATCACTGCTAAGGTACAGGGAAAACCCATCAAGTTTCACGAACTCGCAGAGTGGATAGGCACGCAAATCGTCGAGCAGAGTGCGCTTTTAAGTGAGCAGGACCGATTGCTGTTTGAAGAAATACTCATCAATTCCATCAGCAAAAAAATCAGCGGTAAAATCTATCACAGCGAGGCGTGGGTTAAGAAAATCGATGAACTCATGAATGGGATGGATACTTCGAGTGGGTTATCGTTCCATCTAAAATGGGTGACCAAAGAGGCTGAACATGATGAGCAGCTAAGCACAAAAGAGCTGGTAACGCTTTTGCGCGGCGATCAAGCGCTATTGACACGTGAGCAAAAGGACCGTCTGATTCGCCATTTTCAGTCGAAAATCGCTCAAAGCAAACGGCGACTAGAAGATGATTCCGATAATCGTAGCTTTCTCGCCATCATGAAGGAAATCCTCGATTACCGCAAATGGTTCGAATTTCAGCTCTATTACACGAAAAAGGGTGATAAACGTAAAGAACTGACCAATAACGCCTTTTATACCTTTAGTGGTGGAGAAAAAGCCATGGCCATGTATGTGCCTTTATTCTCTGCGGTCTATGCGAAGTATTCAGGTGCTCGAAAGGACTGTCCAAAGGTCGTTTCATTAGACGAGGCCTTTGCAGGTGTCGATGAACGCAATATCACCGACATGTTTAGATTGCTGGTCAAGGAGCTTGATCTCGGCTTTATCGCCAACTCGCAGGTGTTATTCGGGGATTATGAAACGGTGCCAGCGCTGAGTATCTATGAATTGATTCGGCCTGAAAATGCCACTTATGTCACGACCATCCGCTACAAATGGAACGGACGCACGCGGGAAATCGTGGATAATACTTTACTTCATAATGAATAAGGCGGTATTTTATGAGTGATGAAAAGCAGCGAGCGCTTCATCAAGCCTGTGGAAACTACCTGAAAAGCCATGAAACCAAGCGGATCATGAAGGCGTTACTGGAAAAGTTTCGTTCTTATGGTGATGCGAAAGGAATCATGGTCCTCACTAAACCAACCCCAGGTGAATGTCTTTTTTTGCAAGGCTTATTAAAGAAACAAATGACGCCAGGTGTTACGATACGCGTCCCTTTAAAGGCTTTTGAATCAGCCTTTACTGGCACGCTTTATGAAGGGGTATCACTCAAACTACTTTTAGAGGCCTATTTTGATTCTCCAATAGAAAGCAAACGTGAAGCTTCAGATAAAGCGATCACAGAAAAACGTGCATTCGCACAGTCGGTCACAGAGCAACTAAATAAGATGTTAATCGATGAGACTTTAGCGAACTGGCTATCGGATGCACTATTTAATCCACAGCATACGGCGTATACGCTGATCAATAGTCTATATCAAGAGGGGCGACTTTCACTTTCCGCACTGATCGGTGATTTGGCAGCGGTCATTCTATGTATCCAGTCACATGAGGAGGGCATCGGGCTTCCCATGGCAGCTGGCCTTTCCACGGGTAATCCACATGCGCTGGATCGCGGAACACCCCTCCGCAAGCTTCTGATTTACTACGCTGCTTTCCAAAATGGAGTGGCGATTCCCAGCTCACTTCATGAGACGGATGAGCTTTTACAGCAGCTTAACCTAAATGTGGATGAAACGCCGAGAATCATTCTAACATATGGCCTTGAGGCATATGATGATAAGGGTGAAGCGCTAGGATGGCTCGCATTTCGCTATCGCAATGAACCACTGAACATCGCTGCTCACAACCTAAAAAAAGCCTCTGTCATCACTGCCATTTCACAGCAGATTTACTGCTGCGAAAATCCATCGACATTCTACAGGAGAATGCGGCAATATCCTCAGAGTGCTGGGATTTGTATTAGTGGTCAGCCAAACCTAGTGGCCTATCAGGTACTGGATAAGATGAGTGATCAACACGACTTATGCTACAGTGGCGATTTTGATCCTGAAGGATTACTCATCGCAAATCGTCTAAAAAACAGATATCCAAGACTCGATTTGTCCTTTTTTAGCATGGCGAATTACCATCAAGCGATTTCTAAGGAAACCATATCAGAAAAACGTCTAAAGCAACTGGATCAACTTTCTGATGAGACATTAGTGGCGATCGCATTTGAGATGAAACGCCTTAAAGTTGCAGGATATGAGGAAAGCGTAATAGGTAAGTAAGAAAACAGACATTAGAAAAGCACTCAGATGGATTCTGGGTGCTTTAATTTATGGGAATTAACGTCTTACTCGATAGCAGCAGGCATATTTAGGGGTTCAGGGATGTTGCTGTCATAATGCATCCGGTGAACTCGATAGTCTGGATCTTCAGGATTAAAGAAGTATAGGTAATCCCCATAGGAGTGAATATAACCAATATTCATGTCTAGTACTTTCTCGATGGCGCCACCACTAAGTGGTACTTTGTATAGTTTGTAACCATCGTCAATGTTTTGAAAGAAAAGGTAATCGCCACAGATGTTCATGAAGTCGCCATAGGCTTCTGTCAGCAGTGTTCTGTTGCCCCCGTTTACATCGTATCGATAAATCCCATTTGGTTCAGTATTGAGGTCTACGACATAAATCCAGCCGTCGTGAATAAGGAAAAATTCGATCCATTGTTCCTGAAGCATGACGAGATTGGTGCCATCTGTGTTCATCTTATAGAAGTCCCATGCGTTCCAATAGCGATTGAAATAGAGCTGCCCGTCATAGTAGAGGAGGTGTTCGACATCCGCCAGATCGCTCAATTTCTCTCGATTTTCACCGTTCATTTTTACTCGGTACACTCTGTTACCATCCGTAGTGTTGATGTAATATAGCCAACCATCAACTGCATTGATGTAACTTGCTGAGTCTGAAGCAATCGTTTTAATTTCACCTGTCTGTAAATCGATCTGACCGAGCCCCATCAAACCGCTATTATAGACCTCGTTTCCTAATACCTGAATGTAATTTCCGCCAGCATTTACAATCTTCTTAAGTTCTCCTGTCTCAAGGTTTAGAATCCCCAAATCGTAGTTGGCCCTGTAATAAAGCTTGTTGCCTTGAAATCCCCAAAATGAATTATTAGCGATATTTCCAGGTGTGCCCCCGATGGTATTTGCTGGACCGTCGTCTGATTCCTCGGTTTCGGTGATGCTGACCGATTCAGTTTCTTCTGGAGAAGATTCGCTGATTGCTGCTGTGGATGAAGTTACTTCAGTCACCTCAGCTTCGTTTTTTGAGCTACAGGATGTCAGTACCAGAACGCACATCACGATTAACACCATAGTTAATAGCCGTCCTTTATTAATACCCATAATGCCACCTCCTTCGCGGATTATATACCCAATAATGGGTATCAAGAAACTGATCGGATGTGTCTTCAAAAAAAATTCAAGGATTGCTAGAAAATTTTGATTTTTCAATCAACTCGTTATAAAATAGTAATGCACGGTGATAGGTTCTAAATACTATTTTATGAGGTGAATTATGTTTAATTCTGTAGAAGAAGTTCGTGATTACTGCCAGAAGAATGAAGTTAAGATTCTCGACTTCAAGGTAGCAGACCTGAGTGGTCGCTGGCATCATCTATCAATCGTACCAGAAAGGTTAGATCACCGCACTATGGAAGATGGGATCGGTTTTGACGGTTCAAGCTATGGATTTCTAACGGTTGAAAAATCAGATATGGTTTTTATTCCAGATTTGAGCACCGGTTTCTTAGATCCCTTCACAAAGGTTAAGACGTTAACGTTTTTAGCGAACACTTATACACTTCACCCGGAACCGCGAAGATTTGAATCTGATCCACGCTATGTCGTCGAAAAGCTAGAAAAACACATGCGAAAAGAAAACATCTGTGATACGGCTTTGCTGGGACCTGAGTTTGAATTCCATATACTCGATCATATCGCTTATGATGTAAGTCCACAGTCGATGTATGTGGAGCTCGACGCGAAGCAGGCGAACTGGAACTCGGGTAAAAATGACACGCAGAATCTAGGCTTTACGGTTAAACATAAGGGTGGATATCATGTCGATATTCCGCACGATGAAAATTATAACTTAAGAAATGAAATGGTCCTGACGCTTGAGCAAAATGGCGTGCCGGTTAAATACCATCACTCTGAGGTAGGGGGACCTGGCCAGTTAGAGATCGAGCTTAGTTTTGGTGGTGCTGCTGAAATGGGCGACCGTACCATGAAAAGTAAGTATATTATTAAAAACACGGCGGTTAAAAATAACAAAACGGTGACGTTTATGCCGAAACCATTCTATAAGGAAGCTGGAAATGGGATGCACGTCCATATGATTTTATTTAAGGATGGTCAGCCACTGTTCTTCGATAAGGATGGATATGCCGGCATGTCAGAAACGGCACTGTATGCCATGGGCGGGCTTCTAAAGCATGCACCTGCGCTTTCTGCCATCGTCAACCCGACGACGAACTCATATAAACGTTTAGTCCCTGGCTATGAAGCACCGGTATCGATTTGCTTCGCCTTATCAAATCGAAGTGCTGTAATCAGGATTCCTGGCTATGCAAACAGACCTGAGGAAAAACGTTTCGAATACCGTTCATCAGATGCGACAGCGAATCCATATTATGCGTATGCCGCTTTACTCATGGCCGCATTTGATGGGATTCAAAATAAGATCGATCCAGTGGCTGAAGGATACGGCCCACTGGATAAAAACATCTTTGATCTTCCTGATGAAGAAAAGGCAAAAATCAAATCACTGCCTAAATCGGTAGAAGAAGCCGCTGAAGCCTTAGAAAATGATCACGCATTTTTAATGGCGGGTAATGTTTTCACGAAAGAGCTGATCATGAACATTAAAAACCGAATTCTCAAAGATGCTGCTGAAGTAAACTTCATTCCTCATCCAAAAGAATTCGAGATGATTTTCGATTTATAGGACAAAAAAGCACTCAGATTAAATTCCGAGTGCTTTTTTTATTATCCTATATTTAAATTCGTGCACCGAATGGGATCAGCGCAAGCTGTGCCAGTTTCAGGTGCTGTTTAGCAAATGGAAGGCCGATTATGGTGATGGCGAGGAAAAAGGCGATGGTCAGGTGCATAAGGAACAGCTCCCAGCCCAGTACCAGTAGCCAGATGATGTTGCCGATCAGTCCACCTGCACCGAAATTACCGATCTGTACGTCGCGTCCGAATGGTGCGAGTGTGAGGCCTGCGATTTTAAAGCATTGGACACCAAAGGGGATTCCGATCACCGTTATACATAAAAGTGCGCCAGCCAGTGTCCAGCCGATGGCTGAGATAAGGCCGCCTAAAATGATCCATATGAGATTGCCGATAAATGACATGAACTTTTCCTCCGAAATATTTTATAATGCTATTATAGCCTGTGTGCATTAAAAAGGCGTTAAAACGAGATTAGATTTACGGATTCTCCGGCAGATACTCGATTTCGAAGTAGTCAAACTCGATTTCTTCTATAAAGTGATGTGCCTTAAACCGCGTTTTATTAACGCGTTCCATGTCGAGGGTGTTATCGCTTAACCAGATGGGATTTCCGATATCAAACCGGTTGCAAAGGTCAGCTATGCCTCTATGCATAAGCGCTTCAAAGGAATGCGTGTCTTTATTAATTTCAAATGTATGACTAACAATCGTGTTATTTTTCTTTACTATTTTTCCACTTAGCCTAAACATGGTGAGCTCCTTAAACTGAATTCATAAATTTTGATTTTCTAACTTTATCAGTTTAACAGGATACGGTGAAATTTGGTAGTATAATAATAGGTGAAAGGGGTGAATCTATGATAGAACCGGTAGAAAAAAAGGTGTCGAAACGGACGATATGGACGATGGCGTTAGTGGTCATCATGCTGATCTCCATCTTCGGTGTCGCGAAGCTTGTGACGAGTCCGGATTTTAATGCTTCCATGATCGATACATTAGACGAAAAGAAGGCCACCGTGCTGAAGGTTTCTTTATCCGCAGCAGCCACTTCCACAGCGCTTTCGCTTCTCCCAGGAGATGTGGCGAGTCCCATCGCTAACGAAATCGCAGAGCTGACCACGTATTTTATCATCATCCTCGGGGCGATTTTACTGGAAAAGATGCTGTTATCGGTGATTGGCCACGTGACTTTCGTTTATATTATACCCTTTGCATGTGGGTTAGGGCTGATTTACCTTTATACGAAGCGTGAGGTGCTTAAGGTTCTGGCCATAAAGATGACGATTTTTGGGCTGGTGCTGTTTATGGCGATTCCGGCTAGCATAAAAGTGAGTGAGCTCATCTATGCTTCCTACGAGACACAGGTGGCGCAGACGATTCAAACAGCTGAAGCAAATAATGCCTTTATCGAGGAGCAGAAAAACGATCTCGCTGAGGAAGATAAGAACTGGTTTGAAAAGGCGAGCGACTATTTATCGAATCTCACTTCTAAGGTAGGCATCGGCATCTCCTCTATGATCAAGAAAGGTGAGGAGACGCTGTCGTATATGATGGACACCATCGCGGTACTGATTATCACATCCTGCGTGCTTCCCATTGTGGTTATCCTCATTTTTACATGGATCATAAAAATCCTGTTTGGATTTGATGCGCTTGAAGCACGAAAATGGCTAAATGTAAAGCGGTAGCTGTAATAAATTAGTGGTGCAATTAACAATGAAGAATTACTCAAAAAGCACATAGCACATATGTGCTTCAGACTGAAGCCACTAAAATCTATGAGATTCTAGTGGCTTTTGAATTTATTAACTATTTCGCTTTCAGTGGAAAGAGGGGAACGGTTTGATAAGCAATGGCTTTAAGTACCTCCAAATCTCCTTCGGAAAGGCTTAGACTTTCTTGATTTAAAATCTTGATGGCCCATCTTAGATAGTTGATATCACCCGGTGGAACGATGACGTCGACGCCTCTGGAAAAGGTATACTTAACGGCTTTACTGGCAAGCTCGAAATCTTCGATAGGGTGATACCATGCCTTCGGATGAGCTGTGGCATCTGAAGGTAGTTTTTCACCATAAGCCATAGACTTGATGCCGATAATGCCCATCTTTTTCTCCAGTGCTTTTTTAAGCACAAAACTTCCGTAGTCGTTTTTAAGTAGAGATACGAAATTGAAAGGGAACATGATGCTGTCGAAGTCATAATAATCGAGGAGGGCTAAGGCGGCTTCGGTAGAATGTGCTGAGAAACCGATGTGTTTTATGTAGCCTTTCTCTTTTGCTCTTACATAGGTTTCAAATGCTCCGTTTGGTCCAAAGGTTTGCTCGACATCGGCGAGATTATAAACGGCGTGTAGTTGATAGAGATCAAAATAATCCGTTTGCAGATTTTTTAAAGATTTTTCGAGGAGCTCCTGTGAACCCTTACGCGTTCTGTCTTCTGTTTTACAAGCGAGAAAAATGCCGTTTCGTTTGCCATTAAGTGCAGGCCCGAGTCTTTCTTCTGCGTTTGCATAGGTCGGTGCGACATCGAAATAGTTAATGCCAGCATCTAGCGCTTCTGCGACGAAGTTATTAGCATCCGCTTGAGTCTCATTAGAAACGATGACACCGCCAAAAGCGACACGTGACAGCGTATGATTCAGTTTATCGATGTAAATCTTTTGCATGTGAATCCATCCTTTCTTATAGGGAAAGTTCTACTTGTTCTAATGTACCCCGGTCGTCGCCCGTGAATCAAATTACTATTTAGTAATGCGGGTCATTCTAAAGTTTGATAGAATAAAAGAAATAAAGCATTTGGGAGGTGATCAGGTTTCATGGATAAAGAGAAGTGGGTGAAGAGTATCAAAATAACGCTTGGTGTCGCATTAGGGGTCATGCTTGCAAAATGGTTTCGTATGGATTTCGAAATCACAGTGGCAACCATCGTTATCGTGAGTATGCTTACGGATAAACGTCAGTCACTGAAACAGTCTGCCATTAGACTCCTAACGGCGGTGTTTTCATTGCTTTTTGCTTCTGGACTATTTCTCACGCTTGGTTTTACTTTACCGGTATTTTTTATCTACATATTTGTGTTCACACTACTCATGTACCGATTTGACACGGTGATCGCCATCGTTTTAAACGTGGTCTTGGTCGTCCATCTATTAACGCTGGGTGAGGTATCGATTCCCATATTATTAAACGAGTTTGGATTGATGTTTCTAGGTGTATCGGTTGCGCTGGTGATGAATCTGTTCGTCATCGATATCGAGGACGAGCTCATCGGTTACCAGAAGGAAATCGAGAATCTTATGGATCAGATTTTTAAAGATATGGGAAGGTGTCTAGTAAATCAGTGCGGTTCCCAGTCAGTTAGCGAAAATTTGGCTGTTCTAGATGAAGTATTAAGCAAAAGCCGTTCTAGGGCTTTCCAGTACTATAATAATTATTATTTTCAGGAAAACGATTACTATGTCGAATATTTCGCCATGAGAAGACAGCAGTATTATACGATTAGATCCATGCAGCATTTCATCACTCTTAAGTTTCTTAATAAACCGGAGGTTGAGATGCTAAAGGACTTTACCGATGATTTCGTTAATAATACAAAGGTGTTAAACACTTGTTCCCATCAGCTCGACCGCCTAAATCAAATCAAGCATCACTTTACTCACGAGGCGGAGCTACCAACTAATAACAACCATCTGCAAAATCGAATCGCGTTGCATCAATATTTGTTCTCATTAGAAGAGCTGGTATCCGTTAAGATGCGATTTATCGATCGATTCGAAAAACAAAATTGAGAGGATAGCCATGGAAAATATAGACTATGTAGCGACGACACTATTAGTCATCATCTCTGCCGCCTGCTATATCGCAGCCTTTCTTCATTTTAAGGAAATCGGTCCACTTATGAATAATGCGTATTTCTACGCATCGAAAGCCGAGCGGATGACCATGGATAAAAGCCCGTATTATCGGCAGACTGCAGTGGTCTTTTTCACACTCGGTATCATCTTTACCCTGAACACCATCGATTCCATAATACGTACCAAATGGATGATTTATCTGGAAATCCCCATGGCGTTCGCTATCCTGGTTTATGCTGTCGTGTCTACGATTAGAATCGAAAAGAAAAAGCAGAAATGAACATCGAACGAAAACGCTGAATGGGAGGCTGTATGGCTCAATTTGTCTATTTTCTTCGTGGCATCAATGTAAACGGCATCACCATTATGTGATTCTCATGAAGGCAGAGGGATTGGCACAACAGATGAAAACGCTGTTTGATGGATGCCAGAAAGCTCCCGGTGAACAGCTGATCATCGGTTCCGAGTGTGTGTACTGGATCGTGCCGAAGGGGGACACACTGGATTCCGAGTTCGGAAAGATTTGCCTGGGAAAAAAGGCATATAAGGATAAGCTGACATCGAGAAATATCAATACCATCGAAAAAATCGTGAAACTACTCAGAGCGTAATTCAATCATAGCACCGTCATAGGAGGCCTCGATGAAAAAATGGAAAGTCGTACTCGCAACACTTTTATTCGCCTTAATAGTCATCTTTGTCTATGTGGTAAACGGCGTGCAAAATGCTAAAGGAATCCCTGAGCCTTCTGTAAAGATTTCTGTTGGTTCCCAGGCGATTAAGACGATTTACTATGGTGATCGGTATAATGAAAAGCGTGATGACATGGAACGCTTCCTAGATTTTGCATTTGAAGATGGATGGGAGTCGATTCCTTATGTTGAACTCGGAGATGAGGTCGTCATCGAATTTGAAAACTTCGAAGCGACGGATGTGCAGTTTACGGATGTGATTTTAGACCGTGAAGGTCAGTATAGATACGGGGAGCAATCAGACATGACGTTTGGTCTTAAAGCAGTGTCTGGAAAGCTGAAGTATGAGCTCCCTTCAAATCCGGCCGTCCATCTCAGCTCGAATAGTGACGATTACTTACCTGGTCATGTGATTCGTGCCTGTTTGATCCGAACTGAAATAAATGATTCTGATTTTGTATTTGCCTTCGTCGTACGAACGAATCCATGAGGTGATTATGAAAGCTTACATTGATCCACCTAAAAAGATTCCATTTTACATCAGGCTGGGACTTTACGCCGCAAAAAAAGTCACGGGTAAGGATCTGCTTCCACCGAGGCTATTAGCATGGTATCCTAAGGCGGCTATTAGCTCCGGTGTGCTGGAAGCACTGGTAGCACATGGTCATAAAAAAGATGAGCTCGACCCTAGGATGCTGCAGCTGATTCGTGTTCAGGTATCCGTTTTAACGGCATGTCCCTTTTGCGTCGACATGAACGGGCATCATCACGAGAAAAACGGGATTACCACGGAAGAGCTTCAGGGATTAACTGGGGTGCTCGATCTCGATTTGATTCCGACACTGACGGAGCGAGAGAAGCTCGCGATTAGGTATACACAGTTACTGACGCAGACCCCTGTGGAGATTAGTGATGCGTTTATGGCGCAGGTTAAGGCGCTTTTCAGCGCGCGTGAGATCGTGATCATCGCCACCACCGCTACTCAGGTCAATTATTGGGCGAGACTCATAAGAGGCCTCGGGGTACCACCAGCAGGGTTTATGGATAATTAGCAAAAATGTTATTATGGTTATACCCCTAAAAACATTGTTTTCTTGTGAACAAAGCCTTATGTGAGTAGATTACAGAGCACTGGGATTGACAGTCTCTAATAAAGCCCTTAAAATAAAATTGACCCCCGAGGTAGGGGGGTGAAATTAAACTCAAGGAAACACAAAAACGTGCGTGGGTTCCTAAAATATTTTATGAGGTGAAAGTTTATATGGAGAAAATAGTCATTATAGGTGGCGTAGCTGCAGGTGCAACCGCAGCAGCAAAAGTAAGAAGACTTTCAGCAGATGCTGAAATCACGATTTTAGAAGCAGGCGCGGATATTTCGTTTGCTAACTGCGGACTCCCGTATTATATCGGCGGCGACATTAAAAGCCGTTCAAAGTTAATTCTTCAAAGTCCAGAGAGCTTTAACGACGAGTATCAAACAGCAGTCCATATCCACACATCCGCTACTGAGATCGATAGAGCGAATAAAATCGTTCACACGGTCAACTCGAAAACAGGCGAAAAAAAGCAGTTTGAATACACGAAGTTAATCCTCGCACAGGGTGGAAAACCGATCGCACCGCCACTTCCTGGTGCTGATCAAGACCATGTATTCCAGTTATGGACACTGGATGACATGGACCGAATTAACGCGTTTATCTCGAATAAAAAACCTAAGACAGCAGTTGTCGTAGGGGGTGGCTTCATCGGACTCGAGATGACTGAGGCACTGGCTAAAAGAGGTATGAAGGTATCCGTCGTAGAGATGATGCCACATGTTATGGGCATTATGGAAGCGGAAATCGCTGGTTTTATCCAGGAAGAGTTAATGGCTTATGGCGTGGAGCTTCATACGAATAAAGCGCTGGCAGAAATCCATTCAAACACCGTTTTATTGAAAGACGGGTCGCGTATAAATGCCGATATGGTCCTTCTTTCCATCGGTGTCCGTCCGACACTGAAGCTGGCACAGGATGCTGGTCTGGCGCTCGGCGCTGCAGGGGGCTTACTGGTGGATTCTTATCTTAAGACCAGTGATGATAGTATTTATGCGGCTGGTGACATGATCGAGCTTGAACACCGTGTTCTCGGGAAAAAAGTTAGAATTCCATTAGCAGGTCCTGCAAACCGTCAAGGACGTATTGCAGCTGAAAATGCCTTAGGACTCAAGCATGAATATAAAGGTTCCATCGGGACATCCATCGTCAGAGTGTTTGAAGCCGTTGCTGGAATCACTGGTGTGACCTTGAAAGCCGCGAGAGCAGAAGGCATCGATGCAGATGCGATCGTCATTCATAAGGAAAATCACACGGCTTACTATCCTGGTGCACAAATGGTGACTGTACTGGTCGTCTATGATAAAGCGACAGGCATCATACTCGGTGGACAAACCGCTGGCTACGATGGCGCAGACCGCCGTTTAGATGTTCTCGCTACAGCAGTGGCCATGAAAATGACCGTTTCTGACCTTACCGACATCGACTTCGCTTACTCACCACCACTGGGTAACGCAAACGATGCCATCAACATGGCTGCTTATACCGCTGAAAACAGAATCTCAGGATTCTCACCAGCGCTCACGGTCAGTGAAGCGGACGCTTATCTCGAGGGCAAAGAGGCACTCTGGATCGACGTGAGAGATGTGTTCTCATATGATAAAGCGCATGTGGATGGCGCAGTTAATGTACCGATCGAAGTACTTTCCACCGTGCTTCATAAAATTCCTAAAAACCAACTGATTTTCGTTTATGATAAAACAGGTAAAAAAGGTCACCAGGCATTACGCATGCTGATCGGCGCAGGCTTTACCAGCGTGTTCAATGTTTCTGGCGGTTTCATCAGCTTATCTAACTACGTCAGAGCAGTGAAGCCATCAAACTTTGTCTTAAATCTCCCAGCACCAGAACAGAAAAAACTCGGTGAAGAGGGACAGGATGCGAAGCACACAGCGGCAAAAGAAGAAGTAAAAAAAGAAGAAAATCATGGCCCAATCGTCATCGATGTTCGTACACCTGAAGAGTATGCATATGGTGCCTATCCAGGGGCACTCAACATCCCGCTGGATGAACTGGAAAACAGAATCGGCGAGCTAGGCAGTAAAGAAAGAAACATTACCCTTTACTGTGCATCTGGCGCGCGAAGTGCCTACGCGTTACAAATCGTTAAAGCCTATGGCTACATGAAGGCAGAAAACGGCGGCGGACTTGCTCGCATGATGTCGAGAGCACGTAAGTAGTTAAATTTATCCCAGAGATTTCTAAGAAGTCTCTGGGGTTTTATTTTTAAAATATGCATTTAATGGAAATCTAATTTTGAAATCTAAAAATACGGGTAAAGATAATCCATGATTTATGCTCAGCGTTAAAGTGGCACTATGAAAATGGGGCGAGTAAATGTTTAAGTTGCTGTTTAAAAATTATCCAGATGAATACATAATGCGGTTTGATGATGCTGTTCAAACCGCAAATTATCATACGGTGAGAGTGATCTTATATGTGTTACTACCCGTGTCGTTCTTCATGCTTATCATGGCCATCGCCATCAGTGATAATGCCAGTATCATATTTGCAAATGGCTTGCTCGTCGCTGTTTTGACGATTCTATTCATCATCAATCTTTGGATCAAACGAACGAAACGACCAGCTGAACATCTATTAGCGCGAATTGTCGTCTATGTGGCCTTTGCCATCATTCTTTTTTGGGGCCTTCACATGATGGGGTATAACCAGAACGAGGTCATCTTCGTCATGGACATGGTTTTAGGGATTTTTGCACTGGCGTTTCTATTCGTTACTAAATATCAGGTTCTACTGATCTATTATGGTGTCAGCTTATTCTATTTAATGCTGTTAACGCCTTATGGCATAAACATTTTTAGTAATCTTCCTAAGCTCATGACGCCGATTCTTTTGATGTTTTCTGCCTTTATCATTTCACGTATGCTATTTTTACAGTTTATCGAACGGTATGTAATGGGTGAAAAGTTAAAAGAAAAAGAGGTCGTTTTAACCTCCGAGTTGATTCAGACGATTGAAAAGCTTCAAATTACAGAGCGAAACATTAGTAATGACATCATCAGAACGCTTGTTAAGGTCTTAGAGCATCACGATATCTATACCAGAGGGCACTCGGAAAACGTTTCTGAATACGCTGTGAAAATCGGTGAGGTCATGGGATTAACGCGAGAGCAGCTGGATGAAATTATGGTGTGTGGACTTGTTCATGATATCGGTAAGATTTTGATTCCGATAGAGCTTTTGAACAAAACTGCCACATTGACATCAGAGGAACAAAATGTCATTAGGAAGCACAGTGAATATGGGCATGAAATGCTGATGGAAGCGAAATACCTAAAACGTATCGCTCGAATCGTCCTTCACCATCATGAGCAGTGGGATGGCGGTGGATACCCGATGGGGCTTAAGGAGGACGAAATACCGCTCGAGTCACAAATCCTTATGGTGGCTGATGCATGGGATGCCATGACCTCTGAGCGGATCTATAAAAAGGCTAAAACGGATGAACGCGCGAAGGAAGAAATGCTACGGCTGAAAGGCCAGCAGTTCCCGCCAGATATCGTCGATGCACTAATACAGGTATTAAACACCTAAAAAGGATAGCCATATGAGGCTATCCTTTAATAATGTGAATGTGGTTTCTTATGCTACTCTATAGAAATCATCAAAAAACCGCAGTACGCGCCATTATCTGTGGCCAGTGATTTACCAGTTTTCGCTTTCAGGTCGTTGATGAAGGCACGGTATTTCTCATAGAAGTCGTAGTTTGGCTTAGAAGTATACTTTATGTCTGTGACTTCTAAATAACTTAAAACGCCTTTGACGGTTGTGGGTTTTACCAGCACCTCGAAATCGCCATTATAGTAAAGACCAAGCACGGTAAGTATCGGCCATTTTGCCAGATCATATGTGGCGAAGAGGAGGACGAGCTGATTAAAGCCTATACGCTGGTCACCATAAAGAAATGCATATATGGCTTGGCTTAGAATTTCAGTTTCTTCATCTGTAAACAGTTTGGAAACATCCTTAAACTTGGCTTTTTCGAACACTGATACCAAGGAGGATTTTCCGATGAGCTTGGTAAAGGCCTCTAAAATCTGTTTTGGGTCATCAAAATGCTCTTTTTTGAATTGCTCATGTACGAAGGCTTTCATGGCATCGACCTTATGCTTTTTTGCCACCGCCATAAGTTCGGGGTCGTTAAAGCCTAAAGGATATCGGTCTAAAAATCGGGTTTCTAGTGTCATTAATTTATCGAGATTCATAGAATGCTCCTTTTATTTGAAATAAGTTATTAAATTAATTTTATCATATTAATTTCTCATTTAAGACTTGACTTTTTTTCTAAATGAGAGAAAATAATGATATCGATTATCAACGTGTAATCATTACAATCTACGAAAAATATATTATGTTCATGGAGGACTCAAATGTCATTAATCGGAAAAGAAGTGAAGCCTTTTAAGGCGCAAGCCTATGTAAATGAATCATTCGTCACTGTAACAGAAGAAAGCCTTAAAGGACACTGGAGCATCGTGTGCTTTTACCCAGCAGATTTTACATTCGTCTGTCCGACGGAACTGGAAGACCTTCAAAATCAGTATGACACATTAAAAGATTTAGGTGTAGAGGTATTCTCCGTTTCTACAGATACACACTTTACCCATAAAGCATGGCACGACAGCTCAGAAGCTATCGGCAAGATCAAGTATACCATGATCGGTGATCCAGCTCATGTGATCTCGAATAATTTTGAGGTGCTGGATGAGGCCTCCGGCTTAGCGGATCGTGGAACCTTTATCATCGATCCAGATGGCGTGATTCAGGGTGTGGAAATCAATGCGGGTGGCATCGGAAGAGATGCGAGCATCCTTATCAACAAAATTAAAGCGGCACAATACGTTCGTAACAATCCAAACGAAGTCTGCCCAGCTAAATGGCAAGCAGGTGAGAAAACTTTAAAACCAGGTCTTGATCTCGTCGGAAAAATATAGAGGCACTCTATGATACTGGATGACCAATTAAAACAGAATTTGATGGAGTACCTCAAGCTTATAGAGGGTAAGGTCATGCTGACACTCAGTGGTGGTGAGGATGATGCTTCTAAAGAAATGAGACAGCTCGTGGATGAACTCATCGAATTATCAGACGACCTTATCGTGAAGGAAGGCACACTTAGTAGAACGCCGAGCTTTTCCCTCAGTAAGCCTGAGGAAGAAGCGAGAATCGCTTTCGCAGGGGTTCCATTAGGACATGAGTTCAGTTCCTTCGTGCTTGCGCTTCTGCAAACCAGCGGGAGATCACCGAAGGTTGACGAGGCCATAATCCAGCGAATCAAGGCGATAAAAGAACCCCTCGTGTTTGAAACCTATGTGAGCCTTAGCTGCCATAATTGCCCTGAAGTGGTCCAGGCCCTGAATACCATGAGCGTCATTAATCCACTGATTAAAAATACCATGATCGATGGCGCCGTGTTCGGGGCAGAAGTGGAAGAGAAAGAAATCATGGGCGTCCCAGCCATTTACTTAAATGGCATTTTCTTCGGTGGTGGACGTCTCACACTAGAAGAGATTTTAACGAAGCTTGGCCAGGTTGAATCAGCAGGGGCCTTTGAAGCGAAAGACCCCTTCGATGTGCTCGTCGTCGGCGGTGGTGCGGCAGGGGCCAGCGCGGCCATCTATGCCGCACGAAAGGGCATAAAAACCGGCGTGGTATCTGAGCGTTTTGGTGGACAAGTACTGGATACATTAGGGATAGAGAACTTTATTGGCACCCTTTATACAGAAGGTCCTAAAATCGCGGCTGATCTCGAATCCCATGTAAAGCATTACGGGGTCGATGTCATGAACCAGCAACGTGTCAAGGCACTTAAGAAGTCAGCGTTCATCGAAGTGGAGCTTGAAAACGGAGCGACGCTTAAAAGCAAAGCAGTGGTGCTCGCCACAGGTGCGAGATGGCGAGAGCTCGGCGTTCCAGGTGAGAAAGAACTTAGAAACAAAGGAGTGGCATACTGCCCACATTGCGATGGCCCTCTTTTTAAAGGCAAGCATGTGGCGGTCATCGGTGGCGGAAATTCAGGCATCGAAGCGGCCATCGATCTTGCGGGCATCGTCAGTCACGTAACGGTTCTAGAATATTTACCCGAACTGAAAGCGGACGCCGTGCTTCAAAATCGTCTGTTTAGCCTTCCAAACGTAACGGTGATTAAAAATGTCCAAACCAAAGAGATTACAGGTAATGGTAAGGTAGAGGGCATCACTTATATACGGAGAGACGATCAAATGGAAGTACATTTACCACTTCAAGGTGTATTCGTTCAGATTGGGCTCGTTCCGAATACAGATTTCCTAGGCGATCTCATAACGCGCAACCGGATAGGTGAAATAGAGGTGGATGCAAAAGGGGCGACCAGTATGCCGGGTGTTTTTGCTGCAGGCGACTGTACGACCGCACCGTTCAAGCAAATAATCATCGCCATGGGAAGTGGCGCTACAGCCGCGCTCAGCGCTTTTGATTATTTGATTAGAAACTAATTTGACTTAAGCAAAATGAGGAAATATAATAGAGATAGAAAAAATAATACCCATGGGTGAGTGTCTCCACTTCTCATGGGTATTATTTCGATAAAGGCAAAATGATGGAGGAATGGCAGCATGAAAAAGAAATGGCTCGCACTACTATTAATCGCACTCATGATCTTCGGCGTTTCCGCCTGCTCAAAAGACGTCACTGAAACCACTGCAGCAGAATCGACAGCGGAATCCACCGTAGCTGAGACCACAGCTGAAACCACAGAAGCGGTTAAGGATAAGATAGAGGTTAAGGTCGCTGCACTTAAAGGACCGACCGGTATGGGACTCGTTAAGCTAATGGAAAACAGCAACCAAGGCATCGCCGAAAACAATTACACCTTTGAACTATCTGGTAGTCCTGATGATCTGGTGGGTAAAGTCATCAACGGCGAGCTGGACATCATCGCAGTTCCGACGAACCTAGCGGCTGTGCTCTATAATAAGACCCAGGGTGCTGTTCAAATCGCCGCTGTGAATACATTAGGCGTTTTATATGTACTCGAAAATGGCGATTCGATTCAAAGCGTCACAGATTTAAAAGGGAAAGCATTAAGCACCAGTGGTAAAGGGGCGTCTCCCGATTATGTGATGCAGTATATTTTAAAGCAAAACGGAATTACGCCGGAAGTGGATGTGATGCTGGACTATAAGCTGGAGCATGCTGATTTGGCAGCGGCACTGGTTGCGGGTGATGCAAAAATCGCGCTCCTGCCACAGCCTTTCGTTACCACAGCCATGATGAAGAACCCAGATTTACGCATCGCACTGGATATCACTAAGGAATGGAACGCCGCAACAGGCGGTGAAGCCGAACTTTCCATGGGCGTCATCATCGTTCAAAAGGCCTTTGCTGAAGCAAATCCAGAGGCATTAAATGCGTTTTTAGATGAATATAAAGCGTCAGTCGACTATGTGAACACTGAGACTGAAGAAGCAGCGAAGCTGGTTGAGAAGTTCGAGATATTACCGAACGCAGCCATCGCAGAAAAAGCGATTCCGTTATCTAACATCGTCTATATCGATGCGGCGGACGCTAAGGCTTCGCTAGATGGCTTCTTTAAGATCCTATTCGAGTTTGATCCAAAATCCATCGGAGGCAAGTTGGTTGATGAGGGCATCTACTATAACCGATAAAATTATGAAAGTGTTAAGACTCCTGCTCATCACCGCGTTTTGGATCGGCGTATGGCAGGTCGTTCATCTAATCATCGGACGGGACATTTATGTTCCGTCTGCTTTTGTTGTTTTCGATAGCCTGCTGGATTTAGTACAGACACGAGAATTCTGGGAAATCGTCTATGCGTCCATGGTCAGGGTACTGATCGGCGTCATGATTTCGTTCCTATTAGGGGTATCCTTCGGCATTATCGCTGGCCTTAATAAATGGGTTTATGCACTGTTTAATCCACTTATGGTGGTGATCAAATCCACACCGGTGATTTCCATCATCATCGTCGCGCTGGTTTGGTTTACGTCGTCCAATGTGCCTGTCTTCATCAGCTTCCTCATGTGTTTCCCCATCATATGGACCAATACAGTGACAGGCATCCAAAACGTCGATCAAAAGCTCCTACAGATGGCGAAGGTCTATCAAGTACATAGGCGTGATGTCATCCTTAAAATCTATTTACCATCACTGACCCCTTTCATGAATGC
>Ga0075012_10001370_pt1 | contig 25048 bp, 22 predicted proteins | sample All_14_2_FD_71474 | JGI IMG/M metagenome (GOLD analysis project Ga0075012, IMG submission 71474) | Freshwater microbial communities in response to fracking from Pennsylvania, USA - Allegheny Zone_MetaG_DW_15 | ecosystem: Environmental > Aquatic > Deep subsurface > Groundwater > Drilled...
GTCAAGGACGACGCTTTCAACCCCGATGCCGCCAAGAAACTGCTGGCCGAGGCGGGCCTGAAAGACGGCTTCACCACCGACCTGTGGGCCATGCCGGTGCAACGCCCCTACAACCCCAACGCCAAACGCATCGCCGAGCTGATGCAGGCTGACCTGGCCAAGGTGGGCATCAAGGCCGAAATCAAGAGCTTTGAATGGGGTGAGTACCGCAAACGCATGCAGTCGGGTGAGCACCAGATGGGCATGCTGGGCTGGACCGGCGACAACGGTGACCCGGACAACTTCCTGAACACGCTGCTGGGCTGTGCCGCCTCCAAGAACAATGGCTCCAACGTCGCCAAGTTCTGCTACCAGCCGTTTGACGACCTGGTGCAAAAGGCCAAGGTGGTGTCCAACCCAGCCGAACGCGCCAAGTTGTACGAAAAAGCCCAGGTGATCTTCAAGGAACAAGCCCCCTGGTTCACCATCGCCCACGCGGTGCAGATCAAGCCGGTGCGCAAGGAAGTCATTGATTTCAAACTGAGCCCGTTTGGCCGCCACACCTTCTACGGCGTGGACATGGTCAAATAAGCCTGCTCAGGCCAACAGCAAAAAGCCAGCTGCAAAGCTGGCTTTTTTTATGGGCTGCAAGGAACCCCTCGAACTGACCAAGTCGCCACCCCGGGCGACTTGAACACCTAACCCGCCCCGAACACCAGATTGGGCAGAAACAACACGCTGGTCGGCCACACAATCATCAACGCCACCAGGGCAAGGACGGCAGCCAACAGTGGCAACGCTTCCTTGATGTATTCATCCATCGGGCATTTCAGGATGCCGCAGACGGTGAACATCGCCACCCCAACGGGCGGCGTCATGCCCCCGAGCGTCACGCAGGTCATCATCACCAGGCCGAAATGCACCGGGTCAATCCCCACACGCATGATGATGGGCATCAGGATCGGCGTGACCAGCAGCACGATCACCGTGGCCTCCAGAAACATCCCCAACAAAGTGATGAAAGTGACCAACAACAGCATCAGGGCGATCTGGTTCTCGGTGATGCCCACCAGAAACGAGGCAGCATCCTGTGGCACACCTTCCAGCGTGATCATGTAACCGATCATTGACGAGAACATGATGATCAGCATGATCATGCCGATGTCCGACACGCTGTGGCGCAAGGCATTGAGCATCGCGTCCAGCGACATTTCGCGGTAGACCACAAAGCCGACAAATATGGCATACGCCACCGCAAACGCACCCGCCTCAGAGGGGGTGAAGATCCCGTAACGGATCCCCACAATCAGCAAAATCGGGAACATCAGCGCCCATTTGCATTCCCACATGCGTTGTGCAATCTCTTTGAACGTCGGCGGTTTGGCAAGCTCGGCGGTGTAACCACGACGCCGTGCCACGATGTAAGCCACACTCATCAGCACAATGGTCATCAACACACCTGGCACGATGCCGCCGACAAACAGGCGGCCGATCGATACATTGCCCATGAAGCCGTAGAGGATCAGCCCGATGCTCGGCGGAATGGTGGCGGTGATCAGTGAACCGACCGCAATCACTGCGCTGGTGTAACCACGGGTGTAGCCCCGTTTGATCATGTCCGGCCCCAGAATGCGGGCTTCCATCGCGGCGTCGGCCACGGCCGAGCCCGACACACCACCCATCAAGGCGCTGAGCATGATCGCCACCTGCGCCAGACCACCCCGCATCCAGCCGGTGAGCACGGTCGACAAGGAGATCAAACGGCTGGTGATGCCCGAGGCATTCATCAAATGCCCGGCAAACACAAACAGCGGCACCGCCAGCAGCGGAAAGGACTGGGTTGCGGTTGCAATCTTCTGGATCGCAATCTCAGGTGGAACCGGGCCAAAAATGTAGAACATCACGGCCGAGATGCCAATCGCAAACGCCACCGGCATGCCAAGGAACATCAGCACCAAAAATAGAAGAGTAAGGATGCCGCTCATATCGCCGTCCCGTCATGACCTTCAAGTGAAAGAACCTCGCGCCCGGTCAGACCGCGCCACAAACGTGTGACAGCGGTGGCCAGCATCAGGAATGAACCGACCGGGATACACGCGGTGACCCAGCTGTAGCTGATACCCACGTCACCCAGCACACGCTCCATGTTTTGCAGCGTGAGCTTGGTGCCATACCAGACCAGGAAACTCAAGAAACAGATGATGGCCACCAACCAGATCACGGCCAGCACCTTGCGAACTTCACGCGGAAATTTCCGGATCACGATGTCAATCTCGATGTGTGTGTTTTTCTTGAGCGCCAGATCGGCGCCCAGCACACACGCCCAGGCAAAACTGAGTTGGGCCAAGTCCACCGCCCAGATGACGGGCACACCCGCCGTCCGGGTGGCTGCCCCGATCAGCACAAAGATAGAGGTGGCTGCAAAGAACGCCATGGCCAGGCGTTCCTCCAGCTTAAATAGCAGATGTGCCACAAAACGTCCTTACTTGGCCAATACAGCATTGACCTGCTTGCGCAGATCGGTGTAGCCGAGCTTCTCGTAGACCACGCTGGTGGAAGCGATAAAGGGTTTGGTGTCGATGTCCACAATCTGCACCCCTTTTTCGCGCATCAGCTTTTCATAGTTGCCAATGGAGTCGATGGTGGCTTTGGACGCGGTATCACCGGCCTTGAGGGCTTCATCACGAACCACTTTTTGCAGGTCTGCGGGCAGCTTGTCGAACCAGACCTTGGAGCCGACCAAACCGGTGATCAGGCTGATGTGGCCGGTCTTGGTGATGTACTTCACCACCTCAAACAGACGCTGGCCATAGGTGGCAGGGGCCTGTGCTTCGGCGGCGTCGATGGCCTTCATCTGAAGGGCTGAATACACCTCTGCCCAGGGCATCGGGGTGGGGGTCGCACCCAGACCACGAACGGTTTCCAGCCAGACCGGCGCACCAGGGGTGCGCATACGCACACCAGCCAGATCGGCAGGTACTTTGACCGGTTTCATGGTCAACAACTGGCGGTCACCCTGGTACCAGTTGAACGACAGGATCTGGTGGCCACTGGCAGCGCGCAGCTTCTGGTTCCAGTCATCCATCAACGGCGAGGTCACCACCTTGCGCATCTCGGTGTAACCGTGGGTCAGGTAGGGCGCGCCAAGCACACCAAACTCTTTGACAAACGGTGCCAGACGGCCACCGTCCACCAGCACCGCCACCCCGGCACCGGAGCGCGCTTGTTCAAGCACGTCTTCATCCGAACCCAGCTGGGAGCTCGGGAACAAACGGACAGAAATCTTGCCACCGGAGTTCTTTTCAACACTGTCCTTGAACTGCTGCAGACCCTTGAACATCGGGTCATCCACGGTTAGGGACGAGCTCACGTTCAGGTTGAAATCTGCCGCATAGGCCGATGCGGCCAGCAGGACATTGGCGACCGCCAATGACAACAGTTTGATCTTTTTCATAAGTGTTTCCTCGATCGATGGTTGGTATGGAACTTTGAGCCCCCAGGTGCCCCCAAAGGCACTGGTATGGTAGTATACTTTTTGCCAGGCCGCAATCGTTTTTGTGCTGATCCATGCCAAGGCACAAACCATCAGCGGACACCCAATCAACCTTTTCCTCACGATGGATATGAACAGGAGTTCTCGATGAAAATCATTGCTGCGCAAGTGATCGTGTGCTGCCCCGGGCGCAATTTCGTGACCTTGAAGATCACCACCGATGACGGTGTGACCGGCTTGGGCGACGGCACCTTGAACGGACGTGAGTTGTCGGTCGCTTCTTACCTGCAGGACCACGTCTGCCCGCTGCTGATTGGCCGCGACCCGCAAAAGATCGAAGACATCTGGCAATACCTCTACAAAGGTGCCTACTGGCGCCGTGGCCCGGTCACCATGTCGGCCATCGCCGCCGTGGACATGGCCTTGTGGGACATCAAGGGCAAGCTGGCCAACATGCCGGTCTACCAGTTGCTGGGTGGTGCTTCCCGCGAACACGTGATGGTCTACAGCCACGCCACCGGCCGCGACATCCCCGAAACGCTGGACGCCTTTGCCAAATACCAGGAAAAAGGTTTCAAAGCGATTCGCGCCCAGTGCGGCGTGCCGGGCATGAAATCGGTCTACGGCGTGTCCAAAGGCGGCGCTTATGAGCCCGCCACCAAAGGTTGGCCTGAAGAACAGGTCTGGAACACCGAAAAGTACCTGAATTTTGTGCCCAAGCTGTTTGAGGCGATTCGCGAGAAGTTTGGCTTCGACACCCACCTGCTGCATGACGCCCACCACCGCCTGACACCGATTGAAGCCGCACGTCTGGGCAAGGCGGTGGAAGACTCACGCCTGTTCTGGCTCGAAGACCCGACACCGGCAGAAAACCAGGAAGCCTTCCGCTTGATCCGCCAACACACCACCACCCCGATTGCGGTGGGTGAGGTGTTCAACACCATCTGGGACTGCAAACAGCTGATCGAAGAGCAGCTGATCGACTACATCCGTATGACGATCACCCACTCGGGCGGCATCACCCACATGCGTCGTATTGCGGACTTTGCCGCGATGTACCAGGTGCGCACCGGCAGCCATGGCCCGTCCGATCTGTCACCGGTGTGTATGGGCGCCGCGCTGCACTTTGACCTGTGGGCGCCCAATTTCGGCATGCAGGAGTACATGGGTTACCACGAGCAGACCATGGACGTGTTCAAGTGCGGCTGGAGCTATCAGGACGGCTTCATGCACCCGGGTGACCAACCCGGGCTGGGGGTGGAGATCGACGAGGAACTCGCCAAAAAATTCCCCTATGAGCCAGCCTATCTGCCGGTGGCCCGCCTGGAAGACGGCACCTTGTGGAATTGGTAATCGATCTGCCGGGCCGCTGCTGACGGTAAGTCAGTAGTGGCCCCTACCGGATCACTCTGACTCGAAAAGATCCGGAAACTGCGCCGCGATATTGGGCAGCGAGACAATGATCTCGTGTAGATGCGCGCGCAAGGCGTTGGCAGCGGCCACCGGGTCGCGCGCTTCAATGCTGTCCACAATGCGGGTATGCTGATCAATCAGCACAGACAGCGGCGTGGCGTCGTCCAGACTCAGGTAGCGGATACGGTCCATCTGCGCCTTGATGCCTTCAATCACCCGCCAGGCATGGGCGCGGCGCACCGACAACGCAATGGTGCGGTGAAACTCTTCGTCCAGCGCCAGAAAATCCTCGGCGCGTCCATGCGCCACGGCTTTTTGCTGCGCAATCAGATCTCGCAGGTCTTTGACGGCGCTGGGTGTGGCAGATGTGGCGGCTTCCTGAACCACGGCCACCTCAATGGCTTCACGCACAAAACGCGCATCGAGCACGTCAGCCACTGAAATCTTGACGACAAACGTACCGCGCTGGGGCAGGATCGCCACCAGCCGTTCTTCGGCCAGCTTGATGAAGGCCTCGCGCACCGGCTGGCGGCTGGTGGCGTATTGCTTGGAAATCTCTGACTCGGACAGCGCCTGGCCAGGGCGAAACTCACCACGGATGATGGCACCACGCAAATGCCGGTGCAGCTGGGCGCCTATGGTGAGGGGTTCAACATGCTTGAAAACGCGAACGGAGCGGGGAGACGAGCGCATTCCCCAAGTATCGCACCCGGCGCGCGCGCCTTTCACCTTCCTGGCGGTCAGCCATGCCCCAAATCTGCCCCCAGTCAGGTCCGCGCCACAGTGCGCCGGCCAACCCCAAGCGCTGCCACCACGCTGAGCAGCAGCACGGCGGCAGCACCCATCAACGTGGCGCCGTACCAGCCGCGGTCCATGAAAGCGCCAAACACCAGCGGCGAAATGGCAAACCCGGTATCCAGCCCCGAATACACCAGCCCGTACACGCGGCCGGTCGCGCCCTTGGGCGTGGCTTTTTTGATCATCATGTCACGCGACGGGCCGCCGATACCCACCGCGAAGCCGGTGCAGGCCAGCACCACCATGCTCCAGGTCGGGCCAAACAGACCGGTGCCGCACAACGCCAGCAACACCGCAGCAGCAGACATGGACATCGCCACCACCCGGTCGCTGTGGCGTGAATGGGCGGCCACAAAGCCACCGGCCAACATGCCCAGCGCGCCACACAGCATGTAGGCGGTGAGTGTGAAGGTGGCCGACTCAAAGCTGATGCCGTGCATGGCTTTCAAAATCGACACCGAAAAACTCTGCACCACCGCCAAGGTCATGGTCGAGAGCAAAAAGAAGGCAAAACACCACCACACCACCGGCAACTTCATGAACGCCAGGCTGTGCTCGGCCGGCGTATCCGGGTGGTGCACCGCCGCCTGGGTGCTGAGTTGGTCACGGTTGAACCACAACAACGCGATGATGGCCAGGTACATCACCGCCGCCACCAAGTACGCCGTGCGCCAGCTGTACAAACTGCTCAAGGTGGCAAAAAACACCGGCGCCAGCGCCCAGCCGAGGTTGCCAGTCAGCCCGTGCGCGCTGAAGGCGTGCCCCAACCGGGGTGGCGATACGCGCTGGTTCAAAATCGTGAAGTCCACCGGGTGAAAGGTCGCGTTGGCCAGGCCCGCCATGGCTGCTACCCCCATCAGACCGCCATAACCCGTGACCTGTGAAGCCAACAAACAAGCCAGCACAAACAGGCCCAGCGCCCCAAACAGCATCGGCCGCGCGCCAATTTTGTCCACAACAAACCCGGCCGAGGCCTGGCCCATGCCTGAGACCACAAAAAACGTGCTCATCAAGAGGCCCAGCTGGGAGTAGCTCAGCCCAAACTCGGTCATGAACACCGGAAACAGTGGCGGCAGCAGCAAATGGCCAAAGTGCGAGGCCGCATGCGCCAGCCCCACCAGGCCGATGATGCGGGCGTCTTGCTGCAGGGAAACGGGCGTGTGAAGCGTGTGGCTGGCCGACGTCATGCTCAGGCCCGCTGCAGCCGCGCCAGCACCAGCGAATAGCTGTAAAACTTCTTGTTGCCGGGGTTCAGGGTGTGCACGCGCTCCAGCAGCTCACGCGCCTCAGCGGCCAGCGCCTCCTTGTAGCCCGCCTTGCTCATCTGGGCGATCAGCAGGCCACACAGGTTGACCAACATCACCTCGCTGGAGGGCAATTTTTTGACGGCTTCGCGCAACAAGATGACGCCCTGCTCAAACTGACCTTGTTTGGCCAGCATCACGCCCTGGTTGTTGATGTCGATGACTTCCTGGCGCGATGACTGGATCAGCGCCTGGCCCTCGCCCGCCAGGTTTTCAGCTTCAAAAATGGCTTCAATCTGAGATGACAGTTGGGTGTTCTCGTGGTCGTTGCGGACCGCCTGGCCCAGCAACGTGCAGGCTTTGTCTTTGTGGCCCAGTTTCAGTTGCGATGTCGCCAGCTCCATCATCAGGTCAGGGCTGAACTTGTCACCCAACTGGGTCGCGATTTGTTCGGCACTGGCCAACGCGGCCTGGGCCTTGTCGGTCTGGCCCAGCTTCTGGTAGATGCGGCTCTCGGCCGCGGCTGTTTGCAGTGCCGCCGAGGCGTTGTAACGGAAGTCGGTCTTGCTGCGCTTGAGCACATTCAGGGCCTCTTGTGACTCACCCTTGTCCACCAGCAACTCGGCCAAGCGGGAATACACCGCCGGATTTTTGTGGGCGGAAAATTCGCTGATCTTGATGGTCTTCTCAAAGGCGGCTTGGGCCACATCGAGCTCGCCGTTTTTCAGGGCGGTGTCGCCCAGCTTCTTTTGCCGCAGGGGCGAGTTGGGCGAGAGCTTGATGGCGTCTTGCAGCACCTGCTGCGCCCGCACCGTGTCGCCCAGCGCCTCATGGGTTTTGGCCAGCCAGTCGGCGGCCTCGATGTACATCTGGTTTTCTGCCAGCACCTGCTCAAATAGCGCCGCCGCCCCGGCGTGGTCACCGGTGTAAAAAAGCACCTTGCCCAGCCCGGTTTTGGCCCAGGCCACACTGCGCTGCGCCAGCACCGTGTCATACACGACACGTGCGGCATCAAAATCGCCCAGCGTCAGCAGCAGGTCGCTCTTGATGCGCAACACCTCTTGTGGACTGGCCGATTGCATGCGCAGCAACAAGTCACACTGTGCCAGCGCGGCGCCAAAGTCTTTGGCGCGGATGGCGTTTTCCACCGCGCCCAGCGACTGCTTGCGGGCAATCAACTTCTCCAGGCGGCTTTGCAGCAGCACCTGGTTGATGGGTTTGAGCAGGTAGTCATCGGGCTTGATCTCGGCCGCGCCCATCACCATGTCGGCGGTTTTTTCAGCGGTGACGATAACCCAGATGGTGGAGACACCGATCAGGTTGCGCGCGCGGGCCTCTTCCAGCACCTGCTGGCCGTTGGCACCCGGGCCCAGGTTGTAGTCACAGATGACGATGTCGTAGCGGCTGGCGGCCAGGTGGCTGATGGCGTCCTTGCCGTGACAGGCGGTGTCGATCCGCGTCATGCCCATCGACTTGACAAAATCGCGCAACATGGTGCGCATGCTTTGAAAGTCGTCGACGATCAGGGTATTGGCTTGCTGAAGGGTGAGCGGCGTGGCCATTTTTCAGTGACCCCAAATCAAGGCAGGGTGACCACAAAGCAGCCGCCGCCATAGGCGCCACCATTGGCAATCGTCAGCGTGCCGACGCGGCCATGGTTTTGATGCAGCTGCGCCACCCGGGCCGAAAAGTAAAACCCCAGACCGGTGCTGCCGTTGGAGAAATTGACACCTTTGCTGGCCTGGACACCCTGACCTTGCAGCATGTGGGCTGGGTAACCGACGCCGTTGTCCTCCACCCTCAGCGCCAATGTGCCGTCTTGCACATGGGCGGCCATGCGAATCTTGTCGTGGGTGTAGCTGCAGGCGTTGTTCAGCGCATTGAGCAGCACGCCGGTCATCAGGTCGCGGTCAAAATACCAGTAGCAGGTGTCCGCACAGTCCACCTCAACGCTGATGCCTTTGAAGTCCAGCACCGCGCGCTGCTGCAGCACCGCCTCGGCAATCAGTTCTGCCACCGAGTGTTCCTGAATGTCCAGCGGGTAAGTGGATTTGCCAAACTTGTACAGGCTGAGCAGCTGGATCAGGTTGGCGTTGACCCGGTGCGCCTGCGCAATCACCCCCACCAGGCTGTTGAAAGCCTCCAAGTCGCCCCGCGCCTTGGCAGCGTTGGCGATGTGCTCCAGCGCATGCACCTGCACATTCACCGAATTTTTCATGTCGTGGATGGACGAGGCCATCAAATCGGTGAAGCTGATTTCTTCCAGGCTCATGGTGCTATGTCTGGGCGGTCCAGGCGGCAAGTGATCGGGTTTCGATTCTAGAGACAAACCCAGCGCCCCAACAAGGGCTTGGGTCCAAGCACGCACCGCCAGCTGACTGCCGCCACACCGCGCCGACGCAGATGGCAGGCTTTTTTTGGCAGCGCTTGCCAAACACGTTCATTGCGAGGACGATCTGTTTTTCCGATGTTGAAAGCATCGGCCCCCGTGGCCTGAAACCCTGTAGCTCAACCGCGCCGCAAGGCGGAAAGGAGTTCGCATGCCGTTCACCCTCACCGCCCGGCACCTGGCCAGCATCGCCGGACGCACCACGCCCCTGATGGCGGACTTGGCCCACTGGATGAACCAGCTGTGCCCGCTGGTCGAGATTGACACACCGCAGGAGTTTTGCCACTTTCTGGCGCAGGCCTGCCACGAGTCAGACCATTTTGTGACGCTTCGCGAATACGCCTCGGGCCGTGCGTATGAGGGCCGCGCCGATCTGGGCAACACCCAGCCCGGTGACGGCGTGCGGTTCAAGGGCCGGGGCATCTTCCAGACCACCGGGCGCGCCAACTACCTGCAACTGGGCATCAAAAAAGGTCATCGTGACCTCTTCATCAACAACCCCGAGCTGCTGGAGCAACCCGAATACGCGGTGTGGAGCGCCTGCGAATACTGGCGCACCCGCCGCCTGAACGACATTGCCAACCATGCCGACACCGATGTGCTGAAGAAAAAGCACCGGGGCAAGGTGCTGGACGTGTCACCCGTGGAGTACATCAGCCTGGCCATCAACGGCGGCTACAACGGCATGGACGAGCGCAAGAAGTTTTATGCCAGAGCACAACAGGTGCTGGTAGAACCCAGCGCCGTGCCCACGCCGCGCAGTCTGCCTGCCGCGCCAGCCAAGCCCAAAAAACGCAGCGCACCCGCACGCAAAAAGCATGTTGTGCCAGCACGCCAATCACCGGCATCCAAGCTGGCCAGCTTGGCACCCGCGCCAAGCCAAACCATCCACAGTGGCACCCTCACCGCCATCAACGGCCACCTACTGACCGTGGTCATGGCCAAAGGCAAAAAACAGACGCTGGAAACCAGCGCACTGCGCGGGCTCAAGCCCGGCGTGCTGATCGCCTGGTGTGAGGAAGATTGCGGCCGCCTGCGCATTGGCGAGCGCTGGCGGAAAGTGCGAAAAATCGCGCCGGTGCAGCGCTGATCAGCTCAAAAAAACAAAACTTCCAGCACCTGTTACCAAAGCGCTGGAAGCTTCCTTTTAAAAAGCCGACAACAACCCCGGCGCAGCCCGGTTACACCGCAGCGCCCTGGGTGAAGTTGAACTGCCCCGGTGCCTGGATCGGATCAACACCCACCACAATCGTGTCTTTCGGCGCAAACAAACCTTCCAGCAGCAGCTTGGACAGCGGGTTCTCGATGCGCTGCTGGATCGCGCGTTTGAGTGGCCGGGCCCCAAAGATCGGGTCGAACCCCACCTTGGCCAGTTCGGCCACCGCCGCGTCGCTCACCTCAAAGCCCAGTTCCATGTGCGCCAGGCGGGCTTTGAGCACCGCCAATTGAATCTTGGCAATGTCGGCAATGTGGCTGGCATCCAGGCTGTGGAACACCACCGTTTCATCAATGCGGTTCAGAAACTCGGGGCGGAAGTGGTTTTTCAGCTCATCCGTCACCGCGTCTTTCACGTCCTCATACGGCTGCCCCACCATGTTCTGGATCATCTGAGAGCCGATGTTGCTGGTCATCACGATCACGGTGTTCTTGAAGTCCACCGTGCGGCCCTGGCCGTCGGTCAAACGGCCGTCGTCCAACACTTGCAGCAGCACGTTGAACACATCCGGGTGGGCTTTTTCCACCTCGTCGAGCAGCAACACGCTGTAGGGTTTACGCCGCACGGCTTCGGTCAGGTGACCGCCCTCTTCATAACCCACATAGCCCGGCGGCGCGCCAATCAAGCGGGCCACGCTATGTTTTTCCATGAACTCGCTCATGTCAACGCGAATCAGGTGGTCTTCGGAATCGAACAAAAAGCCCGCCAGCGCCTTGCACAGCTCGGTCTTGCCAACACCCGTCGGGCCGAGGAACAGGAAACTGCCGGTGGGCCGGTTCGGGTCGCTCAAGCCCGAGCGCGAACGGCGGATGGCGTTGGCCACCGCGCCAATGGCTTCGTCCTGACCCACCACGCGCTGGTGCAACTTGGTCTCCATCTGCAGCAGCTTGTCGCGCTCGCCTTGCATCATCTTGCTCACCGGGATGCCGGTAGCGCGGCTCACCACTTCGGCAATTTCTTCGGCACCGACTTGCGTACGCAGCAAACGCGGGGCAGCACCCTCGCCTTTGGATTCTTTGGCCTGGGCTTCTTTCAAGCTCTTTTCCAGGGCGGGCAGCTTGCCGTATTGCAGCTCGGCCACTTTGTTGAAGTCGCCCTTACGAGTGAGTTCTTCGATCTGGAATTTGAGTTTGTCGATCTGCTCGCGCAGGTCGCCACTGCCTTGGGCGCTGGCCTTCTCGGCTTTCCAGATTTCGTCCAGGTTGGCAATTTCTTTTTGCAGGCTGGTGATTTCGTCGTTGATCAGGTCCAGGCGCTTGCGTGAGGCTTCGTCCTTTTCCTTTTTCACCGCTTCGCGCTCAATCTGCAACTGGATCAGGCGGCGGTCGAGCTTGTCCATGACCTCGGGCTTGGAATCCATCTCGATCTTGATCTTGCTGGCCGCTTCGTCGATCAGGTCAATCGCCTTGTCCGGCAAAAAACGGTCGGTGATGTAGCGGTTGGAGAGTTCGGCGGCGGCGACGATGGCCGGGTCGGTGATCTCGACGTTGTGGTGTTTCTCGTAGCGCTCTTTCAGGCCACGCAGGATGGCGATGGTGGCCTCCACCGAGGGTTCACCAACCAGGATTTTCTGAAAGCGGCGCTCCAAGGCAGCGTCTTTTTCAATGTACTTGCGGTACTCGTCCAGCGTGGTGGCACCCACGCAGTGCAACTCACCGCGCGCCAGGGCGGGCTTGAGCATGTTGCCAGCGTCCATGGCACCCTCAGCCTTGCCGGCCCCGACCATGGTGTGCAATTCGTCAATAAAAACAATGGTCTGGCCTTCGTCCTTGGCCAGGTCTTTCAGCACATTTTTCAACCGCTCTTCAAACTCGCCCCGGAACTTGGCCCCAGCCAGCAGCGAGGCCATGTCAAGTGACAAGACGCGTTTGCCTTTGAGCGACTCCGGCACCTCACCCGCCACAATGCGCTGCGCCAGGCCTTCCACAATGGCGGTCTTGCCGACACCGGGCTCGCCAATCAGCACCGGGTTGTTTTTGGTGCGGCGCTGCAGCACCTGGATGGCGCGGCGGATCTCGTCGTCGCGGCCAATCACCGGGTCCAGCTTGCCCGCGCGGGCACGCTCGGTCAGGTCAATGCAGTATTTTTTGAGCGATTCGCGCTGGTCTTCGGCGTCGGCGCTGTCCACATTCTGGCCGCCGCGCACCGCCTCAATGGCCGCCTCCAGGCTCTTGCGCGTCAGGCCGTTGGCCCGCGCCACATCGCCCAAGGCGCCCTTGGCATCGCTCAAGGCCAGCAAAAACAGCTCGCTGGCGACAAACTGGTCGTTGCGCTTGATGGCTTCTTTCTCGGTGGCTTGCAAAATTTTGCCCAGCTCCGGCCCGCCCTGCACCTGGTCTTGCCCGGTGACTTGCGGCAAGCGTTTGACGGCTGCTTCAGCGGCGGCCAACAAACCGGGCACGTTGACCCCGGCGCGTTGCAGCAGCGCCTTGGGACCGTCGGTCTGCTTGATCATGGCCACCAGCAGGTGGGCGGGTTCGATGTAGGCGTGGTCATTGGCGAGCGCCAGCGATTGCGCGTCGGCCAGGGCTTCCTGAAACTTGGTGGTGAATTTTTCGATACGCATGGAACACTCCAATGGATGTGGTACTGCCACCTACATGGGGCGCCTGACCCAGCTTTCAAGCGATCAATGCCGCACCTGCCGTCACGGCCCGGTGGCCGGTCGCAGCGCTTCGGGGTCGGCCGGTGCAGTCGGTGCACGCAACTGGCGGCGCAAAATCTTGCCAATCGTGGATTTGGGCAAGGGCTCATCGCGGAACTCAACGACCTTGGGCACCTTGTAGTCGGTCAGATGCTGCCTGCAGTGCGCGAGCAAGGCTTCTTGCGTCAGCGCCGGGTCTTTTTTGACCACGACGATCTTGACGACCTCGCCAGAGCGCTCGCTGAACATGCCGATGGCCGCGACTTCGGCCACACCGGGGTGCAGCGCCACGGCGTCTTCGATCTGGTTCGGAAACACCTTGAAGCCCGAAACAATGATCATGTCTTTCTTGCGATCGGTGATCTTGAAATAACCGCGCTCGTCCACGTAACCCATGTCGCCGGTGCGCAGCCAGCCGTCAAGGGTAAACACCTGGGCGGTTTCATCCGGTCGGTTCCAGTAACCGGGTGTGACTTGCGGCCCACGGATGCAGATCTCCCCCACCTCGCCGAGCGGCAGTTCAATGTCACTCTCGTCCAGAATGGTGGCCTGGGTGGAGGGGATCGGCATGCCGACGGTCCCCGTCCACGCATCGATGTCCAGCGGGTTGGCCATCACCACCGGCGAGGTCTCGGTCAGACCATAACCTTCAATGATCGGCACGCCAGTGGCTTGCTTCCAGCGCCCGGCCACCACCTGCTGTACCGCCATGCCACCGGCAATGACCACCCTCAGGGCGCGGGTGTCCACTTCGGCAAATTCAGGGGCATCCAGCAACGCCCGGTACAAGGTGTTGACCCCGATGATGGCCGTGAAGGGGTGCTTTTTGAGGTCATGGATGAAGGCGTGCATGTCCCGCGGGTTGGTGATCAGGACGCTGTGTCCGCCGATCTTGACGAACACCAGCATCGCCGTCAGGGCAAAGATGTGGTAAAGCGGCAAGGGGCAGACGACCACCTCCTGGCCTTCGCGCAAATTCTGGGCAATCCAGGCACTCACTTGCTGCACGTTGGCCACCAGGTTGCCATGTGTCAACACCGCACCTTTGGCCACCCCCGTGGTGCCACCGGTGTATTGCAGGAAAGCGATGTCGTCCGGCGCCAGCGCGACCGGCTGCAGGGTGTGTTCGCGCCCGGCGCGCAAGGCGGCGTTGAACTCGACGGCATCGGCAATCTGCCACGGCGGCACCATCTTTTTGACGAACTTGACCACCATGTTGGTGATCACCTCCTTGACCAGCGGAAACAGGTCACCCACTTCGGTGGTGATGACGACCAGACTCATCAGCGGGTTGCGCTCCAGCACCGCTTGCACGGTGTGGGCAAAGTTCTCCAGCACCACGATGGCGACGGCACCCGAATCCTTGAGCTGGTGCGCCAGTTCAGGCACCGTGTACTGCGGGTTGACGTTCACCACCACCAGACCAGCGCGCAGCACACCAAACAGCGCCACCGGGTACTGCAGCAGATTGGGGCTCATGATCGCCACCCGGTCACCCTTGTGCAGACCCAGCTCACACTGCAGGTAGGCAGCGAAATCGCGGCTCAGTTGGTCAAGCTGGGCATAGCTGATCGACGCCCCCATGTTGCTGTAGGCCGGCAGGTCGGCAAAACGCTCGCAGCTGCTTTGCAACACCTGCGTGAGCGAGGCGAACGCGTGCACATCCGCCTCGGCCGCCACCCCTTTCGGGTAATGGTTCAACCAGATTTTTTCCATGTTGACGTCTCCTTTGGCTTGTACTTGAAGCCCACTGCGCGCCAGCGCGAAGCCCGTCAGGTCAGGCTGCCAATCCAATCCGGCATCCAACCCTGTACCGCAAAAGTCTAACGATTAGCCGCCCGACCAGCTTGCCAATTTGGGTAAGGGGAACTACTGACGCAGAGGCTCACCCGCCCGTGTCTGAGGCGTTGCTGGCCTGGATGCCCCACTTGGCCAGCGCCGCGTCGTCACTGACACGGGCATCAACCCAGTGTGCGCCGTCCGGGGTGGCCTCTTTTTTCCAGAACGGCGCCTGGGTTTTGAGGTAGTCCATCAAAAATTCGCAGGCCGCAAAACTCTCGCCCCGGTGTGCCGAGGTGACAGCCACCATCACGATCTGGTCCAGCGGCGCCAACCGCCCCACGCGGTGGATGACGCGCGCGCCAAAGATGTCAAACCTGGCATGGGCCGCGTCAATCATCGCCTCGATGGCTTTTTCGGTCATGCCGGGGTAGTGTTCCAGCTCCATGCTGAGAACAGAATCTGTCGCCGCACACGAAGTGGCAAGCGTGGGGGCATTCCTCTCGCGCACGGTGCCGATAAAGCTGCAGACCGCGCCGATACGGCCGTCCTGCGCGCGAAGCAGGGCAAGCTCGGCTGCCACATCAAAGTCCTGGGTCTGAATGGTCACGCGTGGTGTTTGAGGCATCAAAATTCACTCCAGCGCTTGTGGCATGAGCGTCAACAGCTATTGAAAATGGAAGCGCCTAACCGCCCGTGACGGGTGGAAAAAACGCCACTTCAGCGCCCTCGCGCAAGGCCACCGATTCGTTCACCATCACCTGATCCAGCGCAAGCCGCACCGCTTTGCCACGCGCCAGGCTCTCGGCATGCTCACCGCCAAGCGCAATGAGTTCATCGCGCAAGCCCGCCAAGGTGCTTGCCTGCGTGTCGCGCACCTCGGCGCCCAGACCAATGGCCTCGCGGATGGAGGCGAAATACTTCACAGTGATCTTCATGACAACACCTCGGCAAACGGGATAAAGCGCACCACATCACCCGGCGCAATGGTCTGACCGGGCGGGTTGTCCACCAAGCCATCGCCCCACACTGCCGAGGTCAACACCCCGGCGCTTTGGTTGGGGAACAAAGCCAGCGTCCCAGTCGCAGTGCGACGCACCCGCAAAAATTCACGGCGTTTATCGGCTCTGGGCCAGGTGAAATCTGCCGTCGCAGCGATGGACGTGGCAGCCAGCTTGGACACGCCCTGCAGTTTGAGCAAAAACGGCCGCACCAGCATCAAAAACGTCACAAAGCTCGACACCGGGTTGCCCGGCAGACCGATGAAGTGCGCCAACCCTGTGCCTGCAGGCGCCTGCGCTGCAGCACTTGCCTCCCCAGCCACACCCGCACGGCGCACCTGGCCGTAGGCAAAGGGTTTGCCGGGTTTGATGGCGATCTGCCACAAATCCAGCTGCCCCAAGGCCTGCACCGCGGGTTTGATGTGGTCTTCTTCCCCTACCGACACGCCGCCGCTGGTCAAGATCAGGTCATGGTGTTGCGCCGCCTCGCGCAGCGCTGTGATGGTGGCGGCGCGGTCGTCGGGCACGATGCCCAGGTCACTCACCTCGCAGCCCAGCCGTTTAAGCAGGGCTTGCAAGAAAAAACGGTTGGAGTTGTAAATGGCGCCGGGTGGCATGTGTTCAGGCGGCACGTCGCCCGGCATCACCAGCTCGTCACCCGTGGAAAAAAGCGCCACCTTTGGGCGGCGCACCACCTGCAACTGGCTCATGCCAATACTGGCTGCCAGCCCCATGGAGGCTGGCGTCAGGCGCTCCCCTTTTGGGAGGATCACGGCGCCTTGCGTCACGTCCTCGCCACGGTGTCGGATCCATTGCCCCAACGGCACCGGCGCACGGATCCGCACCGCACCATCGTCCTGCAGTGTGCAATCTTCCTGCATCACCACCGCGTCGGCACCCGGTGGCACAGGCGCGCCGGTGAAGATGCGCGCCACGGACATTGGCGCCAACGCGTGGCCGCTGCTGCCCGCCGCAATACGCTGGCTGACCGGCAAGGCCAGACCCACGGCCAGATCGGCGCAGCGCACCGCGTAGCCATCCATGGCGCTGTTGTCCTGCGGCGGCACTTGCAGGCTTGAGACCACGTCATACGCCAGCACGCGGCCATCGGCCGCCAAGGTGGGCACGGATTCGGTGTTGCTCAGGCAGGTGGCATGGCCCAGCAGTTCGGCCAGCGCGTCGTCCAGCGAGCGCAAGGGTGCGCGGGCCGGTGCGGCCAGGCCAGGCGTGGCAACTTGGGCGGGGGTCATGGGTACAGCTCCGGGTTGTAGATGAAGCGCTCACCTTGTGAGAGCAACCAATCGGCCACAGCGCGGGGATTGTTCAGGTCCAGCACCGGCAGACCGGTGGGTGTGGGCAGATCAGACGGTGAATCGGTAGCGATGGCGACGACAAAATCGTCGTTCGGGTACAGCACGTTTTTGCCAGTGGCGGCACGCCAGACCTCGATCTTGAGCAGGTCTGCCTCACGAAAACCTTCCACCAGCACCCAATCCACCCCGTCGTACAGCTCGGCAATGAGCTGATGCACGGTCAGTTCGCAGGGCTGCTCGAACTCGCGCAGCAGCGCCAGGCGCTGTGGCGAGGCCACCACCACCTCCAACGCGCCAGCCTCGCGGTGGCGAAAGCTGTCTTTGCCCGGCGTGTCCATGTCAAACCCGTGGCGCGCGTGTTTGACCACCGACACACGCAGCCCGCGCGCGCGCAACAGCGCAATGAGCTGCGCCACCAAGGTGGTTTTTCCCGCGCCCGAATAACCGGCGAACCCTAGGACATGCATGCTTGATCGCTCTTGGTTAAACCGCTGTCAGCCCATGTCCGTAGAGGGCAGCAGCATGATGTCAGGCACACGTCTTGGCAATGAAGTCTTTGACAGCGGCAGCGTCCGCAGCCATCTCGACGACCCGCTTGGGCAGCGCTTCAATGCCATCGAACTTGGGCGGCCGATCCGGCTCGCGACCGGTGGCCTCGACGATGGTCTCGGAAAACTTGATCGGCAGTGCGGTCTCCAGCACGATCATCGGGACACCGGCTTGCAGGTGCTCGCGGGCCACCTTGACACCGTCGGCGGTGTGCGGGTCGATCATCATCGCGTGGCGCTCAAACGTGTCTTTGATAGTGGCCAGGCGGTTGGCGTGGGTGCTTTTGCCGCTGACAAAACCGTAGCGCAGGCGGATGTCGTTGAAGGCCGGATGCTGGCTCAGGTCAAACTGGCCGCTGCGCGCCAGGGCCTCGCCAAACAGCGCTTTGACCCGGGCGCCGTCGCGGCCCAGCAGGTCAAAAATGAAACGCTCAAAGTTACTTGCCTTGGAGATGTCCATCGACGGGCTGGAGGTCTCATGCGTGTCGGCACTGGCGCGCACGCGGTAGACGCCGGTCTGGAAGAACTCGGCCAGCACGTCATTTTCGTTGGTGGCCACCACCAGTTTGGCCACGGGCAAGCCCATCATGCGCGCCACATGGCCCGCGCAAACGTTGCCAAAGTTGCCACTGGGCACGGTGAAGCTGACCTTCTCGGTATTCGATTCAGTCGCTTGAAAATACCCGGCAAAGTAGTAAACCACTTGCGCCAGCAGCCGCGCCCAGTTGATCGAGTTGACGGTGCCAATTTTGTACTGGCGCTTGAAGTCCAGGTCGTTGCTGACCGCCTTGACCATGTCCTGGCAGTCGTCAAACACACCTTCAACCGCAATGTTGATGATGTTCTCATCCATCAGGCTGAACATCTGCGCCTGCTGGAATGGGCTCATGCGCCCGGCCGGGCTGGTCATGAAAACACGCACGCCTTTTTTGCCACGCATCGCGTACTCGGCGGCGCTGCCGGTGTCGCCACTGGTGGCGCCCAGGATGTTGAGCTGCTCGCCACGGCGCGCCAGCTCGTACTCGAACAGGTTGCCCAGCAACTGCATCGCCATGTCTTTGAAGGCCAGCGTCGGGCCGTTGGACAGGGCCTCTAGCCAGATGCCGTTGTCCAAATGGCGCAGCGGCACGATCTCACCGGTGCCAAACACCTCGGCCGTGTAAGTCTTGGCGCAGATGGCGCGCAGGTCGTCGGCCGGAATGTCGTCGATGTAAAGCGACAAAATCTCAAACGCCAGCTCGGCGTAACCCTGCACGTGGTAGACCGTGCGCCAACGGCTCAGGGTGGCATCATCCACCTGGGGATAGGACTCAGGCAGGTACAGGCCGCCATCGGGCGCCAGGCCTTCGAGCAGGATGTCACAAAAACGCTTGGGGCTGTGGTCGCCGCGGGTGGAGAGGTAGTTCATATCAGACGGTCTCACTTGTTCAAATCAGGGGATGCACTAGGCAGCCAGGGGTTCACCGTAGGAATGCCGGTATCGAGAAAATGTTTGGTATTGCGCGTCACCAGGGTCAGCCGATTGACGGTTGCTACCGCAGCAATCAGCAAGTCCATGTCTTCCTGAGGTTTGCCGATGGCTTCCACAGAGGCCTTCAAGCGGCCAAACGTCCGCCAGACCGGCTCGTCGGTTGGCAAAACTCTTGACGCAAACTGCCCATTCAGACCGTCAAACCAGAGCTGCAGGCTGTTGCGCAAACGCCCTTGCGCCAGGCGCTCAATGCCATACTGGATTTCGCCAAGCGTGACCACGGGAATAGCCGCTTCGTCCGCATGATCCGTCAACCACTGCAACACCTGGGCATCGGGCACTTTGCGCGTGAGTTCTGACACCACACAGGTATCCAGCAGCCAAAGCATGCGTCAGTCCCCCAGGGTCACATTGCTTTTCCGGCTGCGCCGCACCGGCAAAGCCAGTCCGTCAGCCTTGGGGGCACTAAGCAAGTAGTGGGCAAATCCATCGCTGGCGTCCATCGACAGGGTAACTTCCGCCACGTGACCAGCAGGCACCAGGCGCGCCACTTCACGACCATGGCGCGTGATCACTTGCGGACCGTGCGCCAATGCCTGTTCGATCATCTCGCTGAAGCGGTTTTTGGCTTCCTGAACCTGCCAGACTGCACCCATGGACTCACCTCTTTCATCCAATCAGGACAGAATTATAGACAGATCGAGAAAATTCAGGCCAACTCTTCCTTACGGATGCGGGTGATCGGCTCCAGCACGCTGGGCAGGGCCTGCATCTGGGCAATGGCGGCGTTCATGCAGGCTTCCACACAGTCGTGGGTCAGGATGATCACATCGGTTTGTGGCACCTGGCCAATACTTGCCTCGCCGCTGATCTCGTCAGCCTCGCGCTGCAACACCGCATCAATGCTGATGCCCGCCTCAGCCAGGATGCCAGTGACCTTGGCCAACACACCGGTTTCATCGGCCACACGCAGGCGCAGGTAATAACTGGTGACCACCTCACTCATCGGCAGCACCGGCAGGTTACTCATGGCATTGGGCTGGAAGGCCAGATGCGGCACGCGGTGCGCGGCATCGGCGGTGTGCAGGCGGGTGATGTCAACCAAGTCGGCAATCACCGCGCTGGCGGTGGGCTCACTGCCCGCACCCTTGCCGTAATAGAGCGTGGTGCCGACGGCGTCGCCCTGCACCACCACCGCATTCATGGCGCCTTCCACATTGGCGATCAGGCGTTTGGCGGGGATCAGGCAGGGGTGCACACGCAGCTCGATACCGTCGGCTGTGCCCTTGGCCGCGTCACCAGCGCGGCGCTTGGTGATGCCCAGCAGCTTGATGCGGTAGCCGAGTTGTTCGGCGTACTTGATGTCGGCGGCGCCGAGTTTGGTGATGCCCTCAATGTAGGCCTTGTCAAACTGCACCGGCACACCAAAAGCGATGGCGCTCATCAGCGTGGCCTTGTGGGCGGCGTCGACACCTTCGATGTCAAAGGTCGGGTCGGCCTCGGCGTAACCCAGCGCCTGGGCTTCCTTGAGCACCACAGCAAAGTCCAGGCCCTTGTCGCGCATTTCGCTCAGGATGAAGTTGGTGGTGCCGTTGATGATGCCGGCAATCCACTGGATGCGGTTGGCAGTCAGCCCTTCGCGCAGCGCCTTGATGATCGGGATGCCACCGGCCACTGCGGCCTCAAACGCCACCATCACGCCTTTGGCGGAGGCGGCAGCAAAAATTTCGGTGCCGTGCACCGCCAGCAGCGCCTTGTTGGCGGTCACCACATGTTTGCCTGCAGCAATGGCTTCCAACACCAAGGCTTTGGCGATGCCGTAGCCGCCAATGAGTTCGATGACGATGTCGATCTCGGGGTTGGTGATGACCGCACGTGCGTCGCTGACCACGGTCACGCCGGGGCCGACCAGCTCCTGCGCACGCGCCACATTGAGATCAGCCACCATCGTGATCTCGATGCCACGACCGGCGCGGCGTTTGATTTCTTCCTGGTTGCGCTGCAGCACATTGAACGTGCCAGAACCCACCACACCGATGCCGAGCAGACCAACTTGAATAGGTTTCATGATTTTCAATAGTTACAGGTTAAATTGGCCTCTAGCCCTTATGCAATAAGCGCGAGTAGCTCTAAAAAACAGAGTGAGTCAGTTGCTGTGCCGCTTGCGGTAGCCTTCCAGAAACTTGGCAATACGGCCAATCGCCACACGCAAGTCTTCCTCATGTGGCAAAAACACAATACGGAAGTGGTCGGGCTGCGGCCAGTTGAACCCTGTGCCTTGCACCAGCATCACCCGGGTTTCGCGCAGCAGTTCCAGGAAAAACTGGCGGTCGTCGGTGATCGGGTACAGCGTCGGGTCCAGCTTGGGAAACATGTAGAGCGCAGCCTCAGGCTTGACACAGCTCACGCCGGGGATGGCGGTGATCAGCTCGTAGGCCAGGTCGCGCTGGCGGCGCAGGCGCCCGCCCTCACACACCAGATCGTTGATGCTCTGGTAACCGCCCAGCGCGGTCTGGATCGCCCATTGGCCGGGGACGTTGGAGCACAGCTTCATGTTCGAGAGCATGGTCAGTCCCTCGATGTAGTCCCCGGCGGCCTTCTTGTTGCCCGAGACCACCATCCAGCCGGCGCGGTAACCGCAGGAACGGTAACTCTTGGACAGCGAGTTGAAGGTCAGTGTCAGCACATCGGTCGACAGGCTGGCCAGCGCCGTGTGTTTGACGCCGTCGTAGAGCACCTTGTCATACACCTCGTCAGCCAGGATCACCAGGCCGTGTTCACGGGCGATGGTCACAATGCCCTGAAGCAAGGCATCGCTGTACAACACGCCGGTCGGATTGTTCGGGTTGATCACCACGATGCCTTTGGTGCGTGGTGTGATCTTGGCGCGGATATCGTCCAGGTCAGGCATCCAGCCATTGGCCTCGTCACACAGGTAGTGCACCGGGGTACCGCCCGAGAGGCTGGTGGCCGCTGTCCAGAGCGGGTAGTCGGGCATCGGCAGCAGCAGCTCGTCACCGTTGTCGAGCAGCGCGTTGGTGGCCATGGTGATGAGTTCGCTGGCGCCATTGCCCAGGTAGATGTCGTCCAGCGTCACACCCACAATGCCCTGCTTCTGGGTCTCGTGCATGACTGCCTTGCGTGCGGCAAAAATGCCCTTGCTGTCCGAATACCCGGCCGAGTTGGGCAGGTTGCGGATCATGTCCTGCTGAATCTCTTCGGGCGCATCAAAACCAAACACCGCCAGGTTGCCCAGGTTGAGCTTGATGATCTTCTGGCCCTCATCTTCCATCTGGCGCGCCGCGTCCATGATCGGGCCGCGGATGTCGTAAAGCACATTGGCCAGCTTGGCTGATTTGCGTATGGTTTTCAAAGTCCCTCCGGGAGTGGCTGCACGTGGGCGAAACCTATAATTTGACCACAAGTGTTTGGCCGCTTGTCCACGTTGCCGCCACTCGTTTGGTCCAAGCCGATCTACGGCCCCTGTAACTTCTGCAACACGATGAAAATACACCCTGACAAGATCAACGTCCAGTCGATCTGGGGCTATGGCCCAGGCTGGGTGCAGGTAGCTGACCAGAAAATCACCCACAGTGTCATCATTGGCTCACGCGGCGAGCGCATCAACTGGCTGTGTGAACGCTTTGAGGATCTGACAGCCAGCCATTTCGATCAACTGGCCGAATTGCGCACCGAGCTGGTCATCTTTGGCAGTGGCGACAAACTGCGATTTGTCAACCCGGCCCTGTCCCGTGCGTTGATCGAGCAACAAATTGGCTTGGAAACCATGGACACACATGCCGCCTGCCGCACCTACAACATTCTGGCCTCTGAGGGGCGCTGCGTCGCTGTGGCGCTTCTAATGCGTTAAAATCCAAGGTTGGCAGTCGGGGGCGCCGCAGCGCTATAACAAAAGGATAGTGCCCACGACTTGAGAGACTGACGCATCCTGTCACACGAGACCGAAGCACCATGGCGATTGTTGTCAATAAACCCATCCCCGAATTTGAATCCAATGCCACTGGCGGTATCCGGGTCACCAACACCTCCCACCTTGGTCACATTGTTGTCTTGTATTTTTATCCCAAAGACAACACCCCTGGTTGTACCACCGAAGCCATGCAGTTCCGCGACAGGTACAAGGATTTTGTCAAGGCTGGCGCCACGGTGTTTGGCGTATCGCGCGACAACATGAAGTCGCACGACGATTTCAAGCAGAAGCTGGAACTCCCGTTCGAGTTGATCGCCGACACCGAAGAGAAAATGTGCCACATGTTTGGCGTGGTCAAAAACAAGATCATGTACGGCAAAAAGGTCAAAGGCATCGAGCGCAGCACCTTCCTGATTGGTGCGGACGGCTACCTCAAGGAAGAATGGCGTGGCCTGAAAGTGCCAGGCCATGTTGACGAGGTGCTGGAGGCCGTCAAAACGCTCAAGAAAACGGAGATACCAGCTTGACCCGTTCCAGCTGAGGTTGTGGTTTTGTTTCCAACGAATCCCCGCCTTGCATCCTGGTCAAAGGGCTCATGCATAATGATTTGAATGTTGCTGACAGTTTTGACCGATTCTTTTGAGACAGCCGCCCTGGTGACATGGCGGCTGTTTTGCTTTTTAAGCTACTTTTAACTCACTTCGAGAGTTTTCATGCCTTTGCCCTCTGCCCCCACCAAACGCGCCGCCTTGTTGTCATTGCAAGCGTATGAAACACCCGCCAAACCGCGGCCCAGGGCCAAAGCTGCCAGCAAGGGCGAGGCACCCAGTCCGCCAGCAGTGCAGACCAGCACGTCCCCTGCTGATCTGGTTGACGTAACGGCATCGCCTGCGCCAGCGCCGACGCGTTCGCAGGCACCGAAGTCTTTCAAACCAGCCACAACCACACCAGCGCCCACGGCGGTGACCGCCACGCCACCTACCGCGGCGACCAAAACGCCCGAGCGCGTGAAAGGCAAAGCCAAGCGCCCGGTGGGACCCAAGCGCCTGTTTGTGCTCGACACCAATGTGCTGTTGCACGACCCCACCTGTCTGTTCCGTTTTGAAGAACACGACATCTTTTTGCCGATGATCGTGCTGGAAGAGTTGGACGCCCACAAAAAAGGCATGACCGAGGTCGCCCGCAACGGCCGCCAGACCAGCCGCTCGCTGGACGCGCTGGCCGAACATCAAGGTGGCGACATCACGACCGGCCTGCCGCTGGACGCCACCGGTCACCCGGAGGCCCGCGGTCGCCTGTTCTTCCAGACGCAGCTACTCAACTACGACCTGCCGCTGAGCCTGCCCCAAGGCAAGGCTGACAACCAGATCCTGGGGGTGGTCGAAGCCCTGCGCCAGCAACATGCGCCGCGTGAGGTGGTGCTGGTGTCCAAAGACATCAACATGCGCGTGAAAGCGCGCGCTCTGGGTTTACTGACCGACGACTACCAGAACGATAAAACGCTGGAAGACGGCGATCTGCTGTACTCCGGTGCTTATGCACTACCCGCTGATTTCTGGATCACCCACGGCAAGTCGGTGGAAAGCTGGCAGCAGGGTGCCCAAACTTTCTACCGCATCAGCGGTCCGGTGGTGCCGCAGTTGCTGGTGAACCAGTTTGTCTATTTCGAATCTCCGGGTGAACCCAGCCTGTACGCCAAGGTGACTGAAATCCGGGGCAAGGTGGCGGTGTTCAAGACGCTGCGCGATTTCACCCACCTGAAAAATGCGGTCTGGGGCATCACCACCCGCAACCGCGAGCAAAACTTTGCCATGAACCTGCTGATGGAC
>Ga0075012_10001374_pt1 | contig 24974 bp, 26 predicted proteins | sample All_14_2_FD_71474 | JGI IMG/M metagenome (GOLD analysis project Ga0075012, IMG submission 71474) | Freshwater microbial communities in response to fracking from Pennsylvania, USA - Allegheny Zone_MetaG_DW_15 | ecosystem: Environmental > Aquatic > Deep subsurface > Groundwater > Drilled...
GCGCCTGAAGTCGGTGCTCAAGCAGCTGTCCGACAATCCCAATGCGATCCTCTTCATCGACGAGATCCACACGCTGATCGGCGCCGGCGCCGCCTCGGGCGGCACGCTCGACGCGTCGAACCTGCTCAAGCCGGCCCTGTCCTCGGGCGCGCTCAAGTGCATCGGCGCCACCACCTACAACGAGTTCCGCGGTGTTTTCGAAAAGGATCACGCGCTCTCCCGCCGCTTCCAGAAGATCGACGTCAATGAGCCGTCGGTGGACGAAACCGTGTCGATCCTGCGCGGCCTCAAGAGCCGCTTCGAGGAGCACCACGGCGTCAAGTATTCGTCGGCTGCCATCAGCAACGCCGCCGAGTTGTCGGCCAAGTACATCACCGACCGACATCTGCCGGACAAGGCGATCGACGTCATCGACGAGGCCGGTGCCGCCCAACGCATCCTGCCCAAGTCGAAGCAGAAGAAGGTCATCGGCAAGCAGGAAATCGAGGAAATCGTCGCCAAGATCGCGCGCATCCCGCCGCAGCACGTCTCGGCCGACGACCGCTCGGCGCTGAAGAACCTCGAGCGCGACCTGAAGACGGTCGTCTTCGGCCAGGACCGGGCAATCGATGCGCTGGCGAAGGCGATCAAGATGTCGCGCTCCGGCCTCGGCAGCCCGCAGAAGCCGATCGGCAATTTCCTGTTCTCCGGCCCCACCGGCGTCGGCAAGACCGAAGTCGCGCGCCAGCTCGCCTACTGCATGGGCATCGAGCTGATCCGCTTCGACATGTCCGAGTACATGGAGCGCCACGCCGTCAGCCGCCTGATCGGCGCCCCGCCCGGCTACGTCGGCTTCGACCAGGGCGGCCTGCTGACCGAGGCGGTGACCAAGAAGCCGCACGCCGTGCTGCTGCTCGACGAGATCGAGAAGGCGCACCCGGACATCTTCAACATCCTGCTGCAAGTCATGGACCATGGCACGCTGACGGACAACAACGGCCGCAAGGCCGACTTCCGCAACGTCGTCATCATCATGACCACCAACGCCGGCGCCGAGGCGCTGAACAAGACGACGATCGGCTTCACGACGACCAAGAGCGTCGGCGACGAAATGGCGGACATCAAGCGCATGTTCTCGCCGGAGTTCCGCAACCGTCTCGACGCCATCGTCTCGTTCCGCCCGCTCGACGAGGAGATCATCCTGCGCGTGGTCGACAAGTTCCTGATGCAGCTCGAAGGCCAGCTGCACGAGAAGAAGGTCGAGGCCATCTTCACCGATGCCCTGCGCCATTGGCTGGCCAGCAGAGGTTTCGATCCGCTGATGGGGGCGCGGCCCATGGCCCGCCTGATCCAGGACACGATCCGCGCGGCGCTCGCGGACGAGCTCTTGTTCGGCCGGCTTGCCCACGGCGGACGCGTCACCATCGATCTCGACGAAAACAAGAGCGTCAAGCTCAGCTTCGAGGAGAACGCGGAAGCCGTCGCCTGAAGAGCACGGCCCGCGACCACGGCGGCTCCTGGCAACGGGCGCCGCCGTTCTTGTTTCAACGCGTGAAGAAGGAGTTCTTCGATGGACCTGCTGACCACCGACCTGTGCGATGCCCATGAAGGCAAGGTGCGCGTCGCCGCACCGATGTTTCGCTCCTACGGCGGACGCCGCGCCTTTCACGGGCCGGTGGCGACGCTCAAGGTCTTCGAGGACAACGGGCTGGTGCGCAAGGCACTCGAGAGTCCCGGCAACGGCCGCGTGCTGGTCATCGACGGCGGCGGCAGCCTGCGCCGTGCGCTCGTCGGCGACCAACTCGCCGCGCTCGGCGTGAAGAACGGCTGGAGCGGCATCGTCGTTTACGGCTGCATCCGCGATTCGCGCGCCATCGGCGCGATGGACATCGGTGTGTTCGCGCTAGCGACGCACCCGCAGAAGACGCTGAAGAGAAACGAGGGCGACGCCGAAATCGCCGTGACTTTCGGGGGCGTTACCTTCAAACCCGGCGACTGGCTGTACGCAGACGAGGACGGCGTGATACTCAGCGACGCCGCCCTCACGTGACGAATATCTTATACAAGAGTTTGAATGGAATTTGGGCGGCAGGCGTTTCACGATCGCGCCAAACATACCGTAATGCGACACGCCGATCCCAACGCACTGTATTAACAGCAATTAAATTCACCGACACTCTTATATAAGAGTATTGCTGCTTTGCAAAAACGCCGCTATACTTCCTGCCATCGACAGGCCGGAAGCGAGTGACTTGTGACTCGACGTCGCTGAATTCCGGTCCGGAAGTCGTGTTTTTTGACCAGCCCAAGGACCCCGACATGACCGACCGCAAAGCCCAAATCGCCGCCCTGGAAAAGGACTGGAAAGAGAATCCCCGTTGGAAGGGCGTCAAGCGCGGCTACAGCGCCGAAGACGTCGTCCGCCTGCGCGGCTCCGTGCAGATCGAGCACACGCTGGCCAAGCGCGGCGCCGAAAAGCTCTGGCGCCTGGTGAACGGCGAAGCCAAGAAGGGCTACGTCAACGCGTTCGGCGCCATCACCGCCGGTCAGGCAATGCAGCAGGCCAAGGCAGGCCTCGAGGCCGTCTATCTCTCCGGCTGGCAGGTCGCCGCCGACGGCAACACTTCCGAAACCATGTACCCGGACCAGTCGCTGTACGCCTATGACTCCGTGCCGACCATGGTTCGCCGCATCAACAACACCTTCAAGCGCGCCGACGAGATCCAGTGGGGCCGCGGCATCGGCCCCGGCGACAAGGACTACGTCGACTTCTTCCTGCCCATCGTCGCCGACGCGGAGGCCGGCTTCGGCGGCGTGCTCAACGCCTTCGAACTGATGAAGAACATGATCGTCGCGGGCGCCGCGGGCGTGCATTTCGAAGACCAGCTCGCGGCCGTCAAGAAGTGCGGCCACATGGGCGGCAAGGTGCTGGTGCCGACGCGCGAAGCCATCGAGAAGCTGATCGCCGCCCGCTTCGCCGCCGACGTCATGGGCGTGCCGACCATCGTCCTGGCCCGCACCGACGCCGAGGCCGCCAACCTGCTGACCTCCGATTACGACGCCAACGACAAGCCCTTCATCACCGGCGAGCGCACCCAGGAAGGCTTCTACCGCGTCAAGAACGGCCTCGAGCAATCCATCAGCCGCGGCGTCGCCTACGCTCCCTACGCCGACCTCGTCTGGTGCGAAACCGGCAAGCCCGACGTCGGCTTCGCCCGCGAGTTCGCCCAGGCCGTGCTCAAGGAGTGCCCGGGCAAGCTGCTTTCCTACAACTGCTCGCCCTCGTTCAACTGGAAGAAGAACCTCGACGAGAAGACCATCGCCAAGTTCCAGGATGAGTTGTCCGCCATGGGCTACAAGTACCAGTTCATCACCCTGGCCGGCATCCACATCAACTGGTACAACACCTTCCAGTTCGCCCAGGCCTATGCCAAGGGCGAAGGCATGAAGCACTATGTCGACATGGTTCAGGAGCCTGAATTCAAGGCACGCGAACAGGGCTACACCTTCGTCTCGCACCAGCAGGAAGTGGGCGTCGGCTACTTCGACGACGTCACGACCGTCATCCAGGGCGGAACGTCAAGCGTCAAGGCGCTGACCGGTTCGACGGAGGAGGAGCAGTTCCACTGATCGCAAGACAGTGAGCGGGATGCAGCGCAGTCCCGGCAACGACTAATACCCTCGGCAAGAGGGAGTGGAGGGGAGGCCGCACCGGGATTGCTCGGTGCGGCCTTTTCCTTTCGAGCGCACTACTCGGCGGGGTCCCAATAATCGGCGCGGCCGTAGGTCTCCTTGAGCAGATCGACGAAAAGGCGCACCCGCAACGGCAAATGGCGTCGCTGCGGGAACACTGCGTGGATCCCGACCGGCGGCGGCGCGAACTCGTCGAGCACCGACACGAGGCGCCCCCAGCGCAGATCGTCGCCCACCTCCCACACCGAGCGCCACGCCAGCCCCATGCCGGCGAGCGTCCACTCGTGGAGCACGGCACCATCGTTGCATTCGAACGGTCCGGCCACGCGCATCGTCACGGTCCGCTCGGCGCGCGACGGGTCGTGAAAGCTCCAGCCGCCCTGCCCCACCAACGACAGGCAGCGATGTGTCGACAGATCGGCAAGCGTACGCGGCACTCCGAAGCGCTGCAGGTACGCGGGGCTCGCGACGACGACGCGCCGCATTTCGCCGAGACGCACACCGACGAGACTCGAGTCGACGAGTTCGCCGATGCGCACGGCGCAGTCCATGCCCTCGTTGACGAGATCGACGGCGCGGTCCGAGAGGTCGAGGCTGGCCGTGACTTCCGGATTGGCGTGCAGGAACGCCATCACGAGCGGCGCCACGTGCCTGCGACCGAAACCCGCCGGCGCCGTGATGCGCAAGTGACCGCTCGCCTTCACGCCGCCCAGGCTGACCGACGCCTCTGCATTGGCGACGTCGTTCAGGATGCGCTGGCAGTCTTCGAGGAAGGCCTGCCCTTCCTGCGTGAGCGTCAGTTTGCGTGTGGTTCGGGTGAGCAGGCGCACACCGAGGCGTTCCTCCAGGCTGTCCAGGCGACGCCCGATCATCGCCGGAGTGACGCCTTCGGCGCGCGCGGCAGCCGAAAGGCTGCCGCGGGTGGCCGTCGCGCTGAACGCCGACAGTTCCTTGAACCGGTCCATCTTTTACCTGCCGTACAAGATCAATTGAGAATATCGTGGCTTACATTTCCAGACAAGGGGTAATAAGCTTCGATCATCAACAAAAACCGCAGTCTTCTATAGGAGTGGAGCCATGAACCTCGACTTGCCTGCCGGCGTGCAGATCAACGCCCCGATCCATCCCCGCTTCGACGAAATCCTCACCAAGGAGGCGCTGGCCCTCGTCGCAAAGCTGCATCGCACCTTCGAGCCGCGCCGGCAGGAACTGCTGAAGAAACGCGTCGAACGCCAGGCGCGGATCGACGCCGGCGAGATGCCCGACTTCCTGCCGGAGACGAAGCACGTCCGCGAAGGCGACTGGAAGATCGCGCCGCTGCCGAAGGCGCTCGAGCGCCGCCGCACGGAGATCACTGGCCCGGTCGAGCGCAAGATGATCATCAACGCCTACAACTCGGGCGCCGACTCCTACATGACGGACTTCGAGGATTCCAACAGCCCGAACTGGTACAACCAGATCCAGGGCCAAGTGAATCTCTTTGACGCCATCCGCCGCAAGATCGGCTACACGAACGAGGCCGGCAAGGAATACAAGCTCAACGATACCGTCGCCACGCTGCAGATCCGCCCGCGCGGCTGGCACCTCGACGAGAAGCACGTGCTGGTCGACGGCCAGCGCGTTTCCGGCGGCATCTTCGATTTCGCGCTGGTGTTCTTCCACAACGCCAAGGAGCAGCTGGCGCGTGGCGCCGGTCCCTACTACTACCTGCCGAAGATGGAAAGCCACCTCGAGGCGCGCCTGTGGAACGACGTCTTCGTCATGGCGCAAAACGAGATCGGACTGCCGCAGGGCACCATCAAGGCGACGGTGCTGATCGAAACCATCCTCGCCACCTTCGAACTCGAGGAGATCCTCTACGAGCTGCGCGAGCACAGCGCCGGCCTTAACGCCGGCCGCTGGGACTACATCTTCTCCTGCATCAAGAAGTTCAAGCGCAACAAGGACTTCTGCCTCGCCAACCGCGGCGCCATCACCATGGAAGTGCCGTTCATGCGCAGCTACGCGCTGGCACTGGTCAAGGCCTGCCACAAGCGCGGTGCGCCGGCGATCGGCGGCATGAGCGCGCTGATCCCGATCAAGAACGACCCGGTTGCCAATGAGAAAGCGCTCGCCGGCATCCGCCACGACAAGACACGCGACGCCAACGACGGCTTCGACGGCGGCTGGGTGGCCCACCCGGGCCTGGTGCCGATCGCGCACGAGGAATTCGTCAAGGTGCTCGGCGATCGTCCGAACCAGTGGGACAAGCAGCGCAGCGAAAACTTCGGCCCCAAGGACTGGCTCAACTTCCAGCCGGAGCAGCCGATCACCGAGGCCGGCCTGCGCAACAACATCAACGTCGGCATCCACTACCTGGGCTCGTGGCTCGCCGGCAACGGCTGCGTGCCGATCCACAACCTGATGGAAGACGCCGCCACCGCCGAAATCAGCCGCTCGCAGGTATGGCAGTGGGTGCGCTCGCCCAAGGGCGTGCTCGACGACGGCCGCAAGGTCACCGCCGAAATGGTCAAGGCGCTGATCCCGGAGGAACTGGCGAAGGTGAAGGCCGAAGTCAGCAAGGCAGGCGAAGCGACGGCCACCTACGAGCAGGCAGCCAGGATCTTCGAACAAATGTCGCTCGCCGACGAATACCCGGAGTTCCTGACCCTGCCGCTTTACGAGGCTATGGAGTAAGGTTCGCGGCAACCGCGCAAACGGCGCCTGCGGGCGCCGTTTGTTTGTCACCCGGAGGCATTGATGATCGGAGCCCTGACAAAGTTACTGCTGTTCCAGCTCGTCGGCGAGGTCGTCGCGCGCGGTTTCGCCCTGCCGGTTCCCGGCCCCGTGATCGGCATGGGGCTGCTGTTCGCCGCGCTGGCGTTTGCCGGCGGCCCGTCGGTGGAGTTGCGCGGCACGGCGCAGAACCTGTTGCAGCATCTGTCGTTGCTGTTCGTGCCGGCCGGCGTCGGCGTGATGCTTCATCTGCAACGCATGGCCGACGAGTGGCTGCCTCTCGTCGTCGCCCTCGTCCTCAGCACCTTCCTCGCCATCGGCGTCACGGCCTTCGTGTTGCGGGTGCTGCATGTGCATGAGGAGGAAACCGAATGAGCGCGCCGCACGGGCAAACGCTCGGCGAGATCTGGGTCTATCTCGCCGCCTCGCCGCTGCTGGGCCTGACGCTGACGCTGCTCGCCTATCAGGGCGCGGTATGGATCAACCGGCGCTGCGGCGGCCATCCGCTCGCGAACCCCGTGCTGATCGCCGTGGCCGCGCTGGTCGCGCTGCTTGCCTTGACCGGCACGCCCTACCGCACCTATTTCGACGGCGCGCAGTTCGTGCACTTCCTGCTCGGCCCGGCCACCGTGGCGCTCGCCATTCCGCTCTATGCGCAGTTGGGCAGGCTCAAGCGCATGGCCGGCCCGCTGCTGGCGGCACTGCTCGCCGGCTCGGTCACCGCCGCGCTCTCGGCGGTGCTGATCGGCAAGCTGCTCGGCGCCAGCGACGCCACGCTCTACTCGCTGGCGCCGAAGTCCGTAACCACGCCGATCGCGATGGGCATCGCCGAACGCCTGGGCGGCCTGCCCTCGCTGACTGCCGTGCTGGTGATCCTGACGGGCATCCTCGGCGCAGTCGGCGCGCAATGGCTCTACGCGCTGATGAAATGCCGCGATGCGGCGATCCAGGGCTTCGCGCTGGGCGTTGCCTCGCACGGCATCGGCACGGCTCGGGCCTTCCAGCTCAGCGAGCAGACCGGCGCCTTCGCCGCGCTGGCAATGGGACTCAACGGCCTGCTCACCGCAGCCCTGCTGCCCGTGCTGCTTCCGCCGCTGATGCGGTGGCTCGGATAAGCGTGGAATGCTCCGATACCACCGGTTGGATGCTGCACCGCAATAGAATCGCGGCATGGAAATCCTGATCGGTGTCATCCTGCACGCCGGCCGCTCGGGCGTGGAACTCGCGCTCTTCGTGCTGTTGCCGGTGATGATCGTGATGTTGTCGCTGATGCGCCTGCTCGAAGCGCGAGGCGCGCTCGACTGGCTCGTCGCGCGCATCGCGCCGGTGTTGCGGCCCGTCGGCCTGACGGGCCTCGGCGTCTTCGCGGCGCTGCAAATCAGCTTCGTCAGCTTCGCGGCCCCGGTCGCGACGCTGAGCATGATGGAGCAGCGCGGCACCTCGGATCGACACCTTGCGGCAACGCTGGCAATGGTGATGGCGATGGCGCAGGCCAATGCGACCTTCCCGCTCGTCGCCCTCGGGCTCGAGTTTTTTCCGACGATCGGGCTGTCGTTGCTCGGCGGCCTGGTCGCGGCGGCGGTGACCTACTACGGCGTCGGACGCCGCCTCGACGCGACCGAGCAGCCGCTCGACGAGACGCTACGCCACCCCGCGGCCGAAGATGCCAAGGGCGTACTCGACGTCATCAACCGCGCCGGCGCCGAAGCCTTCAAGATCGCCATCGGCGCGATTCCGATGCTCGTCTTGTCACTGGTCGCCGTGGCCGCCCTGCGCGCGGCGGGGGCGGTCGACGCCCTGACGACGCTGGTGGCCCCGCTGCTGTCGGCGCTCGGCGTCGACACGGCGATCGTGCTGCCGACGCTGACCAAATACCTCGCCGGCGGCACGGCCATGCTCGGCGTCATGGACGACCTGCTCAACCAGGGCCAGGCGACGGTGGGACTGCTCAACGCCAGCGCCGGATTCCTCATCCATCCGCTCGACATTCCTGGCGTCGCCGTGCTGATCTCGGCCGGCCGCCGCGTCGCCCGCGTCTGGAAGCCGGCGGCGCTGGGCGCCGCCGCCGGCATCCTGTGTCGCAGCATCGGGCACGTGCTGCTCGCTTGACGCGGGTCGAATTGTCGCGCGGGCGTCAAAGTTGACCGTTCGCGCCGTGCTAGATTGGGCGCCAGGGCGGACAGCCCCCGCCAGAGGAGACAAGATGCTCTACACCGTGACCGTGTCGTTCGGCCAGAACAGCGAATACGAATACAAGTTCCTTGACGACGACTTGGAGTCGCTGCCACGCGAAGACGCCAGCCGCTGGCTGCACTCCGAGTACGAGACGCTCGAGTGCGCGCCGCGCAGCCCCGTAGGCAAGATCCTGTTGCTCGACGTCATACTCGATGTCGCAAAGTACGGCGGCGAAGACCGCTTCGCCGCCGGCAGCGACTGGGCGCGCCAGTTCGCCCGCTGCTGCGCCGTCGCGCTCAAGCGCGACACGGTGCGCGTCGATGTTCCGAACCTCATGGTCGCCTGAGCGACCCGGAACGCCGTAGAATGCCCCCGGTATATAAGCGTATAAGGGTTTAAAAAAATTAGGTCGTCTGATACGACAATCACAATATTTGCGGTTGTCCGTTCACGGCCTGCCTGCAATAATCGTGTCCGTCGTACGACTATAGCTAAGGGCTCATCAGAAGCCACATACGGGAGGAGATGGACGGGATGGCCATTTCCGATTTCCGCATGAAGTACATTGGATCTTGAAATGGCAGACACCCAGCAGACTCCAGACCAGCCGACCAAGACCGGCGTCTTTACTCGCTTGAAGCGCCCGCCCAACTGCTCGATGTTGCGCATGATCGTCGTCGGCACGCTCGGCGGCATCCTGATCTGGGGCGCGCTCAACACCGGCATGGAGTGGACCAACCGTACGGAGTTCTGCACCTCGTGCCACGAGATGACGATCCCGTTCGAGGAACTCAAGAAGACCATCCATTACTCGAACCGCACCGGCACCACCGTATCGTGCTCCGACTGCCACGTCGCCGGCAGCAAGAACCCGCTCGACTACGGCCGCAAGCTGACCATGAAGGTGCTCGCCGCGCGCGACGTCATCGGCCATATCAAGGGCACGATCGACACGCCGGAGAAATTCGAGGCCTACCGCCTGACGATGGCCCAGCGCGTTTGGGAGAAGATGAAGAGCGTCGACTCCAGGGAGTGCCGCAACTGCCATAACTTCGAGACGATGGATCCCACGAAGCAGAAGGACCGCTCGGTCGTCAAGCACGAAGGGGCGATCGAAGACGGCAAGACCTGCATCGACTGCCACAAGGGCATCGCACACAAGCCGGTGCACCGGCAGCTCGAGGGCGGCGAGGCCGGGCAGGAAAAGCCGCAAGAGTCCTGATTTTGGAGACCGGGCCGCGACATGTCGCGGCCCTTTTGTTTTTTCCGCAAGACGCGGAAGAGCTGGAGGAGAGGCAATGCAGAAGCAAATCGCACTAGCGGTCATGGGCATGTTCGTCGCCGGCGGCGCCCTGGCGGCCCCCGACTGGAGCAAGGTCGAACCGCGCAAGGTGAAGCTGTTCTATCCCGGCCAGGCCAGCCTGGAGTGGGTGATGAACGTGTCGGACCATTCTGCGGTTCCTGACATCGTCAACAAGAAGCGTCCCTGCGCCAAGTGCCATGAGGGCGACGCCAACGAGATCGGCGAGAAGATCGTCGCCGGCAAGCCGGTCGGCAGTTCGAAGAGCGTGCTGGAGCCGACGCCGCCGAAGGGCCGCGAAGGCTGGGTGCCGGCCACCGTGCAGATCGCGCACGACGGCGAAAAGATCTATTTCCGCTTCGCGGTCGACGACCCGAAGGGCGACATGGGCAAGAAGGCCGACGCCAAGAACGAAGTCAAGCTGACGGTCATGTTCGATGGTGGCCAGACCGTCGAGGGTGCCGAGATCAATGGCTGCTGGGCTACCTGCCACACCGACCTGCGCTCCATGAAGGACGCCAAGGACGACAAGAAGACCAAGTACATCAAGGGCGCGGACCTCGCCTCCGGCAAGTTCATGGACCTGATGCAATTCAGGAGCGGCAAGGGCCAGAAGCCGGTCGACGGCTGGATCGACAGCGAGCGCCACATGGAAGGCGGCAAGAGCCTCGTCAAGGCCGACGGCAAGAAGGAAGGCGACAAGTGGGTCGTCACCTTCGAGCGCGAGCTGGCCGGCAAGGGCAAGGGCGACCACACGATCGTCCCCGACAAGGTCTACAACTTCGGCTTCGCGCTGCACGCCGACCATACCAACGCCCGCTACCATTACGTGTCGCTCGGCTACCAGTTCGGTCTCGACAAGGAAAACAAGGGCGTCAAGAGCTATTTGAACGTTCAGAAGCAGTAAGGCAGCAAGACCAGGAGCAGTACTTCGAATAAACAGGAGGAGCTTAGTTATGACAAGAAAGTGGAGTAGTGGGGCGCTGATCGCCGGCGCCATGGCCCTGTCGGCTTCGGCCTTCGCAGCGCCGACGGCAGCGATGCTCTCGAATGCCTGCGCCGGCTGTCACGGCACGCACGGCGCCAGCGCCGGACCGAGCATGCCCAGCATTGCCGGACAGTCGAAGGAAGCCATCGTCGACGCCATGAAGAAGTTCAAGAGCGGCGAACGCCCGAGCACCATCATGGGCCGCCTGGCCAAGGGCTACACCGACGCCGACTTCGACGCCATGGGCGATTTCTTCGCCAAGCAGAAGCTCCATGCGACCGCTCAAACGCTCGACGCCGCCAAGATTGCCAAGGGCCGCGACCTCGAAGAAGCCAACTGCTCGCGCTGCCACATGGAAGGCGGCAAGGAAGGCAAGGACAACAGTCCCGCGATGGCCAGCCAGTGGCTGCCCTACCTGCAGATCCAGATGGATCAGTACCTCTCCGGCCATCGCAAGATGCCCGAGAAGATGGCCGAGAAGGTCAAGCCGCTGTCCAAGCAGGACCTGGAAGCACTGCTGCACTTCTACGCCAGCGTCAAATAAGGAGACGGGAACATGACATTTGATCGTCGCAACTTCATCAAGCTTCTCGGCGGCGCCTCTACCGTCGCTCTCGCGGGCTGCGCTGGCGCACCGGCCGTCTCCTCCGGCTCCGCGGCTGCAATCATGCCGAAGAGCGGACGCCGCGTCGTCGTCGTCGGCGGCGGCTACGGCGGCACCATCGCTGCCAAGTACATCCGCATGATGGATGCCTCCATCGAGGTCGTCCTGATCGAGCGCAATGACCACTTCGTGTCCTGCCCTTTCAGCAACCTCTATATCGGGGGCATCATCAAAGACTTGACGCCGCTGACCATCAAGTACGACCAACTGACGGCCAACCACGGCATCAAGATGCTTCAGGCCGAGGTCACCGCCATCGACGCCGCGGCACACACCGTCGTCACGTCGAAGGGCACGCTCACCTACGATCGCATCATCGTCTCGCCGGGCGTCGATTTCCGCCTCGAAGAACTGAAGGGCTATGACAGCGCCGCAATGGAAGTCATGCCTCACGCATGGAAGGCCGGTCCGCAGACCGTCCTCCTGCGCAAGCAGCTCGAGGCCATGAAGGACGGCGGAACGGTCGTCATGACAGTGCCGCTCGCCCCGTACCGCTGCCCGCCCGGCCCCTATGAGCGGACCAGCCTCATTGCCCACTACCTTAAGCAGCACAAGCCGAAGTCGAAGCTCATCGTCCTTGACGCCAACCCCGACATCACGTCCAAGGGCGGGTTGTTCAAGAAGGCATGGAAGGATCACTACGCCGGCATCATCGACTACCGTCCGGCCAAGAAGGTCACCGAGGTCGATGCGCGCAACCGCACCGTGGTGATCGAGGGCATCGAAGACGTCAAGGGTGACGTGGTCAACGTCATTCCGCCGCAACGCGCGGGCCAAATCGCCGTTGCAGCCGGCTTGACCGGCGACGACAAGCGCTGGTGCCCGGTCAACGCGACGACCTTCGAGTCGACGCGGCACAAGGACGTGCATGTCATCGGCGATGCCTGCGTCGCGGGTGCGATGCCGAAGTCCGGCTATTCGGCCAACTCCGAAGCCAAGGTCTGCGCCACCAACGTCGTCGCGGCGATGAACGGGCGCGCCCCGACCGAACTCTCGGGCATCAACACCTGCTACAGCTACGTCACCAACGACCTGGCGATCAGCGTGGCGGCCGTGTATGCGGTGAAGGAGGGCAAGATCATCGCCGTGCCGAATTCTGGCGGCGTCTCGCCGGCCGACTATTCGGCGGCCAAGCTGGAGGCGGTCTACGCTCACAGCTGGCTGAAGAACATCCTCACGGAAATGTCTGCCTAAACCGCCTGATGCTGAACAAACAGACCCCGCTTAGGCGGGGTTTGTTTTTTCTACGCCGCGCTTCAGGGACTTGAGCTGCTTCGCTGGTTGGTCTCCGGTGGGATGCGCGCGTAGACGCGCATCGTGTGGTACGGACCTCAGCTACTTGTGGCCGGTGCTGCCGAAGCCGCCGTCACCGCGGTGGCTCTCCTCGAAGCTGTCGACGACGTTGAACGCGACCTGCACCACCGGCACGACGACGAGTTGCGCCAGACGGTCGAGCGGATTCAGCGTGAAGGTTTCCTTGCCGCGGTTCCACGTCGACACGAAGATCTCGCCCTGGTAGTCGCTGTCGATCAACCCGACGAGGTTGCCGAGCACGATGCCGTGCTTGTGGCCGAGCCCCGAGCGCGGCAGGATCATCGCCGCCAGTCCCGGATCGGCGAGGTGGATCGCCATGCCGGTCGGCACCAGCGTCGTCTCGCCCGGATGGATCTTCATCGGCGCCTCGATGCAGGCGCGCAGGTCGAGGCCGGCGGCACCGGGCGTCGCGTAATGCGGCGGGTTGTCGCGCAGGCGCGCGTCGAGGATCTTGACGTCTATACGGTGCATGGATCGATCATTCCGGCAATGTGGGCGACGATGTCGCGTGCGACGGCGAGCTTGTCGCCGGGCGGCAGCGGATGCGCGCCCTTGTCGTCGAAGAGCGTGACGTTGTTGGTGTCGCCGCCGAGCCCGTCGGCGACGAGGTTGCCGACGACCAGCGGCAGCTTCTTGGCGCGGCGCTTGGCCTCGGCGAATTCGGCAAGGTTGCGGCTCTCGGCGGCGAAGCCGACGCAGAAAGGCGCATCGGCCCGCGCCGCCACCTCGGCAAGGATGTCGGGGTTCGCTTCGAGCTCGACCGTCAGGTTGGCAGCCGACTTCTTGATCTTGTGCTCGGCGGCGACGACCGGCCGGTAATCGGCAACGGCGGCCACGCCGATGAAGACGTGCTGTCCCGGAAGCGCCGCCATCACCGCCTCGCGCATCTGGCGCGCGCTGACGACGTCGACGCGAGCGACGCCGCGCGGCGCGGCGAGTTCCGTCGGGCCGGCGACCATGGTGACGTCGGCACCCGCGTCGCGCAGCGCGCGCGCCAGCGCGAAGCCCATGCGGCCAGAGCTCGAGTTGGTGAGGCCGCGCACCGGGTCGAGCGCTTCGAAGGTCGGCCCCGCCGTCAGGAGAACGCGGCGTCCATTGAGGCGCTTGGGCTGGAGGAAGGCCGAGAGTTCGTCGAAGATTTCCGCGGCCTCGAGCATGCGGCCTTCGCCGGTCTCGCCGCAGGCCTGTTCGCCGCTCGCCGGGCCGATCACCGCGGCGCCGTCGGCCGCCAGTTGCGCGACGTTGCGCTGAGTCGCGGGGTGCTCCCACATCTGGCGGTTCATCGCCGGCGCCACGAGCAGCGGGCAGTCGCGCGCCAGACACAAGGTCGACAGCAGGTCCTCGGCGAAGCCATGGGCGAGCTTGGCGATGAAGTCGGCCGTCGCCGGCGCGATGATGCAGGCGTCGGCGCCACGCGTGAGGTCGATGTGCGCCATGCCGTTGTCGGGACGCGCGTCCCAGAGGTCCGTCCACACCGGCCGTCCGGCGAGCGCCTGGAACGTCGGCGCGCCGACGAAGCGCGCGCCGGCGGCGGTCAGCACGACATCGACGGCCGCTCCGGCCTTGACCAGCAGCCGCACCAGCTCGGCCGCCTTGTAGGCGGCAACCCCGCCCGTGACGCCGAGGACAATGCGCTTGCCTGCGAGTTCCGCCATGACGTTAGAATTCCCGAAAAACGGTCGAAGGATTCTACCGCATGGCAATCAGCGACTGGCCGGCCGGCGAACGCCCGCGCGAGCGCCTTCTGGCGCACGGCGCCGCCGCACTTTCGGATGCCGAACTGCTGGCGATATTCCTGCGCGTCGGCGTGCGCGGAAAGAGTGCCGTCGCCCTTGCGCGCGAATTGCTCGGCCATTTTTCCGGCAGCCTCGGACGGCTGGCCGGCACTTCGCCGGATGCGCTCTCGAAACTCCCGGGCATGGGGCCGGCCAAGGCCACGCAACTCGCGGCGGTTCTGGAACTCGCCCGCCGCGCCCTGAGAGAAGAACTGTCCGACGGCGACCTCCTCTCTTCGCCGACCGCCGTCCGCGACTGGCTGCGCCTGCATCTCGCGGCCCTGCCGCACGAAGTGTTCTGCGCACTCTGGCTCGACAACCGCAACCGGCTGCTGGCTTTCGAGGAACTCTTCCGCGGCACGCTTGCCCAGACCAGCGTCTTCCCCCGCGAGGTGGTGAAGCGGGCGCTGGCCTGCAACGCCGCCGGCGTGGTCTTTGCCCACAACCACCCGTCCGGCGCCGCGGAGCCGTCGTCCACCGACGAACTGCTGACCCGATCCCTGCGGGAAGCCCTCGCACTGGTCGACGTCAAGGTGCTCGACCATTTCGTCGTGGCAGGGGCCGCGCAACCCCTCTCCTTCGCCGAACGCGGCCTGATCTAAAAAGTCTTGAGTCGCCAGCGGCTTTTCCGGTAGAATGCCCGGCTTTGCTGAACCAACAGATTAACTGGAGCTCAACATGTCCCGCGTCTGCCAAGTGACGGGCAAGGCCCCGATGGTCGGAAACAACGTTTCCCATGCCAACAACAAAACGAAGCGCCGCTTCCTGCCGAACCTGCATTCCCGCAAGTTCTGGGTCGAGTCCGAAAACCGCTGGGTGCGCCTGCGCGTATCCAATGCCGGCCTGCGGACCATCGACAAGAAGGGCATCGACGTCGTCCTGACCGAGCTGCGCGCGCGCGGCGAGGCAGTCTAAGGAGAACCCTCATGGCCAAAGGCGGTCGCGAAAAAATCAAGCTCGAGTCCACTGCCGGGACCGGTCACTTCTACACCACTTCGAAGAACAAGCGCACGACGCCCGAGAAGCTGGAGTTCATGAAGTACGACCCCAAGGCCCGCAAGCACGTGGCCTACAAGGAAGTCAAACTGAAGTAAGCCTTCGGTTCGGCCCGAAAGAGACCCGCCTTGGCGGGTTTTTTTTCGTCCGCGGGGGCGCCCCTCCGTCAGGCGTAGCGGCGCAGCAGCCGCGAAAACTCCTCGAGTTGGCGGATGCCGCTCGCTTCGGCGCGTGCCACCCAGTCCTGCAGGCTCGCCAGCAACTGGTCCTGCGTCGCCGCCGAGCGTGCCCACAGGGCCTCGAGCTCCGCGCGCATGGCAACGACGGTGGCAAGACGCTCGCTGCGCGCGAGCAGCGAACTCAACGTCGCGCGCTGGGTCTCCCCGAGCCCGACCACGTCGCGTTTCAACAGCCGCTTGAGCAGTCGCCGCTCCGGGGCACCCAGTTCCTCAGCGGCCAGGCGCTGCAGCGACTTGAGGTACTGCGCGAGTACGTCGTAGCGGTGCACGATCACCGCCTGCAGCGTCTCGCCGTCCACCACCGGCTTAGGCGCCGTGAGCCGCGGCTTCCCGGCCACGCGCTTCACCCTGGCCTGTCCGACCGCACTCAGCAGGCGGATGTAGATCCAGCCGAGATCGATCTCGTACCAGCGGTTCGAGAAGCGTGCGGAAGTCGCGTAGGCGTGATGGTTGTTGTGCAATTCTTCGCCGCCGATGAGGATGCCGAACGGCACGATGTTCGTCGAGGCGTCGGCGCAGGCGAAGTTGCGGTAGCCCAGGAAGTGGCCGACGCCGTTGATGACGCCCGCCGCCCAGAACGGTATCCAGACCATCTGCACGCCCCAGATCAGTGCACCAGGGACGACGCCGAACAGCATGAGGTCGAGCGCCAGCATCAGCACGATCCCCAGCTTGTGCAGCGGCGTATAGAGCTTGCGCTCGAGCCAGTCGTCGGGCGTGCCGTGGCCGTAGCGTTCGAGTGTCTCCTGCCGGTGCGACTCCTTGACGTAGAGGAATACGCCGCCGAAGAGCACGCGCGCGATACCGAGTCGCTGGGGGCTATGGGGATCGTCGTCGGTTTCGCACTTGGCGTGGTGCTTGCGATGGATGGCCGTCCATTCGCGGGTCACCATGCCAGTCGTCAGCCAGAGCCAAAAGCGGAAGAAATGGGAGGCGACCGGGCCAAGATCGAGCGCGCGATGCGCTTGATGGCGATGCAGGAAGATGGTGACGCTGGCGATGGTGACGTGCGTGAGAACGAGCACGGCGACAACGTAGCCCCACCAGGGCAGGTCGAGGTAACCGGAGAACATGGGAACAGCCTCGCGCGAGGGATTCAGGACGACTCTACGCTTCCGCTTCCCGCAACATAACTGCGACCTTAGAGTGGATTAGCTCCTAAGCAGCCGGCGCTCCGCCCAGGATGCGCAGTTCCCGTTGCGGGAACGGGATCTCGATCCCCTCGGCGCGGAAGGCGCGCAGGATGGCGAGATTGACGTCGGACCGGATTCCACCGGCACCCAGCTCGGGATCGCCGATCCAGAAGCCAAGCTCGAGGTTGATGCCGGAATCGGCGAAATCCGTCAGCAGCGCGTTCGGCGCCGGGTCAGCCAGCACGCGCGGTTGTGCCGCCGCCGCTTCGACGAGGATCGCCAGCGCGCGCTCGACGTCGCTCGCATAAGAGACCTGAACCGGCACGGCGATGCGCACCTTCGGGTCGGTGTAGGACTGGTTCTGGACGACGCTCGACACCAGCACCTCGTTCGGTACGATCGCCTCCACGCCGGTCAGGCTGCGCAGCACCGTGTAGCGCGTGGTGATCTTCGTCACCTGGCCGCGGTCGTTGCCGACGGCAATCATGTCGCCGATGCGCAGCGAGCGATCGAGCAGGATGATGAAGCCCGAGATGTAGTTGGCCGCGATCTTCTGCAGGCCGAAGCCGAGGCCGACGCCGAGCGCGCCACCGAACACGGACAGCATCGTCAGGTCGATGCCGACTGCGGGCAGGCCCACCAGCACTGCGGCGACGATCAGCACGGCACGCGATATCCGCGCCAGCACGAAGCGCAGGTTGGAGTCGATGCCCTGCGAGGCCATCAGGCGCGCCTCGACGAAGCCGCTGATCCAGAGCGCGATCAACAGCGTCGCCAGCACCGCGACCACGCCCTGCAGCAGCGTCCATAGTGTCAGCTTCTGCTTGCCGACGACGACGCCGACGCCGTCGAGGGCGTCGATCACGGCCGGCAGCAGGCCCAGCAGGTAGAGCGCGACGACCAACCAGGCGACGGTGGCAAAACTGCGCTCGAACGAGGCCAGCCAGGCGGCGTTGGGAAAGCTGTGGCGCAGGACGAGGAACACCGCGCGAATCACCGCCAGCGATCCGAGCAGCGGCACGGCGATGCTCAGCAGGCTGACGTGCTGCCAGCCGTCGAGCGCCGCTCGCGCGATCAGCACCAGCGCCAGCGAAACCAGCGGAAAGACCAGTCGCCGCAGGCCGCGGCGTCCGAAGTGCAGCGCCTGCGCGTGCGGGCCCGCGCCTTCGCCGTGGGTGACGCGGGCGCGCACCGCGCGCTCGGCGAGCCAGCCGCCGGCAAGACAGAGCAGCAGAGCGCCGACCTGCCAGAGCACGTCGAGCTGCTGCATGTCGCTCCACAGCCCCGTCAGCAGGCTGCCGAATCCGTCTTTCATCGCGGCCTCTCGTAGGGCACGGCTTCCTTGCGGTGGCGGCGCCAGTTGTCGAGATAGGCGCGCGCCAGCGCCGGGTTGCCGCGCATGATCAGCAGGTTCTCGGCGTTGCGCGCCTGTGCCGAGAAGGTGAAATTGTAGCTGCCGGTCACGATGACGGGATCCCGCGTCTCGCCGTCGATGACCATGACTTTGTTATGCGCGGCGGCATAGCGGACCTCGAACCAGATCGGAACGCCGGCGTCGTGCAGCGTGTTGACGAGACTGTGCTGATTCCGCGTCGCCTGGTCGCGGTCCGTCAGCATCTCCACGTGCACGCCGCGCTTCCTGGCCTCGCCGAGCGCCCAGCCGATGTTGCGGCTGCTGAAGGTGTAGGCCTGCACGTGGATGCTGTGCCGCGCTTGGCGGATCGCGCGCAGCAGCGCCCCTTCGGCATCGTCCCAGGGCGTGAACAGAACCTCGATCGTGCCCTGCGCCGGCAGCGGCCCGCCCGCATGGACGGACAGCGCCAGCAGTGCCAGGACAACGGCGAGGGCGCGCTTCATTTGGCGCGTTCGAGCACCGCGGCGTAGAACCCGTCGGTGCCGTGCACGTGCGGCAGCAGCCGCATGTCCTCGCCGCAGTCGAGCGCGATCCCCTGCTTCGCCAGCACCTCGGCGGCCGACAACCGGCGGAAGTCGGCATGCGCCGCGAGGAAGGCGTCGACGATGCCTTCATTTTCCTCGCCGAGGATGCTGCAGGTCGCGTAGACCAGACGGCCGCCCGGCTTCACCAGACGCGAGGCGCTGCCGAGGATGTCGGTCTGCTTGCGCGTGAGTTCGGCGATGCTCTCCGGCGTCTGGCGCCATTTGAGGTCCGGATTGCGGCGCAGCGTGCCAAGGCCGGAACATGGCGCATCGACGAGCACGCGGTCGATCTTGCCGGCGAGGCGCTTCACGCGCTGGTCGTTCTCGCCCGAGATGCAGGCCGGATGAACGTTCGAGAGCCCCGAGCGCGCAACGCGCGGCTTGAGCTTCGCCAGGCGCTTGTCGGACACGTCGAAGGCATAGAGCCGGCCGGTGGAGCGCATCATCGCGCCGAGCAGCAGCGTCTTGCCGCCGGCGCCGGCGCAAAAATCCACGACCATTTCGCCGCGCTTGGGCGCCAGCAGGTGTCCGAGCAGTTGCGAACCCTCGTCCTGTACCTCGACCTTGCCTTCGAGGTACAACGGATGCCGGGCGAGCGCCGGCTTGGTCTTGAGGCGCACGCCGGCCGGCGCGTAGCGGCACGGCTCGGCGGCGATGCCTTCGCTTTCGAGCTGCGCAACCACCTCCTCGCGCTTGGCCTTCAGCTCGTTGACGCGCAAATCGAGCGGCGCCGGGCGATTGAGCCCGCGCGCCAGCGCCAGCATGTCCTCGGCCGACATCCGCGCCAGCAGGCGTTCCGAAAGCCAGTCCGGCAGGTCGGCCTGCTCGGCGAGCGTCAGTTCCGGCTCGGGCTTTGCCTTGAGCGCCACCACCCAGGCCATCTCGTCGGGCGCGAGCGCCTCTTCGAGCTGGCGCTGGTTGAGACCCTGGATGCGCACCAGCGCCGCCAGCGCGAGCTGGCCCGGGTTGGCGTCGGCCCCGGCGACGCGCGTCAGCCAGCGGCGGCGGCGCAGGACGGCGTAGGCCGTCTCGGCGATGAACGCGCGTTCGCGGCTGCCGGTCTTCTGCGCCCGAAAATAGGCCGACAGCGCGGCATCGGCCGGTTGCGCGAACTTGAGGAGTTCCGCCGTCATCACGGCGGCGCCCTGAATCATCTTGCTGCTGATTTTCATCCCTGTATTTCCAGTGTGTCGGCCGTCTGCTCGAAGGTTTCGCCCTTGCGATCGACGTGCCGGATCTTGACCGGCAGGCCGCCGTGCGCGAGGGCGAGCCAGACTTCCGTGATGTCGTTTTCGGCACGCGTGCGCAAGTGCAGCGTGGCCAGCATGACGCCCGCGACTTCGAGCTTCTCCTCGCCGAGCCACTCGAACTTCCAGCGCCCGAGCCGGCTCGCCGTGGCGACCGCCATGTCGACGTCCGCACGCGGCGCCAGCCACGCGAGTTGATAGAAGACCGAAACCATGTCCTGCGTGCCTTCGGCGATGCGGCTCTCGCCGCGTCCGGCCGAGAACGTCAGCCGGGCTTCGTTCCAGTCGAAGAACGCGCTTTCGGCCGCGCGGCCTTCGCGCTGGTCGCGGAACTCGCTTGGTCGCAGCCCCCCCGCCGTGACTTCGCCTTCGCTCGATTGCGAGCGCGTCTTGCCGCGCAGCGCCGCGAGTCCGCGCGGCGTCGCCACGGAACGGATCGAGTAGCGCGTCGCATCGACACGCCACTCATGGACGGTCTCGCCGATGATGAAGCCGCCGTCGCCCCAGGTGACGAGGTAGCGCACCCGTCCGGCTCGCGGCCAGGGCGGAGCGGGCGGCGCGACGGCGACCGCCTCGGGCGCGACGACCGGATCGGCGGCGACGCCGGGCTCGGCTGCCGCGACCGGCGCCGCGGCCACGTCGGGCGCGGCGGGCGCCACGGCCGGATCGGCCGGCGCCGCCGCGGCGGGAATCTCGGCGACGCGCTCGGTCCGCGGTACCTTCCGCACCGGTGCCGGCTTCGGCGCCGGCTTTACCGGCGCAACGGCGGCAACGGGGGCCGGCTTCGGCGGCGCCAGTTCGGCCGTGATGGCGGCCGGCGCCGGGTCGCCGCTGCCGGGCAGTTCCCAGCCCGGCATGGTGACGGCCGCCACGTGCAGCACGGCTGAAGCGACAAAGGCCAGGATGAGCGGCATTCAGTCGCGCGGAACGCGCAGCGCCTCGGTACTCGCGCCGGCGCCGGCAAGCCGCACGCGGCCGTCGGCGATACCCAGCCGGCCTTCGAGGAACCAGCGGGCTGCCTGCGGATAGACGATGTGCTCCTGCGCCAAGACCCGTGCGGCAAGTGCCTGCTCGCTGTCGTCGGGAAGCACCGGCACCGCGGCCTGGACGACGATGGGCCCGCAGTCGAGCGTCGGCGTGACGAAGTGCACCGTGCAGCCATGGACCTTGACGCCGGCCTGGAGCGCCGACGCGTGCGTGTGCAGCCCGGGGAACGACGGCAGCAGCGACGGATGGATGTTCATCATGCGGCCGGCGAAGCGCTCGACGAACTCGTTGCCGAGCACGCGCATGAAGCCCGCCAGCAGCACCAGCGCCGGCTCGTGGCGCTCGATTTCATCGCCGAGCGCGCGGTCGAAGGCGGTGCGATCGGCATACGCCTTGTGGTCGACGACCGCCGTCGGCACGCCGCGCGCCGCGGCCCAGGCTAGGCCGCCGGCGTCGGGCCGGTTGCTGATGACGGCGGCGCAGCGGCCGGGCAGATCGGCACCGATCAGCGACTGCATGTTGCTGCCGCGGCCGGAGATCAGGATGACGTAGTTCTTGGCTTTCATTTCAGTCCCGGCACCGGCAGGAACACGGCGCTGGCGACGCTCTGGATCGCCTTGGCGATGCCGCGGTGGGTCTTGTCGGCGATCAGCTTGGCGAGCAGGTCCAGGTTGCCGACCATCTTGCCGAACTCGCGCTCGAAGCTGAGGTTGTAGTCCGGCGACATCTCGTTCGAGAGCAGCACCAGCCGGCCCTCGCCGTCGCGCGCGTGGGCGAGCTTCCACGCCGCGATCTCGACGTTGCGCGCGCTGTTGTAGAGTTTCTGCGGATCAAGGTCGTCGAGCATGAAGAATTCTTTCTTTCCCTCGAATGCGGCGTCGAGCATGCCGCCCATGCCGCCGATGAGAGCGGCGACGCGGTCGCCGCGGTAATCCCCGCGCAACGACAGCACCATCAGTTCGGTCCCCCAGCGGCCGTCGAACTCGGGGAAGCGCCAGGCGAGGCGCGGCTCGAACAGCCGCCCAAGCGCCGCCTCCATGTTCGGGTGGCCGGCGTTGCGCCACTCGCGCGGGTTGCGGCGATAGAGCTTTTCGGCCAGCAGCCGCAGGCTCGCGAACGCCTCGCGCCGATGTGCGTCGGCAACGCGGTCGATATCGGTCTTGGCGAGTTGCGCGGGATCGAAGCCCGTCGTGCCCTTGGGCCCGGCGCCGGAACCGGAAGTGCTGACGCAGGCCGTCAGAAGGATCGAAAACGCCGCGGCCAACAGGATCAAGCGCATGGCGCATGTTAACGCATAGCGCCTTTCCGGCCTTAAGGCACTGTTTTACTTTGCGAAACGCTGGCGCAGCCAGCCGACCGCGATCGGCAGCACCGACACGCCGATGATGGCGAGGATGATCAGGGACAGGTTGTTCTTCACGAAAGGAAGATTGCCGAACCAGTAGCCGGCGAGCGTCAGCGAGAACACCCAGATGATGCCGCCGAGCAGGTCGAAGGCGAAGTAGCGCGGATATTTCATGCGCGCGACGCCGGCGACGAAGGGCGCAAACGTGCGCACCAGCGGGATGAAGCGGGCGATCGTCATGGTCAGGCCGCCCCAGCGCTCGTAAAAACCGTGCGCCTTGTCATAGGCGGAGCGGTTGAAGAAGCGCGGCGAGCCCTCGCCCCAGTGCAGCACGCGCACCCCCACCCAGCGGCCGACCCAGTAGTTGGTGTTGTCACCGATCACCGCCGCCGCGAGCAGCACGGCAATCAGCGTGGCGATGTCCAGGCCGCCGGTCGCGGCCAGCGCGCCGGCGACGAACAGCAACGAGTCCCCCGGCAGGAACGGCATCACGACGAGTCCCGTTTCGCAGAAGATGATCAGGAACAGGATGGCGTAGACCCAGACACCGTAGTCGGCGACAAGGATCGCGAGATGCTTGTCGAGCTGAAGAACGATGTCGAGGAACTGCGCGAGGTATTCCATGGCGGCGCGCAGTGTACCCGAGGATCTGCGCTTCCCTCGGTGCGGCGGGCCCGCTCGCTATAATCGCCGCGATGTCCCGCATCCACGCTCTCCCGGACCTCCTGATCAGCCAGATCGCCGCCGGCGAGGTCGTCGAGCGACCGGCCTCGGTGCTCAAGGAACTCGTCGAGAACAGCCTCGACGCCGGCGCGTCGAAGATCGACGTCCAGCTCGAGGAAGGCGGCGTGCGCCTGATCCGCGTCGCCGACGACGGCGCCGGCATCGATCCCGATGATCTGCCGCTCGCGCTCGCGCGCCACGCCACCAGCAAGATCGCCTCCCTCGACGACCTGGAACGCGTCGCCAGCTACGGCTTCCGCGGCGAGGCGCTGGCCTCCATCGCCTCGGTGGCGCGCACGCACGTCGTCAGCCGCACGGCCGACGCCGCCCATGCCTGGCGCATCGATGCCGGCAGCGCCGCCGTCGAGCCGGCCGCCCTGGCCGCCGGCACGGTCATCGAGGTCGCCGACCTCTACTACAACACGCCGGCGCGGCGAAAATTCCTCAAGTCCGAGGCCACCGAATTCGCCCACTGCGACGAGGTGCTGCGGCGCATGGCGCTGGCGCGACCGGACGTCGCCTTCTCGCTCAGCCACAACCGCAACGTCAAGCGGCGCCTGGTCGCGGCGGACGCCGAACGCCGCCTGCGCGAGATCTTCGGCGACGAATTCTTCGCCCACGGCCGCACGGTCGACGTCGCCGCCGGCCCGCTGCGCCTCGCCGGCTACGTCGCCCTCCCCGCCTACTCGCGCGCCGGACGCGACGAACAGTATTTCTTCGTCAACGGCCGCTTCGTGCGCGACAAGCTGCTCGCCCACGCCGCGCGCGAGGCCTACGCCGACGTGCTGCACGGCAGCCGGCACCCGGCCTACGCGCTGTTCCTCGAGCTCGATCCGGCGGCCGTCGATGTCAACGTCCATCCGGCGAAAACCGAGGTCCGCTTCCGCGACAGCCGCGGCATCCACCAGTTCGTTTTCCACGCCATCACGCGGGCGCTCGCCGCGCCGTTGGCGACGCAGCCGTCTGCTGCTGACGCCGCCAGTGCGGCCGGCGTCATGCGACCCGTCGCCTATGCGCCGTCCCCGCGCCAAATGCCGCTCGGCGTGCAGGAAGCGTCGCCCGCGCCTTACCTCGAATTCGCGCGCCAGGCCTTCGCCGAGACGCCGCCCGTGCCGGCGCAGACCGGCGCCGCGCCGCTCGGCTATGCGATCGGCCAGGTGCACGGCATCTACGTGCTGGCGCAAAACGAACAGGGTTTGGTGCTCATCGACATGCACGCGGCCCACGAGCGCATCCTCTACGAGCGCATCAAAACCGCGCTCGACGCAGGGCCACCATCGCGCCAGGCGCTGCTGGTGCCAGCGCTGCTTAACGCGAGCGCGGCCGAGATGGCGACGGCGGAAGAACACGCCGAAACCCTCGACCGCCTCGGCTTCGAGCTCGCCGCGGCGGGCCCACAGCAACTGGCGGTACGCGCCGTCCCGGCGCTGCTCGCCGGCGGCGACTTGTCGGCCCTCGTGCGTGCGCTGCTGCACGACCTCGCCGACCAGCCGGCAAGCCGGGTCGTCGAGGCGCGCCGCAACGAAATCCTCGCCACCATGTCCTGCCATGGCGCGGTGCGCGCCCATCGCATGCTGACGCTACCCGAAATGAACGCGCTGCTGCGCGACATGGAACGCACGGAAAGGGCCGACCAGTGCAACCACGGCCGCCCGACCTGGATTCAGCTAAGCATGGCGGACCTCGACCGCCTGTTCATGCGCGGCAAGTAAGCGTGACCCAACCGCACGACCTCGTCCGCCCGCAGGGCGCCGATCAGTCGC
>Ga0075012_10001376_pt1 | contig 24956 bp, 26 predicted proteins | sample All_14_2_FD_71474 | JGI IMG/M metagenome (GOLD analysis project Ga0075012, IMG submission 71474) | Freshwater microbial communities in response to fracking from Pennsylvania, USA - Allegheny Zone_MetaG_DW_15 | ecosystem: Environmental > Aquatic > Deep subsurface > Groundwater > Drilled...
CCTGCCGGACAAGGCGACCTCGGTCCGCCGGCTGAAGGCGCCGGACGGCCGGCGTTGGCTGGGCCGTGTGCTGGACCCGGGTCAGGTCCCGCAGCTGAAGGTCGCGCTGGGACTCTCGGATACCGCCAGCGCCTTCGCTGACGGCGCCGCGACCGCCCCGCTTGTCCTCGAGGAGGGCGCCGCCCTCTCGCTGGCGGGCGGCCTGTGGCTGCGACGGGCCAAGGTGATGGACCGCTACCGGATCGAGGTGGTCGGCGCCGCCTCCCAGCGGGCGGCGTTCACGGCATTAGGCTGCTTCGTCGAGATCATCGCCTACACGCCGCGGGTGTTCGTGCCCGTCGACCAGCCCGAGGTGATGACCGCGGTCCTGGCCAAGTGGCCGGTGCAGACGGTGTTGCCGGCTGCGGCCTAGAAGGGTCTCGAGCTGCTCTGAAACCGAAGAGCCCCGCCCGGTCCGCCGGGCGGGGCTTTTTCGTTAGGCGGGTTCCGCGAGGGTAGGCTCGGGACGTTCCAGCGCTGTCAGCGATTGGCCGGGCGCGCCGACGACCACCTTGGAGAAGAACCGCTCGACGCCGTCCTTGTCCGTGTGGCGGTCGTGGCGGATCTCGCCCTGGACGAAGACCTTGGTCCCGGTCGGCAGAGCCTTGGAGGCCAGCCAGTTCACAGTCGCCGGGGTCCAGATCTCCACCTGGTGCCAGGTGGGGTAGTCCTTCCGCTCGCCCCTGGCCTTGCTGTAGCGGCTGGTGCAGACCCGCAGCGTGGCGACCTTTTTGCCCGAAGTCGTCGTGCGGATCTCCGGTTCGGCGCCCGTGTAGCCGATGAGTTGGGCTTGGTTCAGCATCGTCGTTCTCCGTCTTCCGCCCAGAGGGTCCGGGCGGCCCGCGGTCCCTGCCGCGATCACGCCACCGTCCAGGCCGGGGGTCAGTGACGGGGGGAGGCCCGACCGGGCTGGAAACCGGTCTGCAGCGCACAGCGCGAAGACCGGAGGGTCCGGCCCGGCCGCCTCGCTGGCGAGGTCGGCTTCCGCCCTGAGCGGCCCGGCCTAGGGTTGCGGGATTGATTGCGGGGAACCGTCTGCCGCCCCGGCGTCGTCTTCGCGAAGACCTGGCGACGCTGCACCAAGGCCACGCCATCGGTACGGGCGCTTGCCGCGAGACGTCCGTGGAGGCCTGGTCGCCTCGCCACGGTGCGAGCCGCCGGCCGCATCGAAAGGGAGAGGAAGGGGGGGAGCCGGGCGAGCCGGCCGGGGAATGGGTCCTGGGCCGGCGCTGGACCTGGCCATGCTGTACCCCTTTCCACCGACCATCGGATCCTCTTCGCCCTGGGGGCCGATCCAACACCTGACCCCCTTGGGGCCGGACGCCGTCGCCGTCGCCACCGCGTCGCACGGGGGCATCCGCATCTCTCTGACCGCGCTGGCCCGCATTCCCGAGCCGCTCCAGACGACCGCTTACAGCGGCGGCGGCTGGTTCGAGGAGGACTGCGACTGGGCGATCCCCTATCTCGCCCTCGGCCTCGACGCCTTCGAGCCCGACGCCGCGCGGGCTGCCGAGGTGTGGGCCGCGGCCGTCCACACGGTGAAGCGCTACCACCCGCAGCACGCGGCGGCGCTTGGCGCGGACGGCGACCCGGAAGGGCGCCCCCATGGCTGAGCAGCAAGATCTGTTCGCGCCCGGCGTGGCGGAGGCCGCGCCGATCGGAATCTTTACGGGCGGCGGATGGCGCGAGGACCTGCAGGGGCGGTTCGCGGCGTCCGGTGTCGCTGGCCTGGACGAGGGCGACACCCTGGCGCTCGTTCTCGACCGTTGCACGGCGCCGGGCGTTGACGCCATGGCCGCCGCCGACGCGCTGATGGCGCGGTTCGGCGGGATCGGCCGCGTGCTGGGCGCGCCCGAGGCCGACCTCGCCCGGGTGATTGGCCCGCCAGCGGCCCGCCAGCTGGGACTGCTCCACGCGCTCCTGTTGCGCGCGCTGGAGCACCCCCTGCGCCAGCGCCCGGTCCTGGCCTCGACCGAGGCGGTGCGGACGTACCTGCGCGCACGGCTGACAGCCTTGCCGCGCGAGGCCTTCCACGTCCTGTTCCTCGACAAGAAGAACCAGCTGATCGCCGACGAGCGGATGGCGGAGGGGACCGTCGACCACGCGCCGGTCTACCCGCGCGAGGTCGTGCGCCGGGCGCTGGAGCTGTCGGCCAGAGCGATCGTGCTCGTCCACAATCATCCGTCGGGCGACCCGGCCCCATCGCGCGCCGACATCGACATGACCCAACAGGTTGTGGCCGCCGCCCGCGCGCTGCAGATCGCCGTCCACGACCATTTGGTGGTTGCGGGCGACCAGGTGGCGAGCCTGCGGGGCCTGGGGCTGATGTAGGCGGCCGGTGCGGCGGGAGGCGGAGGAAGGGCCGGTCCGGGTGCGCTCGATGGGAGCGCATCTGGAGGAATTCCGATGTCTGAATCCGGCTGGTCCGAGACCCGCGTCACCACCCTGTCCCAGCTCTGGCTTGACGGCCTGTCGGCGTCACAGATCGCCAAGCAGCTGGGCGGCGTCACCCGCAACGCCGTCATCGGCAAGGTCCATCGCCTGGGGCTGAGCGGCCGGGCGCCCGCGTCCGCGCCGTCCCGCGCGCCGCGAACCGCAACCCCTCGGCCCAAACGGCCGCGCCGCATCGCCACGGCGGCCCCTCCCCTTCGCAAGTCGACCGCCGGGCTGCCCGCCCAGGCCTATGCGCCGGCGCCCGAGGGCCCGGGGTTGATCGGGGACATGGCTCAGCTGGGCGCCCACGCCTGCAAATGGCCGATCGGCGACCCCAAGAGCCCTGATTTCAGCTTCTGCGGCCGACAGGCCGACGGTCGCTACTGCGCCGCGCATGAACAGACGGGCGTGCGACCCGGGACGGCTTGGCGCGCCGATCGCGATCCAATCGTCAGGCGCGCGATGGCGGGCCTGCTCTGATCTTCCGTGTTCGGAGCATGGCCATGACGCCCTCCCCTCTCTTGCGCTACGCGCGAATGGACGCCGATGTCCCGGCGCCTGCCCAGCGCCCCAACGGCGGGATGAAGGTCCCGCCGTTCGACGGCCTCGCCGCCTGGCTGGCTGAAATCGACCGCCAGGCGCGCCTCATGCGGCCCAGCCGCCGCCTCTATGAGCGCTTCAACCGGACCGCCCGCACGCTCACGTCCGGACGCGTCCGCGCCTGCGAGGATGGGGCTGCGATCGCCGATCTAGTCCGCCGATTGCGGACGGCCCGCTGTCCGGGGGGCCACGACCTCCACGGCCTGGACCGCGTGTGGTCGCGAGCCGAGCTCGGCGTGTTGATCACCGAGGCGGTCAACCGGCAGCGGCAGCTGGCGATGGGGCGGCTTGAGGCCAGGCCCAAAAGGCCGCGGCTGGACCCTCGCCGGCTTCCCGACGCCCGGCTGGAGCACCTGATCCAACATCACCGGGACCTGAGGCTGGTGGAGGCGCTGCGCGCCGAGCGGCGACGGCGTGACCTGGCGGGAGGTGGCCATGCGGCCTGACGACCCTTCCCGGTGCCTCACGGCCGATGCGGATTTCCGCTTCTATGTCGGTGTCCACCATCCGCGACTGGCCTGGCCGCTGACCCTGCGGGGATTTCGCGTGTGCGTTTCGGCCAATGTGCTGCGGGACCGACACGGCGATGCGCCGTTTCTCGGGTGTGATGAACCCTGGTTCCTGGACTCGGGCGCTTTCACCCAGGTCGCGCTGAGGGGCGGGTTCGAGCAGACCCCGGACGACTACGCGGCGATGATCCGACGCTTCGCTGGGACAGGGCTGATCGCGGCCTCGACCCAAGACTACATGTGCGAGCCGGTCGCCCTGCGGGCGACGGGCCTGACGATCCGACGCCATCAGGCGCTTACCATCGAACGGTTCGACGCCATCCGGGCGGCCGGAACCGCCGGCGTCCATCTTCTTCCCGTGCTGCAGGGGCGGACGCCAGACGACTATCGACGACACCTCGAGGGCTACGGTGATCGGATCGGCCGCGGCGCCTGGGTGGGGGTGGGCTCGCTCTGCAAGCATCAGGGCGATCCGGAGGTGATCGCCGTCATCCTCGACGCCATCCTCCTCGATCGGCCCGACCTGCGGCTGCACGGGTTCGGCTGCAAGCGGACCTCGCTCTTGGAGCCGGCGGTGCGGTCCCGGTTGGCCACGGCCGACAGCATGGCCTGGTCCTATGCGGCGCGGTTCGAAGGTCGCGATCAGAATGCGTGGGACGAAGCCGGGCGCTTCGCCCTGGCGGTCGGCGGCCGCCCCGAAGCGGTCGAGCTCCTGGCCGCGCGCGCCGGGTGGCGGCGGGCGGTCGAGCGAGAGGGGGTGACGCCCAAGCGGGGTCTCGGGACGGCCCTTTGGCTCCAGTGACCTCGCCACCATCCGTCGTCCCCCACAAGGGACGCTGCGCTCAAAGCCCTTGTGGGGGCCGCCGCCTGTCGGCGCGGGGCGGTCACGAGCCGACGGGCTCGACCCTCCAACCCCCACTCAAGGGATCACCCCATGCCATTCTCGCCTCTTCCCCCCACCTCAGAGCGGCTGACGCACTACGAAGCCCAGACTCTCCTTCTCGAAGACGCCCGGACCCACCCGCCCGAACACGCCCTGCTCCAGCTCGGCCACGGCCTGATGAACGAAGTGCTCGACCTCGTCGGCGATTCCGCCCTGGAGGACTTCCAGACCCTGATCGCCGAGGCCCTGATCGGAGCCTTCCACTCCGCCGCCCAGCGCATCGAGCGCGACGCCGACAAGGCCCGCGACACCCTCAACGGCCTGATCCGGGACTTTGACGGATCGGAGATCCTCGACGTCGAAATCCAGGAAGCGACCCTGAAAGCCCGCACCGCGGACGTGGCGGTCCTCGCCCTGGAGATCATCCGCGACGCGGCCGCCGCCAGCTACACGTCCTCGACGGGTGACGTGTGGAGCCCCTGGAAGGGTTCGGTGAAGGCGTCCCGCACCACGGCGGCGCAGATTGAGGCGCGTGACGCGATCCGGGCCAGCAAGGCGCGCAAGCACATGGCGGCTTTCCCGGGCGCGACGATCGTGGCGTTCCGCGCGGCGCCGCAGGCCGACACTGCCGAAGACGCTGGGCGAATCTTCGACGCCCTCAACTGGGCGCACGGCCAATGGCCGGACATGGCTCTGGCCACCTCCGGCGCCAAGGGCGGCGAAAAACTGGCCATCAAGTGGGCCAAGCAGAAGGGCGTGACCCTGGTCCTCGCCAAAGCCGATTTCGACCGCAACGGTCGGGCGGCGCCGTTCCGGGCCAACGACGAGATGCTGGAGCTTGATCCGGTCTGCGTCCTGACCCTGGCCAACTCGATCAATCCGAGCCGGGGCTGCAGCTTGCAGCCCTTTGGACCGGCGATGAACCTGGCCCAGAAGGCGGCGGAGAAGGGAATCCGGCACCATCCGGTGAAAGCCCGGGCCTGAGGGCCCGATGCGGCGGCCGCGAGGCCGCCGCAACTCCCTTTTCCAGTATTCGAGGGGGCCGCGAGGGCGAAGCCGGCTGGGATCGACAAGGTGGAGCCCCCTCCCCTCCCCTTTCAAGCCGCGCGGACTGACCGCGATCTCGAGGCGAACCTAGTCCGGGTCCGGCCGGGTCCAAGGCGACCTCGCACGCGAGGCGGGGTCGGCGGAGCCTCCGGTCTTCCGACGCTTCGCTCTGTGCAGACCGGTATCCACCGCCCCCGGCCCTGGGCCCGTCCGTCTCCCCGTCCCCGCCGGTCGCACGATCTTGGGATGAGCCCGCCGGTCGAAACGAGGACAAGGACGATGGCGAACATGGCGATGGCGCAGGCGGTTCTGGAGCACGCGCACCAATTCTACGATGTCGGCAGCTGGTACGTGGTGGCGGAATGCTGGGACGTCTTCTCGGTGCTCGAAGAGCTCGACCAGCAGGAGGAGCGGACCAACACCCGGTTCGAGCTCGACGACGGTGCGATCTCTCATTTCGCGCAGATCATCGCGATAGATCCCACCCTCCACTGAGGCCGAAGGGCGCGGGGCACCCACCCCGCGCCCCGGTTTTCAGCGTGAACAGGCGTCGAACGGAATCGCAGGCCTAGGGGTCGCCGACCAAGGCGCCGCTATGGCTTGGGGTTGGTGATTCGTTCTGACGGGCCGGCCCGCGCGCCTTGGGCGTCGCAATCAGGGTCACGTTCAGTTCGCGCAGCGCATCAACGAAGCCGGCCAGGCGCGTCACCTCAACGATCGGCGTCGCCGCCAACACGCCTGGCAGGGCGCGGTCATAGACACAGATGCAGGGGCGGCCTGTCAGGCGTGAGTTGTAAATCAGGCCCTGCGCATCGGTCTGGTCATGGATCGCTTGGCTTAGCTTGCGCCCCTGCCCTTGCGCCTTGCCGCGGGCGGCTTCGGTCGAGACGCCCAAGCGCACCAGGCCCGTGGTGCGCAGGTCGATCAGGGTCACCGGCGCGTTGGCGCTGACCTCGGTCGCGCCCCAGGTCGCGGCCTCGAGGTCGAGGAGCTTGCGGTTCGCCTTGCCCTGGAACCGGTCGCGGACAAGGGTTTCCGCCACGCTCGTAGTCAGGTCCTGGCCCAGGTAGATCACCTTGAAGGCCTTGGTCGGGCTGGCGAAGCGGGTCACCCCAAACCCCGCGCCCAGCGGCGCACCCGCGTGCGCCATGGGCATCACGCGCACATAGGCCTTGGGGGTGATCTCGACAGCGAGGTCGGCCAGGATGTCGGGATCGAGCGTCACGCGTCGGCGAAGTTCGAGCGGGCGACTTCAACGACCTTGTCGGTCGCCCCGGCCTTCAGGCGCGCCAACGGCGCGACACCGCCGAGCTCCGGATTGGGCTCGCGCAGCCATAGCCACGCGGTCCGCGGCTCGCCGATGACCGCGACGACCTGGCCGAGGCCGGACACAGGCCGGCCATCGACGAATTGCTCGGTCGGGAAGGCGTGTTTGCGCACGCCGACGAGCAGGCCGATGACCGCACCCTGCTTTTGCCAATTGTGCAGGGTGGAGCGGGCGACGCCAAAGTCGCGCTCAAGTTCGGTTGGTCCTGCGAGCGGGCCCGCCCAATCCTCGACCTTGGCGGGCGTCGCGTACTCGGCGATCCGCGCCCTACCCTCCTCGGCCGAAAGCACTTGGCCCAGGCCGGCGCCTTGGCTGACCTCAGCTGCTGATTGGGCGACCAACTTTAGCGGTTGCGGCGCGACCTCCGGCTCGGCGGCGATTTCGGCGATGAGCTTCTTGAACTGCGCCTTGCGGGCGATCAGCCGCTTGCGGGCGGTCGGCGAAAGCTTTGTCGCTGTCGCGCTGAACTCCGCGACCAACTTTACGACCTCGGTGAGCTCGCCCCGGCTGGATTTCGGATTGCGCTGGAGGAACATGCCGATCAGGTCCGCGGCGACGGGACTGGCCATCTTTGCAGCGCTCTGAGCTGTCGAGCGGCGGGCGTTTCCGGCGGTCATGGGACGATCCTCTTCGATCACGGCGTTAGAGATAAGCCCAAACGTCCCATTTGTCCAATTTGCTCCATATATCTATTGTGGCCTGTCGTCGATTCGGCCAATTCCCGGCCCAACAGCGTCACGGCGCACCTACTTGCGATGATCCTCCTCCCCTCGTGGACCGCAAACCCCATTGCGAGCGCGGGCCCCATTGCTGGGGCGGCAAGGTAAGGGTCGCGCAGGGCCAAGTTCTTGCCCTCGGGTCGATGGCCCTGCCTGTCGCGTCAGCCCGGTTCAGGTCCCCCTTTTGTGGTCGCGGAGGTCCGAGCCTTCCCTTCTGGTGGCGGTGACGACCTTATGGCGAGGCTTCATAGGCCCGAATGTGGAGATCTGCGTCGGCCGTTGAGACCAGTCAACCGTTGAGGCCGGTCACCAATACCCCGAGCAACCGTCCGGCGGACTGCGGTCCCCCGCGATCAATCCCACGAACCTAGGCCAGGCGGTTCCGGGTCAAAGCCAACCTCGCTGGGCGAGGCGCGGGGTCGTCTGCGGACCCTCCGGCCTTCCGCCGCTGCGCTCTGTGCAGGCCGGTTTCCACACCCCGCGGGCTTTGGCCCGGTCCCTTTGCCCGGCCCTGAAGGTCGCGTGATCGCGGCAGGGACCGCGAGCCGCCGGGGCTCTTCCCGGCGGTCGATTGGAGAAACGTGATGCTCAACAAGGTTCAACTTATCGGCTTCACCGGCGCCGACGCGGAAATCCGCACTGTCTCGGGCGGCAAGAAGGTCGCCACCCTGCGGGTCGCCACCAACCGCTACACCAAGAAGGACGGCGATCGGAAGGACTACACGACCTGGCACCAGGTGGAGATCTGGAACCAAGGCACGGTCGGCTGGCTGGAAGGCCGCAGTCTGCCCAAAGGCTCCAAGGTGTTTGTCGAAGGCGAGATCCGCCACGACCGCTACACCGACCAGAGCGGCCAGGAGCGCTTCTTCTCCAAGGTGGTGGTCGCCACCCCGCAGCATGAGCTGAAGTCCCTGGATCGGCATGAGGCGGCCGAGGAGGACTAACCTTCGGCAGGGCCCGCCCGGTCGCCGGGCGGGCCCGCAAAGGTCGCAAAGGAAGGGCGTCTTGGGGTGCGTCCGGGCGAAGTTGCCCATGGGCAACTTTTCGGTCCGGGGCCGGCCAGGTGCGCCCTCCCCTACCCTTTCCCCTCACAAATGAGCATGGTGTCGCCCAAGATGTCCAAGCGCGCGATTCGACAACAGGAGTTCGATCTCTTCGTCCCCCGGATGAGCAGCTTGCCGCTGAAAGACCAGCGGGAGGTGATGGAGAGACCGTTCTTTTCGCTCAGCAAGCGCAAGCGCCTTAAGCCCATCGAGTACACGAGCCCGGACGGCGAGGTCTGGGTCCACGTCAGCGCCAATCCGGCATTTGGCATCGCCACCATCTGGGACGCCGACATCCTCATCTGGGCGACATCCCGGATCAACCAGATGCGCGAGCAGGGCGTCAACGACCTGCCGCGCACTCTGCACACCACCAGCTACGACCTCTTGAAGGCGATCAAGCGCGATACCGGGGGCAAGGGCTACAAGGAGCTGCAGGCGGCGCTGCAGCGTCTCGAAGCCACCACGATCCAGACCTCGATCCGCGGCTCGAAGCGCAACACCAAGGCGCAGTTCGGCTGGCTCGACGAGTGGGTGCTGGAATCGGATCCGGTGACGGGCGCGCCCAAGGGCCTGAGCCTGACCCTGTCGAACTGGGTCTATGAGGGGGTGATCAAGGACCGTTCCCTGCTGACCCTGCATCCCGACTATTTCGCACTGGCCGGCGGCGTCGAGCGGGCCGTCTACCGGATCGCCCGCAAGCATGCCGGCGATCAACCTGGCGGCTGGACCTGTCGGGTCAGCGTACTGCACGACAAGACCGGCAGCGACAGCCCGCTCAAGCAGTTCAACTACCTCCTCAAGCGGATCGTGGCGGCGAACGACCTGCCGGAATACGACCTAAGCTTCGTGAACACCGCCGACAATTCCCAGGCCATCCATTTCGTGCGGCGCGACGCCGCCGAGCGGGCCGCCATTAAGGCGGACCTGATGCGAATCGCCTCCGAATCGGTCCGTCGCCAACGGGAGGATGCCCGGGCGCTGGAAGTGGACTCGATGTTCGAGAAGCGGCGGGTTCCTCCCTCGGGGGATCGATGACCTATTCCACGGGGGATCGATGACCGGCGGCTCGGGGGATCAGTGACCTCAGGCTCGGGGTTTCGGTGACCGACCGTTCTCGAAATCCCTTGCAGCGCTTGGGTTTTCTGGTTGGTTTCAGGGGCCTAACTCTGTCTAACCTTATCCCTAAGATATTTTCTAACGGGGTGGCGCGGACAGGCTGGCTTGCCGTCGCCTTGAACCTTGAGGGTTCAGGCTCGGCGCGCTGTTAACCCTTTCTTCATTGTATCCGACCGAAAACTTGGCAAATTCCAGACATCACGTCGGATATTTGCAAAGGAGGCGGACCATGCCGAAGCAAGCCCTAGCCGAAAGCACCGCTTCCGGGCCTGTCTTGCTGGATGCGATGTCGGCGCTTAGCGATCGGGCGCACGACGTCATCACTCGCCTGCGCGCCACAGTGTTTGCGCCCGGCGAGCAGAAGATCGTCGATCTGCAGTTCACGGTGACCAAGGCGGCCGAGATGGTGGGCCGGACATCCGAAGCCATTCGCCAGGCGGAGGCCGATGGTCGTCTCCCCGCCCCTCGGCTCAGCGCGACAGGGCGCCGGGAAGGTTACAGCCTTTCCGAGGTCAACCACATGCGCGATGTGTTCGGCACGCGGCCGAGGCGCGGGACGGACGATCCGCCGATCGTGCTGGCGGTGCAGAACTTCAAAGGCGGCGTCGGCAAGAGCACGCTGACCTGCCACGTCGCCCAATTCCTGGCGCTCAAGGGCTATCGGGTGGCGGTGATTGACTGCGACAGCCAGGCGAGCACGACAACGATCTTCGGATTCAATCCGGATATCGACATCGACGATGAGCAGACCCTGCTCCCCTTCTTCCGCCATGGCGGCGAGCCGGACCTGAAGTATGCCCTGAGGTCGACCGCCTGGCCGGGCATCGATCTGGTGCCCGCGAACCTTGGGTTATACCAGGCCGAATACGAGGCCGCGGCACGGCTTCGCGGCAATCCGGACGCCCTCGATCGCCTGCGCCGCGGCGTTGAAAGTATGGCCGGGGACTACGATGTGGTCCTACTCGATCCGCCGCCGGCGCTCGGCATGCTTTCGCTTGCCGTGTTGCGCGCCGCCAACGCCCTCCTCATCCCGACGCCGCCCTCGACTGTCGATTTCGCCTCGACGGCGCACTTCCTGCGCATGATCGTCGAGACGCTCGATGTGATGCAGAGCCATCTCGGCGCCCGCGGCTACCATTTCCTGCGCGTGGTCGCGACCAAGGTCGACGAGGGCAAAAGCGCCCACACGCAGATCCGGGAGATGATGGAAGCGGTGTTCGGAGCCGACATGCTGGCGGCCTCGCTGCTCGACTCGGCCGAGATCGACAACGCCAACGTCCAGCTGCGCACCGTCTACGAGCTCACCGGCCCGGCGACGAAGACCTACGAGCGCTGCCGCAACAATCTGGACCGCCTGAACGGCGAGATCGAACTGCTTATTCGCAAGGCCTGGCCGAGCCATCGGCCGGACCTGCGTCGGCTTGGCTTGGGGTAGGGGAGGGCGGTCATGGCATCCACAACAGGCAAGAATCGCTCGATCCTCGCGGGCTTGGTGGCTCCGGTCACTGAAACCCCGACTGCTGAGCGCGGCGCGCCCGCGACGGAGCGCCTGAGCACCCGCCTGACGGGGCTCGCGCGTGTCACCTCTGGTGATGTGAAGGAAAAGACGCTCAAGCTCGTCGATCCGGCCCGGTGCCGGATGTGGAGCCGTCACAACCGACGCTACGACCTGCTCAACGAGGTCTCCTGCGCAGAACTGCTGGCAAGCCTACGCGCGCAGGGCGAGCAGGAGTTTCCTGCGATTGTGCGGCGGGTCGAGGACGACCCGGCCTTCGACTACGAAGTCATCAGCGGCGCGCGCCGGCACTGGTCTGTGAGCTATTTGCGGAGCGTTGAACACCGCGAGATCCGCTACCTGATCGAAGAGCGTGAGCTCACCGACGAGCAGGCCTTCCGGCTGGCCGATGTCGAGAACCGAGCCCGCCAAGACATCAGCGACTATGAGCGCGCGCTCGATTACCGGCATGCAGTCGAGACCTTCTACGGCGGGGTCGCCCAGCGAATGGCCGAACGGCTGGAAGTGCCAAAGGCGTGGCTCTCGCGCTTTCTCGATCTCGCGAAGCTGCCGACGGATGTGGTCGAGGCGTTTGGCGATCCGCGCCAGCTCAAGGAGCGCCACGCGCGCACCTTGAAGCCGCTGCTGGCCAACGACGCTTCGCGCCCCAAGGTCATGGCCGAGGCCAAGCGCCTAGCCGGACTGCAGGCCGCTGCTCTGGCGAGCGGGCAGGGACTGCCTGACCCCGCCAAGGTGGTCACCTTGCTGGTCAAGGCCGCTGCCGAGCCGGTGCCGGCCAAGAAACCCGCCGCCAAAGGCGTGGTCAGCGTGACCAATGACGCCGGGGCCACCTTGTTCACCCTCGCGCGCAAGGGTGCGAAACGGGTCGTTCTCGAACTGTCGCTGGATGCCGAGGCGAGCAATGCGGACTTCCAGGCGGCCTTCGCCCGAGAACTGGACCGGGTCCGCCCCAAGGCCTAGTTGCCCATGGGCAACTTTCCCCTCGCGGCCCCGGCTTCGTGGGGGCCAAGCCCAACGAGTTGCCCACGGGCAACTTCGCTCAAGCGTCGGGGTATCAGTGACCGGCTGACCGCGTTGCGGGGCCGCACCTCGACCTGGCCCGGTCGCCCGCCGCCCTCGTGGCCGCGTTCGACGGCCCGCACGAGCTGAAGATTAAGCACGTCACCCAACTGAAGCCGATGCTCAGGCCCGACGACCGCGAGCGGCGGGTGCTGGCGGAAGCCGCCGCCATCACCATGTGCAAGGGGAGGGGATCCCCCTCAAGCCGCAGGACGTCATCCGCCGCCTTGCGGCTGCGGCCGATCCCCCCAAGAAGCCAGGATCCCCCGGCGGCCAGGCCAGGCGTCGGCCGAGGTCGTCACGTCGCCGAGCGGACAGCCACTGTTTCGTGTGGAGCCCAAGGGCAAGAAGGAGGTCAATGTCATCCTTCTGCTCCAGGCTGGCGGGAGCCGGGCGGATGCCGAGCGCGCGTTCGGCGACCTCCTGGCCCGGTTCTGGCTGCAGAGCGGCGCTGAGACCGCCTAGTTCACCCTGGCGGAGGAAGGTTACAGGTTATATATAGCTTTCTTCACGTTAGGCGAACTAGAAGCGTCCATGTCACGGCAGCGCTCCGCACCGTTCTTCAGCGACGCCCCGGTCTTTGACCGGGCTGAATACGCGCGCGCGATCGGCCGCGCGCCGGGCGACAAGGTCGTGAGCAGCATGCTGGCCCAACACCTGAAAGCGGGCAACATCCGCCGCGTCGCACGCGGCGTGTTCGCCTCCGTCCCAAAGCACGCCAACGCCGAAACCTGGTCGGTCGACCGCTTCCTCGCGGCCTCGCGCCTGCGCCCCGGCGGCGTGATCGCCTACCACTCCGCGCTCGAGCTCCAGGGCTATGCGTATTCGGAGAGCTTCGACCTCCAGGTCGTGGCGCCAGGGCAGCCCGGCGTGCTGGCCGCCGAGGGATTCACCTGCCGGTTCATCAAGGCGCCGGCGCCCTACGGCGACGCCGACCTCACCACGGTCGACCGCCTCGGCCAATTGGTTCGGGTGACGACTCTCGAATGCACTGTCGCGGACCTGTTCGACCGGCCTGATCTCGCCGGCGGGACCGGCGAACTGATCAGCTCGCTCGACCTGATTGGTCGGCTCGATCCCGATCGGCTCATCGCCCGCCTCGCGGCCTTGCGCAACGCCACGGCGGCCGGCGCTGCGGGCTGGTGGCTGGAGAGCCGCCGCGACCAGCTCGGTGTGTCCGCCGACGACTTGGACCGCCTGCAGACCCTTGCGCCCAAACAGAACCGCTACGCCCTGGGCGCCGCCTCAGGCGCCGGCCGCCTGGCGGCCAGGTGGCGGGTGATCCTGCCCGAGGCCCTGCTCGACCCGGCCTTTGAAGGCTTGGCGTGACGGCGCCGTCCGCCCAGACCCTGCAGCGCCTGGCCAACGAGACCGGCATGCAGGCCGGCACGCTGGAAAAGGTCCTCCGTCTCCTGGATGTCCTGCAGGAGATCGCACGCGATCCCGTCCTGGCGGCCCGGTTGGTTCTGAAGGGCGGCACGGCGCTGAATGTCTTTCACCTTGCCTTGGACCGGCTGTCGGTCGACATCGATCTCAACTACGTCGGCGCCCTGGACCGCGCCGCCATGGAGGCCGATCGCCCTCAGATCGATGCGGCTTTGAACCGTCTGCTGACCGCCCAGGGCTACGCTATTCGCCGCCAGCCTGGCGACCATGCCGGCGGAAAATGGGTCGGCAGGTTCGCCTCCGCGCTCGGCGGCGGCGCCTCGCTCGAGGTGGACATCAACTACATGGCCCGCCAGCCGTTGTTCGGCGCGGCGAAGATGGACTCCGTGGATCTGGGTGGGGTTCGCGCGTCCGGCGTCGCGGTGCTGGACCTTCACGAGGTCGCCGCCGGCAAGCTGGTCGCACTCATGGACCGGGAGGCCGCCCGCGACCTGTTCGACGCCCGACGGATTCTCGACATCGACACCCTGGATTGGGCGAACATCAAGGCCGCGATGCTGGCCTACGGCGCCGCTGGCCGGCGCGATTGGCGGCGCGCGTCGGTCGCCGACATCGGCGGCGATCCGCGCGAGCTGCGCCAGAAGCTCGCCATCTGCCTGCCGCAGAACCGGTTCACCGCCGCCGGCGGGCCCGAGGCCTGGATCGCGCAAACCGTCGCCGAGTGCCGGGCGCGCCTGGCGCCGCTCTTCGAGCTCAGCGCGGGGGAGGCGGCGTTTCTGGACGGCATCTTGGATCGCGGCGAAATCGACCCCAGCGGGCTCGCAGTGGCGCCGGAGATCCAGGCCCGGATCGCGGCCATGCCCATGCTGGCCTGGAAGTGTCAGAATGTGCGGGCCCATCGCGGCAAGCCCGGCTAGCTCTACCCGCAGGTCCTGCACTCCTGCCAATGTGCCGGGGCTCTGGCAGTGACCGACTGACGGCGCTCGAGCGCCACGCTGCCCCCAATCGCCGGGCATGAGCCACACCGTGGCCGCAAGCCTTGCCGAGCCTTCGGCTCGTTTTGGCTGCGCCGGTTCCGATCCATGTTCCTTTCCCTTTCAGCCCCGCGTTGGACGCCGTTGGCCTGCGCGCTGGCGGCCGGCGCCGCGGTTATCGGGTTGGCGGCGGCCGGCGGGGCTGGCCCGCTGCTCCTTTGGAACCGCACGGCCAGTGAGCCTGAGGGGCTTTATCTGCGGCACGCTGGGCCGGTTACGGTCGGCGCGCTGATCGCCTTTCCCGCACCTTCCGCGGCGTTCCCCTATGCCGACGGCCATCTGGCCTACCTGCGCCGCGTGCCGATCCTCAAGCACGTCGCCGCCGTGGCCGGCGATCAGGTCTGCACCGCGAACGACAGGCTGGAGATCAATGGTCGCGTGCGAGCGACGATCCTTCTCCAGGACCGTCGAGGCGTGGCCTTGCCGCGATGGGACGGCTGCCGCCGGCTTGGCGACGGCGAGGTGTTCGTCTTCTCCGACCGCATCCCCAACAGCTTCGACAGCCGCTACTTCGGGCCCGTGAACCGGGCCGAGATCGTCGGTGTCTTCCGGCCACTGGCCATGCCTCTCGCCACCCCTGGAGACCGTTGATGGACCCGGCCGCCCTGGCGGGCCTGTGCCTGCTGCTCGCGCGCGGACAGACCGCCCAACCCTTACCCTCGGGCGTCAATTGCCCGCCGCCGTCGCCGCCTCGGATGGCTGCGTCCGCACCGGCGGTTCGCGGCGGTCTCGCGCCACTTGTCGCCAGCCAAGACGCGCGCGAGGCCATCACCCGGGTCGCCTTCGCCGAGGCGGGCAACCAGGGTGACAGCGGACTGGCGGCGGTCGTTTACACGATCCTCAACCGGGTCCAGGACGGTCGCTGGGGTGGCAGCGTGGAGACCGTGGTCAACGCTCGCGGCCAGTTCGAGCCGGTGATGCGCGCCGGCGGCGACTGGCGTCGCCTACCGGCTTCCACGGTGGCTCAGCGGGCGCGGATTGAGACCATCCTCAATCTCGCCCTTGAAGGGCGACTGCCGGACCTGACGAACGGCGCGCGCTTCTTCCAGAACCCGCAGATCGTGGCGGAACGGGCGACGCGCGGCGAGGTCTCCGAGGGCCTGGTGAACTTCGGCGGGTCAGGCCCGTCCGCCGTGATCGGCGCGCACAGCTTCTATGTCGATGTGCGATCCGGCGGGCGCTGGGGGCCTCGATCGTCCTCGTCCTCTTCCGCCCCTCGTGGATCCTCACCCGCGGCCGCCTGGCAGGCGGCCGGCGGGGCGATCTTCGTTGGCGACAACCGCGCCGCGCGCACGGCCGACACGGGCTCAGACCCCGTCATGGATGGGGCAGGGGAGGGGGCCGTGCGCGCGACAAAAGTGACCGATCCGGGCCGCTCGATCTTCGTGGTCGGGCCGGGCCTGGCGGCCGGTTCAGACCAATGATCAGGCCGCGCGCCACGCTTGGTCGAGGTCGGCGTAGTCGGGGTCGAGTTCGCTCGGAACGAGGGCGTCGCCGGCTTCCTGAGCGAGGGCTGTTTCGGCCATCAGGTCGAAGTCCGGCAGGGGCTCGCCAGCGGCCTGCAGCGCCGTGTCCGCGTCTTCGTCGAGGTCGCCGCCCGGCCGCAGGGCAAGCGGCACATTGCCCAGAAGTTCGCGCACCGTCAGGCGATCCCGGACCCGTTCGACCCGGCGATCGAGGATGTCGACCAGGCGGGCGAGGAGTTCGTCGTCACCGGCGAAATGCGCGTCGGCCGTTTCGGCCAGCAGGGCGCCGCCGATGATGATTTTGCCGCGCGTTTCGCGTCTGCGCTTGTTGATGGACCACAAGGCTTCAAGGCGTTCGACGCGCGCCTTCAGCACGTGGAATCGCTTGGCGTCATCCTCGATGTCTTCGAGCGGGGTGACGTGGCGTTGCTTGTGGATTCCGTCCTGGCCGGCCTCCCGCAGCGCCGTTTCCAGCTCCTCGAGCCGGGCGAACAGGGCGGCCTCTTCATCCTCGCGCTTGGCCCTGTCGCGTTCAGTGGAGCGGGCCGCCCAGAGCTCGCGTTTGCGGGCCAGTTGGGCGGGCGTCCGGGGCTTGTACCTGGACGGGCGGGTGTTCCTACGGCGCTTGTCGACCTTCGTCATCGCGCGGCCTTTCGATGATGAAAAAGTACGAAACAGCGTAATACTGCCACGAAAGTGCAAATCGGTCTATGCTGTGGTTTGTCGTATTTCGTCACAAGAGCGCAGTTACGGGTTGGATGTGCTGCGCCCACCAACCCTGCGGTCAGGCGTCGCCCGACACCTTCAAGGCCCCTCGGCGCCCCACGCCGACGGATTCCTTGAGCCAAGGGCGCTGCCCTTAGCGATCCCGGCAGGGGCCAAGGCAGGGGAGGGCGCATGGCGCAGTACCGACTAGAGGTCCAAACCATCCAGAGGTCGGCTGGCCGGTCCGCCGTGGCGGCCGCCGCTTATCGCTCCGGCGACCGCCTAATCGACGAGCGCCTGGCGATGGAGTTCGACTTCGGCTCGAAGGGCGACATCGAGTTCGCGGCGATCATGGCGCCGGCGGATGCGCCCGCCGCTTTCGGTGACCGGCAGACCCTTTGGAACGCCGCTGAAGATGCTGAGCGGCGCAAGGACGCCGTGCCCGCGCGGGAGCTGTTGGTGTCGCTGCCGCATGAGCTGGATTTCGCGCAGCGGCGGGCGTTGGTGCAGGCGTTTGTCACCGAGCAGCTGGTGGCGCGCGGCATGATCGCCGACGTGGCGATGCACCGCCCAGGCAAGGAGGGCGATGAGCGCAATTTTCACGCCCACATCCTGGTCACGACGCGGTCGGTTGGCCCGGCGGGATTCGGCAAGAAGCCGGCTGAGTGGTGGAGCCCGAAGGCGCTGCGGGAATGGCGCTCGGCCTGGGCGGAGATCCAGAACGAACACCTGCGCCGGCACCTTGGTCCGGACGCCCCGCAGGTCTCGCATCTGTCGCTTGCGGAGCAGGGTTCGGACCGCGAGCCGGGCGTGCATCTGGGGCCGACGGCGAGCGCGCTGGAGCGCAAGGACATCGCCTCCGAACGCGGTGAACAGAACCGCGACACCGAGGCCCACAACGCCAAGCGCAAGGAGCTTCGGACCGACTTCCAGGCGACCGCCGACCGGCTCGTTCGCGAAGCGCCTGTGATCGCCGTTCCCGTTGCGAAATTGACGACCGAGGCCGAGCAGATGCGTTCGCGGATGGTCGCCGAACGGGACCGTTGGGCGGCGGAACGTGCCGCGCTCACCTTGCCCAAGATCGACAGCGTGCGGGCCTTGGAGCGCGAGCTGTTGCAGCCGGCCCGGACCGACTTGGCCGCGGTGAAACTTCGGCTTCGGCAGACCGAACAGCGGGTCACGAAAGTACGCCAGCGACGGCTCGCCCTGGTGCAGTGGATCCGCAATCCGGCGCGAATGATCTGGGCCAAACACGCCGAACTGAACGCCATCGCCAGAGCGCGGGCGGCGATGAAGCGGGCGGAGATCGCTGTGCAGGTACGGACGGCCTGGATCGCCTCACCCGCCGGCCAGGCCTACGTCGCCAGCCGGCGTGGCCCGCAGCTGGAGCGGGCCGGCGACGTGGCCCGCCAGCGGCGGACCCTGGAGCGTAAAATGAAGCGGATCGACAAGCGGATCGAGGGCGCCACGCGGGCCTACAACGACCTACGCGTGGCCCAAGCGCTGGGCCAGAAGGAGCTGCGGGTTCCATCCCGCCTGCCGGACGAGACCCGGTTCATCCGCGAGGTCGGTGGCCCGGCGCGCGCCGCCTTGATGCGCTATCCGGCGCAGGCCCGGGCGCTGGCCGTCGAGCGCGTCAACCGCTCGATGGGCCAGACCATCGGCCGCGGCATCCTACCCGGACGGTGAGGCGAAACATGAGCACATCTCAACGCCTCGTCCTGGTGCTTCCCATCGCGGTTCTGGCGATCCTGTTGGGCCTGGGCTGGGCGACCCAACAGGCTGCGCACGGACTGCACTATGCGGCCGCGCTGGGCGCGGGCTGGGCCGATATCGGTCCCGTTCGCCTCTACCGGCCGTGGGCGTTCGTAGAGTGGTATCTCGCTCTGCAGCCGCGCTATCCACGCCTGTTCGACGGCGCAGGTCTGGCGGGGCTCGCCGTGGCTATGGCGCCGATCCTTTTGGTGGCGTTGGCCACACGCGGCTCGGCGCGCGAACCCAAGGCGTTTGGGCTCGATGCCTGGGCGGATCTGGCCGATGTCGCGCGCGCCAAACTGTTCGGGCAGGGTGGCCAGATCCGGGGCCGGGTGCTGGGACGGTTCAAGGGCCGCTACCTGACCTATGGCGGTCCGGAGCACGCGATCATCGTCGGCGCCTCGCGCAGCGGGAAGGGGGCCGGCCATGTGGTGCCGACCCTGGTGGCTTGGCCGGAGAGCGCCTTCGTCTACGACCGCAAGGGCGAGCTTTGGCACATCACCGCCGATCACCGGAAGACGTTCAGCCACGTCTTCTACTTCGCCCCGACCGACCCCAACACGGTGCGCTGGAACCCGCTGTTCGAGGTTCGCAAGGGGCCGATGGAGATCGCCGACATCCAGAACGTCGTCGGCATCCTGGTCGACCCCCTGGGCCGCAAAGCCGGGGACCTCAATTTCTGGGACCAGAGCGCCACCGACTTCTTCACGGCGGTGATCCTGCACGTCCTCTACAGCGAGCCGGACGATCGCAAGAACCTCGCCCAGGTGCGCCGGCTGCTGATCGACATCGAGCCGACGCTGCACGCCATGCTACACACCCAGCATCGCCATCGGCCCGACTATCACGCGGCCGATGGGCTAGCGCGCGACGACGACAACGCGCCGATCCCCGAGATCCATCCCGAAGTGCGTTTGGGGGCCACGGCGCTCGCTGGCATGGACGAGCGGGTGAAGTCGAATGTGCTGGCCACCTGCCGGGCGTCGCTGTCGCTGTGGGCCGATCCCCTTGTGGAATACGCCACCAGCTGGTCCGACTTCTCGATCGGCGATCTGGTCTGCGCCGAGGCGCCGGTGACCTTCTACCTGATCACGCCCCAGGCCCATGCCGACCGCCTGGCGTTCCTGGTCCGGGTGTTTATCCGGCAGAGCGTCAACAGCCTGATGGAGCATGAGCACTATGACAGCCGCCGGCGGCGCAAGCGCCATCGGCTGCTGCTGCTGCTCGACGAGTTTCCCAAGCTGGGCAGCCTGCCGTTCCTGGAGAACGCCATGGGGGAAATGGCGGGCTATGGTCTGACCGCCCACCTGATCTGCCAGAGCTTCAATGACGTGTTCTCCAAGTACGGGGAAAAGACGCCGTTGTTCGACAACATGCACATCACCGCGACCTTCGCGACGTCCGAGCCGACCAGCATCGAGAAGGTCACCCGGCGGGCCGGCAAGGCGCTGGAGATGCGGGAGAGCTACAGCGACCCGCGCAGCCTGTTCGGGCGGGCGCATCGGTCCACCTCGCAGTCGGAGCAGCAACGCTACATCCTGTCGGAGGAGGACGTCCGCGGCCTCGACGACCGCAAGCAGTTCCTGTTCGTCAACAACACCAAGCCGATCCTGGCGGACAAGATCCGTTACTACGAGGAGCCGTTCTTCAAGGCGCGGACCGGGGACTATTTCCACGGCGTGCCGGCGGCCTACGAACAGCGGCCTGGGGCGGCGGATCTGCCTGGCCCCGCCAGTATCGATTGGCGCGGCGTCAGGGCGGTCTGTGCCCCGCCAGAGGCCTTCGCCGGCGTCCGCGTGCCCAAGCCCCGCTACAGCGGCGCTGAGGGGCCTGCAGAGGCCTCCATCGCGCTTGAGGCGGTGTCGGCGGCTGACTACCTCACCCCGGTGCCTGTCGCGGCGCTTCGGGCCGATGACGACGACGGCAGCCTATGACCCCTCCTGTTCTCGAGACCGCACCATGACCGAGCGCCATCCTGTTGTTCTCGACCGCAAGGTCGCCGCTCTTCGGCAAGCCATGGGGCCGGTCATCGCCCTGGCCCTGGCCGACCGGATGGTCGTCGAGGTGATGGTCAATCCGGACGGCAAGATCTGGATCGACCGGATCGGGGAGGGGCGTTCGTGGACGGGCGAACTGTTGGCTGCCGCCGACGCCGACCGCATCCTTCGCCTGCTCGCCGACCACGCGGGCGAGGTGGTCACCCGCGATCGTCCGCGGGTCAGCGCGACCCTGCCGGAGACCGGCGAGCGGTTTCAGGGGGCTTTCATGCCGGTCGTGGCCCGCCCTGCCTTTGCGATCCGCAAGCGGCCCGAGGTGGTGTTCACGCTCGACGACTACGTGGATGGCGGGATGATGAGCGCCGCCCAGGCCGAGATCATCCGGGCCGCGGCGGTGGCGCGGGAGAACCTGCTGATCGTCGGCGGCACGGGATCGGGCAAGACCACACTGGCCAACGCCATCCTGGCGGAGCCGGCCTTCGCCGGCGACCGGGTGGTGCTGATCGAGGACACCGCCGAGCTGCAATGCTCGGCGGCTGACCAGATTCAGATGCTGACCAAGCGCACCGAGCCGGCGGTGACCATGACCGACCTGGTCCGCGATACGCTGCGCCTGCGGCCCGACCGGATCGTCATCGGCGAAGTGCGGGACGGCTCGGCCCTCGACCTGCTGAAGGCCTGGAATACGGGCCACCCCGGCGGACTTGCCACGCTGCACGCCAACAGCGCGGCGGAGGGCCTCAGCCGGCTCGAGGACCTGATCGGCGAAGTGACCCAGCGCATCCCGCACCGCGCCATCGGCCAGGCCATTGACCTCGTCATCCACATTGCGCGAACGCCGGGCGGCCGCCGGGTCTCGGAGATCGTGCGGGTGACGGGCTGGGGGGAGGGCGGCTACGACCTGCGGGCCGCTTAGACGCTGCGACTCGCGCGGCTTACGGCATGTCAGGCGTGCGGGGACAAAGCCTTGAGATCCTGGAGGCAGCCGGTGATCAAGGCGTAGGCCTCGGGATGGTCGTGGCTCCAGATCAACCGTTCCACCACGGCCAATCGGGCGATGACCGAAGTCAGATTCGGGGAACGGGTCGGAAGGCGCTCGAGGAGCGCTTCACGCTGTTCGAACAGGAGATCGAGGCAACCGTCGATATCGCGCAGTTCTCGCGCCCAGGGCAGCGCCTGCTGCTCGGCCGGGCTGAGCGTGAGCCACCCGTGTTCCCGGGTCAGCCAGGCTTCAAGTCTCGCCCAGCGATCTTGGAGCCGTTCGATCCGCCCGTTCAGATGCAGCCACCGAGCGCACTGCCGCGTGGCGTTGTCAGGTGCGGTTGGCGTGATCGGCGCCGGTAGGGCGGATTGGGGGGCCAAGGCGACGGCAGATGTTCCGCCGAGCACCGCTCGTCGGGACATTCGAGGTAGGCGCAGGCTCTCGCCTCCGGTCTCGCGACGCGAGCCCATGACTAGGCATCTCCGGCTGTGTTAGTCTTTTAGTATCGAGCATCACTCCGAAAGATCAATCTAAAAATACCATGGGTGACGTTAAAAGTATCTCGACATGGTGACGGCCTCGCAGATCCGGGCGGCGCGAGCGCTTCTGGGTTGGAATGGTGCCGACCTCGCGCAGGCCGCTGGCCTCTCCCTGCAAACCATCCGGCGCATGGAGAGCGAGCTGGGTCCTGGCCGGAGTTCGGCGGCCAACGTCGATGCGGTGCAGCGCGCCCTCGAAACCAAAGGGGTGGTGTTTCTCAGCCCTGACGAAGCTGGCGGACCAGGCGTCCGGCTCCGGAGCTAAGCGCGAGGGGGTTCGACGGCGCGCGTCCAGGTCCGACCGCCAGGCTCCCGGCGGCATTATAGCTTGGGCGACCACTCGCCGATTTTGGCGAGGATGTCGTCGAATGCGGGCTGGCCGCGGAAATAGAGGGCGCTGGAGGCGGCGTAGGCCTTCTGGAGGGTCTGGCGCACGTCGCGGTCGCCCAGGACGAAGGCCTCGTTCTCGGCGATGACGGGATTGTCGGCCTTGGGGAACCGCTTGGCCTTGTGGTCGCGGTAAGCCTGCGTGCCGACGAACGCCTGGACGGTCGGGTCCTGCAGCAGCGAATAGACGTCGTAGTAGTGGCGCATGAAGTTGGGCGGGAAGGCGCCGGTCGCCTGCTGCTGGCGGAACTTGGTCGAGATGGCCTGCAGCTTTTCCACGAGGGTGTGGCCGGGGTGGTAGCAGGCGACGCCCAGCGCGCGGTTGTCGAGGATCTCCACCCGGCTGACGGCGAAGTCGTAGGCCCAGGAGCTGATGTCGCGCGCCTGGTTGGGCGCGACATCGTCGAAGCCGACCTCCAGCAGGACCCCATCCTTTAAGCCCTCGACCGAGCCGTTGATGCTCGCGTAGGTCAGGCGGATGCCGGCGCTGCGGTATTGCCGGGGGTCATCGAAGGCGGTGTCGCGTTCGACCGATCTGATCCCGTCGATGACGATGGCCTCCGCCAAGCGGTCGTAGAAATCCCTGCGGCTCTGGACGTGGGCCGGCTTGTCATGATTGCGGCCGGTCATCACCGGCGGCTCGGCCGGCGGCTCGATGCGGATGTCGATGTCTTCGGAGAACCGGCTGATCAGGCCGTAGCCCTTGGAGAGCGAGGTACCGCCCTTCAGTTCGAAGGTCAGCCCTAGCTGCTGCAGGCCGTAGAGGCTCTGCATGATCCAATAGTCCTTCTCGACCAGGGCCGGGGCGATGCCCTGGTCGTCGGCCACGATCCGGATCAGGTCGGCGAACTGAGGATGGTTGTGGAGGAGGTCAGGCGGCATCCTGCGCCCCGACCTCGGCCAGGGCGCGTGCGAAGAACTTCTTGGCCCGTTCGGAGCCGTAGGTCTGGGCCGCTTTCTTCACGCGCATCCGGTCACTAGCGGCCAGGCGCGCCTTGACGCGCTCAAGAACTTCGTCCGCGCTCTCGCCCAGCTGGTCGAGGTTGTTGACCAGGTCGACGAGCAGGAATTCCCGGGTGAGCTTCTTCGGGAAGGTGGGCTTCATGCGGAAGTCATAGGTGCGGCCGCCCAGGGCGAACTTGCCGTGGCGCTTGTGGTTGTAGACCACGGTCTTGTTGTGCAGCTGGGTCGTGCCAACGCCGAGCGCGTTATAGGCGTTGGGCGAAGCCAGCAGGAACGGGCCGCCCTTCAGGAAGGTCGACACCAGGGTGTCGTCCTCGGGCGGCGCCTTGCCGAAAGCGGTTTCTTTGGGCGCGTAGTAGAGGCCGCCGGCGAGCTTGGTGAGCGCGCCCGTCTGCACGGCTTCCTTGAGGTGGCGATCGACCGCCGTCGACCACTGGGCCAAGTCCGCCCGGCGGTAGGTTTGCCCGGGACGGAGCTTGGCCTTGAACTGGTCGAACTTGCGCATGGGTACAATCTAGGCCTCCGGAGCGAATTTGCAAGGAATGTCATTAAAAATCCATGCAAAAGCGGGGGCTTGCTCGGTTCCACCGCTGACGCTGCCCTGCGGGTCCGCCCTCTTTCGGGTGCCGAGTGGTCGGTCCCGCCTTCTGGACAGTTTCCGCTGCGAATGTTTAGGTTTTTTCTTTCGACACAACGCGGGGAAGCGCATTGCCGCCCCTCAGGGACCGGTGAGCCTTCACGATGACTGCGCCGGCGGAAACGCTTTTTCTCAGCGACCAGGAAACGGCGGTCGATCTCCTCTATTATGAGGCGGTGGCGCGCACCGTGGTGCGGCTGATCCGCCAGAGCGCCAGCGTGCCGGTGACCATTGGCGTCCATGGGGATTGGGGGGCGGGCAAGTCCAGCGTCCTGAAGATGACGGCCCAGGCCTTCGAGGGCGAGAACCGGGTCGTGACCCTGTGGTTCAACGGCTGGGTGTTCGAGGGCTTCGAGGACGCCAAGACCGTCGTCATCGAGACGCTGGTCGCCGAATTGCGGCGGGCGCGCCCGACCTCCACCAAGGTCGCTGAAGCGGCGAAGAAGGTGTTGAAGCGGGTCGACTGGCTCAAGGTCGCCCAGAAGGCCGGCGGGCTGGCGTTCACGGCGACGACGGGTATCCCGTCGCCCGACCTCATCAAGAGCCTCTATGACGGCCTTTCCGGATTGGTCGCCAATCCCGCGCAGATGCTCAACGCGGAGAACCTGAAAGCGGTGACCGAGCAGGCCGGCGGCCTGCTGAAGGCGGCGGAGACGTCATCAGAGACGGTCCCGGATCAGATGCATGCCTTCCGCGAGGAATTCGATGCGTTGTTGGACGCCGCCGATATCGACCAGTTGGTGGTGCTGATCGACGATCTCGACCGCTGCCTGCCCGAGACCGCGATCTCGACGCTCGAAGCGATCCGGCT
>Ga0075012_10001378_pt1 | contig 24940 bp, 29 predicted proteins | sample All_14_2_FD_71474 | JGI IMG/M metagenome (GOLD analysis project Ga0075012, IMG submission 71474) | Freshwater microbial communities in response to fracking from Pennsylvania, USA - Allegheny Zone_MetaG_DW_15 | ecosystem: Environmental > Aquatic > Deep subsurface > Groundwater > Drilled...
GGTAATCTAAAATCCCTTAACGGTTTTAAACCGCCGCTCTGCGAAGAGCGGCGGTTTTTTTATGGGCGGGACAATGAACCGGGCGCGGCGGGCTACTTCGGGGTCCACCGGCCGTCTTTGTGGAACAGCCTGACGCTGCCGGACTGCCGGACCTTCTGGCCGGGCTTGCACATGAGCAGCGACCGCTTTTGCGCGTAGGCTTCGGCCAGCACCTTGTTCGCCGCTTCGTCCAGGCGCACATTGCGCACCGGGGTGAAGTCCAGCTTCTCCCAGGGCTCCGTCCGGTTCCTGAAAAATTCGTCGAGCAGCAGCACGTTCTCCATGGACAGGCGCCTCAGGCCCTGCACGGGCACGGGCATCCGGCACAGCAGTTCGTAGGAATAACTGAAGTCCCGCACCTTCACGCCGAACACCGCGCCGTCCGCCTCGCCGGTCTTTTCCAGGGCCGTCACGGAAACGGCGTCGCCCAGCTCCGCCTTCAGCGATCTCTTAAGCTGCTCCCGGGCCACGGGTTCGGCCGGCGCCTCCCCGCAGCCGGCCAGGCAGGCCAGCACGGCGGCGGCTATCAGGTATCTTTTCATGGCGGCTCCTATTTGAAGATTATCAGCAGGGCGCCGGCGGCTATCATGGACGCCCCCAGCCACTGGTAGGCCCCCAGGCGCTCGCCGAGGAAAGCCACCGACAGGACTATGGCGAAGACCAGGCTGAGCTTGTCTATGGGCGCCACCAGCGAGGCCGGCCCCGTCTGCAGGGCCCGGTAATAACAGATCCAGGACAGCCCCGTGGCCAGCCCGGACAGGACCAGGAACACCAGGCTGTGGCGGTTGAGCAGCAGCGGATTCTTCCATTCGTGCCTGGCCCAGACCAGCGCGCCCAGGAAGGCGATGATCACGATGGTCCTGATGAGCGTGGCCAGGTTGGAGGGGATATCCTTCACGCCCACCTTGGCCAGCACCGCCGTCAGGCCCGCGAAGAAAGCCGCCCCCACCGCGAACAATTTCCAGTCTGTCATATAGTAAGCCTCTTTAACAGCGCGTCAAATTTCCGGTGACAAAGCGCGCTTTGCCGCCGCAGGATATTCTACAAAACATGAAAAGCCGGCGCGGGAGCGCCAAGTATTCGGTCAACCCGGGCTTACTTGCGGATGAAGGTCTCTACTTTTTTCTGCAGGGTGTCCAGCGCTACCGGCTTGCCGACGAAGGCCCGGAAATTCCTCTCCTGCACGAACAGGTCTACCATCCCCTGGTCCACGTACTTGCCGCTGACGATGACGACCGGGATGTCCGAGGTGTCGTCGCCCGCCTGCAGCTCGCGCAGCACCTCTATCCCGTTCATCTCCGGCATCATGATGTCGAGCAGCAGGATGTCCGGCTTCATGACGGCGGCCAGCGACAAGCCGGCCTTCCCGTCCCTGGCCATTTCCACTTTATAGCCCAGCTTCGTAAAATGCGCGTGCGCGATAGAGCTGAAATCCGCGTCGTCGTCTATGATAAGTATGGCAGGCATCTCCCCCCCTCTCCGCAGCCTAAATTATACAAAACCGCCGGCATTTCCGGCCGCGCCCTCAGGGCTCGTCGATATACTTGGCGGTCTCGGCGGCCGCTACCGGGGCCAGCAGCAGCAGCGAGACCAGGTTGGGCACCGCCATGAGGCCGTTGAAGATATCGGCGAAATTCCAGACCGCCGGCAGGGCTGCCACGGAGCCGGTCATCACCGCCCCTATCCACAGGAACCTGTAGGGTTTGACCGCCCCGGGGCCCAGCAGGTATTCGGCGGCTTTCTCGCCGTAATACTCCCAGCCCAGTATGGTGGAGAACACGAAGGTCAGCAGCCCGAAGCTGAGCACCCAGGGCCCGATGTAAGGCACGTGCGAGAAGGCGCTCTTGGTGAGCGCCGCGCCCTTCAGCCCGCTCTGCCAGTCGCCGGCGCTGACCACCACCAGCCCCGTGACCAGGCAGACCACCACGGTATCCCAGAAGGTCCCGGTGGAGGAGACCAGCGCCTGGCGCACTGGGTTCCTGGTCTGGGCCGCCGCGGCCACTATGGGGGCCGAGCCGAGCCCGGACTCGTTGGAAAAAAGCCCGCGGGCTATGCCGTAACGCATGGCTTCCTTGACGCCGGCGCCCATGAAGCCGCCCACGGCGGCGTGACCGCTGAAGGCGGAGGAAAGTATAAGGCTTATTGTGCCGGGCAGTTTTTCATAATTCAGCGCGAGTATGACCAGGCAGCCCAGCACATAGACCACGGCCATGAACGGCACCAGCCGCTCGCAGAACCGCGCTATGGATTTTATGCCCCCCAGGATGACGAAGGCCGTCAATCCGGCCAGCACCGCGCCGCTTAACCAGGTGGACACGCCGAAAGTGTCGCGCAGCATATGCGAGATGGAGTTGGCCTGCACCATGTTGCCTATGCCGAAGGCGGCTATGGCCGTGAAGAAAGCGAAGATCACGCCCAGCCACTTGGCGTTAAGCCCGCGCTCGAGGACGTACATGGGACCGCCCGCTATCTCGCCCGAGGGCAGTGTTACCCGGTACTTCACGGACAGCAGTGCCTCGGCGTACTTGGTGGCTATGCCGAACACGCCGGTCAGCCACATCCAAAGCACCGCCCCCGGGCCGCCGGCCGCCACCGCCGTGGCTACGCCCACTATATTGCCCGTGCCTATGGTGGCCGCCAGCGCCGTCACCAGCGCGCCGAACTGGGAGATCTCGCCGGCGCCTTCTTTTTCGCGGCTGAAAGAAAGTCTTATGGCCCTGGGCAGGTAGCGCTGTATCAGCCCCAGCCTGAAGGTCAGGTAAAGGTGGGTGCCGAAGAGGAGGATGATGAGCGGGGCGCCCCAGACCAGGGCGCCGGCTCTTTCGAGGAGGGCGTTAAAATTTTCCACGGCAAATTGTAACTTATTCCTTCGCCCCGTTCTACAAACTGCCCGGGGTTGCCGGGCTTTAAATATCCCCGGTACCCAGGCGGACATAGGCCAAAAAACGGCGCCGGCCTGGGCCGTTCGCTTCATTCGGACGCGGGCGGCTTATTGTTAACATTTATGAAGACGCCGACACATGCGAAAAACTGTAATTACATTTATCCTGGCCGCCGCGGCGGCCCTCGGCTGCGCCGCCGGCGCCGCGGCCGCCCCGGCGCAGGTCGTCCTTATCCGCCACGCCGAAAAACCGGACTACGGCAACCAGCTCAGCGAGCGCGGCTTCCGGCGGGCGGAAGCCCTGGTCCGTTTCTTCCTGAACGAAGCCGCCGTCACCCGTTACGGCGCCCCGGCGGCCATCTATGCCGCGGCCCCGAAACACGAGGACAGTTCCATCCGCTCCATCCAGACCGTGCAGCCGCTGGCCGGCGCCCTGGGCCTGGAGCCCATCGTAAAATTTACCCGCGGACAGGCGCGAAAGCTGGCCGCCGACATCATGGAGAACCCGGCTTACGAGGGGCGCATGGTGCTGGTCTGCTGGCAGCACGGCAACCTCCCCGACATAGTCCGGGAGCTCGCGGAATACGGCGGCGCCACGCAGGCCGCCCTGGCCGCCCTGCCCGGCGAATGGCCGGATAAGGTCTACGACAGGGCCTGGATAGTGGATTTCTACAACGGCGGAGTGGCCGCTTTCAGCGACATACCGCAGCACCTCCTGCCCGGAGACAGCGAAAAGTCAACGGAGAACGAATGAAGAATATATTTTACATAGCGGCCCTGGCCGCGGCCCTGCCCGCCGGCGCGGCCGCGCAGTTCCACCTGCCCGGCCTGAACGCCGAAGACATACGGCTCTCCGCGCAGCCCGCTGACGCCGCGCCGGAACCCTTCCCCGCCCGCGTGATGGACTGGACCAAAGGCACCGACGGCTGGGGCCTGGCCTCCAAGACGGAGCGCAAGGCCTACATAGCCAAAGCCAGCCTCTGGAAGCCCGAGAACGAGCTGCGCCTCGGCGAAATAGATTTCAAGACCGGACCCTACGAGAAGAACAAGTACCGCCCAGAGGAACTGGTGACCTGCAATTACATCCCGATGGCGCAGGCCTACGACTCAGGCGAACCCAACGGCACCACCCCCAAGTTCAAGTGCCGCGACGCCAAGGGCAAGAAGCTCAAGGTGAAGTACGGCGACGACAACGGCGAGCTGATGACCGAGGTGGCCTCCAGCTGGATACTCACCGCCATCGGCGCCTACGCCGACCAGATGTACCCGGTGCGCCTGAACTGCCCCGACTGCCCGGCCGACCCCCACAAGCATGAGAAGGAGGGCGGCGCCTGGCGGCAGGGCCAGATGGTGGCCATAGAGGACAAGCTGGGCGAGCGCATAGAGGACAAGCCCAACTCCGGCATCGGTTTCGACGAATTCCACCTGATAGAGGACCGCGTGGGCGCCGAAGCCCTCTCCGGCCTGGCCCATTTCCTGGCCAACTCCGACAACAAGGCCCCCAACCAGGCCATCGGCTGCGCCAAAAAGGATATCGTGACCGGCGCCGACGGCCGCGCCGCCTGCCGCAAGCCCGTGGTGTACCTGCAGGACATGGGCATCAGCTTCGGCGGGCGCAAGTTCTACCACAACAGCCGCATGAACTTCGACAAGTGGGCCAAAGAAAAGGTCTGGGCCGACCCCGCCGCCTGCGTCATGCACCTGCGGGCCACGCATACCAGTTCGCTCACCGGCACGGACAGCACCGGCCGCGACCTGCACCAGATCGGCGAGCAGGCCCGCCAGCTGCTGGTGCGCCGCCTCTCGCTGCTGACGCGCGCGCAGCTGGTGGATATTTTCACCGCCGCCCGCGCCCCCCTGCGCGAGCCGCGCCACTCGGCGGAGGAGTGGGCCGACCTGTTCCTCGCCAAGGTTGAGAAGCTGCGCAACCCTATGGGGTCCAAAACCAAACCCGGCTTCGCCTGCCCCTACCAGGTGGTCCCGCCCAACTCGGCCCCGCCGGCCTTTCAGGATTCCTACTGAATAAAAAACCGCCGGGCTCTCCCGGCGGTTTTCTTTTGAAGCTTAATCCCCGGCTTTACTTGGCCAGTTCCACGGCGTAGGCCACGCCCAGCCTGGCGAACTTCAGCGCGTGCTCGGCGCTCCCGCCGCACTTGTCCAGCGTGTCGGTGGCCTTGTGGATGTACGGGTTGTGCTGCTCGAAGGTGGACTCGAAGGCGTAGGACGCGTGGTAGCCGTTCTTGTTCCAGGACGCGTGGTCGGAGCAGCCGTAGCCGCATTTCAGCGTGCCCCAGGAGTAGCCCAGGTAGGCGTCTATCAGCCTGCCCAGGAAGGCGTTCTGGTCGGGGCTGGTATTGTCGGACACGAAATAGATCTCCTTCTCGGAGCCGCGGTAGTTGACCATGTCCAGGTTCAGCATGCCCTCCACGCTCGTGCCGGCCTTCTTGAAGGCGGCGGCTATCTCGCCGGAGCCGCGCAGGCCGGCCTCCTCGGCCGCGAAACCCACGAACTTGATGGTCTTGGCCGGGCGGTAGCCGCCCTCCAGCAGCGCGCGCGCCACTTCCTGCACCACGGCCGCGCCGCTGGCGTTGTCGTCGGCGCCGGGGGCGGGGTTGTCGCCGTAGCCGGCCACGGAATCTATATGCCCGCCGATGACCACCACGCTCTCCGGCTCGGAGGCGCCCGTGACGGTCAGGACCACGCTCTCCTGCGGGAAGGCGGCGTGCTTGAAAGGTTCCACGCTGACGAAGGGGCGGCCTTCGGCCAGTTTGGCCCACTCGCGCTGCAGCCACTTGGAGGCGTCTATGCCGGTGGCGTAGCGGTAGCCCCTGTTCTTGAAAGCGGCGAGGCCCTTGATGGTGGCGGCGATGGGCTGCTCCAGGGGGAGCGCGGCCAAGGCCTTGACCTTTTCGGCCTGGTCCAGCGTGAAAGCGCGGACCGGCAGCGGCTGCGGGGCCTTGAGGTCCTCCAGCGCCGCCTCCAGCGAGGAATGGGCGAAGAAGCCCGGCGCCCGGGCGAAGGCGCGGTTCATGCCGTCGGCGAGTTCCACCAGTTTGTCCTCTTCAAAATCGTATACCTGCACCCGCTTGTTCTCGGCCACCGGCAGGCGCTTGAACAGCGCGCCGTCCAGCGCGGCTACGTCGCCTTTCTCTATGCTGATCCAGACCCGGCCCGCCGTTTCAGGCCGCGGCGGCTCCGGCAGCAGGCCTCCGGCGGAAGCAGCCGACTCCAGGGCGGCCTGTATGGCCATTTTTACGTCTATGCCCCGGTCGAAATCGGGGACATAGGCGGCCATGGCGGGCGCCGCGGCCCCTAAAAAGACCGCGTAAGCCAAAAATCCGTTGATGATGCGCATAGGTTCTCCGTAACTCCGGCAGGGCCCGATTGCTTTATTTCCGATTGCAAAACGGCTTCTCTAAGGTTATAATACTTAAAATCTTGACATTTGTCATACCCTAAACGAGCGCCGCGGAGCCGCGGCGCTCCGAACCAAGGAAAGAACATGAAAAGAACCTTAATGCTGTCAGCCGTCTCCGCCCTGCTCCTGGGCGCCGCCGTAATTCCCGCCGCCGCCTCCGACTGCGCCGGCTTCCTGCCCCCCAACGACCTGAGCATCCCCGTGGACTCGCCCCAGGCCAAGGGCATAGTCGAGGCGCAGTTCCACGAAGTCCTCGACATCATACAGCGGATTTACGCCCCCATAGTGGCCGCTGACGGCGGCAAGCTGGTCATCAACCGCAAATGGACCGACGCCACCGTAAACGCCTCGGCCTACCAGAGCGGCGGCAATTATTACCTTAACATGTACGGCGGCCTGGCCCGTCACGACAAAGTCACCATGGACGGCTTCGCGCTGGTGGCCTGCCATGAACTGGGCCACCACCTGGGCGGCGCGCCCAAGCTCAGCAGCTGGAACAGCTGGGCCTCCATCGAGGGCCAGAGCGACTACTACGCCAATCTGAAATGCCTCAGGCAGGTCTTCTCGGACCCCGCCGCCAAGTGGGTCACCACCATGGCCGAGGGCGACGAAGTAGCTATAGCGGCCTGCGAAGCCACCTTCGCCGACGCCGACGATCGCGCCGTCTGCATGAGGGGCGCCATGGCCGGCAAGTCCGTGGCCTACCTGTTCCAGGCCCTGCACAACTCCACCGTGGTCCCCAGCTACGCCACCCCGGCCACCAACGTGGCGACCACCATGCTGACCACGCACCCGCCCACGCAGTGCCGCCTCGACACCTACCTGGCGGGCTCGCTGTGCACCCAGCCGGTCTCGGCCGCTGTCAGCGACAGCGACGTCACCGCCGGCGTCTGCACCCGCTCCGGCGGCTTCACCACCGGCTTCCGCCCGCTGTGCTGGTACAAGCCGGCCAACCCGGCCGAGCTGCTGCCGCCCGGCTCCAGGACCTTCGGTTTCGGCCTGGACGAAGAGCAGGCCCCCGCCTTCAACATGCTCAAGGCCGGCCTGCCCTCCTATAATTGATATTCAGCTAAGCAAAAAAGAAACCGCCGGGACCTCCCGGCGGTTTCTTTTTTGGCGGGGCCGCGCCTTACTCTTCGTTGTACTTAAAGGATTTCAGTATCTCCAGCGCTTTTTCGCGGTCTTCGGCCGCCACGGCCAGGCGCACGGGAACGGCCGGGCCGAACCCGGCCACCATCCCGCTGGCGTTCCTGTCTAGCAGCACGCAATTGACGCCGTTGGATCCCAGTACCCCGCAGAGCATTTCAGCCTCCGCGGAGTTGTGGGCCCAATAAACTATTTCCAGGGGCTTATCTTCCATAAATCAGGGGCCGCCCTACTTCCAGTAGCCGGCCAGGTCGGCGGCCATGGTTTCCAGGGCCTTCTTGTCGGCCGGGCGGTAAAGGATGTCCTCGTAATTGTCGCGCGGGTCCAGCGCGTGGCCCAGCTTCGGGAAATAGCGGAAGTGCAGGTTGGTCTTCTTCCACACCGCCTCGTTGAGCAGCTGCACGGCCCTGACGGCGTAGGCCGGCGTCTGGTTGTCCTGCTCGCCCTGGAAGAAAGCCACGTCGAACTTGGCGTTCCTGAGGATCTCGGCCGGCCGCTTGTATTCGGCCTCCTGCCGGCGGTAGGCCTGCATGGACGGATTCAGGTCGAAGAGCAGGTTGGAATAGTTCCCCGCCATGAACTCGCCGCGCGATATCCTGCCGTCCTTATCCAGGTCCAGCACCGGCAGCTGCGCGCGCAGGCTGGCGTTCACCTTGTCGTTCCCCGCCAGCTCTTTGGCGTCCAGGAACGCGTCGCGGTTGGCGTCCAGGCGGGCGTACAGGCGCATGGGCCGGTAGACGGTCTGTTCGAACATGGCCACGTCCAGGCTCTGCGCCATGAAGCCCACCAGCGCCGTGCCCGCTATGCGCGGATCGGCGTCGGCCAGACGCAGGGCTATGCTGGTGCCTTCGCTGTGGCCCAGCAGGTAGACGCGCCCGGGGAATTTGCCGGCCGCGAAGTCCACGAAGGCCGCCGCGTCGTCGTAAAAATACTTCAGGGCGTTCTTGGTGAAGTTGACAAAGGTCTCGGATTTGAGAAAATCGGGGTCCGTCTTTAGCGTCTCCTTCCACTGGTAGGAGCGCTTGTTGTAGCGCAGCACCGCGAAGCCCTGCTTGCGCAGCGCCGCCGACACGTCCGCGAAGAACAGGTTCTTCACGCCCGGCGCCGACACCTCGCTGAGGTCCTCGTCCATATTGGAGCCGCCGGAGCCGTGCAGCAGCAGCACCACCTTGTCGGCGGCGCCCTTCTCCGGGTATTCCAGCACGTAATCCAGCCCGTAGCCGTCGAAGCTCTTGAGGGTCTCAGCCCCCGCGGCGCAGGGCAGCGCGGCCAGCAGCGCGAATAATGCGGTTTTTATCATGATCGTCTTCTCCGGATACCGAAATATCAGCGGGACAAAGTTCCAGGCGCTCAGCTCTTGTCGCGCAGGGCCGCCAGCAGTTCCGCCACCTTGTTGGCGTTGTCCTCTTCCGGCCTGGCCGGGTGCCTGGTGCCGGCGTTGGCGTTCAAAAACCTTTCCTCGAAGTGCGCCGCTATCAGGTTGCCGTTGGCCGCGGCCTCCACGTAAAGGGCCCCCAGCCTGAGCAGCTCCTGCACCTCCGCGTCCCTGGCGTCGCCGGGCAGCTTCGGCTTGCCTTCCCGCCGGTCGGCCAGGAAGGGCGCCGTCATTTCCCCGGCCGTCTCTATCTCCAGGCGCGCCTGGTTATTCTCGTAATAGATCCAGTATTTAACGCCCTTATGCCTGCCGGTAAAAGCCAGGCTGCCCTCCACGGGCACAGGCGACATTTCCGGGTCCTCTCCGGACGGCGCCGACGGCTTGCGGCGCAGCCGGCGCAGCAGCAGGAACAGCAGCACCGCCCCGGCCGCGCATATTCCCAACCAGACAAGGTTTTGATCGTTCCCCATACCCGTAGGATACAATATTCCCCCGGAAAACGAAACCGCCGGGGCGGCCCGGCGGTTGTCGGAGCAGGCAGGCGCGCTCAGCCGCCGCGCAGGCGGCGCTTCTCCTCTCCGATGCCGCGCACCAGCCGGCCGAAGCTCTTGAGCCTGCGCTTTGCCTCCAGGCGCTTTTTCAGGTCGCCGCGCTGCTCGTGGCGCTGCGTCTCGCGCAGCAGCTTGTGGTAGCTCTTCAGGCGCTCCTGGGTTAGCGTGCCGGCCTCCACGGCGGCGGCCACGGCGCAGCCCGGCTCGCCCGAATGCGAGCAATCCTTGAACCTGCAGCCCGCGGCCAGCTCGGTCATGTCGCTGAAGGAAGTGCCCAGCCCTTCGCCGGCGAACTCCACGCCGAACTCCCTGACGCCGGGCGTGTCTATCACCTGGCCGCCGCAGGGCAGGAAGTACAGCTGCCGCCCCGTGGTGGTGTGGCGCCCCCGGGCGTCGCTCTCGCGCACCTCCCCGGTCTGGGCGGCCTCGCGCCCCGACAGCCGGTTGAGCAGGGTGCTCTTGCCGGCGCCCGAGGAGCCCACGAAGCAGCAGCACGCGCCGCCGGCCAGTTCAGCCTCCACTTCGGCCACGCCTTCGCCCGACAGCGACGACAGGCACAGCACCCGCGCGCCCGGCGCCGCCAGCACCGCGGCGTCCACCCTGGCCTCCAGCTCGCCGGGCGGGCACAGGTCCTTCTTGGTCAGCGCCACCACCGGCAGCGCGCCGCTGTCCCAGGCGGCCACCAGCAGGCGCTCCAGGCGGGCTATGTTATAGTTCCCGTCGAGCCCCATCACTATGAACACCTTGTCTATGTTAGCCGCCAGCGGCTGCGCGTCGCCGGCGGAAGCGAGTCCCTTGCGCAGCAGCAGGGACTTACGCGGCCGCACGCCGTGGATGACGGCCTTCGCGCCGTCGTCGTGCAGCGTCACGTCCACCTGGTCCCCCACCACCGGCAGGTCCAGCCGGGAGACCGCTCCGCCCAGCAGCTTGCCCGTCACTCCGGCCGGCAGCTCGCGGCCGTCCAGCCGGACCGTATAAGCCTGCTTCTGCTCCGCCGTCACGAGGGCGGCAAAGAATGTTTTTTCTGTCATGATGATCCTCAGTATGAACACCGGCTGGCGCACAAGTGCGCGGCCTTGCAGGCGAGGCCAGGCGTCCCCGAGGTTTAAAGGAAGTTAAGCGTGAAGGGAGGCCCGGCAACCGATCATTTTTACAATCTCCGTCATAGCAAGCCTCCTTGGTCCGAATGTTGTACTACCCTGATATTATACACCGCCCCGCGCAAAAAGCAAGGGCGGCGGCAAGCGCCGGTTCAGCGGAGTATGGACAGCCCGATGAAGGTCTGGTAGTGGTCCGGCGTGTAATAGATCTCGCGGCCGCCGCCTATCATCAGGCGCTCGGCGCCGCGGAAACTCTGTACGGGGCCGGCCATGTAGGTCTGGCCGCCTATCACCACGGGTTCCGGCTTGGAGCCAGTGGGGCGGCCCGGCACTATGAGGGTATACTCGAGGTAATAGCCGGCCGGCTTGTGGGGCAGGCCCTGGTGGGGTTTGCTGTGCACGTTGCCGTCGTTGTCGTAAGGCATGGGTTTGCAGACGGCGATCTTAGCCAGCAGGTCGTTGATGGCGCGCACGCGGCGCTCGTCGCTCACGGTGGGAAAGAAAGCTTTGCCGGGCAGCAGGGCCAGGCTGGGCACGCAGGGAGGCTTCTCGTAGCCGCGGTCGTCCTCTGCCACCGCCGTCGGCGTGGAAACGGCGGCTTCGGCCGGGGGGATATAGACCAGTTCCGAAAGCAGGTCGTAAGCCGCCGGCGCCCGGGCAGCGGGCGGCGCCGCGAAAACGTGCGACAGGCCGGAGAGAAACAGCGCGGAGAGCAGCAGCGGGAGTTTAAGTTTTCTCATCGCTTAATTATGCCCTTTTTACGCGGCGCCGATAAGGGCAAAAGGGCCTAGCCCCGGGCGGGCCCTTTAGCTTTGCGCCGGCGCAGCGGCGCCCCGGTCCCAAAAAAGAAGACCGCCGGGCTCTCCCGGCGGTCTTCTGCATAATGGCGGGCTTAAACCGGCCGCAGGCGCCTCAGCGGCAGCGGTACTTGCCGTCGCCTTCCTTGCGGCATTTCAGCTTGCCGCCGCAGTTCCAGCTGCCCTTGCCCGCTTCTTTCTCGGTGCAGAGGTCGCCGCTGTTGCCCCGGCCCACGCAGTTCCACTCGTAATTGCCGGCGTTCTGGCAGGTCAGCTTGCCGCCGCAGCTCTTGCTGCCGTGGCCGTCGTCGTCCTTGGCGCAGATGTCGTTGGGCTCGCCGCGGCCCACGCAGAAATGGCCCCTGCCGGTATGGCGGCAGACCAGGCTGCCCTCGCAGGTGATGCTGCCGTGGCCGGCGTCGGCCTTGGCGCAGGCGTCGCCCTGCTTGGATTTACCCGGCTCTATGCAGGTATACATAAAATTGCCGGGCTTGGAGCGGCAGACCAGTTTGCCCCCGCAGCTGTTGCTGCCGGCATGCGCGTCGCTGGCGGCGCAGTAATCGTCCACCAGGCCGCGCCCCACGCAGCGGTAATCCTCGGGAGAGGTGGTGCTGACGTTGCGGCAGACCAGGTTGCCCTCGCAGTCTATGCTGCCCTTGCCGGCGTCCGACTTCAGGCAGGACTCGTTCTGTTTCCTAGAGCCCGGCGCGACGCAGCGGAATTCCCTGTTGACCTCGCGGCAGACCAGGTTGCCCCCGCAGGTGCCGCTGCCCGTGCCGGCGTCGGCGGCGGCGCACAGGTCGTTGACCTGGCCGCGCCCGACGCAGCGGTAATCTTTCTTGTAGTTCCCGCCGAAGGTCATCCCTATTTTCGGGATCACGTTGCGGCATACCAGGCTGCCGTCGCAGCTCCCGCTGCCATGGCCAGCCTCCGTCTCGGGACAATAGTCCCCCTGCTCGCCTACGATGCAGCGCATGACCTGTTTGCGGTTGGCGTCCATCACCGCCAGGCAGATGCCCCCGGCCTTGCAGTCGGAAGTCCTCTTGCACTCCCCCATGTCCTTCGACGCCCAGGCCCCCGAAGAAAGCGCGCAAATCGCGGCCGATAATATCACTGTTGTAAGTTTCATTTTTTCCTTTTGCCGACAATATCAACGACAAGCGCGGCTGCCGGCCTTACCCGACCAACCGCGCTGTTCGTTCTTCGCTGCGGATATTCTAACAAAATGACGTCGGGGGCCGCCCGGCGGTTCGGCGTCCGCGGTTAAACCCGCCCGCTACGGGAGGGCGGCGGACGAGTATTCCAGCCGGGTGCGGTAGGCGGCCGCCTTGGTATCCTTCAGGCATTTCACCCAGAGGTCCCAGGTGTCCCGGTTGCGGTCTTCGGCCGCCAGTTTGGCGGCCTCCATCTGCTCCGCCGGCGGGGCCTGGAACTTCTTGCTGCCCTGGGCGAGCGCCATCATTCCCGCGATATCGCCCTGGGCTTTCAGCTCCTTCATCTTTTTCTTAAGTTCCCGGGCCTCGGCCTTGTCGTCCGCGGAGACTTTGTTCTTTTTGCCGGCCGCTTTCAGTTTGCCCTCGTCCGGGTGGGCCTCTTTGTGCGCGGCCGCGAGTATCTGCGCGGCCTCGTCGCCCCTGGCGCCGGGAGCGCCCCGGCGGAAATAGGCGCTGTCTATGTCGCCGTATTCCTTCTCAAGGGCTTCTAATTCCCCCCGCTTGTGCCGGCCGGAGCTGACCTGCGAGAAAAGTTCGCCGAAGGCCTGGTGCGGAGGCCTCTTTTCAGTCCTGGCGGTCACGCGCAGTTCCTGGACGGTCTGCAGCCTGCCATCCAGCTTTTTGCTGTAGAGCACGGTAAAGCCGGCCTCGCCGTCGCCGCTGTAAGGTTCTATCTTGTCGCCGGGCTGCAGGCGCGCCTCGAAGTATTTCTTTACCGCCTCCGTCCCGTCCTTGGTCAGGCGCACAAGGTGGTCTTTCTCGTCCGCCTGCACGCTGCCCGGGTAGAGCGGCATCGGGTGCGCAACCAGCACCTCCCCGCCATCGTCGGCGGATAGCGTCCCCGGCGCCGCTCCCGCCGCCGCGCAGAGCGCCGCGCAAAGCGCCAAAGTTTTGATTTTCATACTGTTCCTCCCCTTCTATTTGTCAGCACCCGCACTTCCGGAATCACCCGCCGGCAGGTTGCCGGCGGGGCGCCGGCTACTTCCCGTCCCCTTTCGAGGGCAGGCCTACGGCAACGTCCAGCCCCTTGTTAAAGAAAATAAATTCCGCCGAAGAGGGGCGCACTTCGAAAAGATCCCCGAAAACGCTCTTGAAAGACAAGCTGAAAGAAAAAGCTATATTCTTCCCCGCGGCCGGGGTAGTAGACCTGACTACCGCCGCGGGCTGGGCGGCCGGGCCGGCCCCTTCTCCGCCGGAGCAGGCCGCTAGCGGCAGCAGCAATATAAACCACACTTTCTTCAGACGGCCTCCCCCCGGTTAAAATACCCGCGCCCTGCCGGGCATCTTCTCAGTCAATGTAGGCTATGGCGCCGGTGCGCCGGGGCAGGGCCTTCTCCGGGCGGTGGCCCTTGTAGCCCAGGGTCACGGCGTAGCAGGGCTCGTAGCCTTCCGGCAGGTTGAGGCGCTTCACCTCTTCCTTCATGGAGAACCAGAACCGGGCCAGGCCTATCCAGCAGGAGCCGATGTCCAGGGACTCGGCGGCGAGCAGCATGTTCTCTATGGCGGCGGAGCAGTCCACCAGCGGCGACATGGCCTTCTTGCGCATGGACACCACCACCACCACCGGCGCGTTGTAAAAAATATGGAGCTTCTCGTTGGCGCCCATCTCGCGCATCCAGTCCAACTCGCTCTTGAGCATGAGTTCTTTGGAGAGTTTGCTTATGCGGTCCAGCAGGGCCTTGTCGCGGATAACCGTGAAATGCCAGGACTGGTCGTTATGCGCGCTGGGCGCGTACAGGCCGGCCTCCAGTATGGCGTCCAGTTCGGCCTGTTTGAGCGGGTCGGGCAGGTACTTGCGGATGCTGCGCCGGCTTTTGATAACCTCTATTACTTTGTTCATGTTCGCCTCCGGCCTAAATTCTACAAAACAAAGCCGCCGGTCTTTACCGGCGGCCGGGCGTTAGCGGGGAAATTCAGAGGGGCTTTTTGCCGGGCTCACTGCCCGTCCGCGGCCCGGAACGCCTTGTAAAGGGCGTGGGCGCGGCTGACGTACTGGGCCTGCGTGCCGTAGTTGCCTTTTTTCTGGCCGGGCTTGCTCCAGCCGGGATAGGCCACCCTGGGGAAGGTGCGGGCCAGGTCGCGGTAGCCCGAAAAGCCCGCGGCGCCGAAGAGCCTGTTGTACATCTGGTCGCCGTAATAGTTGCGGAAATAGTCGCCGCCCAGGTACCAGGCTCTGAACTCCGCCGCCAGGTAGCGCACGCCGTACTCCGGGTTGGAGCGCAGCGCCTGCTTGGCGGCGCCAAGGTCCCGCGGGATGCGCACTTTAAGGCCGGGCACCAGCCCGCCGCGCACGTCCCCGGCCTGGGTAGAGGCTATGCCGGACGCCCCGCCGTCGAGGTGCCGGACGTTGAAGGTATGGCGGCCCTCGTGGTAGCTCTCGAAAACGCAGTAGGCGGCCAGCGCGTAAGGGTCCATCCCCAGGTCGGAACCGACTTTCCTGAAGAGCTGCCCGTAGTCCTCCCACATGCCGGGGATGTCGCGCAGGATCTCCGGGATGTTATACGGTTCCCTGTTCTCGCGGGAGGCGTCGTAATAGCCGGGGAAGTCGTCCGCCCTGAAGATAAAAGGCCCCGCGGCGCCGCGGGTCTCCTGCTCGGGCAGAATTATCTCGGGCGCCGCCTCGGGCACGGCCGCGCCCAGGCCGGACAGGTCCTGCGAAAGCGCCGCCTCGAAAGACAGCTGCGCCCCGGCGTTAACCGCGGCGGCCGCCAGCAGGACGAGCATGTAAGCGTATCTTTTCATAACAGGCACCTTCTATATCAAGTATACCTCCTGGTAAAATCCGGCACAGGGCCCTTAGGCCCAGCGCCGCCAAGGCCCTCCGGCCGCCCCCAATTAGGTAAAATTGTATTTATGAAAGCCCCCTGGACGCCGCAGCCGCTGGACCGCGAGATCTTCCGCATCGCCGTCCCGGCCTTCCTGGGCTCCCTGGGCTTCGTCCTGTTCGACGCCATCAACATCTTCTGGGTGGGCAAGCTGGGCACCTCCGCCATGGCCGGCGTGGCCTCGGCCGCCTTCCTGACCTGGGCCGTCTACGCGGCCATGAGCGCCACCACCGCCGGGGCCAACAGCCTCATCGCCCAGGCCTTCGGCGCCGGCAAGCACGAAGAGGCGCGGCAGACGGCAGTAGAGGCCGCCTGGCTGAGCCTGGCCGGCAGCCTGCTCATCATGGCCCTGCTGCTGCCCGTCATAGTACCCGTGTTCCGCCTGATGGGCCTGCAGCCGGAAACCGCGGGCTACGCCCGGCAGTACCTCACCATCTACGCCTGCCTGCTGCCGCTTTATTATCTCTGCAACCTGGCCGGCAGCGTCTTCAACGCCTACGGCGACACGCGCACCAACGTGCTGATCATATCGGCTTCGGTGGCCCTGAACATCGTGCTCGACCCGGTGCTGATACTGGGCTACCTCACCGGCAAGCCGCTCGGAGTGCCGGGCGCGGCGGCCGCCTCCGGCATAGCCACCGCCTGCGCGCTGGGAGTGCAGGTGGTCTTCCTGCGCCGCCGCGGCTACCTGCCGCCGCTCGCGCAAGTGCTGCGGCTGCCGGCCTTCACCCGCGCGAAGCGCATGCTCAAGATAGGCGTGCCGGCCGCCTCGGTCAACGTGGTCTGGTCGCTGGTTTACCCGGCCCTCACGGCCATCATCACGCGCTTCGGAGAAGCGCCGCTCGCGGGCCTGAGCGTCTGCTTCCGCCTGGAGGGCGTGCCCTATTTCCTGGGCATAGGTTTCTCCACCGCCATGGGAGCCCTGGTAGGGCAGGCCTTCGGCCGCAACGACATCCGCCGCGTGCGCCAGATAGTCCTGCGCGGCCGCCTGCTCATCAGCGTGCTGCTGCTGCCGGTGGCCCTGGCCTTCATCTTCATCCCCGGGGCGCTCGTGGGCACTATGACGTCGGACCCCGAGGTCATAGCCAGCGCCGTCCGCTACCTGCGCATCGTGGGTTATTTCGAGATCTTCCTCGGCTGGGAACTGCTCTTCGAAGGGGTCTTCACCGGCCTGGGGCATACCCGCGACTACATGTTCATCTCCGTGCCGCTTACGCTGGCGCGCTGGCCGGCGGCCTGGCTGCTGGCCATAACCCTCGGGTTCGGCACTACCGGCATCTGGTGGGCCATCAGCCTCTCCACGCTCGGCAAGGGCGTCTGGGCCTCCTGGCTGTTCAGCCGGGGCGGCAGCACCTCACGCCTGCTGCGCGCCCGGGAAGTGCCTGTGCTGGTCCCGCAGCAGTAAACTCCCCCAAAACAAAACCGCCCGCCTGGGGCGGACGGCTTCAAAAGGAGGCAGGCACCTTTTTATGTTTTAGCGTCGTCCTTGCCGGCCAGGTAAGCCGCTATGTCTATCCCCTCGCCCAGCGCTATCTTGTAGGAAATTTTTTTAAGGAAGCTGCCCAGCGTGAACAGCCCGGCCAGCAGCACCAGCGCCACGAAGAACATCAGGCCGAAGTCGCTGATCCTGAAGAACAGGACCGCCGGCCACACTACGAGGAGCAGGCTTATCCCGATCACGCTGACATAATAAAGCCAGCTGCCGATACGCCAGAACCAGCGCCCGCGCGAGCCCCGGCGCACCATTTCCTCGTAAAGCGGATAGTCCTGCAGCATAAGCGTATTCTACCAAACAAAAACTCCGGGGGCTGAAACTTCCGGGCGGCCGGCGCATCTAATAAGCAAGGATAAAGCATGCCCGACAAAAGGACAGAACATGAACTTTGAAACCTTCCAGCCTTACCTGCTGCCCGCAGGCGTGGCCGCCTACCTGCTGGTGCGACATCTCCGCTTCAAGGCCGCCAGGGGGCGGCTGCCGGGGCTGGCGGCGCAGGGAGCCGTATTCGTGGACGTGCGCACCCCGGCGGAGTTCGCCGCCGGCAACAAGCCGGGCAGCCTGAATATCCCCCTGGACGAGCTGGCCGCGCGGGCCGCCGAACTGGATAAGAGCAGGCCCGTCATACTGAGCTGCGCCTCCGGGGCCCGCAGCGGCGCGGCCGTGGGCGTACTGAAGAACCTGGGCTTCCGCGACGTCACCAACGCCGGCCCCTGGCAGAACACCCTCTGAGCCGGCCGAAAAAAATACCGCCGGGCGGTCCCGGCGGTCAGCCTTTTTGCTGTTCCTCCCGCCGCCGGCGCTTCCCCTTCTGATAGCCGAGCTGGGTATCCACCAGCTCCTTGAAAATGGACATCAGTATTTCTTTCTTCCCGCCGAGGTCCTCGTAGCCGGCCTCTTCGGCCTCCCCGCATAAATAATAGATGGCTTCTATGGTGGACACGCAGTGCGGCAGCGGCTGCTTCTTGATGATGAACCTGGACACATAGCTGCCCGAGAAAGACAGCCGCGGCAGGGCGCGGATGTTCGGGCTCTTCCGCAGGACCCGCTGGGCGCCGCGCCAGGTCCCGTCTATGACGAAGACCAGCAGTTTTTTGCCTTCAAGGAGCCCCCCGCCGGCCAGGGCTTTAAAATTTACGGCGTCGGGCCCGGGGTAGAGCACATAAGGGCTGTAGGCGGGATCGCGCAGCAGGGCGTTGACCCGCTCGTCCTGCGTAAAATCGGTGCCCACCAGCAGCTCTCCGTTCGCCAGGCACATGTTGGCCAGCCGGGCCGTCCCGGTCCTCTGCTTGTGCGCTTCCTTGGTATGCATGAGGATGACAAAGCGCGTATTGGTAGCGAAGGGCCTGGCGCTGCCGCACAGGCAGTTCTTTTTAGGCCTGCGGCAGGCGTAACACTCCCCGCGGTGAGGAGGCGCAGCTTCGGTTATATCAGTTTTATCAGCCATGAAAACCCTGCCGGCGTCTAGGACAGCAGCAGTTCCAGCATCTCCAGCAGTTTCTCCTGGTCGAAGGGCTTGCTTATGAAAGCGTCCGCGCCGCAGGCCTTGGCCGCGCGCAGGCCCTTCTTGAGGCCGTCTGAAGAGAACAGGATGATCTTGGCGGTCCCGGCCACGGCGTTCGCGCGCAGCTGCCGGCAGACTTCCTCGCCGCCCAGCGGGGCCATGTGGTTTATCGCCAGCAGCAGCACCACGTCCGGCCTGAACGCCTCGGCTATGCTGACTACCCGGTCGCCGTGCTCCTGGTCTATCACCATCAGCACATGGGCGGCGTTGTCCTTCTCGAGGGTGGCCACGCAAAGCTCGGCAAGCTCCGGCTCCCCCCCGACCAGCAGTATCCGCGACGTTTTTATAGCCATCGTCTACATTCTACCAAACAAAACCGCCGGGGCTTCCCGGCGGCGCGAGCGGCAAAAGGCCGGCGGCGTCCCTACCGGTTGGCCAGGGCGGCCACCAGCAGTTTGCCCAGGCGGGCGGGCAGGTCAGGGTAGCGCTTGCGCAGTTTTTCTATGTACTGCTCGCCCAGGGAGGTCAGCTCCCAGGTGACCGGGTTATAGAGCTGGTCCTTGGTCACCTTCGGGGTGCGCACCACCTCCAGCAGGGTGGCGTACATCATGCGGTCTTCCAGCGCGTCCCGCTTGTTGTTGCAGCTGGCCGAGGAGCCGCACTTGAGCATCAGGAAATGCCCGGACTCGTCCAGGCGGCCCAGCGCGAAAGCCACCGAGGCCGGGAAATACCGGTTGGGCTCGGCCGACTCTATCTCCCTGTTGCGCAGCTTGAAAACTTCTATGAATCCCGAGGAAACAAGGTTCCAGTTGAACGCGGGGATCTCCTTGTAGTCGGAGGATTTGTCGGCGGCGGCCTTGGATTTCTTGGCGGCCTGCAGCTGGGGCGTTGCGCAGAGCAGCAGGCCTGAAAACAGCACAAGGATCGTTATGGATGAGCGCATGATTTTCAGTTTAAGCTATATAAAACCCGCCTGTCAACAAACCCCCTGGCCGGCCGCTCAGAAAAGCACGCCCACATTAATATGCAGGTCGGCGGCGCCGTCGTTCTCGGTGTCGCCGCCCTCGGTCCGCACTTCGTTCTCCGCCCACGGCGACACCAGGATGCCGAGGTTCCAGAACCAGCGGGCCCCGAAACGGCGCATGTAGCCGCCGCCGAAATAAGGCGCCAGGGACGAGTCCGAATCGCTATCCCCGAAGTACAGCGACTTTTCCATGCGCCACCAGCGCAGCAGCGCGGCCGCGGCGTACCAGCGGCCCTCGCGCCCCGGCGTGAACTGCCGGTGCACGAACACTCCCATGAATTCTTCCCGCTCCAGCGACAGCGGCCGCCCGGTGAACGGGTCCCTGAAAGTATAGTCCGGTACGCGCCCGTACTCCAGGCCGAAGCGCCACCGGCTGCCTTCCGGCTGCCAATGCGCCTGCCCGCCCAGGGCGCCCAGGCCCACCAGTCCCACCGCGACGCCGGTCTCCGCCGGCGCGTTCAGCCGGCAGCATAGCAAAAATAACGCGCAAATTATTACGGTTTTCATCCTCCCCCCTTACCGCGCCCCCGCGCAACAAATCCGCCGGCCTACTCGCCGTCCAGCAACCGGAGCAGCAGCGTCCTCCAGGGCCGCGCCGACCTGGCCAGCAGCAGCGACGCGGCGCCCGAGACGGCGCCCAGCAGCGTCAGCGGGCCGCTTATCAAGGCGGTCAGTTTCCAGAGCCCCATATCCGGACGGCTAAGGTGGGCCAGCCCCGCGCCCACCATGGCGGCGGGCACCAGGCTCAGCAACAAGCCGGCTAAAGCGCCCCAGGCGGTAAATCTGCCGAGCGACAACTCCTCGAATTTACTGCGGTGCTCGGCGAACCCGATCACAACGGAAAAGATCCCGCCGCCGATAAAGGCCGGCAGCCCCAGCGCCGGCAGCGGGGCGTCGAAGACCCTGAAGAAAGCGTCCCAGGGCAGGAAGGGCGTCGCCAGGCTGGCCGCGCCGATGATAAACCCGGCTATCGCCCAGCCGGCCCCCCAGGTAAAGCTCATTCCGGCCGCACCGGCCGCTCGCAACAGCCAATTCCCCATATCGCTCTCCCTTACTGACGCTCAGATATCGGCGAAACGCTTCTTGTATTCCTCCAGGGGCTCCAGGCCGACCGAGGCCCGCCACTCGTCCACCCGGGCGGGGTCTTCGAGGGTGTCCGGTTCCCATTTTCCCTGGCCCACGCGCTGGCCCTGGGTGCCGTAGCGCTGGGGGCGGTTCTCGTTGGAGGCCACGCGGTCGAAGAGGTAGGCATAGTTACTGGGGTCCGCCTCCCCCTGCGGATACAGGGCCTCCAGCTTTTGCAGCACCTCTTTCTGGAAAGCCAGGTCGTCGTCGGCGTGCTGCACCAGCAGCCAGGCGTGCAGGTCGGCGTCGGGGCCGAACTCGCCGATCCTGAACCAGCCGTACCGCCCGAGCAGTTCCTTGAGGTCGCGCTTGTGTCCGTTGTTTATGGAATACAACTGCGGCCCCAGTTTCTCCCAGAAGTACCTGGTCTCGTCCTCGGAATACTTCCCGGTCACCAGCAGCCGGGACTCTTTGCGCAGGTACTGGTCCACGTCGACCATATGCCGCAGCTTCAGCTTGACCCACTCTTTATCTTCGGGATCCGCGGGAACCAGCGCGAATTCGGCGCGCAGCCTGGCCAGGGCCCGGTCGAAAACGGCCAGGTCGGCGTCCACGCGCGGAAAAGTTTTTGGCTCCATATATAAAGGCGCCAGGCGCCTTTTGCTTTATTTAAGCGTTTTTACGTAATGAGTGACAGCCCGCCCATAGCCGCCCACGGCCGCCGGCAGACCGCCGCAGACACGGAACAACTCGCGCGCCGAACCTTTAAAATCCCCGGCCGAATAAAGCGCCAGCGCCAGGAAGACGCGCAGCTCCGGGTTGGCCGGGAACCGTTTTACCCCCTCGCGCAGCACCTTCGCGGCCTTCGCCAATTTCTTATTGTTGCGCAGCGTGCTGCCGTAGCCGACAAAGAAACCGGGGCGCTCCACGGCGGGCAGTTCGCGCCACCCCTTGTAAACCTTATCGTAGCAAGGTTCGGCCGCGCGCTCCCGGCCCAGGAAATCGTTGCAGCAGGCCAGCCTGTACCAGGCGCCCGTATCCCCGCCATTGTCCTTCAGATATTCTTCCAGCAGCGGTATCAGGGCCTTCCTGGCGGCCGGCGTCCGCGCCGCCCCCAGCAGCCGCATCTTTTTCTTAATATCTTTCATATCCAGATTCTACCAAACAAAAAAGCCGGGAGGCCGGCGCCGCGGGCGCGGCGGGACTAGCGCCATTAAACCGCATCAAATACCGCATTTAGTGCACCTGCAGGTCCTGAGTATGCTGTCCCGAAAATCGGCACTTCCGCCTCAGGCGCCGCGCCGCCGGAGAAGCTATCCTATAAGCATGGCAGCGGCAAAGCAGGACAGTTCAAAGCAGGGTAGGACCAAAGGAGACACTAACATGAAAATGGCACTTATAGCGGCACTGATACTGGCGGCGGCGGTCAACAATACCAGCGCGGGGCAGGCGGCCCTGGACGCCCTGAATAATTCCGCTGGAGGCGCCCCGGCCCCGGCCAGTTCCGCGCCGGCGGTGCCCGCGCCCGCCCGGGCCGCAGAGCCCGCGGCGCCGAAAGTATTCAAGGCCGTCAGGGGCTGGCAGTCGGTAGACCCCAATTCCCTCGCGCAGCTGGGCGCCAGGAAAACCGCCGAAGACGCCGCCGTGCTGGCCTGCGAGCTGGCGGGAGAAGACGGCGTCTGCGTGGCGACCGCGTCCAGGGTGGTGGAAGCCAACCGCACCCTCCGGTACGTCTCCGCTTCCGCGGAGGCCAGGGCCGCGGCCCCCGTGTCCAAAGCCGTGTTCAGCGCGGCCATGTACGTTCCCAGCCAGAAGAGGATCTACGGCGGCTTCAACGAGGCGGAGCGCCTGGGCGCCAGGAAGATAGCCGAAGAGGCCGCCGTCGCCGAGTGCCGGGCGGCCGGCTACCTGGCCTGCTTCGCCGTCAGGTCCGCTATCCTCTCCTGCGACAGCTTCAAATGCGAAGCGCAGGCCTTCGCTAAGGCCTTCCAGGCCAGGTAGACGCCCTTCAGAAAAAGCCGCCGGAGACGCCCGGCGGCGCAGGCAGCCCTGGACCCGGCTGCGCCCCGTACGACGGAGGTCCGCGGTTTGTTAAAATAGGTCTATGACAGCGCCCTGGGAAAAGCTGGCCGCCGGCCCTGACGGCCCGGCTGAGGACATGAACGAACTGAAGGCCTCCGGCCTGCCGCTGGCGCTCTACGGCGACGGCTGGTACGCGCCCTATGTCCGCGAATACCTCGCGCGGCGCGGCCTTAACCCCGCCGCCGTCTTCACCGACGCGGGGTTCACCGCCTCGGGCGAAGCCGTCAGCTTCGAAGAGGTCGGGCGCAGGTTCGAGAGGTTCAATATCGTCATCGCTTTCGCCAACGCCCGCCTGGCCAGGGAAAAGCTGGCCCGCCTGGACCGCGCCCGCGTGGCCGGCGTCTATTTCTTCGACGTGATGGGCGAGCTGCTGGGCAACACTTTCGACCGCGCCTGGCTGGAGGCGCGCAAAGCGCGGTTCGGCGCGGCCTACGGCCTCCTGGCCGACGACCTGTCGCGCCGGACCTTCGAGGCTTTTATCGATTCGAAACTGGGCGGGACGCCGGAGGCCCTCGCGGACGTCAGCCGCAAAGAGCAGTACTTCCCCAAGGGCATCATAGAACTCTCCGACCGCGAGGTCTTCGTGGACGGCGGGGCCTATACCGGCGACACTTTGCTCACCTTCATGCGCATCACCGGCGGCAAGGCCGCCCGCTGCTGCGCCTTCGAACCCGACCAGGCCACGGCCGCCAAACTGACGGCCACGGTGGAGAAGCGGGGCCTGCGCGGCGTAACCGTGTACAATAAGGGCCTGTGGAGCGCGCCCGCCGCGCTGCCCTTCGCCGTGTGGCACGGCACCTCGGCCTCGGCTGTCTCCGGCGAGGGAGAGGTTTCAGTGGAGGCGGACACCATAGACCGCGCGGCGCCCGACGCCACTTTCATAAAGCTGGATATCGAGGGGGCCGAACTGGAAGCCCTGAAGGGAGCCGCCGAAACCATCAGGCGCAACCGGCCCAAGCTCGCGGTCTGCGTCTACCACAAGCCCGGCGACCTTTTCGAGATCCCCTTATTCATAAAGTCCCTGGCGCCGGAGTACCGCTTCTACCTGCGCCAGCACCAGCCCGTCGCCTGCGAAACCGTCCTCTACGCCGTGATCTGACCCAAAACAAAACCGCCGGGCTGCCCCGGCGGTTTCGCTTTGCCTGGTTGAGACGCTTACTGCACGCTCACCTTGCCCTTCTTGACGAAGCCTTCGTTCCAGCTGCCGGCGGCGAAGGCGGACTTGCGTACCTTGTACCAGTCGTCCTTCTCGCCGACTATCAGCACTTTCGCGCCGGCGTTGAGCTCGGTCACCGTGCCGACGAACAGCCAGCCGGCCTTTTCCTTAATGGAGGTGCCGTCCTTGTTGATGATGGCCACCCTGTTGGGGTTGACCCTGGAGTACATCTGGCGGTAGTCCGCTACCACCCGGCCCTTTTCCGAGAAGGTCACCACCAGCGCGTCGGCGTCGGGCGCCACCACGTCGTAGAGGCGGCCGATGTTGAGGTTCACGGCGTTTTTATTCCGCCCGTTCACGCCCTCGGCGCGCAGATCGGGCACCAGGGTTATCTCCCCGCGCTCGCTCTTCACCGTCACGGTGACGGTGTCGGACTTCTGGAAGCCGTAGTTCGTCAGGTCGGCCCGCAGCATGACGTTCTCGTTCGCCTCGAACTGGCCGTTATTGTTCTCGTCGTAGAACGAGATGCCGAAGGCCTTCAGCACCGAGTTCTCGGCGTAATACTTGTTCGCGGCCGCTATGCCGGACTGTTTGCCGGCCTCGAAGGCGCCGGGATAAACCTGGGCCGCCATCTTCTGGTAGCCTTCGTTGTAGCCGCGCTTGGTCTGCTCGGCGCAGCCGGCCTCGAAGCCTTCCTTGTGGCCGGTAGCCCGGCCGCTGCTCTGGCCCTGGGCCCGCTGGTCGGCGTATTCGCGGTTGCTGTACTGCTCGTAGAACACGGCGTAAGACGAGTTGTACGCGGCCCTGTAAGCCGCCTTATAGCCCTTGTCCTTGCCGTCGGCGAAGCCGGCGCGGTAGCTGATGGAGTACTGGCTGTCGTAGGCGCGCCTGTACGCCATGTTGTATCTTTCGTTGTAGCCGTCGCGCTTGGCGTCGTCGTAGGCGCGGCGGTAGCTGCGCTGGTAGCCTTCGCGGTAGCCCCTGTCATAGGCCTGGCGCTCTTCGGGGGTAGAGTAACCGTTGCGGGCCATTTCTATGGACAGACCGTCCTTGATGCTCTTCGTGGCGGCGCCGCGCATGCCCATAGCGTCCGGGAAAGAAGCCTGAAGTTCGTTCTCCCGCAGGGTGAAACCGGCCTGGTAACCGGCCTTCTGCCCGTTGCTCGCCTCTATGGTCGCCGCGTCGGCCTGCCCTTTGGCATAGCCGTTGCTGAAGGAAGCCGGGTCCTGCTCGCCCTGCTGCTTGGCGGCGGCGTAAGCGATGTTGTA
>Ga0075012_10001380_pt1 | contig 24910 bp, 18 predicted proteins | sample All_14_2_FD_71474 | JGI IMG/M metagenome (GOLD analysis project Ga0075012, IMG submission 71474) | Freshwater microbial communities in response to fracking from Pennsylvania, USA - Allegheny Zone_MetaG_DW_15 | ecosystem: Environmental > Aquatic > Deep subsurface > Groundwater > Drilled...
GAAGGGACGATGAGGGCTGGGGGATCCTCTATCAGGACGAAAGCATTGACCTCACCCGCTTGCTGGACCACCTGCCGACCGCGCCGGTTTTTGTGGTCGAGCCAAACAGCCGAATCAACAACCGCCTGGAAATCCTCGAAGGAGGGATGCTTTACCGCAATTTCCTGCCAGTCAATCTGGCCGACTTAGTGCCCGACGTCTGGACAAGCATCCAAGCCAGCAACATCAACGACTTGGGACTTATCGCCGGTTCCGCCATCCGCGATGGTGACCGCAGGGCTGTTGTCCTCCTGCCTTTTGACATGGCCGTCGATGCCAACAGGGACGGGGTGATTAAATTTGCGGGCAACCCCTCCGCCTCCGGGGCCTACGACAAGACCGAAGAAGACAAACCCTTCCGGTTCTGGCTCAACAACGACCATGACACCGACGCCGGGGACGTGGTTCCTCCGGCTGACCCGGACAACAACGATCAAGTCATCCTCGAACGGAGGGATTTGGAGGACATGGCGCGGCTTCATCTCCACTTTGGCGGGCTGCACGAGGCGATTGCGGGCGGTCAAATCCTCGTGGGCTTCAAATGGAAAAACACCACCGGCACGCCCTCCATCAACATCTTCGAGCACATCGAAAGCGACGGCGGCACCCAATACCTGACCAATTCCACCGTGGCCACCCAACAGGCACCGGCCACCATCCTGAGAACCACGGTCATGACCAAGGACAACCAGTATCGGCGGATCACCGCCGGGACTCCCTACATCGTGCATCCGTCGTTCTGGAGCAACCTCAGCGAGCAAAACCCCAACCGCTACCTGCTCTTTGAAGGCTGCACGGAAGGCAAGGGACAGCTTGCCATCACCCTGCACAAACCCGACGGCACGGAAATCGGCGAAGGCCCCGGCGTGTGGCTCGAACTCATGGACATCAAGAAAATGTATGTCCGCTCCGACGGCAACCAGTTTGTCGACGCGCCGTGGGACGAAACCGACGACACCGTTATCTTCGTCCACGGCTGGCGGATGTCCCCGGCGGGCCGGAGCCAATTTGCCGAAACCTTCTACAAACGTCTCTGGCACCGGGGATTCAAGGGCCGCTTTGCCGCTTTCCAGTGGAACACACACCATAGTAACAGTTGGCAATGGGTTCCCTTTATCGGAGGAGGGATTGACGCCTATCTTTCTAAATACAACGACAGCGAACAAATCGCCTGGGAATCCGCCGAAGCCCTGAAAACCTTTGTCAACGGACTGCCCGGCGAAAGCAAGCATGTCGCCGCCCACAGCATGGGCAACATCGTGACCAGTGAGGCCATCCGGTTGGGGATGAATGTCAATAACTACGCCCTGATGCAGGCTGCCGTTCCCTCCGCCGCCTACGACGAACACGAACGCACAAAGCATACAACAACCTATAACCATTTTATATTCACCATGTGGGATAAAGAAACCCCGGACGATGATTCTGATCCGGCCACCCGCGCTCTTGCTTACTGTGGCAGGTTCAAAGATATTGGTTCCAGCACCAATCTGGTGAGCTTTTTCCTGCCGTTGGATTACGCGACCTTCATGCCGTGGGAAGTCAACAATGACCAAGGCAAGCCGGAAGGAGGAAGTTTGGCCGGAAAATACCGCTATATCCGAAACAATCCCAGTGGTGAAAAGCTCTACAAATACCGGGATGAAGTCGTTGTGGATGGGGAAGATGTCCATACTTATCAAGTCGTGGACTACTACCTGACGGACAAACCCTATGAGGCGCTGGCCCACGCCAGCAGCACATGGGGCAAGGCTCTTGGTGCTCAAAACGTAGCGCAAGGGGCGATTGATCCCTCGCGGAGTGTGGCGTTGAATACGCCTGCTTTTCAGTTGTCAGACCAACCTCCTAGTCAAGGGTTCTTTGATCAACACAGCGGCCAGTTCAATGCACGCATTCAGGAGTTGAAATCATTTTATGACAGACTGCTTGATGAATTTGTTGTTCCGCGTAATCCATGAAAAAGTATTACATTGGTTTTGCATTTTTGCTTTTGGTGGCGTTGGTGTTCCTGCTCTGGCCGAAGCATCCTGCCGCCGAACAAAAACCGGAAGAGTCCGGCTTGGAATCCGCCGCGATCACGGCTAGCCAACAAAAACCATCCCTGCCTGATGGAGCCGTCCCCGGAACTGTCGAAGAAGTTGAAAAACAGAGAGCGGAACAGCGTCGTTCTGCCGTGGAAAGAATCGAATCGGCATTGAATACCTCAATCAATTTTTACGGGAAAGTGGTGGATCAAAATGGCGATCCAGTTCCTAACGCACTGGTTGGATATGGTTTGCTTGACAAGTTCAATGAGTCCGGAAGCACGGGAGAAACATCGGCGGATCAAAATGGCTTCATCCACATCTCCGGCGTAAAAGGAGCGGTTATCTCGGTGAGCGTTCACAAGGAAGGCTATTACCACATTCAGGATGCTTCCAATCAGGCATTTGCCTACGGCTACGGGCCTGATTCCTATGTTAAACCGGCTCCAACCAAGGACAATCCCGCTGTCTTTGTTTTGCATAAAATGGGGGAGACGGAGCCGTTGATCGAACTAAGTTCAAGGCAGTTCCAGATTCCAACATCGGCACAGGCAGCGGTCATCAATCTGACGACAGGCCGGAACACGGGGCCGGGCCTGCATGTTAGCTCCAAAGTCGGGGAAATGAAAAATGGCCGCTTTGATTGGCATTACGAATTGAGTGTTCCCGGAGGTGGGTTGGCCGAGCGTGAGGGACAATTTGATTTTGAAGCGCCTGAGAATGGATATGAATCCAGAATCATCCTTGAGGCGAAAGCGTCCGATCCCCAATGGAGAAATGGGGCCGCGAAAAGCTACTTTATCAAACTTCCTGATAACACCTACGCACGAGTTCAGGCGCGTTTTTATCCGAGGGATTACCGAAATATCGTTGTCTTGGAATCCTACCTCAATCCGACGCCGGGCAATCGCAATCTGGAATACGATCCTGCAAAGCGGGTGAATCCTTAATCCTCCCGCCGTCAACGTGCATCAACGCGGCCCCGCTGTCGCGTGTATCGACGAACGCCAACCCTGCGTCAACTCCCGCTCAACCGCTCCGTCACGCCTCCTGCTAAATGGGGGCGGAGTGCGGCTTCGCCGTAGAATGGAAAAGAGCCCCCGCAGGAGTCGCGCCGTCGCTCGTGCCGTGGACGTGCAACGGCGGTCGCTGGTCTGGCCGGTCACGGCATCTGCTCGCCCCGGCTCGTTCCTCGCACGGGGCGGCACATGCCGCGCCGTGCCAGCCGCTCCCTTGGGAGTGCCGGCGCCGCCCGTCGGCTGCTCCCCCTGTCACCGCTCCCTTTGGTCGCTTGGCCGCTTCGCGTCCATGCCAGCCGCAGACCCTTCCACTGCACTTCGCTTCGCTGCGTTCCGTTACAGGGCGGGCTGGTCCGCGAGGCTGCGGTGGGGCGTGCGCGCGCTGAGTGCCGCCTTCGGCGGGTATGGATTGGAAGCCCCATCCTCGCCTCGCTCATTGGAGCGAGGGAGGACTTTGGAATGGGGGTCAGGCAGCAATTTTCAACAGGCTGTCAAGAAATGTCGCTTGACCCCATTTTTTCGAATAAGCTAGCTCGGTGGCTGCATGGCGATGCCAAGGATGTTGGCTTGCTGGGAGGCTTCGTCTTGTTGCTGTTCGCGTCTTCATCCGCTATCGCTGCCATTTATGGAGTGAACCACCATGCCTCTTCCGCCGTGTGGGGTCTTGCTGGTTGACGGGATTTCCTATTTACGGTGTCGTTCTCGCCGCTCTACCTCATCACTTTTTTAATCAGTTCCGCGATCATCCTCAAAAGGTCGCGCAGTATCCTGATTTGCTGTTCTTGGGTCCAAGTTGCCAGTTTTCGCTCAGCAAGTTTCCTGTCTGCTGTCTCTAGTGAGGCAGTCTTAACCTTGCCTTTTATCTTTCGGATGCCGTAATATGTCCCTGATTCGTGACGGTATAATCCCGGTGCGTTCGGAACTTTTGAAAGTTTCTGTCTTGTAGTCTGGTTTTTCATCGGTATAGACAGCCTCAAAAGGAAAGAAAAACCGGGCATTATAAATGTCATCAAATCAATAGTTTAAAACCGAAAAAGCGGACTTAGCTCAGCGGTAGAGCGGCACGTTTACACCGTGTTGGTCGGGGGTTCGATCCCCTCAGTCCGCACGGGTTTGTTTCAAGCCCGGGTTCCGGCCCGTTTTGGAACGGTGCTTCCTTCCTTCCATTGTCCGGCGATCAATACGGATTGCGGATGTTCCGGCAGGCCGCGTTCGTTTCGGTTGAGCTGATTCGCGATTAAATCAATTCCGGCCGCTCCCACGGCCTCCAGGTTCTGCCGCACGCCGGCGCACTCGGGGCGGGTGCTGTCCCAGCTGAGAGCCGCAAAGGCCAGGTCTCTCGGCGCCTCCAGCCCGGCGTCCCGGATTCGCTCAATCAAGTTAGCCTGGTAACCAATGATGGCGTCCGGTTTCTGCCGGCGAATCCATTTTTCAAATTCGACCGGATACCGGTCTTCCGTTTCGGGAAGCAGCATCGCCACCCGCCGGGATTGGCCCACGCTGAGATAATGCCGGGCGAACGCCGAGCTCCAAAGGTGCCCGCTCCGTTTTTCCATGGTCATCGGCGAAGTGAAGCCGATGCGCTCATACCCCCGGGCTTTCAATTCGGAAAGGACGAGGTTCAAGCTGTGGAATTGATGGCTGGCGGCGCGATGAATCGGAAAATTTCGCAGGGAATGCCCCAAGGCGGCGCAAGTGAAGCCGGACCAGGGCAACGGGATTTTCTGATCCAGTCTCGCCAATGGCCCAATTAAGACGCCCCGGCCTCCCTGGGCCCGTAACATGAGGCCCAACCGTTTTTCGTTGAATGAGGCACTGCCGATGAAGCATTCCACGAGGTTGAAGCCCAAATCCCGCGCGCGGGTGGCTGCTCCCTGAAGAAGACGGCGCAGGGTGGGGGATGCCCGAACCTCGGTGACGGAACGGTGGGCATCCAGATAAATGAGATTCGCGGTGTCCTGCGGCGGGTGTTTTTGCCGGAGGCTCACCATCAATGCGGAGACCATCGGATTGGGCCGATAGCCCAGACGCTTGGCCGCTTGTTGGATGATCCGCCGGGTGCGAATGGAAATCGGGGGCAGGTTGCGCAAGGCCTTGGAGACGGTCATCTTCGAAAAACCGGTGGCCCGGGCGATGGTTCCATAGGTGATTCGAGGGGAAGTCATCAGGATGTCAGTTTTAAGATTACGAGTAATCTATCTGAATCATTGTCCTTGCGGCCTTCGCAAAGCAAGTTCGGTCCGCATGACGCCATTGGGTGAAATTTGTTCCCGCCGGGCCGGCGATTGCCGGCGGCGCGATCCGAATGGGACGGCCCGCCGGCCCGAATCTGCAATTGATAACTTGATATGAAAATGTGGGACGGAATCGAACGCTTCGTAAAAGGAAAACCCGCGGCCTTGGCCGGATTGAAGGAGGTGGCGGATGAATGGCTCGAGGCGCCTCCCTTAAGCGTGTTGCAGAAAAAGCGGCTCGCGCCCAGCGGGGACCCTCACGATTACGTAAGTATGGGGGCATACTTATGGCCGGATGCGACGAAACCGGACGGATTGCCTTATCTCAACCGGGACGGCGAAGTGAACCCGGAGTTTTACGAATACGACAGCGTGGCCTTGGAGTGCCTGGTTTTTGCCGTTCAACATCTGGCGCTTTATGCCGTCGCGGCGGATTCGCCGCGGCACGCGGACCAGGCCGGACGCCTGTTGAGAACCTGGTTTATCCACCCGGAGACGCGCATGAATCCCCATCTGAACTACGGCCAGTTTGCCCCGGGCAGGAATGAAGGCAGCCCCTTCGGCATCATCGATACGACGTCGCTGATCTTTTTGGTGCAGGCGATTGGCCGGCTGCCGTTCGGGGCGGAATGGAGCGCGGATGATCTGGCGGCTCTCCGGGACTGGTTTTCCGAATATTTGAATTGGCTGCTGACCAGCGACTTTGGCCGGGCCGAGGGCGGCATGAGGAACAATCACGGTTCGTGGTATGATGCCCAAGTGGGGGTGTATGCCGGTTTCTGCGGCCGGCCGGAGGTCGCCGCCCGGCAGATCGAACACCAGACGCCGCCGCGATTGCTGGCCCAGATTCTTCCAAATGGAGAACAGCCCCACGAGCTCGCCCGCACGCTGGCGCTTACCTATTGCCATTACAATCTGCTGGCCCACGCCTGCTCGGCGGAAGTCGGCCGGCATTTGGGCATCGATCTTTGGTCGCCGTCCGGCCGGGGCGAAGGCCGTTTGCTGCAGGGCTTGAAATGGCTCCAGCCCTTTCAGCTGGGACAGGAAGAGTGGCGCTACTCGCAAATTCATCCATTTGATTTCACCGCGGCCGCTCCGCTGTTGTATCTGGCGTGGCTGGGCACCAGCGACGAGGAGTTCCTCCGCCGTTGCGGACACGTGGCGCCGATGCCCTGGCAATGGTTCATTTTTTCGAAGGCGGCTCTCACGGGACGGAAATATCCGATTCGGCGCGGCGGCGGCCAGGCAAAGGCGAAATGAGGCGGGATCGGGAAAGCAAAATTTTGCCGGCCCGGCCCGGACTCTTGACAGGAGCGACCGGATTCGTCTGATTTCTCGATTGGATGTCAGCCAGTTCTTCATTTTCCAGCCTCGCGCCTTCTTCAGATCCGGTGATTGTCCTGGCGCTGACCCCGCAAGTCCGGGAACTCTTCCTGCCGGGGATCGCGCTTGCCCAGTGGGGGGCGAATTGCCATTGGCTGGATGTCAGCAAGGTGGCGCCGCCGGATTGGCCCGAGGCGTTGCGGGAATCGGCGGCGGAAATTTTGATCACAGGATGGCAAACCCCCGCGTTGCCGCGGGACTACCTGCAGTCGGAACGGCTTCCCCTGCGGTATGTATGCCATCTGGGGGGATCGGTTCGGGGGCTGGTGCCGCGGGAGTTGCTGGAGCGGGGTGTTTTGGTGACCAATTGGGGGGAAACCATCAGTTACACCATCGCCGAACACGCGGTGTTGCTGATCCTGGGAGCCTTGCGAAACGTTTCGGCCTGGCGGTCTTATTTGGAGGCTTCGCCGGCGGAACGAGGTTTTGCCAAGGTGAAAATGGCAACCCGATCCCTTCGCGGAAAGCGGGTGCGTCTTCACGGATTTGGGTCCATCGTCCGCCAGCTCGTTCCGATGCTCCAGAGCTTTCAGGTGGATCTGGCGGCATATTCCGCCGGAGTGCCGGTGCCCTGGATCGAATCGCACGGGGTGGCGGCGCGGACGAGCCTGGCGGATTTGGCGGCGGATGCCGAGGTGTTTGTGGAATGCGAGGCGTTGACTCCCGAAAGCCGGCAGTCGGTCGATGAGACGGTTTTGAGCCGGTTGCCATCGCAGGCGGTTTTCATCAATGTCGGCCGCGGCGCGGTGGTCGATGAAGCGGCGCTGATTCGGCTGGCGCGGGAAAAGGAATGGCGGGTCGGCGTGGACGTCAGCCAAGCCGAGCCGGTGGGACCGGGGCATCCCCTGTTGACGTTGGAGGAGGGATTGATTTCCCCGCATATTGCCGGTCCGACGATGGATGCGATGCCGCTTTGCGGAGACCACGCGCTTGCCAATGTCGCGCGGTTCCGGCGCGGTGAGTCGGTGGAGAGCCAGGTGACCCTGGCGATTTACGACCGTTCCACCTAAATTGGTTTTCTTCGCCGGAATCGGTTGCTAAGAATCCGGCATGGACGATCCCGATTTTCGACTCGCGGATGAGGACGTGAGAGCCATTGTGCGGTTGCTCGGGGAGATGGGTATTTTTCAGGGCGGCCTGGCCGAGAAAAAGCGTCATCTGATGGATCGCCTTTGCCGTCTAGTGGACGCCGATTCCTGGGCCTGGGCCCTGGCGACTCGAATGGTGCCCGGTGAACTGCCGGTTTACGCGGGATTTCAGCAGGGTGGCTTCAGCGAGGAAGAGTTCGCGAAATATTTGGCCATTCACACCCGTCCGGAGCAGGCGTGGGTCACGGAGCCTTACGCCCGGGAACTTCATGAGAACGGCACGCACATCACCCGGACGATCCAGCAGATCGTGCTGGATGAAAGCAAATGGAACACGCCGATCGCCAAGGCCTGGGAGGAATGCGGTTTTTACGCGGTCTGCGTGTCCCATATGCCGGTGGGCAAAGATGCGTATTCCGGCATCGCTCTTTACCGCCGGTTCGGCCGCCCGCGGTTCGATCAACGCGAAGCACGGATTACGCACATCATGATGTCCGAAGTTCCGTGGCTGCATTACGATGGTTTGCCGGAGGATCACAATGCCAAGGTCAACACGCTTTCACCCCGGCTCTGGCTGGTTCACGAGTCGCTGCTCCAAAGTTTCAGCCGGAAACAGATCGCCGCGAATCTGGGGATTTCCGTGAACACGGTGAACGGCTACGTGAACGAGATTTTCCGCCATTTCGGGGTGCAGTCGCACACCGAGCTGCTCCATCGATTCTACCACGGCAATGGCGGGGACCGGCGAGAAAAAACCGGGGCGACGGCTGGCCGCCGCATTCCTTGAGGCGGTCCGTTTTTTGAATGGCGATTACCAGCTCAATCCGATTCCGCCGGTAATCTGGTGGCTGACGAAATCCTGCCGGCCGAAGTTGGCGTAGTAGGAGAAATTGGTATTCCAGCGTTCGCCCAGCTGCACGGTCACGCCGGTTTCGGCATAGACGGAATCCCGGGATGGAGCGGCGGTGCGATACGCAAAACCCGGACCGGATCCACCGTCGAGGCTCGCGTCAATCGTGCGCGGATTCTGCATAAATTCGTGCTGCCAGTAGAAACTCGCCTGCGGGATAACCGCCCACTTCGGTGAAATTTTGATGAAGTAGGCGACCTGCCCGCCAAAGAGTGTGCGCAGGCTGTTGGCACTCTGCTGGCCAATAGCCAGATCCAGACTGTCGGCTCCGTTTTCCGTGAACGGCGCGACGCCGATGCGGGTGTATTGCGCGGTGGCGGCGGGGCCGAAGTTGAAGTTTCCGAGCTGCCAGTTATAGCCGAGATTCAGCATCGTCTCGAAGTCCCCGCCGCCCGGAGCGCTCTTGGCGGTGCGCTCGATATCGCCAAAGGAAATGGGGCGATTCACCGTGTAGGACGTATAGCCGCCGCCGACCATCGCATTGGCGAAGAACCCGGTGGCTTCGCCGTAGGAGGCGTAACCGCCGAAGCGCACGCCGTTGAGCACGGTGCGGCCGCCGCCATCGTAGTCGGCAAAGACCCCCTGGTAACCCGCGTAGAGCCCCGTGGCGAACGCGTCGCCCCAGCGATAATCCACGCCCCCGAGAAATCCGCCGCTGTTGGAGCGGTAGCCCGGCACATTGTTCACGCTTGCCTGATTGGAGAAAATGCCGTTGCCCTGCACCCAGATGCCCCACTGATTGTCGGGAGTCGGCTCGAGCACATTCCCGGTTTCCTTCGCGGCGCCGCCGGACTTTTCGGTGAGCACCGGCGCCTCGATTCCGTAAAGCGAGAGGCCGGACTGCCGTCCAAGCTGCACCGAACGAAAACGCTGCTGCATCTGCTGGCCCTGGCTGAAGATGAGTTCGATGTTCATCGACGCCAGGCTTTCGTAGAAGGCCGGGCTGATGGCATCAAACGCCGCGGGATATTCCGCCGCGGTCAATCGATCCAGTGCGGTGCTGACCTCGAACCGGTCTCCGCTCGTGGCCGGAATGAAGCCATCCAATGCCTGCGCGGCGTTGAACTGATTGGCGGTCACCGCAACCTGCGTATAGCTTGCTGGCGCGACGAGCAGCGTGAGATCACCGCCCGCTTCGAGCACCCGGCCGCGGAAACCTTTCGGAAGGTCGATGGAATCAAAGGCGCCCGCCACGCTTTCGGCCTGCAGAAAACCTTCGAAGGAATCGCCGAAGCTGAAAGCAAAACCGGCGAACGGCTCCACCACGAGATCGCCGGCGAGAGTGGCGACGCCATTGACAATCAGCCGGTCGAACACCTCCGCGCTGGCGATTTCCAGCAGGAACGCGCCGTTGGAGGTTTGGGTGAAGTTGCCATTGATGGTCAGCGTGCCCGGAGAGTTGCCCGGAGCGATGAATCCCTCATTGGTGACATTCGCGGTGATGAATCCCGAGCCTTGCAGCCAGGCCGTGGGGCCGATCCAGACGGAGGAGCTGATGAGACTGCCATCGACTTCCAGAGAGCCTTCGTTCGTCAGAAGCGTGCTGCCCGTAACGTTGAGCGTCGAACCGGCCGAGACGTAGGCGTAACCGCCGGGAATCGCCAGCTGCCCAAAGCGAATGTTTGCGCCTGGCAGGATATCGAGTTCGGCCGAAGGACCCACGGTCACCGGGCCGGGGATGGTCTGCGTGCCGTCCAGTTTGGCCACGCCACTGGTGAGCGAGAGGGTGTTGACCAGCAGTTTTCCGCCGGAAAACAGCCAAAGCTCACCGCCATTGACGATCAATTCATTCGTTCGCAGCGTGCCGGCGAGATCGAGATAACCGCCATTGAGATAGGTGTTCGAACGCACGTCAAGGAGTGCGTCGGATTGCACGGTGACGATTGAATCCTCATCCCAGATGATGAATGAACCGCCGACCGCCATCCGGTTATGAATGGTCAAATCCCCGCTGAAAATCTGCGCATTGCCGGGAGTCTCCAGCCGGGAATACAGTTGGAGAGAGCCGTCTCCCGCTTTCACGAATCCGCCAGGAGCGGTGACGGTCGAAGTTCCCTGAATCACCCCGACTTCGTAAAAGAAATCCACGTTAAAGATGCCGCTGGTTACGGTAAGGGGGCCGTTCAAATTCAGCGCGCCACCGTCATAGAAGTCTAGCGCGCGGATCGTGGCTCCGGCGGCGGCGCTTTGGATGGTGCCATCCACGGTGAAGGAATAGAGCGGATTCACGGGATAAATCGGATCGTGGTTATCCAGATCGATCTGCAGGCGGAGCAGTTTCATAAAGGCCACGCCGGTTGGGGTATTGGGATTGGAGTCAAAAATCGCGATGTCCTGCCAGGCGCCGGTTTCGTCCAGCCGCCAGGAAACCCCGAGATAGGAACCGCGGTCGGATTCGATCATCCGGAAACTTCGGGAATCCACTCCGATGGGGGTATCGTAGTCGGTTCCGTAATCCAGGAAGACATAGAGAGGGGAGCCATCCATCCAAAACAGCGGTTGCTCTAATTCCACGAGGTTGTAGCCGTGGCCGTCTTCGTTCAGGGTAACCTCCCATGGATCGGTCCAGACATTGCTGCCGTTCACGGGACCGTCCGACCATTGCGTGTAAATCTGGATTTTGAGCGTGGTGTCGGCGTCGGTTTGCCAAAGCCCGATGCCGCCGATGACGGAATTTTCCGGGACCCATTGCCGCTGGGCAGTCTGGTTGAGGATGCCAATGGAGTTGCCGACGCGGGATTGGTTGCCGTTCAGCGCAATGTCCGGAGTGAAAATCTGGTTCTGAATGACGGTGGGCGAGTAGATCAGGCCGCTCGGCTCATGGATGTTACGCTGGGTTACCAAGGCGGTTGCCTGCTTGACGTTGCCCAGCGAAGTATCCGCGAACGGAACCCAGTAGTATCCCTTTTCGTGCGTGTAGGGATCCAGGTCCCCATTGGTGACGCCCCAGCTGTTTTGAATATACCAGCCGCCAATGTAAGTATGGCCATCGTAGGTCAGCACCTTGGTGTCATCCCAGCCGACGAGAGTCACCGCATGATCGTCCTGGCGGTTGTGCGTATTCAGCCACACGGGATTTCCGCGATCCGTTTCCGAATTATCCGCCCAGACGTAAACGCTGAGCGCGCCGTATTTGAGCAGGGCCTGCTTGAGGCGGTCCCAATAAGCCGGCAAATCATCCGGATTTTTGTTCCAATTCAGAATAATCGCCTGATTGAGAATGAAGCCGGCCTGGGGTTGGGAGGAGGGCGGCACGTAGGGAGCAAGATTCTGATGCTGGCTGGCGGCGGCGAGCGGATAACGATTCCGGGGGTCTGAGCTGGTCAGCACGGGGCCGCCACCGGCCGGGATCACTCCCGCTTCCGGCCGCAATAACCAGAGGCCGCGGCCCCGGGTCCAATAACCGGTCCCGTATTCATTCGATCCGCCCCAGCCGGGATAATCCCATTCACCGTCCGGAGTGCGAACTGGCACCAGCGCGGTTTCGTTTCCGTTTGCAGTGGCCAGGTGCCATACGGAAAGGTTCAGTTCCGGGGAATCGAGGGTCACCAGCCCCTGTTTCAGCAGGCTGCTTTGAAAGACGGTGGTGTCAGCAAAGGCCCAGCAGGTCCCCAGAGCGCCCTGGTTCTTGACCGGGGTCAACAAGCCGTGTTCGTTCAGATTATAGGAAGCCGGCAATGCCCAGGCGCTCAATGCGCCTCCGATCCACGCTGTGGCCAGCAAACGCCAATATCCCATTCTTCCGGGCCGATTCATGGGGACTTTTTAGAGTGGAAGGGAGGGATGTCAAGGGTTGGCGGGAGTGAGAATCAGATAAGTAAGTTTACAAGCTTATATTAATTTCCTCAGTTTGGTGGAAGAAAAGCGAGAGCGGCGAAGTTCCTCCATGAGAGGGTGGCTCGCAATTTTCAGCGCCTTGACGAGTTCGGTAATTGGGTAGGTGAAGGGATGCCTCCGCAAGTGATTCCAAACCGACCAAGGCCCAGAATCCGCGATCTGTTTGGGCTACTACATCGGTGAGACGGACACGGTGGCGTTTCCCGCGGCGGCTCCGGCTTCGTTCTCGCCCCGGAATTGGCAGCGGATCGCCGATTTGCGGGATAAACATGATCCGGAAGGGATCTTCTTTGGTTATTTCAATCACCTTCTCCCGGAAGGTAATTCCGCCGAGGTCTAAAGGGGAGGACGTCGGGCTTGCATGAGGCTTGATTGACAGCGGCGGGGCGCGACTGATTTGCTGGCATCACATGGCCAAGTCATCTCCTTCCGGAAAAGCGCCTCGGACCGTCAAGCGCTCCGCGCAGTCCGCCGAAATCGCGTTTCAGAAATTGCGCAAAGCCATTCTGAGCGGGGAATTCAAGGAGGGCGATCGCGTGCGGGAAATCCGCCTGGTGCGGGACTGGAAAATCGGTCGCACTCCGTTGCGGGAGGCCATCCGTCGCGCCGCCGAGTCGGGCTACCTGGTCCTGCGTCCCAATCATGCGCCGGTGGTCCGCAAACTCACCGCCGATGATATCCGGCAGATTTATGCTCTTCGTGAAATTCTGGAATGCTTCGCCTTGGAATGCGCTTGGGACAAGCTGCGCGAGGCCGATGTGAAAAATCTCCGGAGGCTTGCGGATACGGCGCGCAAGACGAAGGATCTGGATCGCCGCCGGTCTGCCCAGTTTATTTTTGACAGCGCCCTGCACCAGTTGTGGACGGCCCGAAGCGGCAATCCTTGGCTGATTACCATTTTGGAGCGTCTCTTCATCTTCCGGCCGAATTATCAGACGCGGGATACGAACATGCTCGACGAGCGATCGGATGCGGTCGAGCAGGCTTTCGCGGAGCACGAAAGCATTCTCGTGGCCATCGAGAAAAAGAATCTCAAGGCCGCCCGGCGCGTGCTGCGGCGCCACATCAGTCACGCCGGTGAATTGCTCGCCGCTCTGCATGAGAGCGGCCGGCCCTCTTAAGGTCTAGCGGCGATAGCCCAAACCCGCCCCGCCATCCGGACAAATGGCCTGTCCGGTGATGAAGCTCGCTTCGTCCGAGAGGAGAAAGGCGCAGACCTCCCCCATTTCTTCGATGGTGGCCATGCGCCCGATCGGGTGAAGTTCGTCGATCATCTTCATCGCGGCCGCCGGGTCGTCGAGCGAACCCGCCCATTCTTCCACCAGGGGAGTCAATACCCCGGCCGGACACACTGCGTTGACCCGCACGCCATCCTTGGCAAGGTCCAGCGCCAGCGCCTTCGTGAGGCCGATCTGTCCGGCTTTTGTGGTCACGTAGGCGCTGGCATCGGCTTGCCCCATCAGGCCGACCTTGCTGGACATGTTCACGATTGCGCCTCGGGTTTTTTTGAGATGGGGCGTGGCATATTTGCAGCCGAGAAACGTGCTGGTGAGATTCAGGCGCACCAGGTCCTCGAAATCCTGCAGGGAAGTTGCCTCGATGGACTGGGGAGGGGGATGCCAGCCGGCATTGTTGATGATGCCGTCGAGCTGTCCGAAATGTTGGATCGTCCGCCCGATGGTCGCCTCGACCTGGCCGGCGTCGCGCACGTCGCAATCAAGAAACAGCACGGACTGCAGGTCGAAGCCTTCGGCTTTCAGTTCTTCCTCCGGCGCCCTGGCGTTCCGCGCGGTGATCGCGACCTTTGCGCCATGGCGCAGGCAAATCTTGGCACAACCGAGGCCGATCCCCTTGGAGGCGCCGGTGATGCAGATGATCCTGTCTTCGAGTTTTCGTTTCATGGGCGAGGGGGACCGCAAAATTAACGGGAATTCAGTTTGATGGAAATGGGGATTGCGTTGCCGGATGGCAGTGTCATAAAGTGTATTCACTTTTTCAAAAAGCGCCACACATTTAACGTTTTCCTCCGCTATCATGCCCTCCTCCGCAGCATCCCGCCGCATTCGCAAGAACGTTTCGTCTGACTCCATCGCGGACCGTTTCGTGGCGTGCTACACGGGGGCCGTTTACGACGTGTTGCGCGGCCTGGGGTATGCGAACCAGGTGCTGCCGCAATCGATTCTCGCCCTCATCCCCGGCGGAAAGTTATGCGGCCGGGTTTTTTACGGTGGAGGGCCATCTGCGCCCCGCGCTGGATTGGGATTTTATCGAAAACACTACCTTTGAAGTGTTGTGAGCTTTTCCATTATCGATACGCACCAGCATCTCTGGGACCCGGAAACATTTCGTTATTCGTGGATGGATGGCTTTCCCGCCATCAAACGCCGGGCCATGATTGAGGAATATCGCGCCGCCACGGATGGATTGCACATCGGTCAAACGGTGTATGTGGATACCGACGTGGACGAAACGGACCTGGGCCGGGAGATCGCCGCGATCTTTTCCCTGGCCGATGATCCGGTCAACCGCATCGGCGGAATCGTGGCGGGAGCCAAACTGGAAAAGCCGGAGCCATTTGCCCATCTGGCGAAGTGGTTGCTTCACCCGAAACTCAAAGGCATTCGCCGCGTTCTGCACACCCAGCCGGACGAACTCTCCCGCGAGCCGCGTTTCCGGGAAAATATGCGGGAAGTGGAACGGCGGGCCTGGTCGTTTGATCTTTGCGTATTGCCCCGTCAGTTACCGCTGGCGCGGGATCTGGTCGGCAGCTTTCCCGGGGTGACGTTCATTCTGGATCATTGCGGTGGGCCGGACATCAAGGGGCGCGCTTTGGACCCTTGGAGGCGGGATCTGCAGGATCTGTCGGCTCAGTCAAACGTTGTCTGTAAGGTAAGTGGTCTTATCACTTGTGCCGATCCGCGGAATTGGTCGGTTGAGGATCTTCGTCCATTTTTTGAACACGTGGTCGCTTGCTTTGGCTGGGACCGGCTTCTGTGGGGAGGGGACTGGCCCGTGTGTAATCTGAACGCCAGCCTCAAGGATTGGCTCGATGCCGCCAAGACATTGACGGCCAGGGCGACCGAAGAACAGCGCGCCAAATTCTTCGAGGGCAATGCGCGCCGTATCTACCGGCTGGCCTGAAATAATTATGATCACTGCCATCAAAGTTCGCGATGCGCGGTTCCCGCTGAAACCGGGAGCCGGCAGCGATGCCATCCATCGGGATCCCACTTATTCCTACGCGGTTACCTTGCTGGAAGATGAGTGCGGGCGAATCGGCAGCGGATTGGCTTTTACGCTGGGCGAAGGCAATGAGCTGGTGTGCCAGGCTTGTGAGTTTCTGGCGAGTGGTCTCCGCGGCCGGGATATCGAGGAGGTGATGGGCGAGTTTGGCTCCTGGCAAAACAAGCTGTCCAACGCGCAGCAGTTTCGTTGGCTCGGGCCGCATAAGGGCGTGGTGCATTTGGCCTTGGCCAGCGTGACCAATGCGTGTTGGGATCTTTGGGCCAAAAAGCGCGGTCTTCCGCTGTGGAAATTGCTGCTGGAGTTGGAACCCGGGCAAATCGTGGCCACGCTCGACCTTTCCTATCTCGAAAATGAACTCACGACTTCGCAAGCCGTGGGGATGATCGAGGAAATGATTGCCTCACGCGAGTCGCGGCAGTCGGTTTTGCAGCGGGGTTATCCCGGTTACGACACCTCGATCGGCTGGTTTAATTACAGCGATGACCAGGTGCGGGACAACTGCAAGCGGGCGGTGGATGCCGGATTCACCGCGATGAAGCTGAAGGTTGGCTCCGCCGATCCGGAACGCGATTTGCGCCGGGCCCGGATTGTGCGCGAAGCGGCCGGGGACGCGGCGCGGGTGATGGTGGATGCCAACCAGCAGTGGACTCTGCCGCAGGCGCTGGATATCTGCCGGCGATTGCAGGACATCGATCCCTTTTGGATCGAGGAGCCGACGCATCCGGATGATGTGCTGGCGCACAAAACCCTGGCCGACGCCATTGCGCCCACGAAGCTCGCGCTGGGCGAGCATGTGCCCAACCGCATTGTGTTCAAAAACTATTTGCAGCTGCGCTGCGCCGGTTTCATTCAGGTCGACGCGGTTCGCGTGGCCGGTGTCAGCGAATTTTTGGCGGTGAGCTTGCTGAGCAAAAAGTATGGGGTTCCCGTCGTTCCGCACGTCGGCGACATGGGGCAGCTGCATCAGCACTTGGTGCTTTTCAATCACATCGGCCTCGGCCATGAGGCCTTGTTCCTGGAGCATATCCCCCACTTGCGGGAGTTTTTTGTCCATCCGGTCCAGGTTGAGGATGGGGTTTATCGCGTGCCCCAGGAAGAGGGGGCCGGCTGCGACCTGAGGAATTAGAGGGAATAACGATGTCCAGATTCAAAAACAAAACGGCAGTGATCACGGGAGGGGGTTCCGGCATCGGGCGGGCCATGGCTCTGCGCCTTGCGATGGAAGGAGCCGCCGTGGTCATTCTTGAACTTACGGAAAATTCGGCGGTGGAGGCGCTCGGTGACATTCAGGCAAAGGGTGGCAAGGCACGGTCGATTGTCTGTAATGTGGCTGAGGCCGAATCGGTGAAAGCCGCCTTCGCCGGGATTGAGGATCTCGACATCCTGATCAACAATGCAGGTATCGCGCAGGTGGGAACCGTCGAGCAAACCAGCGGGGATGACCTGGACCGGATTTATGCGGTAAACGTCAAAGGCGTTTATCACTGCCTGCATTTTGCCGTGCCGCTCATGGTCCGGAAAAGGAAGGGTGTCATTCTGAACATGGCCTCAATCGCGTCGAAAGTGGGCATTCTGGACCGCTTCGCTTATTCCATGAGCAAGGGCGCCGTGCTGGCGATGACCTTGTCGGTTGCGCGCGATTATGTGGCTCACGGGATTCGTTGCAATTGTCTGTGTCCCGCCCGCATTCACACTCCCTTTGTCGATGGCTTCCTCGAAAAAAACTATGCCGACCGCAAGGAAGAGATGTTCAGGAAGCTTTCCGAATATCAGCCGATCGGCCGCATGGGTTCGGCCGAGGAGGTGGCGGCCGCCGCCGCTTTTCTTTGCTCCGACGAGGCCGCTTTTATCACCGGTGCGGCTTACGATGTCGACGGCGGGGTGATCCCGTTGCGCTAAAACAAAACCTGACATGAAACTGATTCGTTACGGCCCGTTTGAACAAGAAAAGCCTGGCCTTTGCCTGGACGATGGGAGCTGGGTGGATACTTCGGAGGTCACGGAGGACTATGACGAAAAGTTCTTCGCTCAGGGCGGTCTTGAGCGGCTGCGGAATTGGTTGAAAGAGAAGGGGGCTGACGCGCCGGCGCTCGATCCATCTGTTCGCCTGGGGGCGCCGGTCGCCCGGCCTAGCAAGATCATTTGCGTCGGACTCAACTATGCGGCTCATGCGGCCGAGTCCGGGGTGGAACCGCCGAAGGAGGCGGTAATTTTTTTCAAATCGACTACGGCTATCAGCGGTCCATTCGACGACATTCGGCTCCCGCGCGGCAGCGAGAAGACGGACTGGGAAGTGGAACTGGCGGTGGTGCTGGGGCACCGAGCGAGCTACATTGAACCCAGGGAAGCCGAAGCCCATATTGCCGGCTATCTCCTGCACAATGATGTGAGCGAGCGAGCTTTTCAGCTTGAACGCGGCGGGCAGTGGGTCAAAGGCAAATCCTGCGATACCTTTGCTCCCCTAGGTCCGTGGCTGGTTACCCCCGATGAGATCCCCGATGTTCACGCTCTGCCGCTCTGGCTGAAGGTCAACGGGGAACTCCGGCAAAACAGTTCCACTGCGGACATGATTTTTCAGGTGCCGTATCTCATCTCCTACATCAGTCAGTTTATGACTTTGCTGCCGGGCGATATCATTACCACGGGAACTCCTCACGGGGTGGGGCTTGGATTCACCCCTCCAATTTACCTGAAAGCCGGGGATGTGGTTGAGCTGGGTATTGAAAGATTGGGAACCTCCGTCCAAAGGGTGGTCGCCGCGGCATCCCGAAGATGATCGATGTCCGGCGGAAGTCAGCCAGCCCGTCTCTCCGTCGCGCCGGGCCTCAAATCAGCGGATTTGGCAGCCTTCGCTTTCCAGATTTCGGGCGATTTGCGGCTAAAAAGGTGGGGTGATCGACGGGACTCGAAAACGTAAGTTTTACAGAGTAAATAGGCTAAAAATAGGGTTGCAGGACAAATGCAGGACAAATTAGACTGTTTTTCATGTCCTCCAGAGCCAAAAAACAGCGCGGGCCGGTCGAAATCATTGAGGCCAAAGGTATCAAAATTCCGATTTATTACAGCCCTATTCGTGGGGTCGATAGCTACCAGCTTTCCTTTTACAAAGCGGGAAAACGTGACCGCGAACGGGTCGCCTCGCGGGAAGCTGCCCGGTCACGGGCCAAGGAATTGATCGAGGAACTGGCGGATGGAACCGCCCATGTCGCGGCGTTCACACCCAAACAGACCGGGGCGATCAATGAAGCCGTGGAAATCCTGCAGCCTACCCGTGTTTCGCTGACGGAAGCGGCCCGACAGTTTGCCGAGGCATACACGTTGCTCGATGGAAAAGGCACTCTGGTGGAGGCCGTGAAGTATTTCCTGGCCGAGCAGAAGAAGGCCCAGCTTCCGGCCATCAAGTTCCCGGATTTGGTGAAGCTGTTTTTGAAGAACATCGAGGAAGAGAAAAAGTCACGGCGTTACCGGTTGGATATGCAGGCGCGCCTGAACAAGGCGAAAGAGACGTTCTCCTGCAATGTGGGGGACGTCCAAGCCAAAGACATTAACGTCTGGCTCAAGGAGATGAAGCACACCAGCGGGAGGACGAAAAACAACTATCGTTCCTCCTTGGCCACGCTGCTTTCCTACGCTCGCGAGGAAGGGTATTTGCCGCGTGGGGTCCAGACGGAAGCCGAGTTTTCCAAGCGATATGACGGTAAAGGCGGTGAGATTGGGATTTACACGCCGGAACAGCTCCACATGCTGCTTTTCAAGATCGAGCCGCGCCTTGTGCCTTTTGTGGCAATCGGGGCCTTGGCGGGCCTGAGAACGGCGGAAATCGTGCGGCTAGAATGGCCGGAAGTTCGCTTCGGGCAAAACGTCATTGAGATCAAGGCGTCCAAGTCGAAGACGGCCAGCCGTCGTCTCGCGCCGATTTTGCCGGTGCTGGCGGAATGGCTTGCCTCTTTTCGCAAGGATTCCGGCCGGGTTCTGGTGGGTGTGCACGATGAGTTTGCGATTGCCACGCAGTTCAAAAAGGCGGTGGATGCCATCACCGATGCAAAAGGCAAATCGCTGATTAAAATCGTCCACAATGGCCTGCGTCATTCTTTCATCACCTATCGAATGGCTGTTCTAAAAAGCGCCGCAGAGGTCGCCTTGGAGGCTGGCAACAGCCCCCGCATGATCTTTGAGCACTATCGGGAACTAGCCACCGAATCCGAGGCCAAGGCTTGGTTTGGCGTCCAACCGGACAAGCAGCGATTGGCGATGTTGGAGGACGTGACGACCAAACTGCACGCTGCCAATTGAAAATCCCGCGTCGAAATTCCCGGCGTTAATTCAGCGGAAGCAATAGATGATAAATCAGGAAGTTCTTCCTCTTCACTTGATGCCTTGTTTGCTTAACACGATCGAGGTGGGGGCAGATTTCCGTAAGGTGGAGATTTTTTGGGTTTTGAATATTGAGCGATTTTGAATGCGTTTGAATCGCCGTATCGATTTCGTTTGACGCGGCCTCAGTGTCATTGTCCATGACATAGCCAATCATTCCCCCGCAACCCGCATTTCCATCGTATTGTCCACTTATAAAACACCCCATTCCACCCGACCCGACATATTCGGTAGTGCGGGTTTGATCGGGGGAGGTGTGGAGCCGTTTACACTCAAAAGCAAAATAAACATCCGTGTCGAGGCCGGTAAAAACTTCAATGTCCAATTCCCCGCTCTCCGTATCGGCCTCTGGATCGGCTAATTTTGATCGAAATCTGAAATTGAAGGGATATTTCCCTTTAACCGTTCGCTTAAGGTGACCAACAAAGCGGTTCGTAATTCGATTTTCGAGTTTTCGCCTATCCGTTGGTCTCTTGAACTTGGGCCATTGATCCAATACTACGCTGAATATGGCAGGCAGGCGATCTACCGGAAACTCTTTGGCCCAGGGGGAAAAATCGCCGCTTACACTCATCCGTTACGTTTGTTTGAGTTTGCATTGGCGATGGCCCCGAAAATTACGTCAGCGGTATTTAGGGCGGCAGAGCGGGTCCACTGGCCAAGCAGATTGGGCCTGACAATATAAATCGCGTCTGCGGTCGAATGGATTATGTTACGCAGATACGTGAAATTGCCGCGATTTTGGCGGCTTGCTTGAGCAATCCGCGCCAAGGCTGTATCGCGGGCACTTGTATCCGTTGCTGACTGAACATGAGCGGCTGTTTTGCCTCGGTGGAGTGTAACCATGCACAAACCGGCGTCCGGCAATGAAGTGTATTCTGCGTTGAAGTAGCACTTCGGCTTGAAATCTTTCGTGACCGAAACTGAAACCCACTCGTTTAACACGCGGCAAAGCCACTCGGAAAACTGTTGCAAGTCCTCCGACTTGGTACGCCGGAGGGTGGCGATGTCAGTCGAAAGAGTATTGGGAGTAGCGCTGGGCCAATAAACGCTATAGGTATCTTCGACTAGAGCGATGTCATCTGCGGTGAGGCCAAAATATTGGTACACCAAAGGTTCGAGATGATCTTGCAGATTGTCGATAAGTGTCCGGCGCTGTTCGGCAATGGACTGCGAATGAAGATGCAGTCGATTTCTGTTCTTCTCGTAAATTTTCTCAATTTCGGAATGTGTTTTACGGGCCGCCGTCGCAACCCGCTTCACAATCTTGGCCGCATCATCAATAGCCTCATCGTCTTCCGGCAGCGGAAATGGCAACCTCAGTAGTTCATGAAGGCGAACCTCGTTTCGCTCGGCCCCGAGAGAACCCGCCGTGTGAAATACAAGATACCATGCCAATTTGGATCTCAGGTAAACCGTCAGAAACAGAAGAAGATCAGCGTCCTTTTCCTCTCCATTGATTCCGGTGAGGGGGTCCTTATACGCTACGTCAAAATCAAAGAAGGCCACCTTCCCGAAACCTTTGCTGACAAGAACCAAGGGCTTCCTGCATAATTGATCGGAAAGACCTCGACGCAGTTGGGACCTTGATGCTGTAAGCTGCTCTTCTGGAGTGCCAGATTCGATGGGTCCGCTATATCTTTGCGCTTGGAGCAAATGGTCAAGCGAAGAAGTGTCGCTTTGCACGCCAAGAAGGGTCTGGTCCTCGTCGAGTTCCCCAATGCTTGGATGCGAAACGGGTCTCGGTAACGGTTTTGGACTTCCATACTTTTTCGGATTTCTCCGAGCAGCAATGTCATACCAAGGTTGAAAGCCCTTGCTGCAATGAAAGCGCTTATCTTGCTCTTCCGGCTTGCCTGCACGCGCTCCAAGTGAGGGAAATGTCATTAACGCTTCAATCAGCCTCAGATCACGCGGCGTTCCCCACAAATACGTCTTCCAAAGAAAGGCCGCTTTTTCGTCCTTGGCATTATCAAGCAGTTCTTCAAGTCGAATAAAACGGCGGTCTTCCGCGATAACAGGAATGAGCCCGGAACGAGGGTCCATCCGCATAACCTTGGGAACAACGTATTCTATGGTTGCGTTAGGTTCCGGCTCGCATTTCTGAAAGTGCAAGATGAAGCAGGGTCGGATTGCATTCTCAAACAAGAAGCGGCGATAGTCGGCGAGGTGCAGCAAGCGAGCAACCTTGTGCCGGCGAAACCACTCCTTTTGAAAATCGTCGGTCTTGTTCAATAAAATCTGAGATGGGAGAATTAAGCATCCGTTTCCGGTTGAAGTGAGGTCGGATGGAATTTTCCAGAGGAATGCCAAGGCGATCTGGTCTTGTGTGAACGCGATATTCTTGCCTTTGACAGGGCAAGCGTCGCTCTCCATCCATGCGGTTACTTCGGTTCCGACCGCCTGGCGGGAGACCCAAGGTGGATTGCCAATAATGAAGTCAAATCCGGCTCCCAACGGAACAGACGTGTCGAAGTAATTTCCCTCGAAAATGACCGGCGCGGGAATGGTATTGTAGCGATCAGCTTTGTAGGCGAGCAACGGAGGCAAAAGCGGCTTTCGCTGCCCGCATCCGGCCTTTTCCTTGAGTTCCCTAAGAATAGGAGGACTGAATTGGTCAAGGAACGCGATATAGAGACTGAAGCACGTGATGCGGCATGCCGTCTCATTGACATCGATCCCGCGCAGGTTTTGAAAAAGACCGACCAGTGCTTCAATGCACTCGGCGGTTTCAGTATTCTTGTTTTGCAGTTTCCACTCTTCTGCAAGCCGGTTGAATATGACAACGAGGAAGATTCCAGAGCCGCAGCTAGGATCGAGAAACCGCTTCGATAAGAGAGAGTCACAGCCATCGAGAGCCTCGGCGATAACCATTTCAGCCAAATACCGTGGCGTATAGAACGCTCCTTTGGCCGTCTTGTCCTGAGTGTCTTCGCGTTCAAGAAAGTGTTCGTAGATGGCGCTGATCGTCTCGACTGGAATTACAGAAAAGTCGAAGGCCCAAAAACCAAGGCTCTGCTGGGGTGAATCCAAATCTTCACCTTTGAAGAATCGCCGCAAGAGCGGCACTTTATCGGCCTGCAAGAGCGAACGTTCCTGTTCGAGATTGGCTTCAAAAGTGCTGCCATTAAATTCCTTTTTAAGTGAAGGAAAAAGTTTATCGAACAGGATGTTAAGTGACTCTTCGGGACCGTAGTGCTCGAAGATGTCCTGCACCTTTTCAATGTTTTGTTTGCGGATAAATCCGTAGTCGGACAAACGGATGATCCCGCGATCAACGAGGTAGCAGGTGAATATGAGGCGACCCAGGAACGCATGAATGGGGCGCAGGTTTTCCTTTTTCTCTCCCGAGTTGAGATGGGAGGACAACTCGCTGAGCATTTTGACCAGAAATTGATCAACCGTGCGGGACCTCTCGAAAAAGAAACTCTGGTGGCTTCTGTAGTAGTGACCAGAGGCGATATTTTCGACGAGATGATGTGCTTCCAGCACGCGCGCAACCAATTCGAGCGATTCAATGTAGGCTCCGTGCTCAGAGATCGGTTTTGCCGTATCGTTGTTCGGCTTGATGAGGCCGGAAAAGATGTAGATGCGTTGCGGGTCGCGAAGCACAAGAACAGTCGCGATTCCCTGATTCCAGCAAAGCTTGTGTCGCAGGTTGACTTCCTCGCGATCCAAGGGAGTCGCGTAGTCCTTGAAATAGACGGTTGGACGCGCATCCACGCACAGAATTCCGTCAACCTTGACTGCATCAAAGGCGCGTCGAATATGATGCAACTGACCACGCAAGGAGGGCTCCTTTTCGGCGTCGCTGGCGCTCAAAAGATAGACCCCATCCGGCAAGGGGCCGAGTCCGAAATGCTCTGGCCCTTTTTGGCTTGAGGTTTTCATCGAGTCCGCCCGCGGTGAGGAGTGCCAGCGATGCTCTGAAAAGGCACAACCGACTCAACCCGCGCAGGAGAGGCGAGAATACACAGAATCGGGAAAGTAAAATTGAGTCTCAAGAAGGTGCAAGGCTGTGAATAAAATGTGAATAACTTCAATTCAGAAGTCAATATCTTGCGGTCCGGCTGAAACATGGGAGACATTTTATGGAATGGGGTCGGACATTCCCTGTCCAATGCCTCTTAAATCTTTCAAGCCGGCGCAGCAGATGTGGAAAGAACAATATCTGGTTCGGCCAAAGCGACTTGCTTCGCAATGGCAGAATTTGGATTCCTGCCCTGCCAAGCCAGAGACTTTCACACCAAGATGGCGGGCCGAAACAACATTCATGGTAACCGCCCCCCCCTGAAATGCTACCGCAAAATTTCGTCTCGCGTGGCTTGGGAGTTTGCTTTGAGCGCGTTGAGCAATTCGTGGCAGCGAAAGAGCCGGTGCCGCCCCAGTTTGTAGCTTGGAAGTAGCCCCCTTTGAACATATTGGTAGAGAGATCGCAGGGGGATACCCAAAAACGCCGCCGCCTCCTTGGCATCAACGAATCCCTGATCCTCGAAGGCCCATTCTTTTTTCCTAGAAGCCGCGATTTGTTGTTCTGATCGAACCGTGCTCAGGAAGGCAATGGGAGATTCGCTGAAACGCCATTTTTGAGTTTTAGGCCGCATGGGATTGATTCAAGAGGGGGAGGCGCGTCGGCCAATCAGACCGACGCGCCCGAATTGTCAGCCGAGTTTAATTTTGTTGTTGCGGAGGTAGTTCTTCGCCTGGGTGAGCACGGCGCGTTCCTGCTGTTCCGGTTTCATGTTCGGACTGACGG
>Ga0075012_10001381_pt1 | contig 24907 bp, 23 predicted proteins | sample All_14_2_FD_71474 | JGI IMG/M metagenome (GOLD analysis project Ga0075012, IMG submission 71474) | Freshwater microbial communities in response to fracking from Pennsylvania, USA - Allegheny Zone_MetaG_DW_15 | ecosystem: Environmental > Aquatic > Deep subsurface > Groundwater > Drilled...
TCGAGGATGAACGGGGCATTGTCGACCAGTTCTTCGTTCAGCGCGGTTACTTTGACAGTGCCAAAGCCCTTGTCGGCGGGCAGGTTGGCGGCGAGGTCGGTGAAGAGCGCCAAAACATCGGGTCCGGTTTCGACCACAGGGGCTTCGGTAACGACTGCTTCTACAACAACGGCTTCTGTTGCTTCAACAACAGGTTCTGCTGTGGCAGGTGTGCCGCATGCTCCAAGGACCATACTGAGAGCCAGGAACAGGGCTAAAAACATTTGGAACTTCTTAGACATTTTCTTCTCCTTATTGAAGAATTATTTTTGGTTAGCAAGCGCATTAGGGCAGCTTGTGACATCCAGAGCAACTATCGTTCGAAAATTCAAGATGACTTTCAGGCACGATGGGGGAGTTTCGAATTCCTTCTTCGTGGCAGGTCACACACGAGTCGGTGACCAGGTCTGCATGCTCCGCAGGTTGCGGCATGGCCGCGAGGAACATCTCGACAGGTCCAGGGATCGCGTTGACGATCACATTTTGGTTGGCAGCCAGTTCCGTTTCCTTCACTTTATCGGCGGTGAGGAAAATTTCTGGGTTGCCGTGGCAGGCTTCACAGGTCGCATTTTGAGGCGTGTAGCGTTGAATGTTGTGCGGTGTTGAGTAGACCCAAGTCGGTAGAGAGTCGAAGTTCGTCAACAAGTTCTCGCCGTAAAATTCATAACTGGTCGTTGCCACTGGCACATGCCGCACAGGGACGTATTTGTAAGGTCGGTCTTCACTTTGCAACGGATTGCGTCCGATGAAGAACGTGGTGTAAGTTGCTTCTGTCTCAAAGAAAGGCTTTCCGCTCGTCTCACTGATCGCCACATGACAACCATCGCAACTGGTATACGTCACCGAATGGCAAACCTGACAGGAAATCTCAGCACCATCGCCATGTTGGGTGTGCATATCAATGCCATCTGCACCACTAGCAACTTCTGCATGACAGTCTGTACATTTCGGGTCTTCAGCGCCGCTCAAACGGTGGTCAGCAGATGCGGTTTCTTCGGTCATGCCGTGCAGGTCTGCGCCTTCATGGCATTTCACACAACTCATGCGTGCTTCACGGAAATGAACATCGCCTGCGATGCCTTCATTCTTACCGAGGAACTCGTTGCCCACGCGGCTGCCATGACATGCCGTGCAAGATCGCGTCATCGGTGGGGTGGCTTCGAAGACATGTCCACTGAACAAACCGCCGCCTACATTTTTCGGCTGGCTTACATGACATTCACCGCAGGTCGTATGGCAAGTTGCACAATGATTGCCGAACATTTCATCCAAAGCAGGATGGTCTTCAGGGATATTCCCATTGCGGGCATTGATCGCCGTCCAATAACCGGCTTGGGTATTGTGCAAGCTATTCGGGTAAGCTGCCACTTCTTCTTCGTGACATTCACCGCAAAATTCTTGCGGTTGCGCGCTCGGGCTGACGATCATGCCTGCATGAGCCTGTTCTTTATCTGCAACATTCGTGCCGTTATGGCATTGAATACAAGTCAGCTCACCATGATCGGTCTGCGAGAACGTTTCGTTATCAACTAAAACTTTTTCCCATGGCTCCAACGGAGCCACATCGCCCCCTCAGCCAACCCCTTTGGATTCGGACTCGGCTTCCACAATCGGAGCTGCCGTCTCGATGAGACGTTCCTTATTCGTGTGACATGCCACACATTCTCCCGCCTCAGGTGCCGACGTTGGAACTGGTTCTGTTGCTGTGAGCGCCTCTGTCGCTGTGGGGGATTCGGCTTTTGCCGTCGCACAAGCGCTAAGCAGCACCATTCCCACAAGGTAAACGCTGATGTGTTTAAGTTTCACGGTTCCTCTTTTTGTGTTATTTTTCACAATTATTATTCATTCCCCTTATAGTTATCAGTGATATACATAATGTCTGCTTATCTGATTTGCTTATGGAAATTGATTACCCCAACTGAAAACAAAACCCCCGCCAGCCATGCCAGCGGGAGTTCATATTTGCACACCAATTACAACGAACCTACCAATCTACCAATCTACGAACCTACCAACCTACCAACCTACTTCACCACCTGATTACTAATATCATTGACATAATCCACTGCGCCAGAACAGGCACCAATGAGATGGGGTGAAACCGTCTCCCAGGTGAGTGGAAGTCCATTCGCGCCGTTCGCACCGCTTACAGCTTCAGCCAAACAGCCGCCGCCTGCGTTGTAGTTGACGAGCGTGAACTTCCATAGGTCTTCATACGAAGCGGCTTGATCAGTCTGTGAACCTGTGTAGTTATAGATGACCTGTGCAGCCTGTTCGCAATTGGCGATGAGCGTGTTCGCAAAAACGCCAACGGAGAAATCTGCTTGTGAGAGGTCTAACCCCAATGGGCATTCTTCACACGTGGCATTGACATTGCCTACGAGTGCGCGTCGCAGTGCGATCTGTTGATCTTCTTCCAAATTGGCATAGCCTTCACCGCACGTTTCTGAGTCCATTACAAGCGGACAGAATTGATTGAAGAAGGAACGGTTCCAGAAGAGAGCCGTATCCGCGCCGTTCTCGGTGAGTTGACCGAGACCAATATCGTTTGCACCTTGAAAGATGCCGGGCCAGAATTGGCTTTCACGCGCGAAAAGATTTTTCAACAAAAATGCTGGGACGCTAGTCTCTCTCGCCGTTTCAAGAATGAGACCGTCAAATTGATTTTGCCATTCACGCACGGCATCGCGTGATTTTTCCAACCCGCATTGGTTGGCAACATTGCCCGGAGACAAGCCGCCATCGGGGCAGGAACGGGCATCCACTACGCCTTGTAAGATAAGGTTCGCGGCAAGATATGTATAGGGAATGTCGCTGCTGAGGTCGTCGCTTTGGGTGGGGGTGCTGAGCCATTCCGGTGCGCCGCCTACGGGTGGGAAGACACCCCATGTATCTGCACATGTGGCGGTCACTTCACCTTTCCATTGTGAAGAGAGCACATCCACATACCAGTAGAGTTGGTCGGGGTCGCCTTCGTCCACTTGTTTGGCGCGGACTAGAGCTTCATAAATGATGCTGCTATCCCCATAAGAAGAGTATGCCCAGAATTCAACCTTCACGCCTTCATCTGCAGTTTCAGGGATGCGGAATTTACATTCACCGGTATCTTCACAGAAGAAGGGTTGACCGTTATATGTCCCTTCCACGCGGACGATGGTCTCGTTCGGCAAGGGCTCCTGTCCGGTAATGACGAGGGTTGGTTTGGTTTCGCAAATGTTGGTGGCAGTACTGTAAACGGGTTCGCAGTCTTCGAGCGAGATCCATGCGCTGGCGGCGGGCAATTGCATGGCGATCTCTTTTTCTTTTGTAACGGTATCTTTCAGCAAGGCATAATAGCCTTCGCAGTTCGATACGTTGTTGAGGTTGCACATCGGCTGAGAGATCCAGTTGCGGTAGATGATGGTACCGCAATCGCGGTAGACCTCATCGGGCAATGGCATACCGTCGTGGTCAATAGTCAAGTTGCAGACGACGCTGCGGTCTTTCCACTTGAGCAATTCCCATTCGTAGGATTGGTATTCAACTGCGATAACGGAGAAACGGTCTGGGCCGGGTGGGGGATTGGAATCAGAAACAGGCGCGAGGTCCACGCTGGAGGCGGGCGCGGCTCCATAACTGATCAGCAGGTTCGAAATCCCAATCAGGATCAGAAGAAGTCGGCTCGGCCAGTGGCGTCTGGTCATAGGAATCAAAAGAGTCCGTTGTCATTATATAACGGACTCTTCTAGTTTGGGGGCTTATTTTTTCTCGGCGTCCATCGATTCGTAGGTTTCGAGGTCGCGTTTGAGGTTTCGGCTGCGGATGTACATGCTGAGCAGGTAGATGCCCAAGGTGATGAACGATACTACGTAACCGGCGATCATATAGTTATCGGTATTTGCGGGTCCCATTGTTGGCTCCTTTACATGGATACTTTCAGTTTGAGTTGTTCCACTTTCTCTTCCAAATTGCCCATGCGGATGCGATGCCACATGAGGGTGATGAAGAGAATGGTGAAAGCGCCAAGCGAAACGAACATGGAGGTGAGCATGTCACCGGTCATGTCGAAGCCGCCTTGTGCTTCAGCGCTGGCGTTCCCAACGACGACCGGGTGAATGGTGCGGAAGAGACGAATGACCATGAATGTGATCGGCGCGCTCAAGCCGCCCAACAGAGCATAGACGGCACCAAAGCGGGCGCGTTTCTCGGGGTCTTCCATGCCGGCGCGAAGCATGAAGTAGGCGATGTAGATGAGCTCGGTCACAGCAGCGGTGGTGAGACGGGGATCCCACGTCCACCAGGTGTTCCAGGCGGGGCGAGCCCAAATGGAGCCAAGCACAATGGTGATGAAGAAGAACATGGTGCTGACTTCCACCGCGGCAACTTCAACCCGGTCCCATTTCATGTCTTTGGTGACGAGGTAGATGATGCCGGTGACAGCCGCGAGGACGAAGCCGATCAGCCCGACCCAGGCGGTGCCGACGTGGAAATAAAACACGCGTTGGACGTTGCCCATGATGGCTTCGGTGGGGGCGAAGACGAGGGCGAAGTAGGTAGCAACACCGATCCCGATGATGGAAAGCACTTCGAGAATGGTGAGAGCAATAGGTTTGGATTGCATTGGGTAAAACTCCTTTGTGGATTTACGATTGCTGAATTGCGATTGCTGATTATGAAATAAGAGATGAAGTATTGGCTGAAAAAAAGGATAAAAACAGTTTGTAGATTTTAGAGAATTTGACTCAACGCCTGATTAGCATTTCGTAGAGTGAGATATTATTTCGCCTTACTCTTCCACTACATAATCGAAGATCATGAACGAAGCGGCGATAAAGACCACGTCGTAGACGATCAGCAAATTCAACGGTGCAAGAATCTCCTCGAAGGGAAGTCCTGCCACGATACCGCCGCTGGCTTTGACCGATGCCAGCAAGACAGGCACTGCTACAGGGAACAACAGGATCGGCAGTAACACATCGCGGGTGCGGGTTTGGACAGACATGGTGGAAAGCAAAGTGCCAACGGCAATGTAGCCAATAGACCCGAGCAGTAACACGCCGAGAAATTCAAGTTGAAAGATGCGCGTCTCGTTGTAGAGCATGGCATATAAAGGAATGACGATAGCTTCTACGACGAGCATGAACACCAAATTGCTGATGGCTTTGCCAAAGAAAATAGCGGAGCGGTCCACGGGTGCGAGCAGAAGACCATCCATACAGCCGCGGTCTTTTTCCACAGCCATTGAGCGGTTCAAGCCGAGCGTTCCGGCGAAGGCGAAGGTTGTCCACAACACGCCAGCCGTCACCGATTGGCGGACTTTTACATCCAATTCGAGGGCGAAGTTGAAGATGAGGATGACGAGCATCGAAAAGACCAACATGGCAGAGAGCAATTCACGCGAACGGAACTCCGCGGCAAGGTCTTTGCGGGCAATTGCCATCATGGCTTTGAAGAAGGAGGGGGAGGGTTGGGTCATGGGCGGGTTCTTTACGAATTACGTAATACGTGATCCGTAATTAGGCTTCCAAGGCTTTCTTGTAAAAATCGAGCAGATTTGAGTTCTTGAAATCATCGCGGGTGCCAGAGGCGGCGATGACTCCGCGGGTGAGGACATCGAAACGAGTGGCGAGGTCTTCGGCGCGGGCGAGGTCGTGAGAGGTCATCACTACGGTGCGTCCCTTGGCGGCGACGGAGCGCAGGACTTCATCCAACATTTCGGAGGCATCCTGGTCGAGACCGGTGTAGGGTTCATCGAAGAGCACCACTTCTGGGTCGTGGAGAACGGCGCGCCCAATGGCGAGTCGTTGCTGCATGCCGCGTGAGAAGGTGCGGACAAGGTCACGGCGGCGATTTTCCAAGCCGACCATGCCCAACACTTCGGTGATGCGTGCGTCCAGATTTATCAGTCCATACATGCGACCGTAGAATTGCAGGTTCTCTTCGGCAGTTAAATCTGGGTAAAGCAGAGGCATGTGAGAAACCACACCCAAGCGTGCGCGGACTTTGGCAGATTCATTCGGCAGCGAGTATCCAGCCACTTTGACACTTCCCAAGCTGGGGCGGGAGAGTGAGGCGAGAATCCGCAGGAAGGTGGTCTTGCCTGCACCGTTCGGTCCGAGCAATGCCACGAACTCACCGGGCTGCACCGAGAAATCCAATCCTTTGAGGATGGTCTTCAATCCAAATCGTTTGACGAGTTTTTTGACTTCGATCATGGGAGGTTTCGCTCCGTCATTGCGAGGAGGGCGCTCTTCCCGACGAAGCAATCTCATGACTTATAACTGAGATTGCTTTGGGCAGGAACAAGAACGCCCTCGCAATAACGTGGTTAGCCTTTCCTCTTCAACGCTTCGGTTAATTCATCGCGTCGTTTTTTGTAGGCTTCGTCGTTGATCTTTCCGGCACGGTGCAGGTCGTCGAGGGCGATGATGGCGTCCATCACGGATTCGGTGTCGTCGAATTGGTCATCCTCTTCGTCGTCGCCTTCTTCGTCGTCCTCTTCGTTCTTATTTCGGTCACGCAGATACATCCACACACCGGCAAGGATGAGGGTGAGACCGAACGCGCCAACACCGATCAACACGTATTGGTTCTGGGTGATATCCGGCGATTCGGTCACGGTGGTCGGTTCACCAGAGAGAGTGAATTCGAGTGCGCCGTCTTTTTCAACTGCGGCGGCGTTGTACACATGGAAGTTCGCGCCTTGCAGGTTTTGAACGCCGTTATCGGTGAGGGTGGTGCCTTGAGCTTCCACGCCTTCGGGCAGGAAGAGACTGATGGAGTTGATGGGCAGCAACGCGGTTTGCTTGATGCTGATTTCCTTTGCCTTTGGAATGGATGCAAAGGCGATCAAGCCATAGGGTTCTTCGCTAGGCGGCATGGCAAAGCCATTTGCCGTTGAAACGAAGGGAGCGCTGTTATCGGTGGTTTCAAAGCCGAGACCGGTTGCGCCTTCTGGGAAGGAGATGAACGGAATGTTCTGTCCATCGCTCATGGGCACGAGCACGGTCTTTTCGCTGGTATTGGTCACAAAGTACACGGCGAAGATCTGGGCTTCTTCGCTGGCAAGGTCAAAGAAGACTTGCAATTCTTCAACCTTCAACACACTGAGGTCTTCTGTAGTGGGATAAACGACGATGGGCTCAAGCACGAGTTCAGAAGCGCCCGCAGGCACAACCGCAAATTCAGATTGATAGCTCATGCCGCCGATCTCAACTTCGGTCAGATAGATCTGGCTTTCGACGAGTTCTGCTTCAAAGGCATAGCTGCCATCGGGGTTCACTTCGCCTTGCACGTTGAGGAATTCGGTTGGGCCCGCATTGGGGTCGGCGCCGTGATCAAATCCACGCAGGGTGATCTTCAAACCGGCGGGAAGGTCTGCGCCAGTGCGATTGTCGATCTGACCTTTGACCATGCTGGGGATTGCTGCAACTTCAGTCGCTGTACCCTGCGGGTCAGGCGTGACCTCAGCCTGGGGCGTGCCATCTGTAGCTGTTCCCTCCGCCGACGGGGTTCCCTCGGCGGGCGTGACAGCGGCTTCAGTGGCGGCGAGAGTCTCGGTCGCTGCGGCAGCTACCGGCGCAGAAGGAGCCGCGAAGGTCATGGTGCGGATGTAGGCTGCAACGGCGTAGGCTTCCTCGTCGCTGAATCCGCTTCCGAAGGCGGGGAAGTTCCCGTTGCCTTCGCGGATGAATTTCACGAGGTCATCTTCAGATAACGCCGACATCATTTGCAAGTTGGTGAAGGCTTCACCACAGTCGGCGCAGTTTTCTTCAAAGAGGGTCTTGCCAAGTTCAAGTTGTTCGTTGGTGGTGTGCAGGGTGAGAGCATACGCCACAACATCCCAGCGTTCCTGATCGTTCAGGCTGGCGAAGGGCGGCATGAAACGGTCGAGCCGACCCTGGGTGACCACGGCATACCAAGTGGACGGAGTCGCTTCGTTGGCAAACTCAGGCAATCCAATTGGAATGACAGAGACAGGCAGGTCTTTGCTTTGCGGACCATCACCCAAGCCGGTTTCACCGTGGCAGGCTGCGCATTTTTCAGCATAGATCACTTTGCCATTCTCGGGGTCTGGGGCTTGCTCAGGGTAAAGCGGACCAAGCGTAGGAGCCGCAGTGGGGGGGACGTATCCCGGCGGGGGAGTGACATCTGCCGCAAGGGTTTGGTTACAGGCTGCAAGCAGGAGTGTGCCAATGGCTAAAAGAAAGATGTGGCGTAATTTCATGAATTCCTCGGTTAGACGTAACACGTGACGCGTAATTCGTATATTACGTATCACGCATTGCGCATTACTTTAGTGATTTCCCACAAGATGGGCAGAAACTATCAGAAGCGAGCACGGGTTTCCCGCACGAAGGGCAGAACCCCGCAGGTTTGCTTTTGTGTTGTTTGCGGCGGGCTGCAAGCATGGCTTCGATATCTTCGTCGCTGAGTTCAGCAGCGGTGGAAGAAGAGTCGGCGCGTTTGGCGGCAGCGGCTTTTTCAATGCGTGATTCGGCATTGCGGGCAGAAGCGAGAAGCGGCTCAAGTTCATCGAGCTTGCGCAAAATATCTGAGCCTTTTTTCAACAGTTCAGCGCGCTGCTCAGGATAATCTTCAGCGGGAATTTTTCCGAGTTTGAAGTCGAAATCCAATTCCTGCAAAGCGTTGATGATGCGGTCTCGTTCGGCTTTCAACGCGGAGATATCGTGCATCTCAGTCGTAGAGAGCTTGCGCGGGCGGCTCATGAACGGCGCGTACAGATACATGCCGACAGCCACGAGTACTGCGAGTACAAGAAAGATTGAACCCAGTTCCATGAATATTCCCCTATTCCGCGTTCGCGATGAAAGATTGAATTTCGGAGACCGAAGCGAACGGTCCGATCTTGATCTGGCGCAACACGCCATCGCGGTCGATCAAATATGTTTCGGGCACGCCCATCTGGCGGTTCAAAATGCTGGAAATGTTCGATTGCAGATCAGGCGCATTGGGGAAACTGATGCCGAACTTCTTCAAATATCCGAAAGCACCTTCGGGTGTATCCACATAGTCCACACCGATGAAGACCACATCACCTTGGTCTTTGTATAACTGCCAGGCTTCTTCGAGTTCGGGCGCTTCCTGTTCGCAGGGTTTGCACCACGAAGCCCAAATGTTGATGAGCACAACCTTGCCGCGCAGGTCTGAAAGTTTCATCTGGGGCGTGTTGTTGTATTCGTAGCCTTCAAAATAAACGAGGTCGAAATCGGGCACGGGCTGACCGATCTCTGCCATGGGGTTGCTGGCGCGGTTCAAACCGAAACCTACCAATGTAAGCAAGCCCGCAAGGAAAACCCAAATGGTGATCTGTGCCCAAAGCGGCACACTACGTTTGGTTGGAGTTGTTGTTTCTGTCATTGCATTCTCCGGTCATCAGACCCGACAGGTTTTTTAAAACCTGTTGGGTCTATAAAATATTATTTTCTGTTCTTCAATTCTTCTTCAAGACGTCTCACATACTCATCGTCACTGGACGAAGCCCCCGCTTCACTTTCTGGACCCGCACCTGCCTCAGCAGACTTTGGCTTGGTCCACGCTCGGAACGCGCTGAAGAGCAATACCGCACCGATCACGATCAACACTGGCGGAATGATATACACCAGCCAATTGAAACCAGTGCGCGGAGGTTCAGAGAGCACACGCGCTCCGTAATTCGCCACAAAATAATCTTTGATCTCTTGCTCGGTCTTGCCTTCCGCCAGCATATTGCGGATTAACTCGCGCCACTGACGGCACGCTTCGGTGGGACACACATCCAACGGCGTGTTCTCACAGACCGGACAATACAACTGCTTGGCAATCGCATTCACTTCGTCGTCGGTGGGAGTGGTGTCTTGGGCGAAAGCTACAGCAGTGAATAGACCAGATGCGACGAGCGCGAGTGTAAGAATAAGAAGGAATTTCTTCATTGAATTTCTCCGAGGGAAGTCTAAAGTCAAAGGTCGAAGGTTGACGACTTTTGACTTTCAACCTTTGACTCTTATTAGTCTGCCGCGCTTGTCTGTCGATTGCCTGCGCTCACCTTGCGGCGGACGGGTTCATCTGCCGGGTCGCGGTCGGGCCAGGCGGCGAAGATGAGACCAAGCAAGAAGGTCAGGCTGCCGATCCATAACCAGTTCACCAACGGGTTGACGTAGATCTTGAAGGTCGCGCCTTCGCTCGAAACAGGCTGCCAGTCCACGAGCAGGATGTACAAGTCATCGCGCAGGGTGGCATGCTGACCGGGGATGGTCATGTTCTGTTGCGAGTCGTAGTAATAGTCAATGCGCGGATATAACTGACCGATGAAAATGCCGTTCTCGTAAATATCCACGACCGAGCGGGTGTAGTTCACGCCTGCATCGAATTCATCCCATGAAGCCAGTTCGCGATATTCCACGCGATACTCAGCCAATTCCAAAGATTCACCTGCGGCAATGGTGCCCTGGGTTTCCTTCTGGAAGATTTCAATGCCGAGGATACCGATCGCCATCAACGCCATGCTGATGTGGATGATGTAACCACCATAGCGGCGGCGGTTGCGTCCCATCAGACGGCCAATGGCAACGAAAAAGTTTTCGTTCTGAGCGTTCATTCTCGCGCTTGCGCCGCGCCAGAACTCATGGAAGGTAGCGAACAACACCAACGCGATCGCAAGGAACCCGATCAAGGCGTAGATATTCTGTGTATAGGTGAATGCCAGTGCCACAGTCACGATAGCGGCGAGAGCGGCAGACTTCCAAATGGCGCGACCAAGAGTCTGCACGGTGGAATGTCCCCACGCAGAGAGCGGCGCGATCGCCATCAAGAACAGCAACCCGGCAAAGAGCGGACCCGTCGCACGTTCATAGTAGGGAGGTCCAACCGTGATCTTGGTACCGGTGAAAAGTTCAGAAGCCAGCGGGGAGATAACGCCCCAGAAACAAACAACGAGAATGCCCATGAAGAGCAGGTTATTAAGAAGGAAGAGCGCCTCACGCGAGAGCATGGATTTCATCTCGGTCTCGCTCTTCAATTCGGGCCAGCGTTTGATGAGCAATGCCACCGAAGCGACAAGCGTCAAGGTGACGAAGCCCATGAAGAACGGACCGATGGGGCTGTTCGCAAACGAGTGAACCGAAGAGAGCACGCCTGAGCGGGTAAGGAAGGTACCGAAGATAACCAAGGCATAGGTCAAGATCACGAGGATCATGTTCCAGTGCTTGAGCAAACCACGCTTTTCCTGGATCATGACGGAGTGCAGGAACGCGGTTCCCGTCAGCCACGGCATGAAGGCGGCGATTTCAACCGGGTCCCAGCCCCAATAGCCACCCCAACCGAGCACATCATATGCCCAGCGTCCACCAAGGACGAGTCCCAGCGAGAGGAAGAGCCAAGCCCACAACGTCCAACGGCGGGTAATGCGGATCCAGCGGTCATCGGTACGACCGGTGATGAGAGCCGCCATCGCGAAGGCGTAAGGGATAACAAAAGAAACGAAGCCAAGATAAAGCATGGGCGGATGAATGACCATGCCCGGGTGGCGCAGAAGCGGATTCAAGCCCTGCCCATCTTGTGGGGTGAAGATCGTCGCACCGGCGGCAGGAGCAAACATACTCGGAATGACTTCCCCGTTGATTTCCCAAAAACGAGTGAAGGGATTCTCGAAGAAGATGTTCATTCCAAGGAAGAACGTCAATGTAATGGAAGAGACCACGATCACCCACGGCAGGAACTCAAGGTCGCGGTCCCATTTGCGCAGGGTGACGGCAGAGGTAAAGGCAGCCAGCAACCAAGCCCAAAACAAGAGCGAACCGGCTTGTCCGCCCCACCAGGCAGTCACTTTGAGGTAGGTGGGCATGCTGCTGCTGGTCACTTCATATACAAAGGAAACTTCGAAGTGATTATTCACCAACAGATAGATCAGCACAGCCGATGATAATGAAATGAGGGGGAAGGTGAGCAATTGTGCCCGCCGCGCGCTTTCAACCAACGCAGCAGACCGATTCTGTATTCCATACACGGCAGCAATACCGCTATAGATCGTAGCTAAAAAGCTTATGAGTAAAACGCCATATCCGAATTCTGGGAACATATTTTCATCCAGTCCCCCCTCTCACGTGGAGAGGGGTGGGGGAGGTATAGATTTGAAACAAAACCTGATGGATACAACACCCATCAGGTTGATTGGTTAGTTCGATGCTGCCTGTTCTGGCACAGCCTCTTCATATTTTGTGGGGCATTTGAGCAACAGCTCCTCGGCATAGAACATGCCGTCTTCGCCCAGTTTGCCTGTCATGATCGCCTGTGCTTCGTTGCGGAGCAGGTCGGGCATCACGCCTTCGTATTGAACCTTAATGCGTGAACGAGTCGGGTCGCTCACAGCCTGATGCAACACTTCAGCCAAGCCGCCCTGCGCTTCGATCTCGGCATTATCGCCGGGAACATGCGCCACTTCGAATGTCAACGTGAGCGTGGCGGGGTCATACTGGATCGTATCGCCCAACACCGCGCCGGAAAGGCGGACACTCTTGTTAATAGCAGATGAACCTTCTGCGTTCAGTTCGTCCACCGTCATGAAATATTCTGCGCTCGCCTGTGTAGACGAAGCGATGAGATACACGACAGCCGCAAGAATGAGCACGCCGCCAATGATGAATTTATTTCTTTGCATGGAATGCCTCCAAAGTTTGGTAGTGCTAAATCGAACAATCTATGTCCATTTTACATGTTGACATTAAATAGGGCTGAGTTTAACGTCTGATGGATGTCACAAATCCTGCGTGACTTTGTCCTATTTCTCCATGACGAAAATTTAACCCTGCGCGAGAGGGATGGATGAAGGTTTGAATGATGGTATAGTTGCCAAAACTTATGGAGGATACGGATGCCCAAAAAGCTCATCCTGATATTGACTTTAGTAACAACTCTGCTCGTCCCAACCCGAGTCCATGCCGCGCCTCAAGCCGACGTTCAAGCGGATACAGCCACCCTGGACTTCCCCAACACTGTGACCTTTTCCGCCACCCTTAGCGCCCCTGCAGAGATCGTCTCCATCACCCTTGAATATGGCAACGAACAATTGAACTGCGGCGAGGTGGTAGCAAAAGCCTTTCCCGAATTTGTCCCTGCCACATCTGCTGATGTCGCCTGGACGTGGGATATGCGCCAAAGCGGCTCGCTCCCACCCGGAACCACCATCTGGTGGCGCTGGCGCTATGTTGACTCATCCGGCACCGAATTTGTCAGTGACACCAACACCATCATCTGGTTGGATGACCTTCACGATTGGCAAACCCTCTCTGCCGAGAATGTCCGCATTCATTATTATGGCTTGGAGACAAGTTTTGCCCAATCCATGGTCGATGCCGGTCTGGAAGGTCTGCGCCGCAATAAAGAACAAGCCGGCATGACACCCGATATCCCCGTGGAAATCTACGTCTACCCCAGTTACGATGAAATGCGCGATGCCATCCTCTACGAACCGCAATGGACTGGCGGCTTGGCATATTCCGACTCCAGCATCATCATCATGGGCACCTCCGGCGATGCGAACTTCGATAAAGCCACGGTCATTCACGAAGTGACCCACATCCTTGTTGGACGCAACGCCTTCACCTGTATTGGCTTCATCCCCACATGGTTGAATGAAGGTCTCGCGGTCTATAACGAAGGTCCGCTCGATCAAAGCATGCAATCTCAATTCGATATCGCCCTGCGCGACGATACGTTCTTCCCCGTCCGTGCTTTGGGTGGAGGGTTCTCCGAGATCCCCGAAAAGGCATTGCTCTCCTATGCCCAGTCTTATAGCGTTGTGAAATTTATGATCGAAACCTATGGGCAGGAGAAAATGGGTCAACTGCTTAATGCGCTCAGCAACGCCGAACCCGTTGATGATGCCTTGGTGGAGATCTACGGCTTTGATATCGATGGCTTGGATAATGCCTGGCGTCAATCTCTGGGCTTGGCTCCCTTGACCGTGGCACAAGCCACCGCTCAACCCACCCCAACCTTTGTGCCAACCTATGTTCCCATTGATGGCATTCCACAAGCGATCACACCGACACCCTATGCCATTCCTCCTTCGTCATCATCAGATGGCACGGAAACAGGCACGAATACAGATGACAATACATTTTTATTCATAACCATTGCATTGGTTTGTATCTGCCTTATTTTTGGGTTGATCCTCGGTGTGATCATCCTTGGAGTGATCGTGCGCAAGAACAACCCCAAAGGAGGCAACCATGCTTAATTTGAGAAAGATCTCCCTGACCATTACTGCGCTTGCTCTTTTGGGTACCATGTTCCTGAGTGCCAGCGCGCAAAAAAATGTATTGGCAATGCAGATCAATGTTCCGCTCGATCAGGCATTGGTCTACAACGGCGGCGAATCTGCCAACTTGCGCGACTATGACCCCGCCACCACCTACAGTTCTGGCGACAAACTCGTCTTTAGCGGATTAGTGCAACTCGACCCACATTTGAACGTCCGCCCCGATTTGGCAGAGACATGGGAAGTGACCGGCAACGGCACCATCTACACCTTCAAGATCCGTGACAATGCCAAATTCCATAATGGACGTGATGTCACTGCTCAAGATATCGTCTTCTCGTGGGAACGTGCCGCTAGCCCTGAGTTGGCATCAGATACCGTGCTCACTTATATGGGCGATATTGTCGGCGTACGTGAAATGGTGCAAGGGCAAGCGGATCATATCAGTGGTCTGCGAGTCATTGACGAGAAAACCCTTGAAGTCACCATCGATGCCCCCAAGCCCTACTTCTTAATGAAGCTCACTTTCCCTACCTCATACATTGTGGATAAAGATAATGTATCTGTTGGGGAAGAATGGGTACTCCAACCGAATGGAACCGGTCCATATAAATTGACCGAATGGCAATCATATGAATACATCATTTATGAAGCCAATAAAGATTTCTATCTCGGCGCTCCTTCCATTCCCTATGTGGTCGTAAAGATCTATGCGGGCGATGATGTTCGTCTGTTTGAGACGGGCGAGATCGATGTTGCAGGCGTCAGCTTGTACGATGTGGACCGCATGCTCAACCCATCTGAGCCATTGAACCGTAACCTCATCACCAACGTGAACTTATGTACGAGCTACACTGTCTTCGATACCACAAAGGCTCCATTCGACGATGTGAATGTTCGCAAAGCCTTCAGCATGGCATTCGACCGTCAACGCTATGTGGATGTACTGTATCGCGGCAAAGCTTTGCCTGCGGTCGGGTTGTATCCGCCTGGCTTGCCCGGTTTCGACTATGGCTTGCAAGGCTTGCCCTACGACCCCGAACAAGCCCGCGAACTTCTCAAACAATCCAAATATGGCGGACCCGAAGGTTTGCCAGAGATCGTATACACCAACGCAGGCATTGGCAGTTACATCGGTGGGAATGTTGCGGCGTTGGCAGAAATGTGGCAACAGGTTCTGGGTGTGACCATCAAGGTCGAGAACCTTGACTACAATTTCTATTCCGAGCAGATCTTCTCCGGTAATCATGGTCAGATCTTCGATGGTGGTTGGTGCGCTGATTACCCTGACCCCGAAAACTTTGCCGATGTGCTTTTCCATAGCGGCGCGCCGCAAAATCATGGCGGCTATTCCAACCCCGAGCTCGATACCCTGCTTGAATCTGCCCGCATCGAACCGGATGTGACCAAGCGCATCTCCATGTATCAAGAAGCCGAGCGCATCCTTGTGAATGATGCCCCCGTGCTCTTCACCACACATTCGCTTTCCTATTTACTGGTGCAACCCTACGTGAAGGGCTACCCCAACACCCCAATCTCGATCTCAGGTGAGAGATATATGTGGTTGGAAGGGAAGTAGACGATGGACGACAGACGATGGACCATGGATTGATTGTCCGCGGTCTATCGTCCACGGTCTATGGTCTTGCCTGCGAAAAAAACTCCACCGCCTCAATTTCCCCGCCGACGCTTGATACGCTGAAATCAAAGTTGAGCGAACTCCCCGGCTGGAGCGCTCCGCCTTCCCAGCGGCGCACGCCAACCACGGTTCCATTTTTATCGTATGCCACTGCCGCAATCCACACTTGGGTTGCGGCGTTTGATTCGGCAGGCAAATAGGCTTGCCCGCTGACGTTCGCTGTCTTTCCATCCCAATCTATTTCTGCGGATGTGTTATCCAATAACACGGGTAGATATGCAGAGCCGCCCGGCATGGCACTCAACACTTGGACTTGTGGTTTCGCGTTGGCAAGCACGTTCGGGAAATACACATAAACCGGCAGAGACGAATCTACTGGGAGAATGTCCAATGGCATGAATGCGGTTTGATAGACAAGCGCCGTACCGCTTTCATCAAATAACGTGATGCGCGCTGATACATTTTCAAGAATGCCGCCCGTGTTGTTTTGGATGAGCGCAAAGCACCACAAGCCAGAGTCCGCTGTGGGGTGGCAAATGGCTTGGGTAACAGGAACAGGCACAGGTGTGAGAGTGGAGGCGGCGGCGAGAGGGGCAGAACGGTCTGGGATGATGAGAGACTGTCCGATGGTGAGCGTGTTCGGGTTCACGTCTGGATTCGCCGCGATCAAATTTTCTTGAGGTATCTTGAACTTTTCGGCAATTTCGCTAATAGTATCGCCCGACTCAACGATGTAGATTTGTGGAGTGTTGGTGGGTAGCGGTGTTTCCACAATGACCAACACATTCGGTGTGGAGGTTGCCGCCGGGGTGTTGGTAAGGTATGGTAGAAGTGAGACGTCTGTGGCTTGGGTTGGGGCGGGTTGACATGCAGAAAGTAGAGTTAACAAAAGCAATAGCAGAACAATTCGCATACGGTGATTATAATGTGCCCGAAATATGTGGTGATTTGCCATAAAATTTTTTGGAGGAACAATGCAATATCGACATCTTGGCAGGACGGGAATTCGAGTCAGTGAATTGTCCATCGGTTCGTGGGTGACGTTCAAGAATCAAGTGGATGTGAATGCGGCGGTAGAGATCATGGCGGCGGCGTATGACCATGGTGTGAATTTCTACGATAATGCCGAAGTGTATGCGGGTGGGAAGTCTGAAGAGGTGATGGGCGCGGCGCTGAAGAAGCTCAATTGGCGCCGCGGTAGCTATTTGGTTTCAACCAAGTTCTACTGGGGCTTGGAAGATGGCATCAACGAAAAGAATACGCTCAATCGCAAGCGTCTCATTGAAGGTATCAACGGTTCGTTGAAGCGCCTTGACATGGACTATGTTGATCTCATCTATTGTCACCGCCCCGATAAGACCACACCCATCGAAGAAACCGTGTGGGCGATGCATAATATCATTGAATGGGGCAAGGCTTTGTATTGGGGAACGTCTGAATGGGCGGCTTCAGAGATCATCGAAGCGATTCAAATTGCAGAACGACATCACTTGCACAAGCCGGTGGTGGAACAGCCGCAATACAATCTCTTTGAACGCGGACGCCTCGAAGGCGATTACGTCCGCTTCTATCGTGATTATGGATATGGCACCACCATTTGGAGTCCGCTCGCTTCTGGTTTGCTTTCTGGCAAGTACAACAAGGGGATCCCAGCAGATAGCCGTGGCGCGCTCAAAGGATATGAATGGTTACATGGCAACCTGACCAATCAGGATAAATTGGCGAAGGTGGCTGGATTGGAATCCATTGCCAAGGAACTTGGTGGCACTGTGGCACAATTGGCGATTGCGTGGTGTTTGAAGAATCCGTTCGTGAGCACGGTCATCACTGGCGCAAGCCGCGTGGAGCAGGTTCACGAGAACATGAAATCGGCGGAGATTGCTGAGAAGATCACGCCGGAGATCATGGAAAGAATCGACGTCGTGTTTGGCGTTGCAAAGAAAACCGAAGACGACGATTAGTGGACGCTGGAACGTGTAAGAAAAACTCCGAAGCATATGCTTCGGAGTTTTGTTTTATATCTTCGAAAAATAATTTTCTTCCACACTTTGCCAGGTCTCTTCGCGCAGTTTCATGTATTTCGCAAGCAGCGGGTGGACCTTGGAAATATCTTCGTAAATTTTTTGCGCCACACGTCGGATCGAGAAGTGGGCGTTCGCAGCGGTCCGTAGCTGACAGAAGGCAAAGGCTTCACGCAAATTGAACTGAGCCAACACGCGGCGATTGAATCCGTTCGGGACGATGTATTGGGCGACATCGGGATCAAAGGCGTGGAGCTTCTCGTACATGGCATGCGCAGCATCCATCGCCGCCTCATACTTGGACCCGAAACCTGCTTCCGTTATAAGCAGCGGAGTCGTGTACCCAAGCCTTGTGGTCAGCCGCTGCGGCGTCTGCGTCATCATGCGGTGACGTTTGAATTCGGCGTACGCACCCTGATCCATGACGAGGTCGAAGGTGTAGGTGGAGTATTCCAATTCGCGCAGAGGGGTATCGTATTTGCCGAGCTTGCCGAGCAAGGTTTCGGCGAGGGTTTCGCGTTCTTTTTTCTTGAGCGATTTGACATAAGTCAACGCATCGGCGTAAGGGACTTCATCGAATCGGTACAACGCTGCGGCGAGGATCTTCTTTTCGCCATCTTTATCGTAATCGATCAATTCGCACCAATCCGATTTGCGATTTTCGATTGACGATTTACGATTTTCGAGATCGCGAATGGTTTCAATAGTGTATGAATTCGCATCCGCGTATTTCACCAATGTTGGGGTTTCAGATTTGGAGACCTCTTTCAACTTTTCGCCGATCTGGCGCACTTCTTCGAGTGGGTGAGAGAGCATCTTACGTATGGTCATTTCGATGACGCGTGCATTGGCGGTCATGCCTACGTTGGCGTTGGCGGCGGCAGGAAGCAGGAAGCGGCAGCGGTCCACGTATTGCGAGCGGATGCGGCGGTCGTAGGCTTCGTCACTTTCGCCGTCGCGGCGCGGAGTCCGCTCGACGATGAGATTCTTGACTGGGTCCAGCGATTCAGCATAGGTCGAGAAAAGGAGGCGCACGGTCACCATGAATTCGTCGCGCAGGGGATGTCCATCCAATTCAGGCGGGATGGTGAAGTCATCTGATCCCCACTTTTGATAGCGGGTTGATTTCTCGGTGTAGGATGCAAGGCGATTGCCTTCGATGGCTTCGATGGCAACGCGTGAGACGTTTTCGAAAGCGATGTGCAGAACAGCATGTTCCGCAACGGATGCGTGACCATACCCCACGACCCATTTCTCATGGAATTGCGCGGATTTTTCGTCGCTGAGTTCTGCGGCGATCTCGCGAAAAGATTCTGGTGAGCGTGATGTTTTGGCAAAGGCAACGGCGATGGTCTCTGGGCTAAGTGCGCGCGGGGATAAAAGGTAGATTTCTCGTTCGGGCATGTTTTCTCCTAAGTTGACGTTGGTTCATTCATAAAAAAGCGACCAGCCTGTCTTTGCGCTGATCGCTGTGTTGGTGTGGGTGACTATGCCATTTTACCCAGTGGTTTGCCACCGAGTAAATGCAAATGAATGTGGAAGACGGTCTGACCCGCATCGGCGTTGGTGTTGATGACGAGGCGGTAACCTTTTTCAGAAAGACCTTCCTGCTCGGCGATCTGCTTTGCCACGCTGAAGAGATGACCGATCAACGGCTCATCATCTGGGATCATCATGTTGACCGAGTCGATGTGCTTGTTGGGAACGATCAGAATATGCGTCGGCGCGGCAGGGTTGATATCACGAAAGGCATAGGTTTGCTCATCGCGATATACACTGGTGCTGGGGATATCGCCTTTGATGATCTTGCAAAAAAGACAATCAGACATAGGAATCTCCTGAACTTATGGGGTGGGCAAGGGTCCGTATTCTTCGGCGCAGACCGTATTGTAATATTGTTGTTCAACTTCTTGATTCGACTTGATATATTCTGTCGCAGTTTCTCCGATGATCCGAACGGTATCAACAGCACTGAAGGCTTCTTGCGGCGAATAAACGGGCAGGGTCATTACCGGGTCGTTGATCCTGCCTTCAGGAATCCAGTTGGGGCGTTCTGGGTCTACATCATCGGCTAGCGGCACCCAATTGTACATGATGGGTCCGCGCGGGTTTTGGGTAAAGCCCAACCTGAATTGCAGTTGTCGCGCTGCTTCTACTGGGCGAACACCAAAGGCTCCATTGGGCCAAATGATGGCATTGGGTGTCTTTGCAAAGGTGCTTTCAAACCCGGTCAGCGAGCCTTGCAATTCGCGCGCGATAATGGTTTTGGCAGCATCATTCGTAAGAAGGGCATCAGGTGTGACACCGCGTGCCTGATGATTGACAAAGCCTTCAAGTTCAAGAGATACGTTTCCTTCCAACAGAACCGGGTCAATATTTTGTTCACTGACCCATGCATTCGTTACGGTCCATCCCCATTTTTCATAATACTCTCGGAAGTTCTTATCGAAATATTCTTCGGTCTGATTGCCATCTTGTATCAGAAGAACAGACCGCGGAGGGATCGTTGCATTGCGCTGCAAGAACCCATGAAGTTGATTTGTATTGATCGCTTCAAATCCCTGTGACTTGAGCAGGTCCATTAGATCGAAGAAATCCAGAATGGTGATGCTATCTGGAAGTTCAGCTGTACCGCGGTTGATGTTCTTGAACAAGATGACCATCACTACCGTTCCCGGCTGGGCATTGATCGGATTCCATTTATAGCGCAAGTATCGACAGGTATCTCTGTGATAGGTGTGTGGCGTATCAAGCGGATTGAGCAGACTGGTTTGGAATGGACTGGGAAGAGGCGGTTCAGACTCCGCCGTGGCCTGCTCAGTGGATTCTGGGGCAGGGGCTGTGTCTGAGAACGACGGGGTTAATTGGCAGGACACCAAAATGGAGACGAGAGATAGGATGGATGTAAAGCGGAAGAGGACGGGGAGAAAGGTATTTCTTGTAGATTGCATACAGGTGGAATTGTAAACTAAATTCAGAGGACAGTTTACAGACGATAGACCAACGATCTTTTAGTCTATCGTCTGTAAGTAAATGTAAATATCGGTTTAGGGGATCGGTCCGTAGGTTGGAGCACAGACGATGTCGTAGTATTCCAATTCAATGGCTTTGTTCTGTTGTGCGTAGGCGGAAGCTTCATCCCCAATAATGCGGACAGGGTCAATGTTATCGAGCACGTTCGTGCTCCAGTAACGGGGCAAGGTCATGAGCGGATTGCCAGCTGGCACTTCGGGAATTGCCATGGGGTTGGATGCGCTCACCGCATCTGCTTGTGGAATCCAGTTGTACATGACAGGTCCACGTTCGTTGACGGTGAATCCTAACTTGTAGCCGAGGGTGGGTCCGATTTCAACGGCGCGTTTGGAGAATCCGCCGCCGGGCCAGATGTAGCCGATGGGGGTCTTGTTCATATACTTCTGAATCGACGTGATCGCGCCTTGCATTTCACTGGTGATGAATTCGTCCGTAGATCCTTCGCTGATGGGGATGTTATGAATGTAACCATGCGATTGATAGTCCACCCAGCCTTCGGCAGAGAGAGCGGCATTTTCAGCCCATAGGTCGGTGCGTTCATCAATGCCAATATAAGCATTGACCACGGGCCAGCCCCACTGGTCATGATATGGGCGGAAATGGTCGTTGAAATACTCTGCAAAATGACGGTCGTCTACAATGAAGATGACCGAGCGCGGAGGGATGTAGGCATTGTCGTACATGAAGTCTGCAAGTTGCTGCATATTGATGGCTTGGAAACCAGCTTCGAAGAGACTGTCCATGATCTTTTTGTGCTCATTCACGGTCACATCGTTGCCACTGGCTTCGCCTTTATTGATGCCATGATGCATCACGACCATCACAACGGTTCCGGGTGCAGCCTTGGTCGAGTCCCATTTGTTTTTGAGATACTGGCAGGAGTCCGTTACGTACGTGCGGGGAAGATTTTCAGGGTTTAACAAAGAACTTTGATATGTGGCAGGCAGCGCAGGCGGTGTGCGTGGAACAGTTGCAGTGGGGATGGGGGTATCTATAATTTGAGGAGTTGCTGTCGGGACGTTGATCTGAGCTACGGCAGTTTCGAATGCGGCTGTCAATGCGGCGTTGATGTCGGGAGTTGCGGCGGCGGGTTGGCAGGCAGCTAGAAGTGTTGTAAACAGGCTAAGGCTAAGTAAGAAGCGAGAAACGTTTAACGAGTGACGAGTGGTTTTGCGTCGCATGATGAATTTTTGTCCTTTTTGTGATTGCCAATAATAACAGAAAAGGCGTACTGGGTTTCAGCACGCCTTTTTCATTCTCGTTTCTTATTCTTTGTACTTGGGCTTACTCATCACTTTTGCCAGAGACGAAATCTTCGACCTTTTGCTTGGCAATCTCATCGCGGAATTGCTTGGGCGGGGTCTTGAAGAAGTAGGAGGATGGACCAACGATCGGACCGGCGAGTTCGCGGTCGAGCGCGATCTTGGCGCAGCGCAGGGCATCGATCATCACGCCGGCAGAGTTGGGGCTATCCCACACTTCGAGTTTCACTTCCATATTAAGCGGAACGTTGCCAAAGGTGGTGCCTTCCATACGGATGTAGGCCCACTTGCGGTCGGTGAGCCAGGGTACATGGTCGCTGGGACCGACGTGTACGTTGTCTGGATTCATCTCATACGGAATCATGCTGGTGACAGCGTTGGTCTTGGAGATCTTCTTGGATTCGAGACGTTCGCGTTCCAGCATGTTGAGGAAGTCTGTATTGCCGCCGAAGTTGAGCTGATAGGTGCGCTCGATCTTGACGCCGCGGTCTACAAAAAGGGTGGCGAGCTGACGATGGAGAATGGTAGCGCCAACTTGACTCTTGATGTCATCGCCGAGGATGGGCAGACCAGCATCGGCGAAGCGTTTGCCCCAATATTCAGAGGAGGCAATGAACACCGGAATGCCATTGACGAAGGCGCAACCCGCTTCAATGATCTGTTCCACGTACCATTTGGTTGCCATTTCTGAGCCAACAGGGAGGAAGCTGATCACAACTTCGGTTTTGGTTTCTCTTAAGAGACGCACAATATCTGCTGTGGAGCCGGGCGCTTTTTCGATGACCTGGCTGAGATATTTGCCCAACCCATCATGGGTCATGCCGCGCACGACAGGCGCGTTGAGGTGGGGGACATCACAGAACTTGTAGGTGTTGTTCGGTTCGGCGAAAATCGCTTCAGACAGGTCCTTGCCGACTTTGGTGGCGTTGATGTCGATCGCCATCGTAAATTCAATGTCGCCGATGTGATATTCACCCAATTGTGGGTGCATGATGCCGGGAATCACATCGTCATTTTTGGCATTTTTATAAAATTGAACGCCTTGCACGAGGGAGGAGGCGCAGTTCCCTACGCCAATGATCGCCACACGTACTTTTTTCTTGTTTGCCATTTGTTTATCTCCTGAGTGGATTACAGTTTCCTTATTGATTTGTGAGGGTCGTTTTTCAGATACAACCGTGAAGTATAATCTTACCCAAGGTTATTTGTATGACTGACTCGCAAGTGAAAATACTTTCACGCCTTCTTGAAGTGACCCGTAGTTTGGACTCCGAAGCAGATTTGGAGTCTTCTTTGCGTTTGATCCTTTCGGCTGCTGTAGAGTTGACGGGCGGTGAAACGGCGTCTCTATTGGAATATGACGAGACAAGGCTGAACTTTTTCTTCAAGTATGTGCCGTGGTTTCATCAAAATGCGAATGATGGCGGCAGTGCAAGAATTCCCTTGAATGGAAGCATTGCAGGCTGGGCTTTTTTGAATAATACAACCATCGTGGTTAATGACGCGATCAACGATCCGCGTCATTCTAAAAAAGTGGATGAACTCGCAGGCACTACCATCCATTCGATCCTGGCAGTGCCAATGGTGGCACGTGGCACTCCCATTGGCGTGTTGGAAATTTTCAATAAACGAAGCAACTATACCGATGAGGATATTCTGGTCGCAGAGAATTTGGCGGCACTTGCGGCTGCGGCGATGCAAAAGAATATTCTTGAGCAGAGTGTGCTTGCGTCGAAGGAAGAGGCGCGTGAGCTGGATCGGATGAAGAATGAATTCATCGCCATTACATCTCACGAATTGCGTACCCCGTTGGGGCTTATCCTCGGTCACTCGACCTTCTTAAAAGAACTGCTCGGCAGCAGTTATGAAGACCAGATCGATTCCATCATTCGCAATGCCTCACGTTTGAAAGAGATCATCGAAAGCCTGACGAGCGTGGATAATTACGAATCAGGCGGGGCGTTGGTCCGTTCGCGGAAGGTTTCCATTGCTCGCATTATTGACGATGTGAGTATTTCTTTTGGTGAGATGGCGCAGAATAAGAATATTTCCATCAAGAAAGCCATTGATCTGGGGAATGAGTTATGGGTGGATGTGGATGCTGGTAAAGTAGCAATTGTGATAAGCAATCTTCTGAAGAATGCCATTGCATTCACAAATGAAGGCGGCGAGATCATCATTCGCGGTGAAAAGCATCCTGAGTATGTAAAGGTATCTGTCAAGGATAATGGCATTGGCATCCCTGCCAAAGACCTGCCGCATGTGTTCGACCGTTTTTATCAGGTCGAAGGTCACCTGACCCGCAAGCATGGTGGAATGGGCTTGGGCTTATCGGTTGCCAAGGTAATGGTCGAAATGCATGGCGGGCGCATTTGGGTGGATAGCGAAGAAGGACAGGGCGCCATCTTTTCGTTCATTCTTCCTGTACGTCATGAACCTCCGCCGCCAATGTCTTCGGTTTTTGTTGGTTAGGTCCCGTCACACCGTTGACGGGATTTTTATTTCCCTATACACTCACGCCTATTAAATTTTGAAGGGCATTCCATGCAAACTCTCAACAGCCAATTTGAATTGATCCGCCAATCTGCCACCGTTTCGTTGACAGACCGCATCCTCGCGCTCAAAGCCAGCGGCAAACCCATTATCAGCTTGCAAGTGGGCGACCCGGATTTTGGAA
>Ga0075012_10001384_pt1 | contig 24874 bp, 17 predicted proteins | sample All_14_2_FD_71474 | JGI IMG/M metagenome (GOLD analysis project Ga0075012, IMG submission 71474) | Freshwater microbial communities in response to fracking from Pennsylvania, USA - Allegheny Zone_MetaG_DW_15 | ecosystem: Environmental > Aquatic > Deep subsurface > Groundwater > Drilled...
CCCCCGGCACCGCCACCGCAGGCACCGCCGCCGCAAAGTCCACCAAACCCCGCACGCCGCGCGTGCGCCCCGCCGCCTCGGGCGACATCGGACCGCTCTCCGCGGCCGGCATCGAGGCGCACGTCGTCAATGAAGCCAGCGACGCCGCGCAGGAGGTGCGCCTGTCGGCGCTGCGCGACGTGCTCTCCGGCGTGCCGGTAGAGGAGGCGGCCGACTTGCTCAAGGCGCTGCTCAAGCAGCAGCGTGCCGCCGTCGATCCGAACGTGCCGCACCCCGACGAGGAACTCGCGCCCGGCTGGCGTGAAGGCGGCTATCCCTACCAGAACCTGATGACGCGCCGCACCTACGAGCGCGAGAAATACCGGCTCCAGGTCGAACTGCTGAAGCTCCAGGCGTGGGTCAAGGAGACGGGGCAGCGCGTGGTGATCCTGTTCGAGGGCCGCGATGCGGCCGGCAAGGGCGGCACCATCAAGCGCTTCATGGAACACCTGAACCCGCGGGGCGCGCGCGTCGTGGCCCTGGAAAAACCCTCGGAGATCGAACGCGGCCAGTGGTATTTCCAGCGCTACGTCCAGCACCTGCCGACGGCCGGCGAGATCGTGCTGTTCGACCGCTCCTGGTACAACCGCGCCGGCGTCGAACGCGTGATGGGATTCTGCAGCGATTCCGAATACGAGGAATTCATGCGCCAGGCGCCGGAATTCGAACGCATGATGGTGCGCCAGGGCATCCACCTGCTCAAGTTCTGGTTCTCGGTCTCGCGCCACGAGCAGCGCCGCCGGTTCAAGGAGCGCAAGGTGCATCCGCTCAAGCAGTGGAAGCTGTCGCCCATCGACCTCGCCTCGCTCGACAAGTGGGACGAGTACACCAAGGCGAAGGAAGCGATGTTCTTCTACACCGACACCGCCGACGCGCCGTGGACCGTCATCAAGTCCGACTGCAAGAAGCGCGCACGCCTCAACGCCATGCGCTACATCCTGCATCGCCTGCCCTACACGAACAAGGACACGGCACGCATCGGCGCGCTGGATTCGCTGATCGTCGGCCGCGCCAACGTCGTCTACGAGCGCGGCGAAAAGCAAGGCGTGCCGATACTCTGAACCGCCGACAGACAAAGCGAACGCCATGGCCGACATCTCATCCCTGACCAACCCGCGCATCCAGGACCGCGACGGACTCACCGAGTTCATCGAGGACCTCGGCGACCTCGTACCGGCGATCGAGCGCGACGTCGCGCGGCTCAAGAAAACGCCCGATGACAACGCGCTGATCGCCAACCTGTTCCGCGCCCTGCACAACATCAAGGGCGACGCCTCGATCTGCAAGGTCGATGTCGGCGTCCTCGTCGCTCATCCGATCGAGACGCTGCTGGCGCGCCTGCGCAGCGGCGAGGTCGCCTTTTCGGACCTGCTCGCCGAGGTGATTTTGCTGGCAATGGACCGGCTCGAGCTGGCCGTCGAAGCGCTGTCTGCCGGAAAGTCCTTCGCCAACCTCAAGCTCGTGGAACTGGTCAAGGGCCTCGAGGGCCTGGCGAACGCCTCGGGCGGCGAACTCGACGAGCGCTCCGTCGGCCTGATCGAGACGGTCACCGGCTTCCGCCCGGTGCGCGCGACTTCGCAGGTGCGTCCGGTCCAGGGATCGGCCACGCGCGGCGGCGAGAGCGCCGCCGGCGACCTCAAGTTCTTCCGCGCGCTCGCGCTCCAGTTCGAGGCGCGTTCGCCGCTGTTCAAGGGCCGCAGCGGGCGCCTGCTGCGCCTCGCGCTCGATACCAACGCCGCCGCCGGCAAGCCCGTCGATCCGGTACAGCTCGAGGCGGCCGTCTACATGCACGATGTCGGCATGATGTTCCTGCCCGAATCGGTCTGGCTCAAGGTCGGGCAACTCAGCGCCGACGAAAAAGAGGCACTGCGCAGCCATCCCGACTATGCGGCGGGGCTGCTCGAACGCATGGGCTGGACGGAGGCGGCGCAGATGGTCGCGCAGCACCACGAGATGCCCGACGGCGCCGGCTACCCGCAGCGTCTGAAGGACGGGAGCATCTGCGCAGGGGCCCAGATCCTCGCGATCGTCGACGCCTTCGAGGCGGTGACGCTCAAGCACAGCCATCGCGGCCAGAGCCGCTCGCTGTTGCGCGCGATCGCCGAGATCAACGCCTGCGACAACCAGTTCGCGCCGGAGTGGATCGGCCACTTCAACGGCGTCGTGCGCCGCATGGTCGAAAGCTGATTTGCACGGCCGGCGGCCTCGCGGCGCCCCTTATAATCGCCGCGTCCGCAACATATCGAAGTAAATCCATGCCGCCGATCACCCTCTCGCGCTTCCTGATCGAGGAAGAGCGCAACAAGAAAGTCATCGGTTCCGACCTCCGCTTCCTGGTCGAGATCGTCTCGCGCGCCTGCAAGTCCATTTCCATCGCCATCGGCAAGGGCAACCTTGCCGGCGTGCTCGGCCAGGCCGGCACCGACAATGTCCAGGGCGAAGCGCAGAAGAAGCTCGACGTCATCTCGAACGAGATCCTGCTCGAGGCTAACGAATGGGGCGGCCACCTCGCCGCCATGGCCTCGGAGGAGATGGAAGACCCGCACCCGATCCCGCATCGCTACCCGAAAGGCGAGTACCTTCTGGTGTTCGATCCGCTCGACGGCTCGTCGAACATCGACGTCAACATCTCCGTCGGCACCATCTTCTCGGTGCTGCGCTGCCCCGAGGGCGTTTCCGCGCTCGACGGGGAAGTGTTCCTGCAGCCGGGCACGCAGCAGGTCTGCGCTGGCTTCGCCGTTTACGGCCCGACGACGCTGCTGGTGCTGACGCTCGGCGACGGCGTGCATTGCTTCACGCTCGACCGCGAGTTCGGCCACTTCGTGCTGACGCAGGAGAACATGCGCATTCCCAAGGAGACGTCGGAGTTCGCCATCAACATGTCGAACATGCGGTTCTGGGAAGCGCCGGTCAAGCGCTACGTCGACGAGTTGCTCGCCGGCAAGGACGGTCCGCGCGGCCGCGACTTCAACATGCGCTGGGTCGCCTCGATGGTGGCCGACGTGTTCCGCGTGCTGACGCGCGGCGGCGTCTTCATGTACCCGCTCGACAGCAAGATGAAGGACAAGGGCGGCAAGCTGCGCCTGATGTACGAGGCCAACCCGATGGCGATGATCGTCGAGCAGGCCGGCGGCCTGGCGACGACCGGAACCCAACGCATCCTCGACATCCGGCCGACGGCGCTGCACCAGCGCGTGCCGGTGATCCTCGGCTCGAAGAACGAAGTCGAGCGCATCGCACGCTACCACCAGGAGTCTTGACCGGCGATGGACCTGCGCAGCTATTCCGGCCTGCTGATCGACGACATCCCCGAGATGCGCTCGTCGGTGCGCATCCAGCTCACCGACGCCGGCCTCGAGAAGTGCGACACGGCGCGCAACGTCAAGGAAGCGATCGACAAGCTGTCCGCCAACCGCTACGACCTCATCGTCTGCGACTACAACCTCGGACAGGGGGCCGACGGCCAGCAGTTCCTCGAACTCGTGCGCCGCAAGCAGTTGCTGCCGCTATCGACGGCGTTCCTGATGATCACCGGCGAGACCGGCTACGAGCAGGTGTCCACGGCCGCCGAGTTCGCGCCTGATGACTACCTGCTGAAGCCCTTCACCTCGCAAACGCTGCATACGCGGCTCGACCGCATCCTCGAGAAGAAGGAAGCCTTGCGCCCGATCTACAAGCACATGGGCGAACGCGGCGACCGCAAGCTGGCGCTCGCCGCCTGCGAACAGCTGCTGGAGGAGAAGTCGCGCTACACCCTGGACATCCTGCGAATGAAAGGCGAGCTGCTGCGCACGCTCGGCCGCAACGCCGAGGCGCTCGCCCTGTATGAAGGCGTGCTCGCGCAGCGCTCGACGCCCTGGGCGGACGTGGGACGCGCCCGCGCCATTGCCGCGCTCGGACGCGAGGACGAGGCCAAGGAGCACCTGCAGCGCGCGCTCGAGGCTTACCCCAACTATCTCGCCGCCTACGATTCGCTCGCCGGCCTGCTCGAGAAGACCGACAAGCTGGCGGCGCAGCAGATCGTCGAGCAGGCGTTGAAGGTCGCCCCGAGCACGCAGCGCCAGCGCCGCATCGGCGGCCTGGCGATGGAAAACAAGGACTTCGCGCGCGCGGAGGAGGCCTTCAAGCGCACGGTGGAAAAGGATCGTACCGGGTTCTTCAAGAGCCACGACGACTACGCCGGGCTTGCCAAGAGCTGCGCCGAGCAGGGCAAGACCGCCGAAGCGCTCGGGGCGGTGAAAGAGATGGCCTCGCACTTTCAGCGCACGCCGGAACTCGCTGCCCGCCAGGCCGCCGTCGAAAGTCAGGTTCACGCCAGGGTCGGCAACGCGGAACAGGCAAAGGCCGCACTCGAGCGCGCACTCGCCGTGATGAAAGACGCCGAACTGGCGCCCGACGCCGCGCTCGAGGTGGCCCAGGCCTGCTTCGCGGGCGGCAAGGACGACGACGCCAAGGCGATCATCCGTTCGGTGGCCGAGGACAACCACGAGGACGATCAGGTGCTGGCGCGCGCGCAGGCCGTGTTCGCCACGGCCGGATTGGGCGACGAAGGCACGGTTTTCCTCGAGGCGACGAGGAAGCGCATGATCGCACTCAACAACGACGCCGTCGCGCTGGCCAAGGGCGGCCAGCTGGACGAGGCGATCGCGATGCTGCAGGAAGCCGCGGACCGCCTGCACAACAACGCGCAGGTGTCGATCAACGCCGCACTGGCGCTGCTGATGCGCATGCAGAAGAACGGCCTGGACGCCGACCGGCTGGCGCAGGCGCAGCGCTACCTCGAACAGGCACGCCACGCCAATCCCGAGCACCCGCGGCTTGCCGAGGTGGAAGCCTTTTACGCGCGCCTGGCACCGGCGGAAAACAGGGGGAGCTGACATGGATTCCTACGTCGCCGCCGCGATCCACGACGCCAAGAACGCACTCAACGTCCTCAACACCTGGCTCGGCGAGGCGAAACGCGACTGCCCATCGTCGCCGGCCCTCGCCCAGGCGCAGGAAGTGGCCGGGCGCGTCTCGGCACAACTCGTCGAACTGCTCACGCTGTACCGCGCCGAGCAGGGCACGCTGCGGCTCGCGATCGAGGACCACTATATCGATGAACTGCTGGCCGACGTCATGGCGGAACTGTCGCCGCCGCCCGGCGCGGTTCCGGTGCAGACGGACTTCTCGGCCGCGGCGGGGATCGGCGCCTGGGCGCTTGACGCCTACCAGGTGAAATTCGTGCTGCTCGACGCACTGCGCAACGCACTGCGCTTCGCGGCCGGCCGCGTCCGCTTTGCCGTCGCCGCCGAACCGGGGGGCGGGGTGCGCTTCATGATCGCCGACGACGGTCCGGGCTTTCCGGCCGAAGTGCTGTCCGGTGCGTCGCATTCAATGAACGACCGTTCGAGCGGCCTTGGGCTTTCGTTTGCGCGGCTGATCGCCGAGCGCCACACGACGCCCGGCGGCGCACGCGGTCGGGTCGAACTGAAGAACGACGGCGGCGCCGTCTTCTCGCTAATCCTGCCCTGAGGGCACCGGCGCCGGTTCGGCGTCTTCCCCTTCATCCGGCGGCTGCCATTCGAAGCTGCCGCTGCTGCCGTAGAACAAGCGCGACGCGCGGGCGCCCGGTTCGCGCAGGCGCTTGTGCAGCTCCTTGGCCGGCAGGCTTGCCAGCGCCTTGTCTTCGGACGACTGACGCAGGTTGTAGACGACCGTGTCGTCGCCGACCGTCTCGATCTTGCAGAACAGCCCCTGGCCTGCGCCGCGGCGCGCTTCCTTCACCTCGGCGATCTGGGCCAGCGTGTCGGCGGCCGCCTGCCGCGAGCTCTGAATTTCCGCATTCAGTGCGGCGATCTGCCGCAAGGTCGGCGCGATGCGCGCCAGCAGCGCCTGCCACTGAACCTGCTGCGCGGCGCTCATCACCAGTGTCTTCGCCTTGATCTTCGGCTGCAGGGAAAGATAGCTCTTCATGTCCGGTTGCGCCGTCAACGCCTGCAGCGCCGCAGAGAACTTGGCGACGCGGGCTTCGCTCGCCTCGTGCATCTCCTCGAGCCGCGCCACCTCGGCGTCGAAGCGCGCCAGGTCGGGCAGCAGCACCGTGACCGAGGTTGCCTCGTCCTTGCGCGTCGTGGACGTCTTGACCGCGATCTTGCGTGCGGCGACGGCACTGCCCTCGCAGACCTCGATCGCGACCTCATCGGCGACGATGTCGCAGCGGATCGCACGGCCGATACGCACCTTGCCGGCAATGATGATGCAGCTCTCGGCGTGGTTGGCGACGAAGCTGCCGTCGGTCACCGAAATCTCCGACCGCGAGGCGCCGCCTTCGACGAAGACCTCGCCACGGGCATTCTGGATGGTGCCGCCGCTGAGGTTGCGCTTCAGGATGACGCGGCCGCCGTCGGAAACGATGTTGCCGAAGACGTCGGCGAAGAAGCTCATGTGGTGGCCGTGGATCGAGCGCCGCTCCTGCACCTCGCCATGCTCTTCGTATTCGTCGCCCTGCAGCGCAAGGTCGCCGGTCGTGCGCATGCTGACGCCCTCGCGGCTGACGATCTTGTCCACGACCGAGATCTTCCCCGACTGGGCGTCGATGTCGAGGAAGCCGTCCTGTGCGGCAACGACCAGCTCCATGCTGGACTCGCGTATGACCTGCGTGCCGGGACCGGCCAGGTCGTCGATTTCGTAGTCCTTGATCGGCTTCGGCGCCAACTCCTTGCCCGCCACGTCCCAGCCTGAGATACCGGACATGCGCGGGATCTTCTTGAACAGGCGCGTGCCCTTGGTGACCTGCGGAAAGCGGTTTCGGTAGGTGCTGAGGTCGATGCGCCCGTCGGCGAGGCGGCGCGGCGCGTCGTCGCGGTGCAGCAGGTCGGTCTGCTCGTCGACTCCCGCATCCTTGCCTTCCTTCGGCTCGACGAAGCGAGCGATCGTCAGGCGCTCGGCCTTGTCGCGTGCAATCGCCTCGCGTACCGCCTTGGCGTCGATGCCGAAGCGCACGCCCTTTTCCCACAGCGCGGCGACGAACTCGTCGAAGTCGGCATAGAGGCGCTCGCTGATCGTGCGCTTGCCTTCGGGGACTTCCGGGTCCTCCACTTCGCGTTCGACGCTGATCTGCTCGAACATGTATTCGGCACCGCGCCCGCCGTCCAGGAGCTTGACGGTACGGTAGATCCCCCGTCGTTCCTCGGGGAAGGGCTGGATGTCCGCCGCCAGGCGCACCTGCGGCGGCAGGCCGCGGCTCTTGAATTCTGCGAGCTGGCGGTCGATGTCCGCCGGCTCCCAGAGATAGAGCAGCTTGAGGAACAGGTCGTAGTCGAGGTCGACGAAGCGGGCACCGGCGGCGAACACGCGCTCGACGAACTCCGTGATCAGGCCGCGCGAATCGATCGCCAGCAGGTCGATGAACAGGCCGTCCGGGCGGCGGCCGACGAAGGCCGGCAACAGCACCTGGCCCTCGCGCAGGTCGGCGACGTTGCCAATGGCGGAGGGCGCGGTCACGGCCCCTTGTTACCGGCGAAAGTCATAGGGCTATTATGCCGTAGCAGTTAGGTCCCGCAAGGGCGGAATTCACCCCTGCGGGCGGCGGCGACTCAGTCGATCGCGAGCAGTTCAACCTCGAAGACAAGGGTCGCGTTCGGCGGGATCACGCCGCCGGCGCCGCGGCTGCCGTAGCCGAGGTTCGGCGGAATCGTCAGCTTGCGTACGCCGCCGACCTTCATGCCCTGCACGCCCTCGTCCCAGCCGGCGATCACGTGGCGACCGCCGAGCGGGAAGTCGAACGGCTCGTCGCGATCCTTGCTGGAATCGAACTTCGATCCGTCCGTGAGCCAGCCCGTGTAGTGCACGGTCACGTACTGGCCCGCACGTGCGGCTTCGCCCGCGCCTTCGTTGATGTCTTCGATGACCAGGCCGCTGTCGGTGGTGATGGGGGAACTCATGGAATCGTCCTCGGGTTGAAATCGGCGCCCATTATGCCTGCGCACTGCGGCGCTAAGACAGCAGCTTGTCTATGGCCTGTGCGATCTGTTCGGGCCGGAAGGGCTTGAGGACGTAGCCGCGGGCGCCCGACTTCCCGGCCTGCAGGATGGCGTCGCGGTTCGAGTTGCCGGTGACCATCAGCACCTTGGCTTCCGGACGGGCGGCGTGGATGGCGGCCAGCGCCTCGAGGCCGTTCATCACCGGCATGTCGATGTCGAGGAAGACCAGTTCGGGATGCCGCTCCGCCACCAGCTCGACCGCCTGCTTGCCGTCCCAGGCTTCGCCGACGACCTCGACGGCGGCGTGTTCGAGGATCGCCTTGAGCAACTGACGCATGGCGCCGCTGTCGTCGGCGATCACCGCCCGGGCGCGTGCCTGCCTGACCGCGTGCGCGACGGCAACCTGGCGTTGCGCCGCCAGCAGGCGGCGCGCATGCACGACCTGGCCGAGCTCGCGCAGGATGGTGTCGGGCGAAAACGGCTTGCGGATGAATCCCGCCGCGCCCGCCTCGGCGGCGGCGCTCTCTATGTCCGGTTCGCTGCTGCCGGTGATCAGGACGACGGCGACGTCGGGGTGGGTCTCGTGGAGGATATTGAGCAGTTCGAGGCCGTCGCTGCCCGGCAGGTTGTAGTCGAGGCAGACGAGGTCCGGCTCGACGCGCGCGACCAGTTCGGGCAGGCTGGCGCCGCTCGCCAGCTCGCCGACGACCTTGTAACCCTCCTCCGAAAGCAACGTCCGCAGCAGACCGCGCACGGCGGCGGCGTCATCGACGATCACGACCTTGACGACGCCCGCGACCGCCATCATCGCAGCACCACCGGCGCGAAGAGCTCGTCCGCCTGTTCCGGAGGCAGCGGGCGCGAGAAGTAATAGCCCTGGAACTTCGCGCAGCCGTGGCCGATCAGCGCGGCCAGCTGGGAGTCCGTTTCGACACCCTCGGCAAGGATGTCGAGGCCGAGACTGCGGGCGAGGCCGACGATGGCGGCGACGATCGCTGCGTCATCGCGATCGTGGGTCAGGTCGCGCACGAAGCTCTGGTCGATCTTCAGCTTGTGCACGGGGAAGCGTTTCAGGTAGGCGAGGCTCGAATAGCCGGTGCCGAAGTCGTCGACCGCGAGGCGCACGCCCATGTCGGCGAGCGCCTTGAGCTTGAACAGCGTCTCGTCGACGTCGTGCATCAGCGTCGACTCGGTGATCTCGAGTTCCAAAAGCTTGGCCGGCTGCCCGGTTTCGGCGAGCGCGCGGCGCACCGACTCGACGAGATCGACCTGGCGGAACTGCCGGGGCGAGAGGTTGACCGAGACCGGTACCAAGGGCCGCCCCTCCTCCTGCCAGCGCCGGTTCTGGCGCAGCGCCTCGCCGATCACCCACTCGCCGATCGGCAGGATCAGGCCGGTCTCCTCGGCGATAGGGATGAACTCGCCGGGCGCGATCATGCCCTGCTCCGGATCCTGCCAGCGCAGCAGCGCCTCCAGCCCGCAAACGCGGCGCGCATGAAGGTCGACCAGCGGCTGGTAGTGGAGGCGCAACTGCCCGGTCTCTAGCGCCTCGCGCAGGCGATGTTCGAGCTTGAAGAAGCGCTCGGCGGCCGTGTTCATGCGCGAGGCGAAGAACTGGAACGTGTTTCGCCCCTCGCCCTTGGCGTGATACATCGCCGTGTCTGCGTTCTTCATCAGCGTGTAGGCATCGCTGCCGTCGTCGGGGAACAGGCTGATGCCGATGGACGGCGTCGCGTGCAGCTGGTGGCCCTCGATGTGCACGGCGGGTGCGAGTGCGGCGAGGATCTTCTCGGCGACGATCACCGCGTCGTCGGTGCCGGCGACCTCCTGCAACACGACGACGAACTCGTCGCCGCCGAGGCGCGAGACGGTGTCGACCGCGCGCACCACGCCGCGCAGCCGCTCGGCGACGTGCTTGAGCAGTTCGTCGCCGATGTGGTGGCCGAGCGTGTCGTTGATGCTCTTGAAGCGGTCGAGGTCCAGGAACAGCACGGCGATGTGGCTGTCGTGGCGCGCCGCCTGCACCAGCGACTGGCTGAGGCGGTCGAGCAGCAGGGCGCGGTTCGGCAAGCCGGTCAGCGCGTCGTGGTGGGCCATGTGCCAGATGCGCTGCTCGGCCTGCATGCGCTCGTAGATCTCGCCCTGCAGCTGCGCGTTGGTCGTCTCCAGCTCGGCGGTGCGTTCGACGACTCGCACCTCGAGCTCGTCGCGCGCGCGCACCAGTTCCTCCTCGGCGCTGCGTCGCTCGGTGACGTCCTCGAAGATCCAGATGACGTCGAAGTTGTAGCCGTGCGCCGCGCCGACGCGCCGCCCCGTCGTGCGCACCCAGAGCGGGCGGCCGTCGCGGCGCACGACGGGCTGTTCGCAGACGTATACGTCGCCGCGCAGGATGACGTCGTAGGCGCGCGCGCCGAGCGCGAGGTATTCGTCCTCGGTGGCGAAGAACACGCGCGTGGACTGGCCGTTCAGCGCCTCGGGCGTCCAGCCGACGATCTCGGCGAGGCGCCGGTTGCAGCGCTGCACGTGGCGGTTGCGCACGAACAGGATGCCGACGGCGGCGTTGTCGAAGATCATTTCCTGCTCGGCCAGCGCGTGGCGGATCTTGGCCTCGGCCTCGCGCTCGGCGCCGATGTCCTCGAGCAGCCAGACGGAGCCTGCGCGCGGGCGCGATTGATCGAAGGCGCGGCCGCTCCAGCGCGTCCATATCGGCTTGCCGTTCTTGCGCGGCACCTGGCGCTCGCTGCGGTAGGTGTTGCCGGCGGCCAGTTCGGCGTAGATCTCTCCGCCGATGCGGTCGAAATCCTCGTCGCTGGCATACATGGCACGCGTCGACTTGCCCGCGAGTTCGCCGGCGCCGTAGCCGAGCAGCTCCTCGAAGCGCGGATTGCAGCGGATGATCTGGCGCTCGCGGATGACGGCGATGCCGATCAGCGCCGTCTCGAAGATCGCGCCGAGCTCGGTCGTCGACTGCTCGAGGGCGCCGAGCACCATGCGGTCCTGGGTCACGTCCTCCATGATCCAGATCGTGCCTTCGTGCGCACGCTTCGGATCGACGGACTTCGCCGACAGGCGGCACCAGAACAGCGAGCCGTCCTTGCGCCGCAACTCGAACTCCGCCTGGTAGGACTCCCCGCGCGCGAGCGCCGGGCCGGCCTCGCGGCCGACGGCGTCGTATGCCTCCAGCGAAGGGTAGAGCTCGAGCGCCGGCAGGCCGATGAATTCCTCGCGCGCATAGCCGAACATCTGCGCGCAGAGCGGATTCGCCTGGATGACGACGCGGTTGCGCGAGAACAGGATGCCGATGGTGGCGTTCTCGAGGATCGCCTGCAGTTCGACCAGCGCGTGCGCCGTCGTCGGCCTGGTCGCGCTCGGCGGCATCTTCACGCTTCGAGCACCCGCAACAGCGCGGCGCTGTCGTCGAGGCCCCAGCCGTGTGCCATCAGGCTGTTGAGCTGCAGCCAGACCTGCGCCGAGACCGGCAACGGCGCGCCGGCCGCAGCCGCAGCGCCCATCAGCAACGCATAGTCCTTGTGGTGCAGGCGCGCCTCGACGCCGGCGGCGAAATCGCGCGCCGCCATTCGGGCGCCGAAGACGTCGAGCACGCGCGAGGCCGCCGAGCCGCCGGCCAGCGCGCCGCGCACGCGCTCGAAGTCGAGGCCGTGCGCGGCTGCGAGCCGCGCGGCTTCCGCGCAGGCCTGGATAGCCGCCACCATCACCATCTGGTTGCACGCCTTGGCCACCTGGCCGGCGCCGCTCGGGCCGACATGGACCACGGTCTTGCCGAGCGCGCCGAGCAGCGGGCGCACGCGCTCGAGCGCCGCCGCGGCGCCGCCGACCATGATCGAGAGCGTCCCTTCGCGAGCGCCGACGCCACCACCGGAAACCGGCGCATCGAGGAAGTCGACGCCGAGCGCCTTCAGGCGCGCGGCGATCGATCGCGCAGTCGCCGGCGCGATCGTGCTGTGGTCCACGACCACTGTGCCGACGCGAAGGCCGGCGGCGAATCCCTCGGGACCGAAGACCACTTCCTCGACGTCGGCGCCGGAGGTGACGACGGTGAACAATGCGTCGGCCTCGCGCGCGAGCGCTGCGGGCGTCGCGGCAACACGCGCACCCTGTGTGACAAGGTCTTCAGCGGCCGCGGGGCGGCGCGCCCAGACGGCGACTTCATGGCCGGCGCGCAGCAGGTTCGCTGTCATGGGGGCACCCATGACGCCGAGGCCGACGAAGCCGACTTTCATCTTTCCCTTGTCGACCTCACGGATTGCTCATGCGCTCCAGCAGCTTGAGCATGGCGATCGAATCCTCGTCGCCCATGCCGCTGCCGACCATGGCGTTGAACATCTGCGCCGTTGCCGCGGACGACGGCAGCGCGAGGCCGAGGCGGTGCGCCTCTTCCATGACGATGCGCAGGTCCTTCTGGTGCATCCATGACTTGAAGCCCGGCTTGAAGTTGCGGTCGAGCATGCGCTGGCCGTGGTTCTCGAGGATGCGGCTGTAGGCGAAGCCGCCGAGCAGCGCCTCGCGCACCTTGGCCGCGTCCACGCCGCTCTTGGCGGCGAAATTCAGCGCCTCGGCGACGGCCGCGACACCGACGCCGGTGAGGATCTGGTTGCAGGCCTTGGCGACCTGGCCGGCACCGGTGCCGCCGATCAGCGTGATCGACTTGCCCATCTTCTCGAACAGCGGCCGCGCGCGCTCGAAGACCTCGGGCTTGCCGCCGACCATGATGGTCAGCGTGGCATTGATGGCGCCGACCTCGCCGCCCGACACGGGCGCGTCGAGGAACTCGATGCCCAGCGCCTCCAGCCGCACGCCGATGCGCTGCGCGGCGGCCGGCGCGATGGTCGACATGTCGACCTGGATCAGGCCGCGGCGGGCGCCGGCGGCGATGCCGTTCTCGCCGAGCGCGACGGCCTCGACGTCCGGCGCGTCGGCGACCATGGTGACGACGATCTCGGCGTGCTTCGCCACCTCGGCCGGGCTGGCGTGGCGCGTGACCGCAAGGTCGTCGAACGCGGCGAGCGCCTCGGGTCGGCGCGCCCAGAGATGCAGCGAGTGGCCGGCGGCGGCGAGGTGCCGCGCCAGCGGGCGGCCCATGAGGCCGAGTCCGATGAAGCCGACCTGCATGCCGGCGGCCATGGTCAGGCTCCCTGGACGGCCTTGACGATCAGCGGAACGAGCGGCTCCGGCAGCTTGATCTTGCCCGAGAGCGCGAATGCATGGCCGGCGTCCGACATCTTCTTCCAGGTCTTGCGGATGATGTCGAGCCATTTCTCTTCGGTGTAGTCCGGCTTCTGGCCGGCAAAGCCGAGGATGTAGTGCTCGATGAAGACGAGGTCGACGACGTCTTCCATCATCTGCGTCTCGGGATTGACCTTGAGCTGGCGCTTGCCGACGATGGTCTTGACGCGCTCGATCATCTCCTGGTCGTAGCCGGCTTCCGCCATCAGCTTGCCGGCGGTCTCGGCGTGGAACTTGTACAGCCCGGTGCGCCAGGCCTGGTAGCCCTCGCGCGTCATCGGATAGCTGCTGCGCGGCGTCTTCCAGCGCTGGATGTGCTGGGCACGGCAGGCCAGGCGCACGGCCTCTGAGGCATCGGGGGCGAAGCGCTCGAGCATCTCGGTCATGCGCTGGGCGTAGAGCAGTTCCTTCGGCACGTCCTTGCCGTCGACGCTCTCGCAGTTGGGATCCTCGGAATTCGCCTTGTCGAACAGGGCGATCGCGCGCTCGAAGCGCTGCGGGTCGGATATCGTTGTCATGGAGCCTCCAAAATGCCGATTATAGCGACGCAGCCTCAGCGTCCGCCCACCAGCAGCAGCGAGATGTCGTCGTGGAACTGCCCGATGCCGGTGTGGGCATCGAGCGCCGTGCGCAACGCATGCAGCCGCTCCGCCGGCGGCGCCCTCTTCATGACTTCCGCCACCCGCTCCAAACCGAACGGCTCACCGTCGGGGTCGGCGGCTTCGATGAGTCCGTCGGAGAAGAGCGCAAACTGGTCGCCCGGCGCCAACTGAATCGTCGTCAGGCGCGCCATGTCCTCGTCGAAATCGATGATGCCGAGCGGCAGGTGCTGGGCGGGGAGGCGCTGCTTGAGTTCACCCGAGGCGTCGACGAGCAGCACGTCGGGCATGCCGCCCTGCCAGAGTTCGGCCGTGCGCGACGCCTCGTCGATGCACAGGAGACTGGCGGCGACGAAGCGCCCGGAGGGCATGGTCGCGCGCAACTGGCGGTTGAGTTCCATCACGAGGTAGCCGAGCGGGTAGCCGAGTTCGACGTGGCCGTAGAACACGGTCAGCACCGGGAGCACGCTGATCGCCGCGGCAAGGCCATGGCCGGTGGCGTCGCCGAGCAGGACGTAGAGCCGCTCGCCTTCCGGTGCGCGCGCGGCGGCGATGACGTCGCCGCTGAAGTTGGCCGCCGGCATGATCCAGTGGGAGATCGACGGGTCGGACAGGCCGGGGCGCGACATTTGGCGCTCCACGATCTTCTGCGCCAGCGCGTTCTCCTCTTCTTGCGCGTCGTGATAGCGCTGCAGGCGCTCGGCGTTGCGCCGCAATTGCTCCGCGGCGGCGCGTTCCTGCGTGATGTCGCGCAAAATGCCGACGAACAGGCGGCGGCCCTCGAAACTCAGCTCGGAGACGCCGACTTCGAGCGGGAAGCCCTGGCCGTTCTTGCGCAGCCCCTCGACGGCGCGGCGGGACGTGCCGATCAGGCCGGAGCCATGACCGGCGAGATAGTTGCGTATGTAAGTTCCGTGCGCGCCGCGATAGGGGTCGGGCATCAACACGCTGACGTCGCGGCCGACGATCTCGTCCGCCTCGTAACCGAAGATGCGCACGGCAGCGGCATTGATCGACTGGATCACGCCGGACTCGTCGATGGTGATGATGGCGTCGAGGACGTTGTCGGCGATCGCCTGGGTGCGGCGGCGGTTTTCGTCGAGGGCACGCTGGGTGCGGATGGAGCGCGTCAGCGAGCGCAGCTTGGCGTCGAGGACGACGAAGCTCACCGGCTTGTGCAGGTAGTCGTCGCCGCCGGCGTCCAGGCCGGTGACGAGGTTTTCCTCCTTGTCGAGCGCCGAAAGGAAGACCACCGGCACCCAACGGTCGCCGCAAAGCTGCTTGATGCGCCGCGTCGCCTCGAAGCCGTCCATCACCGGCATCATGACATCCATCAAGACGAGGTCCGGCGCACCCGACTTGAAGCGCTCGACGGCCTCTGCACCGTCGGCGGCGACGTCGACGCGCAGCCCGAGCTTGCGCAGAAAGACCTGGAGGATCTGCCGATTGGTCGCCGTATCGTCGACGACCAACACCTTGAGAGGTTCGGGCGCCCCGGAAGCGACGCGCGGCTGAGGGGTTTCCGGAGCGGCAGGCATGGCCGCGATTATAGCTTTAGGTCCGCCACGACCTCGTTGCCCGAACCGCGGTATTCCAGCCGTGAGAACGCCATCGAGCGCGCCATGGCGATGCCGCGGCCGTTCGGGTCGAAGGCGCGCTCGGGGTCGAAGTCCAGGTAGCGGCGCCAGTCGAAGCCTTGCCCCTCGTCACGGATGACGAAGGAGATTTCCTCCGCGCTGCGCCGGACGCTGACACGGGCGTGGCGCTCTCGGTACTCCGGTCGTTCGAGTCGGCGCTGGACCTCGCCCTCCCAGGCGTCGTTCCGCTTCAGCACTACCTTCTCGTCGTAGGTGATGCCGAGGTTGCCGTGCTCGACGGCATTGACCATCAGTTCCGAAAGCCCGAGGGCCGCGGTCTCCGGGGAGGGACACAGCGAGGCGAGCAGGCCGGCCAGCCGCGTGGCCTCGTCGAGGGAACGGAAGCGGAACTCGGCCGACTCCAGCAGGCGCAGCCCCTCGGTCTGTTGCGCCGAGCGCACCGTAGCGGCAGCATGGTCCTCGACGTCGGCGAGCGCGCCGCGCACGATGGCGAGCAGGGCCGCCGGATCGTAGGGCTTCGTCAGATAGTAGTAGGCGCCCGCCTCGATACCCTCGCGGACCTGCTCCGGAGACGCTGCGGCCGTCTGCATGACGACGGGAATGCGGCGGAAGCGCGCATCGGACTTGATGCGCCGCAGCAGTTCGATGCCGTTCATGCCCGGCATCATGCGGTCGAGGATCACCAGGTCGTAGGGGGTCCCTGCCTCCTGCAGCCGCTGCCAGCCACGCTCGGCATTGGGCGCCAGATCGAGATCGATGCGCGGATCATCGAGATACTCGCGCATGATTTCCAGGTTCAGCGGTTCGTCATCGACCGCCAGGACGTGCCAACGACTCATTCCCGGTTCCCCCTCGGCAAGACCGTATCGAAGGCGGCACCGCCCTCCGGACGGTTGCGCGCCCGGATTGTACCGCGGTGGGCTTCGATGATTTCCCGGCATATCGCGAGACCAAGCCCCGTACCGCCGGCGCCGGTGCGCGTTGCGGTGCTCTGGTAGAACTTGTCGAAGATCGCCTCGCACTCCTCCTCGGGAATGCCGGGGCCCTCGTCGGCGATCGTCATGCGCAGCGCGGCGAGCGCACCGACGTCACCGGCACGGCGGCCTGCCGGCAGTTCGTCGGACGCGAACTCGACGGTGACACGGCTGCCTTCCGGAGCGAACTTGAGGGCGTTCGAGATCAGGTTGCGCGCCACCTGCGCGAGGCGGTGGGCATCGCAGTGGACCACGGTATCGCCGTCGGCGCCGACCATCTCGAAGCGAATGCTGCGGGCCTCGACCATCGCATCCATGTCGCGCACGACGTCGCGAACGAGGGCCGCGACATCGACGGTCGTGGCATCGAGCGGCATCTTGCCGGCTTCGAGCTTGGAGAGGTCGAGCAGGGAATTGACCATCTCGAGCAGGCGCTCGCCGCTCTGCAGGATGCGGTCGAAATACTCGGCGAGCTTTTCGGGTGCCGCCGTCGCCATGCGGTCGCGGCCGATGCGCGCGAACGACAGGATGGCGTGCATCGGCGTGCGCAGTTCGTGCGACATGTTGGCCAGGAACTCCGACTTGCTGCGGCTCGCCGTCTCGGCCGCTTCCTTGGCGCGCACCAGGTCGGTCGTCTGCGCCTCCACCAGCGCGCTGAGGTTGTCGCGGTGCCGGCGAAGTTCCTCCTCGAGGCGCTTGCGCATGGTGATGTCGCGGCTGGTGCCGCGATAGCCGACAAAGCGGCCGTTGTCGTCGAACACGGGCTTGCCGTTGACGCTGTACCACCAGGTCTGGGCCTTGTCGCTGACCACGCAGTACTCGAATTCGCGGAACGGCTGGTGCGCCTCGACGAGCGCGCGATGCGCCGCCATCTTCTCGGGATCGGAACCGACGGCCAGCTCCCAGCGCGTCTTGCCGATCACTTCGCCAGGCGAGACCGGATGCTGCATGCTGGCGCTCTCCGAAATCACGGTGAAGCGAAAACCCTCGTCCTGCTCCCAGAACCAGTCGGACGCCATGCGCGTCAGGTCGCGAAAACGGTCGAGGGCGGCATGCAGTTCCGTGACGTCGGCGATCGAACCGATCAGGCGCACGGCGCGGCCGGTCTCGTCGCGCAGCGCCCGCCCGTGGGTGTGCGCCCAGACGTAGCGCCCGTCGGCCGCGCGCATGCGCACCTCGCAGACGTAGGGTGCATGGCGCTTCAGGTGTGCCATCAGGGTCTCGCGCTGCCGAAAGCGATCGGCGGGATGGACCAGGGTTCCCGGATCGAGACCGAGGCGCTCGAAGCTTCCCGGCGCATAGCCGAGCAGCGCCTCGAAGCGCGGCGACACGCGCGTCGCGCCGGTGCGCAAGTCGTGCTCCCAGAGCCCGTCGGTCGTCGTCTCGGTGGCCAGCGAATAGCGTTCCTCGCTTTCGGAAAGCTCGGCGGCGATCTCGCGTGCGCGCCGTTCGATGGTGACCAGCGCGTGCGTCCGGTGCCAGATCAGCAGCGTCGCAAGCAGGGTGACGACGAGACCAGCCGCGACAATCAGCTCGGGATGGCCGCTGCCCTGCGCTGCGGCGTGCCCGGGCCGAAAGCGGAAGCCGAGTTCGAGGACCTGACCGCCGAAGGCGATGGTCTCGGCAAGACCTTCATCGGCATCGCGGGTTGCGCTGCCGAACAGGAGTCGACTGTCGCCGCGGACGCCGAGGCTCACATCCACCCCCTCGTAGTCGCGCGCCAGCACGCCCTGCACCAGGTCGGCGATGCGGAAGGAGACGACGGCGTAGCCCGCATGCAGGCGCTGGCGATCCTCGACTGCGGCGGGCATGTCTCCGCCGCGATACAGCGCGGCAATCATCAGGAACCCGACGCCTGGCTTCTGGTCGACCTCGAGCGCCAGTGTCAGGGGCGGGGTCAGGGTGACGGAAGCTTCGTCACGCGCGCGCTCCATGGCCGCGCGCCGGGCCGGATCGGCGAAGCCGTCGAAGCCCAGCAGGCGTTGGTTGCGCCAAGTGCGCGGCTCGATGAGCACGGCAGGGAAGTAAGTTTCGCGCGCGCCCGTCGGACGCAGATCGAAGGGCGCCGCGTTCTCGCGCTCCGCCCACTTCGCGATGCGGGGCAGCTCCGCGGCGGCGACGCGAGGGTGCCAGGCGACGGCAAGGATCGCCGGATAGTTGCGCGCGAGGTCTAGGCTGGCGGCGAACTGGCGCCAGTTGTCGCGGGTCGGCATCGGCTGCGCGGCATGCACTGCGCGTGCTGCCGCCAGGATGCGCTCGTAGCGCATCAGTTCGGCACGCAGCGAGGCCGTGAAGTTGGCGGCACGGTACTCCAGTTCGCGGTGGATCCGCCGCGTTTCGTTCTCGCGCTCCCAATGCCACGTAGCCGCGGTTGCGGCCAGACCGACGACCAGCACGACGACGGTCCACAGCCACTGCGCGCCCTTGGGCGCGGCGACGTGTTGCAGCGGATGGCTGGGGGGCATGAACGATCCTGGCCGTGAAGGACCTGGATTATGCCCGCTTGGCGCCGGACTCAGCGCGCCGGCATCGCCTTCAGGCGCAGGTCTTGCCGCTGCAGCCTGCCGTGTCCGGTACGCCGAGCTTCTTCAGGATCGTGTCGAGCGGGCAGAACGTCGTGAAGCCGCTCTGGAACAGGTTGGCGCCGACGAACAGCGTAAACCACAGCCAGCTCACCTGCGAGAGGTCGGCCTGTCCGTTGGCATGGGCGAGACCCAGCGACAGCATGATGAAAAATCCGGCGACGATGCGGACGATGCGATTGACGGTCATTGCGTGTTCTCCGAAGGGGATGTATGGATGCGGCCCTGCATGGCCGCGAAATAAAGCACCGGGATGACGACGAGCGTCAGCAGCGTCGACACCAGGATGCCGAAGATGAGGGCCAGGGCGAGGCCCGAGAAGATCGGGTCGTCGAGGATGAACAGCGCGCCGAGCATGGCAGCCAACCCCGTCAGCGCGATCGGCTTGGCGCGGATGGCCGCGGCCTGGACGACGGCCTCGGCGAAATCCATGCCGTTGGCGACCTGCTCGTTGATGAAGTCGACCAGCAGGATCGAGTTGCGCACGATGATGCCGGCGAGCGCGATCATGCCGATCATCGAGGTCGCCGTGAACTGGGCGCCGAACAGCGCGTGGCCCGGCATGACGCCGATGATGGTCAGCGGGATCGGCGCCATGATGATCAGCGGCACCAGGTAGCTCTTGAACTGGGCGACCACCAGCAGGTAGATCAGCACCAGGCCGACGGCGTAGGCGGCGCCCATGTCGCGGAAGGTCTCGTAAGTCACCTGCCACTCGCCGTCCCATTTCAGCGCGTAGCCGGCGTAGGGGTCGCTCGGCTGCTTGATGAAGTACTCGCCGAGCGTGCCGCCCTGCTCGAGTGCCTTGCCGGCCAGCTTGTCGCGGATGTCGAACATGCCGTAGAGCGGCGAGTCGAGTTCGCCGCCCATGTCGCCGACGACGTACACGACCGGCAGCAGGTCCTTGTGATAGATGACCTTCTCACGCAGATGGCGCCTGGTCTCGACCACCTCCGACACCGGCACGAGGTTGCCGTCGCGGCCGCGCACCTTGAGCTTCAGCAGTTGGTCGAGCGAGTTCTGGCGCTCCGCCGGCAACGTGATGCGCACGGGCACCTCGTACTTCGAGTCGCCGTCGTGCACCGGCGTCACGTCCTCGCCCGAGAGCCCGAGGCGCACGGTGTCGACGACATCCTTCTGCGCCACGCCGAGGAGCGCCGCCTTGGCCTGCGAAACGCGCAGCACCAGCTTGCCGGCATCGGCATCGACCGTGTCGTCGACGCCGAGAATGTCCGCCGTGCCCTCGAAGGCCGCGCGCACCTGCTTGGCAACCGCGATCTGGCCGGCGTAGTCGGGACCGTAGACCTCGGCGACGATCGGCGACAGCACCGGCGGACCCGGCGGCACCTCGACGACCTTGGCGTTGCCGCCGGCGCGGCGGGCGATTTCCATCACTCTGCTGCGCACGCCGACGGCGATTTCGTGGCTCTGACGGTCGCGGTGCTTCTTGTCGACGAGGTTGACCTGGATGTCGCCCATCTCGGGATTCGCGCGCAGGTAGTACTGGCGCACGAGGCCGTTAAAGTTGATCGGCGCCGCCGTGCCGGCGTAGGCCTGGTAGTCGCGCACTTCGTCCACCGTCGCCAGCTCCGCCGAGATCTCGCGCAGCACGCGCGCCGTCTCCTCGAGCGGCGTGCCGACCGGCATGTCGAGCACGACCTGGAACTCGCTCTTGTTGTCGAAGGGCAGCATCTTCAGCACCACGAGCTTGACGACGCCGAGGCCGACCGAAACGGCGATGGCCGCGACGATGCCGATCCAGAGCTTGCGGCGCGCCGCCTTGCCGGTGCGCGCGTCGAGGAAGGGCGAGATGACGCGGCGCGCCAGCGAGTCGAGGCGCTGCGCCGTGCGGTCTTCGCCGGCATGGCCGTGCTGCGCCGGCTTCATCAGCTTCAGCGCCAGCCAGGGCGTGACGACGAAGGCGATCGCCAGCGAGATGAACATGCCCATCGAGGCGTTGATCGGGATCGGGCTCATGTACGGCCCCATCAGCCCCGAGACGAACGCCATCGGCAGCAGCGCCGCGATTACCGTAAAGGTGGCGAGGATCGTCGGCCCGCCGACTTCGTCCACGGCGGCCGGGATGATCTGCCACAGCGGCTTGTCGGGCTCCAACTGGCTCCAGCGGTGGATGTTCTCGACGACGACGATGGCGTCGTCGACCAGGATGCCGATGGAGAAGATCAGCGCGAACAGCGAGACGCGGTTCAGCGTGAAGCCCCAGGCCCAAGAGGCGAACAGCGTCGCCGCCAGCGTCAGCGTCACCGCGGCGCCGACGATCGCTGCTTCGCGGCGGCCGAGCGCGAACAGCACCAGCAGCACGACAAAAGCCGTAGCGAAGACGAGTTTGCCGATCAGCTTCTGCGCCTTGTCGGTCGCCGTCTCGCCGTAGTTGCGCGTGACGGTGAACTCGACGCCCTCCGGAATCACCGTGCCGCGCATGCTCTCGGCGCGCGCGATGACGTCGGCGGCGACGTCGGCGGCGTTCACGCCGGGCTTCTTCGACACCGACAGCGTCACTGCCGGATACTCGTCGCCGGCACGGTCGCCGGCCGCCTTGCCGTAGCCGTGCCAGACGTAACGGCTCGGCTGGTCGGGACCGTCGAGGATCTGCGCGACGTCCGCCATGAACACGGGCTTCCTCTCATGGACGCTGACGACGAGGCGCCTCACGTCCGCCGCGGACTCGATGTAGGTCCCCGTCTGCACGAGCACTTCGCGGTTGTCGGCGACGAGGCTGCCGGCAGGCTGCGATGCATTCGAGACCTGCAGCGCGTTCTTGAGATCCTGTGCCGTGACGCCGTAGGCGTTCATGCGGTCGGCGTCCATGACGACGCGAATCACGTGGCCCGGGCCGCCGATGGTCGCCACGTCGCGCGTGCCCTTGATGCGCTTCAACTCGATCTCGGCGGCGCGCGCGACCTGCTGCATTTCGTAGGCCGACTTGTCGGGATCGGCGCTCCAGAAGGTCAGCGTGACGATCGGCACGTCGTCGATGCCCTTCGGCTTGACGATCGGCTCGCCGACGCCGAGATTCGGACTCAGCCAGTCCTTGTGCGCATTGATGGTGTCGTAGAGGCGCACCAGTGCCTGGATCGGATCCTCGCCGACCTCGTACTGGACGGTGATGACGGCCATGCCGGGCCGCGACACGGAGTAGACGTGCTCGATGCCGGCGATGCGCGACAGTACCTGCTCGGCCGGACGGGCGACGAGGTTCTCGACGTCGTGCGCCGAGGCACCGGGGAAGGGAACGAAGACGTTCGCCATCGTCACGTTGATCTGCGGCTCTTCCTCGCGCGGCGTGATCAGCGTGGCGAAGACGCCGAGCAGCAGCGCGATCAACGCGATCAGCGGCGTCAGCGAATTGCGCAGGAAATACTCGGCGATGCGGCCGGAAATGCCCATGGCGGAGCCTGCCCTACTTGATGGAAGAGCGGACGGCCATGCCGGCCTTGAGCGGCTCGAGGCTCACCTGGTCGCCGGCCGCGAGGCCCGCCAGCACCTCGATGTCGCCGCCGGCCACCGGCTCGCCGAGGCGTACCTGACGCAGGCGCGGCTGGCCCTCGGCATCGACGACATACACAGCGCTCACCTCGCCGCGGCGTACCACCGCCTGCGGCGGCACGGTCATGCGCGTCGCCTTGCCGGTCACGAAATGCACCCGCGCCGCCATGCCCGGCACCACGCCCTCGGCGTCGGCAGGCAGGTAGACGCGGGCGGTCACCGTGTGGCTGCGGGCGTCGAGCGTCGGCAGGACTTCGATGCGCGCAGCGTCGATCCAGCGACCGGTTTCCGGAAACTCGACCTTGGCGCGGTTCGACGCGCGCAGTTCCGAGAGCTTGTACTGCGGCACGCTGGCAATCGCGCGCAATCCCTTGGGATCAAAGACGGTGACCAGCGGCTTGCCGAGCGCGGCCATTTCGCCGAGCTCGACGTGACGCTGGGCGACGAGGCCGGCGATGGGCGCGGCAACGGTCGCGTGGGAGAGTCCGGCGCCAGCCTGCCCTGCTGCGGCGCGTGCCGCCTTGAGGTCGGCCTCCGCCTTGTCCAGGGCGGCGGCACTGATGAATTTCTGGCGATGCAGGTCCTGCGTGCGCTTGTAATTGGCTTCGGCCTGGACCAACTGGGCCCGGGCGCCCGCGGCGCTCTCGGCCGCCTCGCGGGCATCGATGCGCATCAGCACTTCGCCGGCGCGCACGCGCTGGCCGGCATCGGCGCGAACGTCCACGACCCGGCCCGCCACCTGCGCGGCGACCGTGGCCTGCTTGACGGCCTCGACGACCGCCTCTGCCGGATAGGTCGTCTCGACCTCGCGCGGCTGAAGCGTGAGCAATTGGGACGACTGGGCCAGCGCGAGGCTGGCCCAGAGGAATGCGGGAAGGGCATAGAGGCGCTTTTTCATGTCCATTAGAATATGCTTATATGCCTTCTTTTTCAAGCCCCTGATGGGGCAGTGGGCTTACTTTAGGTTCTTCGCTGCGGTCCGGCAAGGGGCGGCGTCCTGCGCCAAGGGCGGCTGGTAGCCGATTCCCTCCGTGTCCCCCGGGCGCGGCTGGCGCCACGCCCTCCTCCTTTACCTGCGGGAATCGGCTACCAGCCGCCCTCGGTGGATACGCCCTCGGTTGTGAACGCAAAAACTTTTGAGGCGCGTGCTGATCGGGCCGGTGGGGTGCTCTGCTGCGCGTAGGTAAAGGAGGAGGAGCGGGCGCAAGCCCGATCCGGGGGACACGAAGCGCAGCAGAGCACCCCGGCGGCTCGATCACGTGGAGCCTGACGTCCGTGTCGGTGTTGGAACGTCTCTTCACTGGTAAAGCACGCGTGGAAGCCAAAGCCCAATGTCGGGGAACACATAGAGCAGGACCAGCGCAACGATCTGGATGCCCATGTAAGGCAGCATGCCGGCGAAGATCTGGCCGAGCGTGACATGCGGCGGCGCCACGCCTTTCAAATAGAACGCAGCCATCGCCACCGGCGGCGAGAGGAACGCCGTCTGCAGGTTCATCGCCACGAGCAGGCCGAAGAACAGCGGGTCGATGTGGAAGTGCGGCAGCAACGGGATGAAGATCGGCATGAAGATGATGATGATCTCGGTCCATTCGAGCGGCCAGCCGAGGATGAAGATGATGAACTGGGCGAGGATCATGAACTGCAGCGGCGTCAGGTCGAGCGACAGCACCCAGGCCTCGAGGATCGCCTGGCCGCCCAGCAGCGCGAAGGCTGCCGAGAAGATCGACGAGCCGACGAACAGCCAGCAGACCATCGCCGACGTCTTGGCCGTCAGGTAGGCTGACTCGCGCACGACGTCGAGCCGGAGTTGACCGTAGGCCGCCGCAAGCAGCAACCCGCCGAGCGCGCCGACGGCCGCCGCCTCGGTCGGGGTCGCCAAACCCATGACGATCGAGCCGAGCACGGCCATGATCAGCACGTAGAGCGGGAAGAACGACCCGAGCAGCATGCGGAAGATCTCCAGCCGCGCGAAGTTCAGCCACAGGTAGTAGGCCGCCAGCACCAGCGTACCGACGCCGAGCGTGATCCAGAAAGCAGTCGGCACCGGCAGTGCGTCGACCGCATCGGATGGAGGGTTCGGTGCGGCGGCGGCGCGGGGTGCCGGCTCCGTCATGTCGCTGGCCGGCGACTCCAGCAGTCCGCCGTCGCCAGATTCTTCCTCCGGCGGCTCGGCGAGCCCGCCGTCGCCTGCGTCCACCGCCAACGCTTGGGGCGATTCGAATCCCATCTCGACGAGACCGCTGACATCGACCTCGACCGCGGGCGTCGTCACGTGGCGGTATGCGAGCGCCATGCCGCCGATCCAGACGATCACCGGCAGCAGCGCGACGACGAGCTGCTGCGCAGCGTTGCGGCGCCTGACGC
>Ga0075012_10001385_pt1 | contig 24861 bp, 15 predicted proteins | sample All_14_2_FD_71474 | JGI IMG/M metagenome (GOLD analysis project Ga0075012, IMG submission 71474) | Freshwater microbial communities in response to fracking from Pennsylvania, USA - Allegheny Zone_MetaG_DW_15 | ecosystem: Environmental > Aquatic > Deep subsurface > Groundwater > Drilled...
ATCCCTGCTCGGTGGTATTTTGTTTGCCAACTCCGGCACCAATGCGGCGACGAACCGGCCCTAGTCCCTCCCACCCGACCGATGACGCTTTCGCTCTACGACGGCGACAAGGCCATCCTAGAAGGCTACGAGCAGTTTGGCTTTGCGCCAAATGCCATCCAACCCGAACTTTCACCCAACAACCAGGCATTTTTGGCCAAAGTGACCGAGTACCTCAAGGCCAATCCAGACAAAAAAATCACGCTTACAGGCCGTTTTTTGCCTGCGGAAAGCACTGCCAAAAGTGGCATTTTCGAAAATTTAGGCATCGCACGGGCCGTGGCTGTGGAGCAGTTGCTGGCGAAATTGGGCGTGGACGAAAAACGCTTTTCCATTGATTATCAGAAAATTACGGGCACTACTTCGGAAGAACCGATTTCTTTTCATTTGTTCACACCCAAGCCAAACGACTACGACCACCCAGTTTACAGCTTCAAGGACAACACCTTCTCGGATGCCAATTTTGCCTTCGGCTCCGATGAGTTCAAGCCGGGCGAACAGTGTATCCTCTACGCCGATTCCGTGAAGACCTACCTCAATACCAACCCGAACATGACGCTGACCATCACTGGCCATACGGACAGCATCGGCGGTGAAAAAATCAACCTGAACCTAGGCCTGCGCCGGGCCAAAAACGCTGCCGCCTACTTCCGGGAACTTGGGGTGAAATCGGAAATCGTGGCGACTACCAAAGGCGAGGAAATGCCCATCGCACCCAATTCCATCAACGGAAAGGATTACCCCGACGGGCGGCAGAAAAACAGGAGGGTCAATTTTAAACTAGAAGAAAAAACAGCGCAATAATGGGCGGAGAATAGTTCTTGGAGGTTTTTTAGGTTGATAAAAACCACACAACCAACCTCTTACCAACTTTTACCAACCATCTCAAAACAGACAGAAATGGAAAACTTATTCGAATCATTGAACCACCAGGACAGCATTTTTTTCCTGCTCTCCATGCTCATCAGCTTTTTGATTGGGTTCATCGCAGCATGGGCCATGTGGCGGGGTGCCGCCATGCGCTTCCAGCGGGAAGCCGCCGATTGGAAGAAAAAACACGACGACCTAGCCGCAGAACTGACCGCTGTCCGGGAAAAACTGGACCTCAGCACCGCCGACCTGGCCAAGGCTAAGCGGGAAGCCGAAATAGCCCTGGAAGAAACTGCCAGCTTCCAGAAAGAAAAACTAAAATGGCAGAAGGACCTCGACCAGTCTTTGGAGGAAACCGTCCGCCTGCACGCCTCCGCCCACAGTTATCAGGCCACTATCGAAGAGCTACACCAACAGGTCAACTACTTGCAAGCCCAAAATGCGAGCATGGCGGAACAAGCCGCTAGCGGCCAGTCGGAACACGAAAAATTGGCTGCAATGCAAACATCCTACGGTGCCAGCATGGAGCAAGTAGGCGCTTTGGAAGCAAGGATTGCGCAGCTCACCACCGAAAACGAAGCATTGAAGGTCGAGGGCAAAAAAGAAGATGAGAACCTCCTCAACCTATTAAAATCCTACAACGATACCACCAATCGGCTTGGCACCTTGGAGGAAAAAATCGGGAGCCTGGTGGCCGAGAACGAGGCGCTGAAAGCGGAACTGGATGGCCTAAAAAATGCGGCATCGGACGGAGCTGTCATGGGGGCGGCGGCCATTGTGACCTCCATCAATCCAGCGGACAAAGAGGCTATCACTGGCGGTACCATCGCCCCTTCCGACGCAAAGAACGAAGTGCTGGCGGCCATCGGGAGCAGCATACCTACTGCCACCGCAGACCAAAAGGACGATTTGACCCAAATCAAGGGCATCGGCTCTTTTTTGGAGAAAAAACTGAATGCGCTCAGCATTTACACCTTCGAGCAAATCAGCCGATTCGATGCTGGCTTGATTGACAACGTGACAGCGGCCATCGAGTTTTTCCCAGGTCGCATTGAGCGGGACGATTGGGTGGGACAGGCAAAAAAACTTGCGGAAAACAGTAAGGCAATTAAGTCCAATGACCTCAAAGTCGTGGAAGGAATAGGCCCAAAGATTGAAAAAATACTCTTTGATGCAGGCATTCAAACCCTTAGCGACCTCGAAAATGCGTCGGTCGAGCATTTGAAAGAAGTGCTCAGCAATGCAGGCGACCACTACCGCATACACGACCCAAGCACTTGGCCTGAGCAGGCGAAACTCGCTGCCGCAGGTGAATTGGAAAAGCTAAAGGAATATCAGGATTTTCTATCGGGAGGAAAGGAGCCGGGACAGTGATTTTGGCAAAAAAAGAGGTCAAGGCACAGCCTTGACCCCCTGAATAAACACCTAAAACCCTATTAAATTTTGATTTTCTGGGTGAGTGCTTGTCTGAGACGCAATGACCAAAGCAAAATGTGGAATAATCTTGAATTGTTCATTGAGCAGCTGAAAAAATACGGGCAAATTTAAAAAAGAATCTAAAGTTCTCAATATTTACCAGCAAACACAAGGAGTTTAGTTGTTTGTTGACTGAAAAACAGTAATTTGCACCATATTTGCGTTTTCACATGTGTTTAAGGGCTGAAACGGGTTCCAACGCATCCAAATTACATGTTTTTCCCACAGCCCATTGGTATCCAGCAAGTTATGATGGCGGCTAAGTAAAAATGGTGCAGGGCGAAACAAAGCCCTGCACACAACAAAATGCTACTTAAAAAGCGTTTTGTCGTCAAACAGTCGTATCATTTACGCAAATACCAAAATCACATGATGTTCAAAATTCGTGTTTTCCTTCTAGCCATCTTTTTCACCTCAGCTATCTCCGTCCAAGCCCAAGAGGCAGTACCAGAGTACACCGTACAAGTAGGCAGCTACGCCAATCCCAAGCCTGGCGATTTTGCGCAGCTACAGTCGCACGGCTTCGTTTACAGCGTAAAACGGCAGGGGCACACCGACGTGTTCATAGGTGGGTATGGGACAGAGGCCGAAGCCTCGAAAATGCTGGCTACACTACAATTGTTCGGCTACGACAATGCTGCCGTCACAAAACTCAATTCCGAAGGCGGCCAGTCCGTCACCGTCATCCAACTGGCGACAAAGCGCATTGGTGACAAAATAAGTTGGGAAGAATATTTACCCGCAGGGCAACTTTTTGTCTTGCTGAGCGGCAGTCAGCTCAAAATCATGGCCGGGACATACCCCGACGTGGCCACTGCGAAGACACAGTTGGCGAAAATCCAGCAAGGGGGTGCTTTCAAGGGCGCTTTCGTGAAAAACGCCAACAACGTGCTGCTGCACGAAGCGGGCGACTTTGAGATGGGCGGTGCTCCGAAGCGGCCATTGATTCCGCTAGTTTTGGAGGAAAAGAAAGAAGCGGCCCCCACCCCTGTTGAAGCAGAAAAACCTGCCCCGACAACTCCTGCCAAGGAGGTTCCAAAATCCTACGAGGAGGTGGCCATCGTCACTCCTTCCCCTAAATCAACTTCAGACTTGACACCGAAAGGAGGCGAGACCAAAACGGACACACCCGCCACCGCCAAAAAAGAACCGGAAAAACCTGCGGAAACGCCAAAGGCCGAGCCAGTCAAAACAGAACCTGTGAAGGCGGCCACCATCAGCGCTCCCGCCCCGGTCAGTTTTGAAGCCGAATTGCCAGACATCCGCCCCAATGTGAAGCGGACTTCCGCCTACGAACTACAAAAAGCACTGAAACTGGAGGGCAGCTATAAAGGCTCGCTGGATGGTTTTTATGGCAAAGGCACCAGCACGGCTTACGATTTGGCCTTGGCCAACAACCGTCAGTTGCAGAAATACCGCATATTGGCCAAGTACATGTCCACCCCGATGGAAGATGCCGACAAGGGCACTGTCCAGTACGACATCAACCACCTTTTGGATGACCCAAAAACCTCGGCAGATGGCTTGGCCAAATCAAAATCGCCCATTGCCAAGGCATACCGTGCTTACTTCATGTACGTGACCGACGGCCCTAGCAAGGACGTGAACTGGCTAATGAACGAAGCCATCAAGGCAGCGTTTGCTGGTAAAAAGTCCAGTTTTCCAAAATTTGACCCAACCCAGCGCTACGCCTACGAGGACATTGACCAACTGCTGGCGCACCTGCGCTACCTCCACGAGGTTTCATCCGACAATGTTGCCGTGCCCTGCTGGCTTTTCCGCAAGCACCCAAGTGCAGCTTTGGCGGCATTCGGCCCGGCAGGTGCGGACAGCAAGCTGAAACTGCAAGCCTGCGGCGGCTTCTGGGAATGGGAAGACGTGAAAGTGGTGGATGCCATCGCAAAAGACCTTTGCGGAGCAGGTCAAATCAGCGAAGCGGCTTCCGCAAAAAGCCAGTCGCAGCTCGCCCAACTTTACCTCACGCCGAAAGCCGTTTCAGACGAAGAACGCAAGGCTTTGGAAGCTTGGAACAGCAAACTTTGGCAGGGAATCGAGGGCTGGTCGAGCCGTGACCCCATGTTGGCCGAAATTGCTACTGCGTTGAAAATCAGCTACTTACAAACAGAAGTACTTTTCGAAGACTATTTCATGGACCAAGGTTTCAACGAAAAAGAAGCCAAAGCGCTCGGCCTGCAAGCCATGAAAGCCTTAATTGGCTCGAATTTGGAAAGGTTTATCTAGGTGAAAAAAATTAGTGATAACGACACCCCGGCGGGATACTCCTCGCTGGGGTGTTTTCTTTTTGTGAAAAACCAAAAGCCAGTTGCATTCAAAGCATTAAAAATCATACTGACTCGGCTATTTTTTTGCCTAATTTTGCAGCCTGATTTTGTCCTCAAATGCCTTTACCAATCAATTCACACCTAACCAAATTCATTTAAACGCATGTTTTTTGAACTGACAGAAGAACAGCAGGCCGTGCAACAAGCCGCACGGGATTTTGCACAGAATGTACTCAAACCCGGCGTCATCGAGCGTGACCGGGAAATGAAGTTCCCCAAGGCCGAAATACGGCAGATGGGCGAAATGGGCTTCCTCGGAATGATGATTGACCCAGAATACGGCGGCGGCGGCATGGACACCCTGAGCTACGTGCTGGCGATGGAGGAAATATCGAAAGTGGACGCCTCGTGCTCCGTCATCATGTCCGTCAACAATTCGCTGGTCTGCTGGGGCATCCAGCAGTTTGGCTCCGAAGCACAAAAATCCAAGTACCTGCCCAAACTGGCCACCGGCGAATGGATCGGCTCCTTCTGCCTCTCCGAACCCGAAGCGGGCAGCGACGCCACCAGCCAGCGCACCACCGCTGTGGACATGGGCGACCACTACCTGCTCAACGGCACCAAAAACTGGATTACCAATGGCGGCTCTTCCAGCCTTCATCTCGTGATGGCCCAGACCCACGCCGAATTGGGTCACAAGGGCATCAACTGTCTCATCGTCGAGACCAGTTGGCCGGGCGTGGTCATCGGTGCGAAGGAGGACAAGCTCGGCATCCGTGCCAGCGATACGCACACCATCATGTACAACGATGTGAAAGTTCCGAAGGAAAACCGCATCGGCGACGACGGTTTTGGGTTCAAATTCGCCATGAAAACGCTGGAAGGTGGCCGCATTGGCATCGCATCGCAAGCACTCGGCATCGCTGGCGGTGCATACGAACTGGCACTTGCCTACTCGAAGGAGCGGGCTGCCTTTGGCAAACCCATCTCGCAGCACCAGGCCATTGCTTTCAAATTGGCCGATATGGCCACCGACATCGAGGCAGCAAAACTGCTCGTTTACCGGGCCGCTTGGCTGAAGGACCAAGGCATGGAATACGGCCCTGCCAGTGCCATGGCCAAACTTTTCGCCTCCGAAACTGCCATGAAACACACCGTGGAGGCCGTGCAAATCCACGGTGGCTACGGCTACGTGAAGGAATACCACGTGGAGCGGCTAATGCGGGATGCAAAAATCACCCAGATTTACGAAGGCACCTCGGAGGTGCAGCGCATCGTGATTTCGAGGAACGTACTCAACGGCGAGCTTTATATTCCGATTTGGGGAAATAAGGTAGGAATGGAAACGGTGGGCTGAGGTTTAAACATGTTGAAATTAAGTTGGCAAGGTTTGATGAAAAGTTGATTATTCTTTGATTATCAACCTTTTATAAACACACAAACCTTTATCAATCAAAGAATTAATAGCACAAATAGTTTGGGCGGGGGCTTTCGGGCTGCCGCCTTTTTTGTGGGTATTGCACAAAAAGAAAAAAGGCCGGCAAGTGATTGCCGACCTTTTCTCGTTTATGCTAGTCAGGTAGATTAGCCAATCTCAATAACCCTTGCAGGTTGCGGCTTGGCTTCAGGCTTTTTATCCAGGTTGACGTTCAGGACGCCGTGCTCGTAGGTGGCTTTGACACTGTTGGCATCCACCGTTTCGGGCAGGTGGAAGCTGCGCTTGAATTCAACATAGCTGAACTCCTTGCGGGTGTACTTCTCGGCCTTTTTCTCTTCGCTGGCCACCGATTTTTTGGCAGAAATGGTGAGCAGGTCTTGGTCAATCCTCACCTCGAAATCTTCTTTGGCGAGGCCAGGGGCAGCTACTTCAAGACGGTAGCCGTCCTCAGTTTCGGCCACGTTTACCGCTGGACTTTTCTGAGTGCCGTTGCGGAAAGAAACGGGGAAATCTTGGTTGAAAAATTCGTTGAACATGCTCTCGAAAGTTGGAGCTACGGCGCCTTTGCGGCCATTGGACGGAACAAAACTGATCAGGTTCATAATCGTGAAATTTTTATAGTTAGTTTAAGTGATGGTTTCTGATGATTGATTTTTGACTCCTCAAAAACCGTTTGACAATTTCACGTTACTCAAACTGCGTTCCACCCGATTTTTTGTAAAATTTTGGCAGAAAAAATTTTAAATCACCTGCCCTTTTGTCAAAATAATTAAAATTTGCCTGCCCTTTTGTCTGTTTTAATCTAATTTTATCTTGTCTGTTGCATAAATTGCCTTGTCGGCGGCAAGATAGTATCGGTCGTTATAATACACCAGCCCAAAGAAAAGCGAGCTTTCTAATGATGTTTTTGGTGGGTAAACGAAGGATTTTGCCTTTTTGAAATCCTTTGGCATGACCTGATAAAATTTGCCGGGCACTTTCTGGGTGAAAATCACCGTGTCTGCCACGGTCACGTAGCGCAGTTCCGAACCGACGTTCACCCGTTCCCATGCGAGGCCATTGTCAATGCTTTTGTCAAGGTCGTAGTCCACCGTGCCGGTCATGTAGAGGTCGCCGAGCCATTCGAAGCAGTCCTCTTTCCATTGCTCGAATTTTTTGGTGGCCACCCCTGCCGGGGTGATGCGCCAAGCGCCCTGTTGCGAAGCGACATAAAAATTGCCGCCTGCAAAGCGCATGCTTTTGATTCGGCCTTCGGCATTGGCATCCAGGTCAGGAAGGTCAATTCGTTTAATCATTTTCACGGAGGTGAAGGCGGTAGTCTGGAAATTCTGCTGCACGTTGAAGAGGTAGAGCGAGTAATAGCGGGCGGGCAGCACCTTGGCAGCCATGAGGAACAGTGTGCCGTCGCTGCTGAAGGCGCCGAGGGAGTTGGCGAGCACGTCCACATCGAGGGAATTGCCCGGCGGGGTCGGGAGCGTGTCGGTCAGCACCTTGAAAATTTCGGAGCCGCTGTGGGCGAGATGAAATTCGATGACCTGCCTGCCTTGGTTGTTGGTGGTCAGCCGGACGAAAGTGTTGTCGCTAACGGCTGGGGTGCTGTTGGAGATGGGGAAGACCCGTTTTTCGATGATGTTGAGGTCGCTGTTGAGGCGGGTGAAGGAGTTTTCCGTCATCACGTACAGCTCGAAATCAGTGGCGTGCAGGACTTTTATGGCAGTTTCGGAAGTGGAATCCACGAGTTCCCACTTGGCGCCGCCGTCCAAATCGTCGTCGTTGACAATGAGGGGCCGCTGGCAGGAAACAATTAGGAAGGATGCGGCGAGCAGTGCCACAAAGAGAAATTTTGCGTTCATGGTGTTTGTTTTTGCTAGGTATGTTGATGTCAACAATCAGGAGGGAATGCAAAAATAGCTTTTTGCGGAAAATAACCTTGCAACTACGCAACCATTTCGATGAGAAAATCACCTGTTTCAGCCAACCTGGCGACATGACCCTAAAACAGCGTTGTTACTTTTTGACGATTATGCATTTCAGACGGTTATTCACTAAAACTTGCACGGTTTTGGCATTGAAAAGTTTCTTCCATGAACAGATCAGAGGCCGGGTTTATTTTGAACCATTGTTATCCGAGCCATTAATCCATCAAATAAGTTGATATTTTTGCAAAATTTTTCACTGACCGGGGCGATGTTCACGGTTTGTGAATCCATGCTCTCCTCACCCGAAGCTAGACTGCTCAGCCGACATCCCTAAAACTTGGAAACTGTTTAAACTTAGGATAACCCATTGCTAGTCAATGCTTTAGTAGAATGCGGCGGCTGTCAATGTCTTTTGTTTTCAGATAATTGCATCACTCAATCATTAACTCAATTTCACACCATGATTCGGTTACTTACTACGCTGATTGCGTTGTTTTGCGTGACAACCATTTTTGCGCAAAAGCACGTTTTCCAAGGCATCCCGCAGGAGCAGAAAAGCTACCCCGGCATCGCCGCTGAGCTTTACGATTGGGAGGTTTACAAAGTAAACTCCACGGATTTGAACGCCTTCGTAAAAAATGCAGGCAACCAGTCCACTTTCAAGCTTCAGATGGGCAGCCACCTTTGGGACATCCAGTTGCAAAAACGGGATTTGAGAAGCCCAGACTTCGTTTTTAGTCTCCTTACGGACAAAGGCGTTGAAAAATCGGGTGCCACCGACGAGACAATGACTTATCGGGGCACGATGCCGAACGCCGACGGCTGGTCCGTAGCGCTTACCCTCAACCCCGAGTTCATTTATGGCTATTTCGAGGAAAACGGCGTCACCTACTACATCGAGCCGCTTTGGTATTTTGAGCCAGGCCAGCCGAAGGATTTGTTCGTGATTTATGCCGGCTCAGACGTGATTCCGAACTCAAACGCAAAATGCGCTGCGGACGAGGTGAACCACAAAATGGATGAACTGAACCATGACATTGAAAAAGAAACGGGAAAAGGCGAGGTCGAAAAAATGATGGCCTGCAAGGAGATAGAATTGTCCATTGCATCCGACCTTTCCATGTACAATTTCCACGGTTCTTCAGCTGCCGTCATCGCATTCGAACTTGGAGTGATGAACGACGTGCAAACCAACTACGACAACGAGTTCAATGATGAACTGCACTTCGAAATCGTGGAGCAATTTGTAGTGGCCCCACCTGCCTCAGACCCTTGGACCAACTCTAACGACGCAGGCACCCTGCTCAACAGTTTCACATCTTGGGGACCTGGTGGCTTTTCCATGAACCACGACCTTGGCCAATTGTGGACAAAACGAAACATGGGAGGCACGGCGGGTATCGCCTGGTTATCGTCAGTTTGCACCAACAACCGATACCACGTCGTTTCCGAATTTACTTCCAACAGTTGCTTTTTACGGGTAATGACTTCTCACGAGATTGGCCACAACTTTAGTGCACTGCATGACCAGGGAACTGGTTTTATCATGTCGCCAGTGGTCAACTGCACCAGTACTTGGTCGCAAGCATCCATCAACGCCATCAACAATTACTATCCTGGCGCAGGTTGCTTGGGCACGTGCACCAGTTCGCAGCCTCCTGTAGCGGATTTCGTGGGTACTCCGACAACCGGCTGCAACCCGATGACGGTTGAATTCACCGACCTTTCGACCAACACGCCGTTTGCTTGGCAATGGACGTTTCCAGGTGGTTCGCCCAGTTCGTCCACCCTACAAAACCCGACCGTTGTTTACACCAACCCAGGCACTTACAACGTGACATTGTCTGTCACAAACGTAGGTGGTTCAAACTCAATCACAAAGACCAACTACATCACCGTTTTGGCTTCGCCAATTGCAAACTTCAATTGGGTAAAAACAGGCCTAACCGTTGTTTTCACGAATACCTCATCGAACGCCACAAGCTATTTTTGGGATTTCGGCGATGGCAACACCAGCACACAAACCAATCCTGTCCACACCTATGCGACTGATGGGTTTTATGATGTGACTTTGAGCGCAATCAATGCTTGTGGTACAGAGTCTTTCTCGACAACTATCCCTGTATTCGTTGTGCCAACTGCGGATTTTTCCGCAACGCCCAGCACAGGCTGCGCACCGCTAACGGTCGGGTTTATTGACCAAAGTTCACCCAACTCCCTCACTTGGACTTGGAGCTTCCCCGGCGGAAACCCAAGCAGTTCCAATCAGCAGTTCCCAACAGTAATCTACAATACACCGGGCGTTTACAATGTTTCGCTTACCGTAACAAACCCAGCGGGCGCTGACACAGAAACTAAAAATGGCTACATCACAGTTGGAGGCCCTCCAACGGCCAACTTCACCTCCGTTGTCAATGGTAATACCGTCAGCTTTACCAGCATCACCACCAACCCTGTCGGAAGTGGTACACTTCTGTACAGTTGGGACTTTGGCGATGGCGGCACTAGCTCGGTGGCCAACCCGACCCACACCTACACCTCAGGCGGCACCTTCAGTGTGACCTTGACTGTCACCAACGTTTGCGGTAGCGCTGTGAAAGTGAATCCTGTTACCATCCTTTTGCCACCGACAGCAGGTTTCAGTGCCAACACTACCTCAGGCTGTGCACCGCTTACGGTTGAGTTCACCAGCACTTCAACGGGTGCTTCCACCTATGCTTGGAGCTTCCCTGGCGGTTCGCCAAACACCTCCACGCAGCAAAACCCAACCGTGGTTTACAGTGCAGCTGGCACTTACAGCGTGACGCTCATCGTGTCCAACGTCGCAGGTTCCGACACGTTGACACAGACCAACTACATCGTCGTGAACACGACGCCAGTTGCGGGCTTCACCAGCAGCGTGAACGGTACAACCACAACATTCACCAACACCAGTACCAACGCCACCAGCTACTCCTGGGATTTCGGTGACGGCGGCACCAGCTCGGCTACCAACCCGACACACACCTACGCTACTGACGGCGTTTACACCGTGGTGCTCAGCGCAACGAACGCTTGCGGAACGGTCACTTCCACCCACACCGTCACCATCGTGACGCCGCCAACGGCTGGCTTCTCTGGCAGCAATACATCTGGCTGCGCACCGCTGACAGTGCAGTTCAATAACCAGTCTTCGCCGAACTCAAACACCTTCGCTTGGAGCTTCCCCGGCGGCAGCCCAAGCAGCTCGTCCGCCCAAAACCCAAGCGTGCAGTATGCAACACCGGGTTCTTACAACGTGACCCTCATCGTGTCCAACAGCGCTGGTTCTGACACCATCACACAGAACAACTTCGTTGTGGTCAGCAATATGCCGACGGCAGGCTTCACCAGCAGCGTGAACGGCACGAACGTCAGCTTCACCAACACCAGCACCAACGCCACCAGCTATTCCTGGAATTTTGGCGACGGTGGCAACAGCACCCAGCCTAACCCGACGCACAACTACGCCACCGACGGCGTTTACACCGTGGTGCTCAGTGCAACGAATGCTTGCGGGACGGTCACTTCCACCCAAACCGTCACCATCGTGACACCGCCAACGGCTGGCTTCTCCGCTACCAACACATCTGGCTGCGCACCGCTGACGGTTCAGTTCACCAACCAGTCTTCGCCGAACTCCAACACCTTCGCCTGGAGCTTCCCCGGCGGCAACCCAAGCAGTTCGTCCGCCCAAAGCCCAAGCGTGCAATATGCCACACCGGGCACTTACAACGTGACCCTCATCGTGTCCAACAGTGCTGGTTCTGACACCATCACACAGACCAACCTCGTCAACGCACAAGGTGCTCCAACGACTGGGTTCACGTTCACGACCAACGTTTTCGTGGCTAATTTTACCAATACAACCACCAACGCCACGAGCTACAGCTGGGATTTCGGCGATGGCGGCACTAGCTCACAAACCAACCCAACCCACACCTACACGGACGATGGCACCTTCACCGTCGTGCTGACCTCAACTGGGCCTTGCGGCACTTCCACCGCTTCGCAACAAGTGGTCATTAGTTCATTGCCGGTGGCTGGCTTCAACGCTGCGCAAACAGAGGGCTGCGCACCGTTCACGGTACAGTTCCAAGACCAGTCGTCCTCCAATGCGACGGACTGGAGTTGGTCCTTCCCTGGCGGTACGCCAAGTTCGTCCACACAGCAAAACCCGAGCGTAACCTATTCGACGCCAGGCAGTTACAATGTTTCACTGACAGTGACCAACCCACTCGGCTCGAACACGGCCACGCAGACGAATTACATCATCGTAAACCAAGGCCCAACGGCCGGTTTCAGCAGCAGCACCAACGGCTTGACAGCCAGCTTCACCAACTCCAGCAGCGGCGCAACAAGCTACGCTTGGGACTTCGGCGATGGTGGCAGCAGTACACAAGCTAACCCGACGCACACTTATGCCGTGGACGGCACTTACACCGTCGTACTCACTTCTACCAATGCTTGCGGGACTGTTACGGCTACCCACACTGTCGAGGCTTACACCTCGCCAACTGCTGGTTTTGATGCCATCAACACATCGGGCTGCGGGCCATTGACCGTGCAGTTCAGCAACGAGTCTTCCGCCAATGCAACCTCGTTTGATTGGAGCTTCCCTGGCGGCACACCTTCCAGTTCGACGCAGGAAAACCCAACGGTTGTTTACAACACGCCAGGCACCTACACCGTGACGCTGACCGTTAGCAATCCTGCTGGCCAGAACACTTCTACGGAGACGAATTTCATCACCGTAAATGGCGGCCCAAGCACTGGTTTTACCAGCTCCATCAACGGCACAACCGTTACTTTCAACAACTTGACCACCAACGCCACCAGCTACCTCTGGGATTTCGGCGATGGCACCACCAGCACCGAGGCCAGCCCAACGCACACTTACACAACGGATGGCATTTACGACGTAACCCTTACTGCTACCAATGCATGCGGTTCCACTTCCGTGGATGGCCAGTTCACCATCGTGACGCCACCTACGGCAAGTTTCTCCGCTGCGCAAACAAGCGGCTGCTCACCGTTCGAAGTCACTTTCAGCAACGAGTCTTCCGCCAATGCAACCTCGTTTGCTTGGAGTTTCCCAGGCGGCACACCATCCACTTCTGCGGATGAAAACCCAGTGGTGACCTACGATGCTCCCGGCGTTTACTCCGTGACGCTCACGGTGACGAACTCAGCCGGGACCGATGCCTACACGCTGACGGACTACATCACCGTAGCAAGTACGCCTTCCGCTGGTTTCACCTCCACCGTGAACCTTTCATCCGTTGCTTTCACCAATACGACTAGCAACGCCACAAGCTACACTTGGGACTTCGGCGATGGAGAACACAGCACCGAGCAGGACCCAACGCACACCTATGCTGCCGACGGCGTTTACACCGTGACGCTGACCGCCACCAACGAGTGTGGCGATGCCGTGGTGACGCATACGGTTGTTGTGGCCACAGCGGCACCACAAGCCTTCTTCCTCTTCGAACCGAACGGCGACTGCGCTCCGCTCATCGTTGCCTTCAACAATGAGTCGTCTTCCAACTCGGACTCCTACGCCTGGACCTTCGAAGGCGGCCTGCCAGCCACCTCCACGGAGGAGAACCCGACCATCACTTTCGGTGCCGCTGGCACTTACGAAGTGACTTTGGTTGCAACGAATGGCTTTGGCTCTGACACCTACACGCAGACCATCAACGTGACCGATGTTCCAACCGTCAGCTTCACCAGCACTACCAACTTTGACGTAGTGACCTTCACGAATACGAGCACCAACGCCACCAGCTACGAATGGGATTTCGGCGACGGCACGACCAGCACGGAAGCCAGCCCAACCCACACCTATCAGGACGGGGGCGAGTACGAAGTGACCCTCACTGCCACCAACGCCTGCGGCTTCAACTCCACGACCATCACGGTAGTGGCTGGCGACAATGGCACGGAGGAAATACCCGGCATCAGCCGCTTCGACGTGTTCCCGAACCCGAACAATGGCCGCTTCAGGCTGGTCATGGAGGGCGCTCCGCTATCGGCAGAGCTTGAACTTAGCTTAACAAACGTGCTTGGCCAGCTTCTCCACAACGAGAAAGCCGACTTCCGCACCGGCCAGCTCACACGGGACTTCACGTTCAGCAACCTTTCCGCTGGTGTGTACATCCTGCAAGTGAAATCTGGCGAGAAGGCTATGTTCAAAAAACTCGTTATCGAGTAAATTTTTCGCTTCGAAATAAACACAAAAGGCTTCCACCCTGCTGGGTGGGAGCCTTTCTTTTTTGGGGCAAAACGGCTGGATATGCTACTTTTGCCGCTTCAACTTTTTTACATGAAATATCTGCCCATCCTGTTCTTCCTGTTTCTCTTTGCTTGCAAAAACCCCGACCCAGCGCCCGCAGCAACTTCCACGGAGGCATCCGAAGAAGAACTGCCCGCTGGCTTCTCTGATTTTTACCAAAAATTCCACAGTGACAGCCTCTTCCAAGTCGAGCACATCGTTTTCCCGCTGGAGGGCTTGCCGAACAACGCCGACAGTGCCATCGTCGCTTCGAAAACCTTCCGCTGGACCCCTGAAATGTGGCTGATGCAAAAGCAGTTCGATTTTCAGATGAGCGAATACAAACGGGAAATTGTGGCTTTGCCCGGCGACATCGTTATAGAACGCATCCTGCACAAGTCCGGCCAGTTCGGCATGGTGCGCCGCTTCGCCCTCATTGGTGGGGAGTGGCACCTGATTTACTATGCTGGCGTGAACAGGTTGGCGCAGTAAAGGAGGCGCTGGGTTTTGAAAGTGGGCCATAGAATCCAATGTCCAACATCAAATACCCAGCCTTCGGAAACAAGCAAATATGCTTTCAAAATACCTCTACATCCCCCCCACTTTGGGCGCTATGGCCTTCCTGCTGTATGCGGTGACGCACGATGGCGACTATGCCATGTACGCTGTGCCGTGTGTGGTGGCAGTGGCGGTGGTATTTATGCTCAGCCCACAGATTGACTGGTGGTGGTACAAGCGCCACCCGCTCGACCTGCCTCACATGCTTCAGCTTTTCATCAATAAAAACTCGCTGTTTTACCAGAATCTCGGTGTCGAAGACAAATTCCGCTTCCGAAACCGCATGGCGATGTACATGCAGGCTGTTGAATTCATGCCGCAAGGCATGGAACAAGTCTCGCCGGACGTGAAGGGCGTCGTGGCTGCCTGTGCTGTGCAGATGACTTTCGGACAAAAGGACTACTTGCCGGGCAAGTTCGAGCACATCGTCGTGTACAAGCACCCGTTCCCCTCGCCGCAATACCCAGAGCATTGGCACGCCTCGGAACATTTTGAGGAGGACGGCGTCATCATGTTCTCCACCGAGCAACTGATGCCGGGGTTCCTGCAACCGCAGCGCTTTTTCAATATTGGATTGTACGAGTACGCCAGGGTTTTCAGAACCAACAACCCCGACGTCGCTTTCCCGCAAGTGGGCGAGGAGCACTGGCCCGCACTGGAATATATCAGCCGATTTCCGAAGGACAAAAACATCCAATACATCGGCCTGCCGCATATAGACCTCGTGGCCTTGGCCGTGTCGCATTTTTTTGTTTTCCCCGAAAATTTCAAAGCCACCATGCCGGATATTTACGAAGGGCTGGCGAGGGCGCTGAACCTAAGACCCTGAATTTTACAACGCACATTAAACATCGGCGAGGGTTTTGACCCTCGCCGATGTTCATTTTTGACCAAACTGTTTTGACTAGTCACCTCACACAATTCTTCAAACACCCGACGGTCAGGGCAACTGGGCTGCTGTTCGGATTCTTTGGCCTGCTGTTCGGTACCTGGGCGGCCTTCATCCCCTACATCAAACAAAAACACGGATTGGACGAGGCACAATTGGGCCTCCTACTGCTTTGCCTCCCGGCGGGCATCACCCTGATGAACCCCTTCTCCGTGCCCATCCTGCACAAGCTGGGCGCTGTGCGTTCTGCGCTTATTTCGTTGCCACTTTCGGCAGCCCTGTTCGTGCTGCCGTTTGCCATGCCCGATGCTTGGCTGACGGGCGTCATGCTGTTCTTGGCAGGGGCCGTTTTTTCCATGATAAACATGTCCATGAACACCTGCGCTTCGCAAATAGAACAGGTGCTCAACCTTCGAATCATGTCCACTTGTCACGGGCTGTGGAGCACGGGCGCCATGACCGGGTCGGCAGTGGCGAGCCTTGCTGCGGGCTGGAACATCCTGCCCACTGGTTACATCGCCGTATTGTTTTTAGTGGAAATAATGGTCGTGCTAGCCCTGCGAAAGGGCCTTTCTGGGGTGCCTGAAGAACAGCACCACCCTGCCGAAGCCACCACGGAAAAGCCGAAGGGTTTCACTTTTCCCAACAAGGCACTGTGGTTGCTCGTTGGCATCAGCCTTTGCACCAATATAACCGAAGGAACCATGTCTGACTGGTCGGCGGTCTATCTTCGGGACATCGTTCGCTCGCCAGAGGCGATGGTCGGTTGGGGATTTTCCGCCTATGCTTTTTTCATGGCTGGGGGCCGCTTCCTTGGTGACGCTCTGATTGGGCGCTTCGGCAGTCGGCATGTGCTGCGCATCGGCGGCATCGTGGCAGCGGCAGGGTTGCTCCTCTCTGTGCTGTTACAGACTACCCCAACCGCACTTTTGGGCTTCGCAATGGTCGGGGCGGGCGTATCTCTGGGTGCGCCGATACTCTATGCTGCTGCCGCAAAAGTGCCTGGTATGGCCAAGGGTGCCGGCCTCGCCACCATGAACACATTCGCCATGATTGGCTTCATGGGTGGCCCTGCTTTTATTGGATTTATCGCCAAGGCGTTCGGCTTGCCAGTGGCCTTCACGCTGGTTGCATGCTTTGCCATTTTCTGGGCTTGGCGGGCTGGGAAAATGGGGAAATGACAGACGGCATTCCCCCATTTTCTGCGTAGCAATTACCGTATCATTGCTGAAAAACCCGAACGTAGTCCACCCGCATCTGCTTGGGGAACTCCGTGGTGCCGTCAGGATTACCAGGCCAGTTGCCCCCCACAGCCACGTTGAAAATCAGGAAGAAGTTTTCCCGCAATTCACTCAATCCAGCCGGTGTGATGTCAATTACGTGGTACTGCATATCGTCAAGGTACCATTTGATGGATTGGCTGTCCCAGACAATGCTGAAAACGTGATACTCGTCAGCGAAGGTACCATCGGACAGCACCGTGTGGCCTCCATAGCTGGCATGGTTGCCGTTGTCGTCCCAGTGGGGCGTGCCATACAATGTGGAAGGCTCCTTGCCAATCACTTCCATGATGTCAATTTCCCCGCATTTGGGCCATCCAACGGTCGTGATATTGTCGCCGAGCATCCAGAGCGCTGGCCAGATGCCCTGCCCGACGGGCACTTTTGCACGGATGTCAATGCGGCCATATTTGAAGCTCTTAAGTCCTTGGGTTTTCATGCGGGCCGAAGTGTACTGAGCGCCTTGGTAGCTCTCCTTTTTTGCTTCGATTACCAGTTTTCCATCGGAAATATAGGAGTTTTCGGGGCGGTTGGTGTAGTATTCCAATTCGTTGTTGCCCCATCCACCAGCACCTTGGTCGTAGGTCCAGTCGTCGGTGTTGATGGCAGTGCCGTTGAACTCATCTTGCCAGACTAGGTTGTAGCCAGCGTAGTTGTCGGGCGTAGTGTAGCCCTCGTCGCTGTCCTGTGTGTCGTCGTTGAGGATAGTGCCGACGATGTTGGGAACGGTAACCAGCCCATTTGCGGGGTTGGAGAGCAGCAGCACGAATTGCTCGTCGGCCTCCTTCCAATTGTCGCCTAAGATGGTAATGGTGACCATTTTTTCGGTTTCACCTTCGGCAAAACTGAGTGTGCCGGAAGCAGCAACATAGTCTTCCCCAGCCTCGGCAGTGAGGTTGGCAGTGGCATAATCCACTGTCACTGTCTTGTTGAAAGCATTGGATAGTTTCACCAAAAAAGTAAAAATCGTACTGCCGCTACCTTCTGATGCCGAGAGTGCATCACCACTGATGGTAGGAAGCGTTGGGTTCGGGGTTCCTTCGTCATCCTTGCAGCCACAGGCAGCAACGATAACAATCGCTAGCAATGAAAATGTTTTTGAAAAACTGCGCATTTGAAATTGTTTTTTGACAAAAGTAAAAATTATTCCCTCAATATCTCCCAGTCAAAGGAGTTGCCGTCGAATATTTGGCTACCTTCGATCTGTTTTGCAAATAAAACTCACCCGACACTAGCAACAAACAAGAACGGGTGACAATCTTTAAACAAAAAAACAGCACGATGAAGTTATCAGATTTGATCGAAGTGAAAAAAGGGAATGTTGCAGGGCGGTACAGCAAAAAAACTGTTGCTGCCGGACATTTCATCAATGATTATATTGAAGGTCGCATTGACATTAAATGCGATTTAATGGAATTATTGAAATATAAGGAGGAGCTATTCACTTATGAATATATCTGGCACCATTATAATTTCTTTATTTCCCGCATGATTCCTGAGGTGGTGATACACTCCAAAAAACAGGACGAACGCATCGTCAGGAGCCATTATGACAATAAAAACGATTTGTTCAACTGGTTCCTCGGCCCCCGCATGATTTATACTTCCTGTTATTTCAATGAGCCAAACGAATCGCTGGAGCAAGCACAGGACAATAAGATGGACATTATTGCCCGCAAAATGCAGCTAAAAAAAGGCGAATCCCTTTTGGACATTGGCTGCGGCTGGGGCACATTGGTCATGCATTTGGCTAAAAACTATGGCGTGGACGCAACGGGCGTCACTATCGCACAAGCGGGTGCAGACTGGGGTATGCGCCAAATTGAAGAAAATGGCGTGAAGGATAAAGCCCGTATATGTCGCATGGATTATCGGGATATACCTCGTGACAAGAAGTATGACAAAATCACCTGCCTTGAAATGGCTGAGCACGTGGGAATCAAGTATTTCAAGAAGTTCATGGCACAGATATATGATATGCTGAAAGACGATGGCTTGTTTTACCTTCAAATTGCCGGACTTCGGGAACGCAGCCATTTGTTCCAGAAAAAAGACCGGGAAGAACTCGTATGGGGTCTTTTCATGAGCGAGCATATCTTCTCCGGTGCCGATGCCAGTATGCCATTGAACTGGGATTTAAGGCGCATCGAAAAAGTGGGATTTGAAGTCCACAGCGTTGAAAACATTGGCATCCACTACGGAAAAACCATCCACTACTGGTATGACAACTGGCAACGCAACAAGGAAAAAGTACTGGAAAAATATGGCGAACGGGTTTACCGTATTTACAATATATTCCTTGGTTGGTCTGTATATACTGCCCGTCAGGGTGGCTCTACGGCTTACCAAATCGTTTGCCGGAAGAACTTGAACAACGCCGACCGCAACCGTTTCATCGGTGCAACAAACTTGGGTGAAATGGAACCACGCACCAAGAAAAATGGTGTATTGGAGACGGTATAATGCCCTTAAATAAGGCATTTTAAGTTAAAATATTGGTTGATATGCGAATAAAAATTCGCCGCATATCAACCATTTTTTTTGCCGCAAAGCGGCGTTATCATTGTTTTACAACCAATTTACTCCAAACCTTGCCAGCGCTCATTGCCGTCAACCAATAGCAGCCCGCTGGCAAATTCCCAGTGTCAATTGTAGCCGAATTTTTCAAGTTATTTCCCTGCCAAACGACCTCGCCCAATACATTTACCAAGCGTAAATCAAATAACGCTGGCCCATTTACCCGCAGGCTTTTGCTGAATGGGTTTGGGGCAAAATTGATACTGCCCCACTCTATTTCCCCCTCTGCCACAGCCGATACGGGCGAGCAGCTTCCGGTCACGGGCAGGTTCTCATCCATCCACGCCGCACGCTCGGCCACCCAGCCCTGCAAGCGGGTGATTTCCTCGTGGTAGCTCTGTGGCAGCGGCTCCACGTTCGGCCAGACCCACACACCAAGGATGGGCCAGAGGCTGAAATTTTCCGCTTGCGGCCCATCCAAGAGCGCCGCCCGTTCGCCTATCAGCACTTGAAGGCTGTCGGCATGGAGCGGCCCCTCCCGCAGTTCGTGCCAACGGCAAGCAGCTTGCTTCGCAAAGGCCGTGTCCTGCCAGATGCGCTGCCAGAAAAAGGGCGTCTGGTTGTGATTGGCGGATAACCAATCATAACGCCAGCCGCTAGTGCTCCAGCCTTCGGAGTAGTTGGCGTTGTTGAAGGCGAGGTCGAAATCCCAGGGCGGGCCAGCCTTGAGCTTGCCGTTTTTATCCTTGTGAAAAAACGTGCTGAGCCAGTAGGCATCAACGTTGTTCGAAAGTTCGTAGAGCAACATGAAATCGGTGAAGGATTTTTCACTGGCAAAGCGACGCCACCCAAGCTCTGGGTCTTGAAAATTGGGGCCGTGCATGGCCTGCTCGAAGCTGTCCACGTAGCTGGCGATGTATGTGGCCTGGGCGGGCGAGATTTCATCGGCTTTGGGGTAATGGTACTGATAGTAGAGCTTGTCGGTCGTGTTGTTTAATGGATAAAATTGCGAAGCAAAACCGCCAAGATTCGCCCCATTTTGCCAATCAATTTTAATGATATAACCGCCCGTCACGTCTTCGCCCGTATTTTCGGCGGGGTCCAGCTTCGCAATGTCCACCCGCTGGCTGTCCCGTTTGATGCGCTCGCCGAGCAGGTAAATGCCTCGGTACTCGCCGTCAATGACGAGTTCGCAGTGGCGCATGCGTGGGCCGTAGTGACCCATTTCCTCGTAAATCGTTTGTGCCAAATAATTGCGCATGAGGGTTTTGTCGGAGTAATTGGCCAGCAAAACCCAATCGTTTTCGGCGGGCATGTCGAGGAGTTGGGCGTCGTTGTTGGAGCCGTCGGGCTGTTGGGTCTCGAAGTTGAACGATTTTTTGGGCATCCAGCCGGAGCTGTTGCCTCGCTGTTCGATGGCGATTTGGCCGTCGTAGCCGGTCGGCAGGTCGTCCACGAAATTGGTTTGGCCATTGTCGATGATTTGGAGGTTGGCCGTGATTTTTTGTTCGTTCAAAATCACCTTGCCGCTGGTGTTGATTTTCACGATGGGCAACGTGGATGAAAAAAATGGGTACGGCGTTGGCGGGTTCTGCCCGAAAGTGATGCTCCAATCGAAGAGTACCCCTTCGTCGGCGAAGGGGTAGGTGTCCCGGATTTTCAAGCGCCACGTGCCGTTGGGGTTTTGGCCATTCTGCAAAATGCTCATAAAACCCTCCGGCCTGAAGGTGCCAGTGTAGGGCCAACCTACTTCCCAGATACCGAACTGGGCGCTGGCATTGAAGCAGGTATTGAGGTAGCCGTCTGAGTCGCCGCCATTGTCGGAGGTGAGTTCCACTTCTGTCCCATCGGGTGCAATGGCAGTGACGAAGAGGTCGGCGTTCCAAGTGTGCGTGAGGTTGATGCAGATGTTTTCCACACCAAAATCAGCGCCCGTGGCCGTCGGCAGGCCACTCACTTCGATGTCGTAGTAGCCAATCGTCCCGTCGTCGGGGATGGACAGGTTGAAGGTATCGGAGAAGGTTTGCGCCAGCGAAAAAAACGGTAGGAGCAGCAGGAAAAAACCAGTAAGCTTCGTCAATGTCGTCGTTATTTTTGGCAAAGGTAGGGGCTGGGCGGCTGCTTTTGCTGCTTAGTTTTTATTAAAAGCAATCAGGCTGCAAGGCTGACGTCCAATGGCATTTTCTTCAACGTGAAATGAAACGTGGTGCCGGAAATGCCGTCCGATTCAATCCAAATCCGCCCACCATGCCCCTCAACGATTTTTTTGCAAATGGCCAAGCCGATGCCCGTTCCGATGTATTCTTCCCGTGAATGCAGGCGCTTGAAGATGGTAAAAACTTCTTCCTGCTTGTTTTCGGCGATGCCGATGCCGTTGTCCCGGAAGCTGATCCGGTAAAATTCCCCTTCGTCGGCGAGCTTGATTTCGAGCTGCGGCTTGCGGTCTTTTGGGATGAATTTCAGGGCATTGTCCAAGAGGTTTTGGATGAGTTGGTAAAGCTGGGTTGGGTTTCCTTGGACGATGGGGAGGGCGTCGGATTTAATTTTAGCATGCCTTGATCGAACGGTTCCGTTCAGCAATTTCAAGGAAAGTTCCAGTTTTTCCTGAAGGCTCACCTCCGAGAACTCGATTTCATTTTTGCCTAATTTGGAAAAAATGAAAATATCTTCCAGCAGGTTGTTCATGTGCTTGGCCGCATCGGTGATGAAGGCCAGAAAAGTGATTCCGTTCTCATCCAACAGGTGGCCGTAGCGGCGTTTTATCAAGGAAGAATAGTTGCCAATGGTGCGCAGCGGCGACTTCAGGTCGTGTGATGCGATGTAGGCGAATTGCTCCAGTTCTTTGTTGGCGGCAGTGAGCTTCTCGTTGGTTTGGTTCAGTTCTGCGTATTGCTGCGCAATTTGTTCCGATTTGAGGTTCAACTGATGGCTGTAGCTGCGTTGTTTTTTGAGCAGATAGTATCCAATGATGGCAGAAACGAGCAGCAAAACAAAGCTTACCAAAAGGGAGGCGATGTACTGTGACTTCACCTGTTCTTTCTGTTTTAGCACTTCGACCTCAGCGTCCCGCTTCTCCAGTTCGTATCCATTACTTAGGCTGGCAATGCGCACTTGGGTGTTCTGGTTGTTCAACGAATCGTTCACGGCAATGTACCGCTCCAGGTAGGCGAATGCTTCGTTGATATGCCCGCAATGCTTGTTCACTTGATAAAGCTTCTCCAAGATGTCCCGCCGCAGCGGGCTTAGGGTCAGGCATTCGGCTTCCTGCAAAGCCTGCTCCATCAGTTGGACGCCCGCTTTGCATTTTCCAGACAATGCAGTGGCCTCGCCCAGACATGCTCTCGTTTGGGCAGTCTCCTCCGGCATACCAGCCTTGAGCCAATTGGCTAGCGCCAAATTGTAAAGCAGGATAGCCTCATCATACTTGTGCATTTTACTTAATGTGGCAGCAATGGTATGGTTGCAATAAGCATTATTGTACAAGCTTCCAATGGTATCCACCATTTGGCACGACTTGATTTTAGTGGCTAGCGCTTGTTCATACTTCCCTGTTTCGTGGAAAATATCCCCCATCAAATCAAGGTTGAAACTGAGGTCTTCCTTTTCACCTATTTTTTCGAACATCGCATTCGAAATTTGGAGGTGTTCCATCGCAAAATCATAGCGTTTCTGCCGGATCGCAATTTCACTAATTTCCTGATGGCTGACAGCGATATTGTAGTCGTCCGACATCTGCTCCGTAGCCTTCAGTTGTGCCAGTGCAAGTTCATGCGCCACATCATAATTACCAAGGTAATAATGGTTTAAGGAGATGAGCCGCAGAATTTTGACAGAATCTTTTTGGGTCAATTTATCTGAAAAATTGCTAATCAGTTCATTCAGGTTGCCAAGGGATTGTTCGTAGCGTGCAAGCCAAAAGGTCGCATGCGCCAAAAAAAACCGCCCCTTCATCTCTGTGGCAAAATCCTTCTCCTGCTTGGCATTTTCAACGGTTTCTGTCAACAAGTCAACCGCCAAATAGAACTCCTCGTCGTCTAGGCAGTGGATGCCAGCGATTAATGCCTCTGGGCCGAATTCTTCGTTAATTTGAGCTGAAACGGAAGGTAAATTGAATAAAAAAAGGCAAGTTGGGAGTAGCAAAACGCAAAATATCCGCCAGTTCCCAAGTAATTCGTTTTTTCGTTTTGTTTGTTCTGTCATAAATAAGCCTCAGACAAATTATATGCCATGAAACCCTACAAACATTTGTTATAGTTCTGTTCAAAACCCCTTTTCTAATCGTCCCAAGCCCCGCAGCGCCCCGCTCTCCGTGTGTGGATGTTGGAATTCCCCATTAAACAGCATCTTGCGGAACTCCTCCAGCGGCAGTTCCCGCACCCGAATATCTTCGGCGTCGTCGAGATGCTGGCTGTCCGTCTTCTCGGCACCGATGGCGAGGTAGTGGTGCACGTAGCTGTCCATAAACACCGGGTTGGCGGCGATGCAGCCGAGGTAGTACCAGTCATGAGCGGAGTAGCCCGTTTCTTCGAGGAGTTCTCGTTTAGCGGCAGCTTGGTGGTCTTCGCCAGCATCAACGAGGCCACCGGGCAGCTCCAGCGAGTAGGCCATGATGCCGAAGCGGAAATTGTCGGCCATGACCACGTTGCCCGCTGGGGTGAGCGCCATCACGTTCACGGCATCTGCTCCGGTCAAGGTCACGATACGGATGTCGTGGCCGTTGCGGGGGTTGCGCAGGTGGTCGAAGCGGGCGTGGAAAATGTTCATGTCCAGCATGTCGGGTTCTGAATGGAGGCGAACCCAGGTTTCGTTTTTCATCAACTGGATATTTTTAGGCGGCAAAAATAGTCTTTGTTTTCGCCTTCGGCGAAGCAGTTTTTACTTGGTTTTTAAGGCGTTTTGGCTGCTCCGCAAAAAAGATGGAACAGCCATTTTGCCAATTGGAATCAAATTTTTTCTATCCAAAAACTGCCTGCCCCTTGACTTTCTGCCCCGACTCCCCGTTTCTTTGTGGCCAGTTCAAAACTTTGACGCAAATCAAAAAATGACTTCAACTACGAAAATAGCGCAACGCACAACCGCACAAAATTGGTGGTGGCATTTCAAGGAACCCGACTTCCGTGGATAGCCGTATGCCGTTGCTCAATATTTCGATGTTGCAAAAAAGGCCTACCGTTCACGGTGGGCCTTTTTTGTTTTCACCCCCAGCCCTTGAAGGGGAGCAGGGTCTAGGTTAATCCCAAACAATTTCTCAATTTCCAATTTCCAATTTCTGATGCACCACATCATTTCACATACCAA
>Ga0075012_10001387_pt1 | contig 24826 bp, 17 predicted proteins | sample All_14_2_FD_71474 | JGI IMG/M metagenome (GOLD analysis project Ga0075012, IMG submission 71474) | Freshwater microbial communities in response to fracking from Pennsylvania, USA - Allegheny Zone_MetaG_DW_15 | ecosystem: Environmental > Aquatic > Deep subsurface > Groundwater > Drilled...
GGCCACCGAACGGAAGAAGCTGCCTTCCTCGAAGTCATAGGTCGCATCCAGGCGTCCGGCCAGCTCATCGGCCTCGTTGTCCTCGATATGATCCATCGCGGCCGCCCACCAATAGGAGGAGCGATCGTCAGTCCCCCCGCCGGTAGAGGTCACCGTCGGCAGGTCGCCGCCGATCTGGATGTTCAGGTCAGGCCGGTTTTCCAGCTGGGTGAAGGCCGTCATCGAATAGATCTCGGCCGTCGATTTCACATACTGGAGGTCGCCGCTGAACGACCAGGGCGAGTCAGGCGTGTAGCGGAAGTTCAACGCGACGTCGGTCGTGCGCTTAGTGTCGTCGCCGACGCGGGTGTTGGTGTTGTAGTTCGCCTGGGGAATGTTCCCGCCGGTGAACACGGCATCGTCGTTGTAGGTGTAGGACGCGTTGGGATTCAGGACACTTTCAGTGCCGAGGGCGCGCTCGATGTTATAGGCATCGGCCTGCGAGGTCAGAGCCTGGAAGGTGAACAGCAGGTCGTCGTTAGGGCGCCACTGAGCCGCCAGCGCGATCGCCGTGCGGTCCTGCTCCCAATCGATGGTCCGCCAGCCCAGATACTTCGGAATATAGACGGTTTGCCCCGCCGCGGCCGAACCATCGGAGGGCGCATTGCCCGCGTTCAGAACCACCGGATCGTAGCGGTCGACAGAAATGGAGTCCGTGCGGTTGCCGACGTTGGAGATGCTGATGTTGCCCAGCAGACCGATCTCGCCGATGCCGGTATCCCAGCGATCGCTGGCGATAAAACTGCCCGACCAGAAGCCCCGCTCCGACAGGTCCCCGTAGTTGTAGTCGGCGTTGAACGACAGCAGCCGCTCGCTGTTGTCGAACGGCACGCGCGTCCGCAGGTTGACCGTGCCGGCGATACCGCCCTCGATCATGTTCGCCGCGACGTTCTTGTAGACGTCCACCCCGGCCAGCAGGTCCGCGGACACGTCCTCGAAGCTGAGCCCCCGACCGTTCGAGGCCGAGAAGATATCGCGTCCGTTCGTTTCCGAACGGACCCAGGACAGGCCGCGCACGAAGACGCCACCGCCCTCGGCCGCCAGACGGGCCGGGTCGCGCGCCGCATTGGTGCGTTGCAGGGTGATGCCGGGAATGCGCTGCAAGGCCTCGGACACCGAACGGTCCGGCAGGGCGCCGATATCCACGGCGGTCACCGAATCGACGATCACTTCGGAATCCTGCTTGATCGCCTGAGCCGTCCGCAGCTGCGCCCGAATGCCGGTGACCACCAGTTCATCGACGTCGGTGGCGTCCGGATCCTGGCCGGACGGTGCGCTCTGGGCCATGGCCGACATCGGCGCCAGCGCCACGAGGCTGACCAGTGATGCCCCGCACAGCAAGGCGACGCGGTTATTTCGCTTCAAGTGAGACAAGACTGTCGTCCTTCCTGCATGCGCCCGCCGCTTGATGCGGTCTTGGACGCGATCCTCCCTATGTGGTGGCCGCAAACGCGGTTTGACGACCCCCGACATTTCAAGGATGCACAATGTTTCATGCGTTGAAAAGCGTTTTCTGTTAGCGCTATCATTTCTAAGTCGAGAGCGTCGCTCTAGGGTCACATCCAGGGCAAACACTGCGGTATCAGGTCGACACAAGATCGACCGGGGGAGGACTGAGGATGCAGGACGATCGCAAGATCCGAAGCGTCGCGATCGTGGGCGGCGGCACCGCCGGCTGGATGGCGGCCAGTGCCGTGGCCAGGGCCTTCGCCGCGCCCGCAGGGGCTGCTGCGCCCACTGTCATGGTGATCGAATCAGAAGCCATCGGCACGGTGGGCGTGGGCGAAGCCACCATCCCGCCCATCCGCCAGTTCAACAGCATGATCGGCCTGGACGAGGCCGACTTCATGGCGGCCACGGGTGCGACGATAAAGCTGGGCATCGCCTTTCACGACTGGTCGGCAGCCGGATCACGCTATTTCCATGGCTTTGGCGACTTCGGTCCGGACGTGCGCGGCCAAGCCTATCGCCAGCATTTGTTCCGCCTTCATGCCGAGGGCCGGATTGACAGTCTGGAGCCGTGGTCCCTGCCCAGCGTGATGGCGGCAAAGGGCCGGTTCGCGCCGCCTTCCGACGACCCGCGCTCGGTGCTTTCGGCCTATTCCTATGCCTATCACTTCGATGCCGGCCTGTTCGCCCGTCGCCTTCGCGCACTGGCCGAGCAGAACGGGGTAGTTCGGGTGGAAGGGCAGATCGTCGATGTGACCTTGGATGCCGAGCGCGTCGAGGCCGTCGTGCTGGATGACGGACGCCGGGTCGAGGCCGACCTGTTCATCGATTGCTCGGGGTTCCGAGGCCTGTTGATCGAAGGGGCGTTGAAGGCCGGGTACGAGGACTGGACCCGCTGGCTGCCCTGCGATCGGGCGGTGGCCCTGCCCTGCCCCGCGACGCGCGCGCCCGTGCCCTATACGGCGGCGACGGCGATGACGGCCGGGTGGCGCTGGCGCATCCCGCTGCAGCACCGCGTCGGCAACGGCTATGTCTATTCCAGCGCCTTCATCGACGATCAGCCCGCGCTGGACGAGCTGTTGCAGGGGCTGGAGGCTGAGCCGGCGGCGGAGCCCAACCGGCTGCGTTTCGTCACCGGCCGCCGCCGCATGGCGTGGAAGGGCAATGTCGTGGCCCTGGGACTTGCCTCTGGTTTTCTGGAGCCGCTGGAATCGACCAGCATCAATCTGATCCAGACCGGTATCGGCCGCCTGCTGGAAATGTTTCCTGACCGGGACTTCGACCCTGCACTGATCACCGAATACAATCGGCGGACGGCCCAGGAGTTCGAGCGGGTCCGCGACTTCATCATCGCCCACTATCATCTGGCGGGGCGCGGTGATGGCGAGTTGTGGCGTCACTGTCGCGAAACCGCCCCGCCCGACACCCTGGCCGCCAAGCTGGATTTGTTCCGGGCCAGGGGAGAGGTCTCGTTGCTGGAAGATGAGTCCTTCCGCGAAGACAGCTGGGCCGCCGTCCTGACCGGTCTGGGCGTCTGGCCCCGACGGGTCTCGCCCCTGGTGCAGCGTCTGGATCTGGACCAGGTCCAGGCCCAGGCCGCGCGGCTGGCGGAGCTGATCGGCCGCGCCGCCGCCTCCCTGCCCGATCACGCCACCTATCTGGACGCTCGGCGCAGTTCTGCATTGGGAGCCGCCGCATGACCCCCGCCCCCATCCAGCGCATCCTGATCGTCGGCGGAGGTACGGCGGGCTGGATGACGGCCGCCGCCCTGGCTCATGTCCTGCGGGGCACGGTGAAGATCGAACTGGTGGAGTCCGAAGCCATCGGCACGGTCGGAGTGGGAGAGGCGACCATCCCACCGATCCTGCTGTTCAACGCCCTGCTGGGCATCGACGAGGACGAATTCGTCCGCGCGACCCAGGCTACCTACAAGCTGGGCATCCAGTTCCGCGACTGGTTCAGAAAGGGGCATGAGTACTTCCACCCCTTCGGCCAGTACGGCACCCGGATCGACGCCGCCGCCTTCCATCAGTACTGGCTGCGCCTGAACCAGGCGGGACTGGACGAAAATCTGGACGACTATTCCGTCACGACCGTCGCCGCCAAGCTGGGCCGGTTTGCGCGGACCGATCGAGACCCTCGCTCCATCCTGTCCCAGATGACGCACGCCTTTCATTTCGATGCGTCGCTCTATGCGAAATTTCTGCGTCAGCGTGCAGAGGCGGCGGGTGTGGTCCGGCATGAGGGCCGGATCGCCGATGTCCGGCTGCGTGAAGACGGCTTCATCGACTCGGTCGTCCTCGATGACCAGCGCACGCTGTCGGCGGACTTCTTCATAGACTGCTCGGGCTTTCGGGGTCTGCTGATCGAAGGCGCGCTCAAGACCGGCTATGAGGACTGGACCCACTGGCTGCCGTGCGACCGGGCCGTGGCCATGCCCTGCGCCCGCGTCCAGGACCCGATCCCCTATACTCGCTCCACCGCGCTGGAGGCTGGCTGGCAGTGGCGGATCCCGCTGCAGCACCGCACCGGCAACGGCTATGTCTATTGCAGCGCCCACATCAGCGACGACGAGGCCGTTCAGCGACTACGTGGCGGACTGGATGCCCCGGCCATGGCCGATCCCAACTTTCTGCGGTTCACGACGGGACGGCGCAAACAGGCCTGGAACCGCAACTGCCTGGCGATCGGACTGTCCGCCGGTTTTCTGGAACCGCTGGAGTCCACCAGCATCCACCTGATCCAGACGGGGATCACGAAGTTGCTGCTCAGCTTCCCCGACACCGCCTTCGCTCAGCCGGACATCGATACCTACAACCGCCTGATGCAGCTGGAGTTCGAGCGTGTGCGCGACTTCGTCGTGCTGCACTATCACGCGACCGAGCGGGACGACACGCCGCTGTGGCGCCAGGTGGCGGCCATGGATATTCCCGACAGCCTGCGCTGGAAGTTGGACCAGTTTCGCAGTCGCGGGCGCGTGTTCCGTTTCGACGACGAACTGTTTCAGGAAACCAGCTGGGTCGCGGTGCTGCTGGGTCAAGGTGTCTGGCCGGAGCGCGCCGACCCGATCACGGAGGTTGTGCCGCTGGAGGTCACGCGCAGACATCTGCACGGCCTGCGAACCGCCATTCGTCAAGGGGTCGAGCGGATGCCGACGCACGAGGCCTTCATCGCCGCCAACAGAAAGGCCGCACCTTTGGGCTGAAGCGAAGATTGATTTATAGGTGAGGGTTGTTTTGCATATGATATCTGGCGGCGAGGGGCTTGATCCCAGGCCGTTCCCCAAAGGATCGCTCATGACGCTTCAGGACGAGGCCGACGACCGCAAATACCGAGCACCGGCCCTGGAGAAAGGCCTGGACGTCCTGGAATTGCTGGCCGCGCACGGGGCGTCGATGACACCGTCCCAGATGTCGGCCGAACTGGGGCGCTCGGTCAGCGAACTGTTCCGCATGATCCAGGTCCTGGAATTCCGGGGCTATATCGAGTTGACGACCGGCGGCTATCGGCTGACCAATCGCCTGTTCACCCTGGGCCTGGCTCAGGCTCCCGTGAAATCGCTGGCCGAGGTCGCCCTGCCGGTCATGCGAGAGTTGTCCGAGGTGACGGTCCAGTCCTGTCATTTGGTCGTGCCGACCGAGAATCAGATCGTGGTCATCGCCCGCATCGAGGGGCCGGGCGATCTGGGCTACTCCGTCCGCCTGGGCTATCGCCGCAACATCATCGACGCCAGTTCAGGCTTGATGTTCTATGGTTGCGCCTCCGAACAGACGAGGGCTCTGCTGGCGGCCCGCCTGACCACCGTGCACGGACGCGAGCGTGTCTCGGCCTATGTCAAGATCGCCAAGCAGGCGGGAATACAAGGGTTCGTACGCCGCGAGAGTGACTTCGTGAAGGGCGTCACCGACCTGGTGGCACCGATCATGGGGTCGGACGGCATACTGGCGACCCTGATCACTCCTTACATCCAGCGCACGCCGCCCGTCTGCGACGTGGACACCGCCCTGACCCATCTTCGGGCGGCGGCCCAGGCGATCTCATTGGAGATGGCCGCCGTCTCCCAGGCCTGATCCCTCCTCTCCCATCACCTTTCGGCCTCGCGTCGACCCAGGACCCTTGATGACCACCCCAAAGCCAAAGAATCCCCTGCGTTCGCGCGCCTGGTTCGACAATCCGAACAACCCGGATATGACCGCCCTCTATCTGGAGCGGTATCTAAACTATGGCCTGACGCTGGATGAGCTGCGCTCGGGGCGACCGATCATCGGCATCGCCCAGACCGGATCGGACCTGTCGCCCTGCAATCGCCACCACATCGAACTGGCCAAGCGGGTGCGCGAGGGCATCCGCGAGGCCGGTGGCATCTGCCTGGAATTTCCGGTCCATCCGATTCAGGAAACCGGCAAGCGCCCGACCGCCGGTCTGGACCGCAACCTGGCCTATATGGGCCTGGTCGAGCTTCTGTACGGCTATCCGCTGGACGGCGTGGTGCTGACCATCGGTTGCGACAAGACCACGCCCGCCTGTCTGATGGCGGCGGCGACCGTGGACATTCCGGCCATTGCCCTGTCGGTCGGGCCGATGCTGAACGGCTGGCACAAGGGCGAACGCGTCGGCTCGGGCACCATCATCTGGAAGGCGCGCGAGATGATGGCCGCCGGAGAGATCGACTACGAACGGTTCATCGATCTGGTCGCCACCTCCGCCCCGTCTGTCGGCTATTGCAACACCATGGGCACGGCCACGACCATGAACAGCCTTGCCGAAGCCCTGGGGATGTCCCTGCCCGGCTCGGCCTCCATCCCGGCCCCCTACCGCGAACGGCCCCAGGTCGCCTATCTGACCGGTAAGCGGATCGTCGAAATGGTGCATGAGGACCTGAAGCCTTCTCGCATCCTGACCCGTCAGGCGTTCGAAAATGCCATCGTCGTCAACTCCGCTATCGGCGGCTCGACCAACGCCCCGGTCCACCTGACCGCCCTGGCCCGTCACTCTGGCATCGATCTACCGCTGCAGGTCTGGGAAGAGGTGGGGCACAAGGTGCCCCTGCTGGTAAACCTCCAGCCCGCTGGCACCTATCTGGGCGAGGACTTTCACCAGGCGGGGGGCGTGCCGGTGGTGGTGGCCGAGCTGATGCGCCACGGCCTGATCCATGAGGACGCCCTGACGGTCAACGGACGGACCATGGGTGACAACTGCCGCGACGCCGCCGTCGTCCTGCCCGACGTCATCCGCAGTTTCGAGACGGCCCTGGTCGAGGATGCCGGCTTCCTGATCCTGTCGGGGAATGTCTTCGACAGCGCGGTGATGAAGACCAGCGTGATCTCGCCCGAGTTCCGCGATCGCTATCTGTCCGATCCCGCCAGCCCGAATGCCTTCACCGGCAATGTCGTCGTCTTCGACGGACCCGAGGACTATCACCACCGCATAGATGACCCGTCACAGAACATCACCCCCGACAGCATCCTGGTGATGCGCGGGGCCGGGCCGGTCGGGCACCCCGGCGCGGCCGAGGTCGTCAATATGCGACCACCCGCCTATCTGATCAAACAGGGAGTCCTGGCCCTGCCCTGCATCGGCGACGGTCGCCAGTCGGGCACGTCGGGTTCCCCTTCGATCCTCAATGCCTCCCCGGAAGCGGCCACCGGCGGCAATATCGCCCTGTTGCAGACGGGTGACCGGATGCGGATCGACCTGAATACCCGCCGGGTCGATGTCCTGATTGACGAGGCTGAGATGACCCGCCGCCGCGCGGCGTTCCAGGCGAACGGCGGCTATTCCTATCCCGCCTCCCAGACCCCCTGGCAGGAGATCCAGCGCTCCATGGTCGGCGAGCTAGAAACCGGCGCCGTGCTGGAACCCGCCGTCAAATACCACCGCATCGTCGACACCCTGGGCCTGCCGCGCGACAACCATTGAGGCGGGCCGTCAGGCCTCTATACCGACCGTCATCCAGATCGACAGGGTCTCGCCGGGCCGGAGCACCGTGAGGCCGGCGTCCTCACCCGGCGGGGCGTGCACGGCATCGGGGCGATGGGTCATCGGCTCGACGCAGACGAAATCCTGTCCCGTCGGGGCATAGACCTGGGTCCAGCGACAGTTGTCGGAGGCGTTCATCACCACACGCCGTCCCTCATCGGCCAGCACCGCCTGTCCGGCCCATCCCGCATAGGCGTGATCGACGAAGGGGGCGTCCGAAACCTTCGGTCCGCTCGACCAGTCCATGACCGCATCGGGTAGAGCCAGCCGCTCGGGGATTTCGCGCGCATCGGCCAGCCAGACCGCGTCTGCCTGGAACGAAAGGCGCGTGTCCCGGTCCCGCTGGAAATAGGGGTGAAACCCCAGGCCGGCCGGAGCCTCCGTCTGTGCCCGGTTGGTCATGGCCAGATCGATCCGCAGACCGTCGCCCGTCAAGGCGATCGTCTGGATCGCCGTCCAAGCCCAGGGCCAGTGGTCGTTCCCGCCCTCCAGCCGCAACACGACGCTAGCCCCCTCGACAGCATCGACGGACCACGCGCGCAGCCAGCCGTCGCCGTGCAGAGCATGGGGCGCGAACTGCGCCAGCGTCGGCAGGGTGACCTCGCGTCCACCGTGGCTGAACCGCGCATCGGCGATCCGGTTGACGTAAGGCACCAGCGGAAAACAGGCGGTCTGCAGTACTTGGTCAGTCCCGTGCGGCGTCGGGCGGAACACCGCGACACCGGCGTGGTCCAGACTCAGCACAGCCCCACCCAGGTCCGGCGACACCGTCGCCGTCCAGTCCCCAGCCTTCAGGGTGGTCATAGCCGGATCAGGCTCTGCGCCAGTCCCGGCGTCTCCACCCGCACGTGGTAAAGACCGCCCAGGGTCGGCTGCTCGACCCGCTTGTCGGCATTCCCCAGCCAGGCGGTGGTGCAGTACAGGTCCCGAAGGTCTGCACCGCCGAACGCCGCCTTGGTGACCGTCTGGACCGGCAACCGGATCGTGCCGATCCGCTCGCCCGACGGCGCGAACCGGGCCACGCCCCAGCCGTTGAACAGGCCGACATGAAGCACGCCCTCGGCATCCATGCTGGGGCCGTCGGCATAGCCGTCTTCGGTGACGGCAAAGACCCGGCGGTTGGACAGCACCCCTTCCGTGTGGTCGAAGGCCAGGACCGTCTTCGCCAGGGTATCGTGGTGATACAGCGTCCGGCCATCGGGGCTCAGGCAGGGGCCATTGGTGACGCCATAGCCGTCGTCGTGCAGCTCCAGCTCGCCACGGAACCAGCGATAAAGGGCCCCGGACGTCTGGGTCTCGCTGTCGTCCATCGACCCGAACCATAGGGCACCGTCGGGCGAGACGAAGCCGTCGTTCAGCCGGTTCTGAGGCCGGTCCAGCTCGACCGGGTGAAACAGCGAGAAATCGCCGGCATCGGCGTCAAACCGATGCAGCCCCCCGCGCACACCGCAGACCAATGACCCATCCTCGGCCGGCAGGGCAAAGCCGATCTGGTCGGGCGCGTCCCAGGACGTCTTTTCGCCCGTCGCGGGCACATAGCGATGCAGGCGCGGGCCTTTGATGTCGACGAACCAGACACATTCGCGAGCGGCGTCCCATACGGGCCCCTCGCCCAGTTCGGCCTGCAGGTCCCAGATCAGAACCGGTTCGCTCATCTCTACCCCGCCGAATAGCTGGTCTTGATCTGCGTATAGAAGTCGGCCGCCGCAAAGCCCTGCTCACGCGGGCCATAGCTGGACTTCTTCGATCCCCCGAACGGCACATGATAGTCCACGCCCGCCGTCGGCAGATTGACCATGGTCATGCCCGCTTTCGCGCGTCGCTGGAAGTCCCTTGCGTGCTTGAGCGACTGAGTCACAATGCCCGCCGACAGGCCGAACTCGACGCCATTGGCGATCTCCAGCGCATCCTCATACGACTTGACCCGCAGGGTCGAGGCGACGGGCCCGAAGACTTCTTCATTGTTGATCCGCGCATCCGGCAGGGTGTCCGCGATCAACGTCGGCTGGACGTACCAGCCCGGCTTGTCCAGCGTCAGGCGCTCGCCGCCCGTGACCACCCGGCCCCCGGCCTCGCGCGCGATGGCGATATAGTCATAGGAGGTCTCGCGCTGGCTCTCGCTTACCGCCGGGCCCATCTGGGTGTTGGGGTCCAGGGCGTCTCCGACGCGCAGCGCCGCCACCTTTTCGCCCAGGGCCGCGACGAACCGATCATGGATGCCGTCCTGAACGATCAGGCGGCTGGAGGCCGTGCACCGCTGGCCGGTCGCAAAGAAGGATCCGTCCAGGGCGATCTGAACCGCCCGGTCCAGGTCGGCGTCATCCAGCACGATCAGCGGGTTCTTGCCGCCCATTTCCAGTTGCACCCGCGCCTGCCGCTTCATCGCGCCCTCGGCCACGCCCGCGCCGACGCCCTGCGAGCCGGTGAAGCTGATGCCCACGATGTCCTTGTGCGCCACGATGGCCCGTCCGACGTCGCCATCGCCGATAATCATGTTCACGACACCGGCCGGCAGCCCCGCCTCATGCAGCACCGCGATCAGGGCCTCGGCCGTGGCCGGGGTGGGGCCGGCGGGCTTGATGACGACGGCGTTTCCGAACGCGATGGCGGGGGCGATCTTCCAGGCCGGAATGGCGATAGGGAAGTTCCAGGGTGTGATCAGGCCGAAAACCCCGACCGGCTGGCGATAGGTCTGCACCTCCACCCCCGGCCGCGTGGAGGTCAGGTTCTGGCCGTGCAGCCGCAGGGCCTCGCCCGCGAAATACTTCAGGATGCGCGCCGCGCGCACCGTCTCGCCAATGCCCTCGGGCAGGGTCTTGCCCTCTTCGCGCGACAGCAGGCGACCGATCTGTTCGCGCCGTTCCAGGATCAGAGAGCCCGCCTTGTCCAGCACGTCGAACCGCACCTCGGGCGAGGCTTCGGACCAGCCGGTGAAGGCATCGCGTGCGGCCGAGACGGCCTGATCCACCTCGGCGGCCCCGCCCTTGGGCGAGTGGGCCACGACGTCGCGGGTGTCGGACGGATTGAGGCTGCGGCCGGGGCGATCGCCGCCCACCTTTTCGCCGCCGATCCAGTGCGACAGTTCCAGGGTGTCCGTCATGGTGAGCGTCCTTCGTCATGAAATGAACGGGCGGCGGGGGAGCGCCGCCCGTCCTGGGCATATGGGTTCGACCGGGCGAAAAATCAGCCGGTCATCTCTTCCAGCTCGCGGCCCCGAGTTTCCTTCACCCAGGCCTGAACCAGGAAGTAGGAGATCAAGGCGCTGACCGCATAGAAGCCATAGGTCACCACCAGGCCCAGGGTCGCCGCCATCCAGGGGAAGCTGACCGAGATGGCGAAGTTGGCGATCCATTGGGCGAAGCCGGCCACGGCCAGAGCCGAGCCCCGCATCTGGTTGGGGAACATCTCGCCCAGCATGACCCACATCACCGGGCCCCAGCTGAGGTTGAAGAAGACGACATAGGCATTGGCCGAGATCAGGGCGATCAGGCCGGTCTGGTCATCCAGTTGCAGCGAACCGTCCACCAGGGCGGCGCGCGAGAAGCACCAGGCCACGACGGCCAGGGTCACGAACATCCCGGCGGAACCGATCAGCAGCAGCGGCTTGCGGCCGATCTTGTCGATGACTGAAATGGCACCCAGGCAGGCCACGATCGACAACACGCCGGACAGGATGTTGATCTGCAGCGCGTCGTTCTCGGAAAACCCGACCGACTGCCACAGCACCGCACCATAGTAGAAGACGATGTTGATGCCGACCAACTGCTGGAACACGGCCAGGATCAGGCCCGCCCAGACGATCGGGCGCACATTCTTGGTGATGGGGTCCAGCAGGTCCGAGAATTTCGGCTTGTGGTCCGCCGCCAGCGAGGCCCGGATTTCAGCGACCTTGCGGGCACCGGCGGTCGGGCCGAACAGCTTGGACAATACGGCCTGGGCGGCCGCATCCTTCTTCTTGACCACCAGATAGCGAGGGCTCTCGGGAATCACCAGCAGGGCCAGCAGATAGATGGCGGCCGGAACGACCTGCAGCCAGAACATCCAGCGCCAGGCGGGAAAGCCCATCCAGAACTCGGCGGTCGAGCCTCCGGCGGTGCTGGCCAGCCAGTAGTTGGCGACGAAGGCCCCCGTCAGGCCGGTGATGATCATGATCTGCTGGACGCTGGACAGTCGCCCGCGGATCGAGGCCGGGGTGACTTCCGAGATATAGGCCGGAGACAACACCGAAGCCGCCCCGACGCCCAGGCCGCCGATGAAGCGGGCGATGATGAAGTGGGCCGAGCTGTCCGCCGCCCCGGCCCAGATGGCCGAGATGATGAACAGGATGGCCGAGATCTGCATGACCGTGCGGCGGCCGATTGCGTCGGCCAGACGGCCTGCCGCGAACGCCCCGAAGGCACAGCCCAGCAGGATCGCCCCGACGTTAAATCCGGTCCCCAGGGCCGACAGGTTGAAGGCCTCTTCCAGCCCGTCCTGCGTCCCGTTGATGACGCCGGAATCATAGCCGAACATGAAGCCGCCGATGGTGGCCACCGCCACGATCAGGGCGATGAACGCCATATTGACGCGGTCGGTGCCCGCGATGTCGGGGCCTGAGCCCCCGGTTGGTCCTGCCATCTCGATTTCCGTCCCTTGTTCGGCCCGTCTGACGCGGGCGCGTTGATCCGTGATTGTCGTCTATCGCCAGCCGGCGTCCACGAAATACTCATGGCCGGTGATGAAGCGCGCATCGTCCGATGCCAGAAACAGCGCCAGGGCGGCGACGTCTCGAGGTTCGATCCGCCCTTTGAGGCATTGCGCGTCGACGATCTCGGCTTCCCCTTCGGGCGTATACCACTTCATCTGGCGCGGGGTCTTCACGTTGCCAGGCACGATACAGGCCACGCGCACGCCGTCGACACCCAGCTCGCGCGCCAGGGCCCGCGTCATGCCCTCGATCCCCGCCTTGGCCGTTTCGTACAGCGACAGGTCGGGCAGGCCCAGATGCCAGCTGATCGACCCCAGGTTCAGGATCACGCCGTGTCCCTGGGCCCGCATACCCGGAGCCACCGACTGGGCGGCGAAATACAGATGGCGCAGATTCACGGCGATCCGGTCGTCCCAATAGGCAGGGGTGACCTCGGCCAGGCTATGTCGATCGTCATTGGCGGCATTGTTGACCAGCACGTCGATCGGCCCATGCGCGGCGATCACGTCGGCCAGACAGGCCTGCATCGTCTCAACACCGGTCAGGTCGCACCAGTGGAACAGCGGTGCCGGGCTGAGGTCGGACAGGGAGGCCGCAAGCGCCTCCGATTCCTCGGTCGCCACGTCCAAGAAAACCACGCGCGCTCCCTGGCGGGCGAAGGCCTCGACGATGCCCGCGCCGATGCCCGATCCACCGCCCGTAACCACGACCAGACGTCCCTTCAGCGAGGGATAGATCGCACCGGTCATGCGGGAACTCCGAGCAGGCCGCGCGCGGCCAGGTTACGCATCAGTCCGCCCACGCCCATGGTCCAGGGCGCGGCGCGGTCACAGGTCGTCACGATGTTGTCCAGAACGCCCAGCCGCTCGGACGATACCCGAACCCGATCACCGATCTTGTGGGTGAAACCCTGGCCCGGCGCATCCCGGTCCTCGACCGGGGCGAACATCGTGCCCAGATACAGGGCGAAGCCGTCGGGATACTGATGCGCGCTCAGGGTCTGAGCGATCAGGTCCTCCGGATCGCGGCTGATCAACGACATCGAGCTTTCGCCTTCCAGCCGGAAGCCGTCCTCTCCCTCGACCACCAGCCGCACCTTGGCGCGGCGCACGTCGTCCATGCCGAAGCTGGCATCGAACAGCCGGATGAACGGCCCGATCGCCGCCGAGGCATTATTGTCCTTGGCCTTGCCCAACAACAGGGCCGACCGGCCTTCGATGTCGCGAAGGTTGACGTCATTGCCCAGGGCCGCGCCCACGGCACGCCCGGCAGGATCGCAGATCACCACCACTTCGGGCTCAGGATTGTTCCATGCCGAGTCGGCCCGCACCCCGACCGCCGCGCCCCATCCGACCGAGGCCATGACCGGGGCCTTGGTGAAGATTTCGGCGTAGGGGCCGATCGCGACTTCCAGATACTGGGACCACAAGCCGTCGGCGATCAGGGTCGCCTTGACCGCCTCCGCCTGCTCCGAACCGGGTTTGAGGTCCTTCAGGTCACCGCCGATGCGGGCCTTAAGCCCCTCCCGGATCAGATTGGCCGCTTCGGCGTCGCCACGCGCCCGCTCCTCGATCACCCGCTCCAGCGCCGACACCGCAAAGGTAACGCCCGACGCCTTGATGCATTGCAGGTCCAGCGGCGAAAGAAGGTGGAAACCCTCGATCTCCGACCAGTCGGTCCTGAAGGTCAGTTCGTCGATCGCCCCCAGATCGACGCCTTCGACACGGGCCAGATCGCTCATCGCCAGGGCGTCGGCGGTCGTCGGCGCACGTGCCGAGATATCCAGCACACGACCGTCACGAACCAGAATGGGTATGGGGCCCTCGGGCCCCGCGACGCGCCCGACCAGGAGCGCCTGTCGCCAGTCCTCGGGCAGGCTTTCTACGATACTCAAATTTCCCCCGCCGGACCGGCTTGCCCGATCCTTGTGCCGATTATGTTAGCGCTAACAAAGCAGCGGCAGCCGATTTGTCAAGAAATTTCACCTGTGAAATTCAGGCCTCGGGGGGCCCACTGGATTCGCGGATCACCAGAGCATGATCCACGACCCGGTCCCGGTCCTCCGGATCGTCGGAGCTGCCACGCACCAGCCGCGTGACGGCCGCTTCGGCCATCTCCGCGATCGGCTGACGCACAGTCGTCAACGCCGGCCAGATGGTGGCGGCCAAGGGCGTGTCGTCGAAGCCGACCACCGTCAGATTGCGGGGAACATCCAGGCCCCGCCGCCGCGCCGCCGCGATCGCGGCCACCGCCATCTCGTCATTGGACGCAAAGATCGCCGTCGGTGGTCGCCGCGCGGCCAGCAGCCGTTCCGCCGCCTCGAAGCCCGAGCGATAGGTGAACTCCCCGCTCTCGATCAGCCCCTCGGCCGAAGGATCGGCCTGGCTCAACTCCGTCTCGAACCCGATCAGCCGCTCGGCACTGGCGCTCTGGTTCTGGGCCCCCTTGATGAAGCCGATGCGCCGATGGCCCAGGGACAGCAGGTATCGCGTCATCTCGGCCGCCGCCGCCATGTCGTCGATTCGGATGCTGGTCGCGACCGAGCGAAAACGACCGGCGGCGATCGCCACCGCCTCCACCCCATGGGCCTCGATCTCGGCGATGGCGGTCCAGGATTCGCCGTGTGGCGGCGGCAAGATCAGCCCCCCGGCCCCCTCGCTGATCAGCCGCTGTATCGCCGCCTGCTCGCTGGCGGTGTCGCTGTCGCATTTGCCGATCAGCAGTTGCGCGCCCGACTTATGCGCCCCCTCCAGCGCGCCGAGCAGGATCTCGCCCAGATAGCCGGAGCTGGGGTTGGAATACAGCAGGCCGATCCGCCCCGCCCCTGCCCGAGCCAGGCTGCGCGCCGCCGCATTGGGCGAATAGCCCAGGGCCGTCACCGCCGCCGTCACCGCCTCGCGGGTCGAGGCCTTGACCCCGGCCTGGTTGTTGACCACCCGGGACACCGTCATGGGCGACACACCGGCCAGTCGGGCGACGTCACTGATCGTGGCGACCTTTTCCTGGCTGGGTGGCGTCGAGCGTCGTGATCCCGTCAAGCTTGCGCCTTCCCTGTCCGATCCGGCGACTGACACCGCCATGATCACCCCTGATCGGCTATCGCCGACCTCGCAAGTTCTAGAGCGAAATCAGTTCGGACGCGATGCCGATCTGGCTGCTATTCGCCCTTGCTCAGACGATCTCCAGCCGCTGGATCAGGACCTCGGGTCGGGTATCGTCGCCCTGACGTCGTCAAGACCGAGAGAAAAGCAGAAGTAGATCTATGCCGCCTCAAAAACAACGCCCGCCCTGGCGATAACACCAGGAACGACCGAATCCATACCACCGCGTGTTCTGATACGGGCTTCACTTTACCAGTGTCGAAGAGTTAGTATTAAAGTGGTAGTACTGTAGTTATTCTACACAATCTTTGAAGTCGGCAGTTGATTGACGCTCCCACGCTTCCAGTGCCGACCGTATTTGCGGATCAGCCCTGTACAGCCGCCCAATGATTCCGTCGCCAGACTGGTCCAAAGCAATTCCGAACGCCCCGATATTTAAGTCAAGGTGCCGATAAGAAGGCACACCGCCTACTCCATCTGGCAGCCCACCCAACAGGATAGAATCGGGCAATCCGAGGTATTCGCTATAGTAACCAAGTTCGACATATGCGCGAAGTGCTCGAATCGCATCGGAGCGTATGAATGGAAGGGCCAGGGCAGCCCCATAGGGTGCCGGCGCGATCTGAACTACCTCGTCTTGATTGGTCGTGAGGTGCGCCGCCGCGCCTTGGTTGCTAAAATAGAGCGGACTGACAAAGAATCCGTCCTCATCGACTGCGGTCATCGTGGCCGCCGCAGTAAGACCGATCAGAGGTCGCCCAAATGCTTGGATGTTGGAACGCAAATCCAATGCGTAAGCTCTGCGGCTATTCTCCATCAGATAAGGAAGTGGGCCCGTCCAGAGCTGCAGCCAATTGTATGTGAAACCCGACCCGAACCAACTAGGACAAAGTCCGAAACGCGAGGGCCGCCGCACCTGACGCAACAGATGTTCGCTGGCCGAATTTGAGGCCAGGGCTTCGAGGTAGACCAGTTCTGTCTCCTCCGAGAACGCCAGACCCCAACTATATGGGTCCAGTGCGCCATCATCGGCATGAAAACCCATGCCTATCCGCCCCTCGGGTCCGACCGCCCTATCCCATTGAGGACGAGCAAGAATCTCGGATATACTGGCGACCAAGGCTGGGTCGTCGTCGAAGTACTGTCTCGCGACCCTCAATCCGGCAGCAAGCATCGCCCAATCGACGGTGCTGACCGCGGGCCAATGCGGCGATTTATCAGTCTTGTACCAATGGTAAGGGAAGCCGTGCCAACCATGCACACCCTCCTCCCAGTCCTGTCGGTGGAGCCAGTTGACGATCGAGGCCACCCGTCGGTGGGCTTCGCTCCGCTCGATGTAGCCCCTCTCGGTTCCGACGATATAGATCGCGATCGCATACCCTTGACCTGAAACAGAAACCTGATCGGCTTGATCCTGTCGCTCGAGAACCACACCTTCATCTGCGCCAGTCTGAACGAAGTTCCAGTCAAAGAAGTTGAAAGATGAACGGGCCAGCCAATCCAGAAACTCCGGGTCTTCCTCTGGCGGCGTGAATGGTACATTCGAGCCATTATCGAGCGATAAGTCATCGATATCAAAACTGACCGTGCCGCAGTTGGAAGCCGCGTAGACTGTATCAAACTCGAAAATGACAGTCGTGACGGCGTCCATGTCCGCATTGATCGTGTATCGAGAGCGCTCGGTACCAATCTCTAAATTCGATGAGGCTACGGGCTTGCCATCCGCCCCTGCCAGGACGACGTGGACGACCGACTTGCACGTGGATGACAGATTGATCGAAATGCCTCGGGCGGTTCGAACTAATCGATCCGGCAAAGGGCGACGTCGCTCGATCTCACCCCACAGTGCGACCTGCAACCGCGGTCGACTTTCGTGAAGACGCAGCCGCTTGAAGGTCAATCTGGCGAAAGCGTTGCCCTCAGAAGTCACGAGTAGCCAACGAGGCTCGAAGGAACTGAGAGCATCAATCCTGTACTCCGACCCAAGCTCCGTCTGATTGCGGCTTGCCTGATCGAAGTTCAAGAGCGGAATCCCGGCGACTCCCTGAGCACCTGCTTGGCTTGGCGCAAAAGCCGCGTGGAGCAAAGCAAGCCCAATTCCGGCGGGCACCAAAATCTTCTGTACCGACATCGTCAGCGCCGATAGAGCCTGACGCGATAAACTCCGGGCGGCGTAATCTCTCGATGCGTCGCAGAACTACCTGTCACGGCGGTAGCCGTCGGCTGTGGTGGTAGGTCAATATCAGTCGCAAATGTTGGACCGGTCACAACTGTACGGCCATAAACTCGAACACGCTCATTATGGAAGGTCTCGTCGCCGTTCAGCAGTCTACCTGGGTGCCACTCCCTTTCGCGAAACCCCCCTTCAAATACGTCTGCAATGTAAAGCACTTCTCCTGCCACCTTGCTTTCGAAGCGAACATTCAAGTTCACACCAGCGATGTAAAACTCAAGAGGACCCGTTCGAATGACAATCCCATAGGCCGGTTGGTCGAGGGTCGTGAAGTCGACGACGATATTCATGTCTTCGAGCTCGACGGTCGTAAACCGCTCATCGCCTTGACGCATGACCGCACGGACATCTTGCCCGTTCCGGCGTGCATCCAGGAGCAAATGCTCGATCTCAGCGAGAACGCCATACCCGCTAGCAAATGCCCTGTTTCCGGCTGCATCTTCTATGCCGAAGGGCGAATAGCCGAGCGCCCCAAGCTCGCCGATCGAATAGAAGGCGCGTCCCGCATCGATTGTGGATTCCGGGATAAAAAGCGGATTATCCGCGCGGACGTAGTCGGCAGCGATTGAGCGGAAGTCCGCCAGATAAATATCTGGTGCCAGGAAATCGATCCTTGGCGCCGCAGCCTTATAGATATCCATGACGCGAGACACCGGACCTCCAGCGGGATAGCCACCCGGAAGTTCCTCATCGTTCTGAACGATCCACGCATTCACAAAGGTCGGCAGATCCAGAATCTCTCGACCAGCTGATGCGAGTTCATTGATGAAACGGGCATAGCTCCATGCCAGCAGAGCCTCGCGCGCGCGAATGTTGTCCCCGAAGACCTCGAGCCAGTTACCATTCGTTTTCCTTCCGCCGCCTTGCCATAGGGCGGCTACCTCAGGACGGAGTGACGCCTGGTTGGTGAGCAGGTAGCTGATCAGTTGCTCTGGCACCGGCTGCTGCAGGGCCGCACCGCCCAAGGGTGAATAGTCGAAATCCGTCCCGAGAAGGCCAACTTCGTTTTGCGGTTGCATCATGATGACGCGACGGCTGGTGTCTTTCTGTCGAATACGCCTATTCAGTTCGACATAGGCGCGACGATCAGCGTCAAGAAGCTCCGGTGAGAACACCGAAAGGGTCTCGATCTCGCGCCCATCCGGTGTCTGCACTCTGGGAAAACGCGCGGTATCTTGGCGTACCCAAAGCGGCGCGTAGCTCGACTGGCCATTCTTCCAACTTCCGAACCAAATAATGACTAGCCGCAGATCATGCTCTTCAGCTCGTGCGAGCAGATGATCGATAACCGTATAGTCGAACTCCCCTTCCGTCGGCTCAAACTGCTGCCAGCTTATCGTCGCAAGCACCGTGTTGACGTTAAGTTCCTTAATCGGCTGCCAGTGTTGATCCAGGTAGGGAATAGATCCAGTCGTGGAGTTGTGAAGCTCTCCTCCTCGAATAAGGAAGGGCTCACCGCCGACCACGATTTCTGTATTTGCACCATTAGTTCGCAGGAATGGCAATTCTTCCTGTGCAAGGGCACCTTGCGGGCGCAAGGCCAGGACAGCCAGAACCAAGAGGAAAGACAGGATTCGAAGCTTTGAACCCGCAGCGAAACGTTCCGTTCTGAGCACTGTAATTCCCCAGGATTTCAGTTTTTGGTAAACCCACCAGGTTGGCCGATTTGCCGTCCTGGCGGACTTCGGGCGAATGCTAGAATTTCGCGCGGAGGCCGAAACCGAACTGCCGGCCGGTGTAACCGATGAAATTCATGTAGTCGTTGAAGGGGCCAGCCTGATCACCGTACGTCCCCTTGTCCTGACTATCCAAGATGTTGCTCGCATAGACATTAAGCGAAACAGCATCGCTCAGGTTCATGTGGGCGCTCGCGTCAAGCCATCCGATCGGCGCATGATAGATCGGATCGTTCCCGGAAGTCAGGAGATACTCATCGCGCCAATTGTATGCGACCCGAATACCGAAGCGATCCGTCTCGTAATAGCCGATCGCGTTGTACGAAAACTCGGACAGCCCTTCGACACCCAAACCGTTCCCAAATCGGTCGGTGAGATCGGTGTCACTTGCTGAGTAGGTCCCGTTGAACACAAAGCCCAAACCCTCGAGGGCGGGGACAAAGTCCCCAAGCGACTGCTGCAGGGAGAACTCAATTCCTTGAACGTTTCCGCCCTCACCATTGAATGGTCCGCGCAGGTTCAACGTGGCTGTCAAGGGAGTGACGCCGTTCACGACGCCATTCCAACCGTAGAAGCAGTAATTTGCCGAATGGCATCGTATTGGTGCTGTATATGTGACCGTTTCATTGCGATCCCCAGTCGCAATGAAGGTGTCCAGATCCTTATAGAATGCGCCCACCAGCAGGGCACTTGATGGGGTAAAGTACCACTCCAATGCTGCATCAAACTGCGTAGCGCGAAGAGGCTCAAGATCGGGGTTCCCGGCCACCACCACGCCGCTCGAAAACATGGGATTCTCGAAGCCAGGACGAAGGGAAGAAATCGGTGCCCGCGCCATAACTTTTGCCGCAGCGAACCGTACCTGGATGTTATCAGTCGGCGTGAACGTAAAGTTCAAGCTGGGCAAGTAGTCCGTATAGGAGCGCTCAATGCTTACAGCTTCGGGGTCGCCCCAATCGACGCCTCGAATGGCAAATTGGAAAGGGTCGTTAGCATAGAATGCCACCGGCTCTGTGACGAAACCGTTGGACTTCTGTACCGTGTGAGCAATCCGCAGACCAAGATTCAAACGGTAGGGAACGCCCTGAATTTCGCCTTCCTTGTCGGCTTCAACGTATCCATAGGATACGTCTTCCTGAACAGCGTAGGATTCAGCCGGAGAATATCGAGCCTGCAGCAGTTCCCATGCTCCTGGCACCGGGCGCGGTGTGCTTCCGTAACGAGGATTGGCATTGGTGTAATCACTCAAGGACTGCAGCCAGCTGAGGTAGGATCCAATGTTCGCGCTGGTCCATGACCTCGGGATATTCGCCCCAGAGAAGGCCGGAAGGAAATCCGTCACTTGTTCGGTGAAGACCCAGTCAGGCACAGAGAACGAATGATGCGGACCAATGTCTCCGACATTGAATGTGAACCCGCCGCCTCCATAGTTGCCGGAGTCATAGTAATCCCCGTTAACCTGGCCGCCAAAATAGGTGTCGAAAGAGCCTGTCCTGTAGAAGATATTTTCCTTCTCTTCGGCAAGATGTCCTGCGCCAAAGCGAAGGGTATCGAAGAAGCCGGCAATATCCCACTCTCCCCTCAGGGTGACATCGGTGATGCGGTTCTGGACGTCGTTGCCAGTGTTCTCCAGCCAAGCGATCTGCCGGGGAAATGATGAACCGGGAGCCTCCGAGAATGTAAGGTCAGGCAGTTCGCCATCGGTCCAGTCGTACGATGCATTTCTGACCGCAGTCTGCGTTTTCAGGACCCAGGAATCACCATCATCGCTGCGCTGCGCTTCCGAGTGCGAGACGTCCAAGATCAAGACGAGATCCTCACTGGGGCGATATGTAAGGTTGGCACCGACTTGCCAAGTGTTGGTGACACGCGGGAACGTCCAAGACTCATTCTGCACAAATGCATACGGGTTGCTTGCTCCCGAACCGGCACCCCAACCCATTGTTACAATATTGCCCGCCGAGTCTGCAGTTGCAGATTGCGTGGTCGGATGCCCGAAGTAGAAACGGTTGCCTTGATCCAACACATTCGAATAGACCGACGCCTCGTTTGTGTCTTCATAGACGGTGTATAACCCATCGACGTTTATTTCTATTTGATCTGAAGGTCGCCACTGCAAGGCAATAGTCCCACCATAACGCTCTCGCTCTTCATTGCTGCGAACGAAGCTGAGCGCACGGGGAATGGTGTAGTTCGTGGTTGGACTGAGCGAGGACGTGCCTGGATCCGCCGGATCGAAAGGGTAGGCGCGATCGTACTCGGTCACCTTGGCCTCATCCTGCACAAGATCTCTTGCGCTGTAGTTCAGGCTGAACAGAATGCCAAACGTATCATCTGCAAACCGGCGGCTATACAAGGCACCCAATCGTGGGTTCAGCTGGTCCGCGTATTCATCGTAAACGCCGTATCCCGACAGGATCAGCGTCCGATCGTCCAGCTGGAAAGGACGGTATGTCCTCACATCGACAACTGCGCCTACGCCACCCTCTGGAAGATAAGCCTGAGATGTCTTGTTTACATCAATCCGGGACACGAGTTCGGAGGCTAGGACGTCATAGTTGAACTGACGATTGGGATCTTCGCTTGCCAGCCTGCGGCCGTTCAAGGTGGTGACGTTGAAATTGCCGCCAAGCCCGCGAACCGAGATCGTCCGGCCTTCCCCAGCATCTCGACCAACAGTGACGCCTGGCACGCGCTGCAGGGCCTCTGCGACATTCACATCGGGCAACTTCCCGATGTCGTCTGCGACGATGGAATCGACAAGGTTGGTGGAGTTTCTTCTGACACTGAGAGCGCTACGAAGTGACTGTCGGTAGCCCGTGACGACCACCTCATCGACCTCAGTAGCTTCTCCGCTTTGGGGGTCCTGTGCCGGCGCAGTTTGCGCCGAGGCGGATCCAGCGAGCGCCAACAGAAGCGAGCCTGCGCTCGCCGCACCAAACAATGCAATACGCCACGTTTTCATAGCTTCACCCTCCCATATCACCTACTTGCGAGGCGACTTATCTCACTTGTCATATAAATGATCAGGCGCGTCAAACTTGATAGCGCTACCAATTCCTACAATCTTGCGAGGCGGCCGCCTTCGACCAGAAGACTGGCTCCGCTGACGAAGCGGGCTTCGTCCGATGCCAGGAAGGCGACGGCGTCGGCGATGTCCTCGGGCCGGCCGACATCCTCGGGCGCGATGACTTCGGCACCGCTGGCGATGTTCGGACTGGACCACAGCATGGGGGTATCGATGGCCCCAGGCAGGACCGCGTTAGCGCGGATGCCCAGGGCCCGCCCCTCGATCGCCGAGGACCGGGTCAACGACAGCATCGCCGCTTTCGACGCCGCATAGGGTGCCACCAGGGGCGAGGTCTGCTCGGCGTGTACGCTGGCCACGTTGACGATGGCCCCGCCCTGCCCCATCCGGCGAAAAGCCTGGGTCGTCACCAGGGCCGCCCCGACCAGATTGACCGACAGATTGGCGATCCAGTCCGCCGCCGTCAGGTCCACGATCGGCTTGTAGATCATCACACCGGCGACATTCACAGCCACGTCGATCCGTCCGAAGGCGGCCAGCGTCGCCTCGAACGCCTGGGTCACCTCATCCTCGCGGGATATGTCGGCGATCAGCGACCGGGCGGACGGTGCGCCCGCCGCGATCAGTTCGGTGACCGCCGCCTCCGAGGCTTCGCGATCGACCAGGGCCACCATCGCGCCCTCGCGGGCCAGTCGCAGCGCCACCGCCTGTCCGATGCCACCCAGACCGCCGGTGACCAGGGCCGCTCGACCTTCGAAGCGTCGACCGCTCACCATTCACGCAGGTCGCCGTCCGGACCGCGCCAGGCCGGATTGCGCCAGGTGAAGGGCCGCGCCGCAGCATCCCGTACCCGGTCCTCGTCGATCTCGACGCCCAGGCCGGGCTCCTCCAGAGCGGCGACGCACCCTTGCGCCACGTCGAACACCTCGGGCCGCTTCAGATAGGTCAGCAGGTCGGCTTCGCTGGAGTTGTAGTGGATGCCCAGCGACATTTCCTGGATCGCGAAATTCGGCGTCGACACGGCGATCTGCATACAGGCCGCCAGGGCCAGTGGACCCAACGGACAATGCGGCGCCATCACCACGTCATGCGCCTCGCACATCGCCGCGATCCGGCGCGTCTCTGATATGCCGCCCGCGTGGCTCAGGTCCGGCTGGGCGATGTCGATGCTGTTAAGGAACGGCTTGAAGTCCCAACGGCTGTACAGCCGCTCACCCATGGCGATGGGGATGGTGGTCAGTCCCGCCAACTGGGCCAGGGCCTCGGGATGCTCGGACAGGACCGGCTCCTCGATGAACAGCGGCCGCAGCGGCTCCAGAACGGCGGCCAGCTGCTTGGCCATCGCCTTGTGCACCCGTCCGTGGAAGTCGATGCCGACGTCCAGTCCCTCGGCCTGCACCGCCGCCAGACGCTCGGCCACCTCGTCCAGGCGACGCGGACTGTCCAGCCAGCCAAGATCCTCGGTGCCGTTCATCTTGACCGCGCCGAACCCCTCGGCCTTGCGACGGCGCGCGGCCTCGACCACGTCCGACGGACGGTCCCCGCCGATCCAGCCATAGACCGGCACGCGGTCGCGGACCCGCCCGCCCAGCAGCTGCCACACGGGCACGCCCAAACGCCGTCCCTTGATGTCCCACAGCGCCTGATCCAGGCCCGAGATGGCCGACATCAGCACCGGTCCACCGCGATAGAAGCCCAGTCGATAGGCGGTCTGCCAGATGTCCTCGATCCGCTCGGCATCGGCCCCCAGGGCCCGGTCGCGCAGGGCCGCGAACGCCCCCTCGACCGCCTCGGTATGTCCTTCCAGGCTGGCCTCGCCCCAGCCCACCAGCCCGTCGTCGGTCTCGACCCGCACGAACAGCCAGCGCGGCGGAACGGCAAAGGTCTCGATGCGTGAAATGCGAGATGTCGATGGGGCCAGCCGCGTCCCGATCACGGGGGCGACCATGTTCATCGACGGCCCCCGAAGCTCAGCCAGCCCGGCGTCGCCGAATGCCGCAGACGGTCCGCGATGACCGCCAGCAGCAGAATCCCGCCGCGCACGACATATTGATAGAAGGTCGGCACATCCAGCAAGTTCAGCGCATTCTGGGCCGCGCCCATGATCAGCACGCCGATCAGCACCCCCAGGATGCTGGCCACCCCGCCCGACAGCGACACACCGCCCAGCACGCAGGCCGAGATCACGGCCAGTTCCAGCCCCAGCGAGGTGTTCGGCTGGCCCGAGGTGATCCGCGCCGCCAGCACGATGCCCGCCAGGCCCGCCACCAGGCCTTGCAGGGCGAAGACGATGATCCGCACCCGCGTCACCGGCACCCCGGCCAGCCGCGCCGCCTCGGGATTGCCGCCGATGGCCAGAACGTTCTTGCCGAAGACGGTGAAGTTCAGCACCAGACCGAAGACCACGAAACAGGCGACCATGATCCAGACCGGCCAGTTCAGGCCCAGGAGCTCGCCCGATCCGAGGGCATAGAACTGCTCCTGTGGGATCGAGACCGCTTCGCCCTGGGACGTCAGGAAGGCCAGGCCCCGCACGATCTCCATCGTCGCCAGGGTGGCGATTAGGGAGTTGACCTTCAGCTTGGCCACCACCACGCCATTGAACACCCCGACGGCCAGCCCAGCCCCCAGGCC